>Ga0335075_10012716_pt1 | contig 12710 bp, 12 predicted proteins | sample Lox_Sample_24_FD_206723 | JGI IMG/M metagenome (GOLD analysis project Ga0335075, IMG submission 206723) | Soil microbial communities from Loxahatchee National Wildlife Refuge, Florida, United States - Lox_Sample_2.4 | ecosystem: Environmental > Terrestrial > Soil > Wetlands | place: USA... | reverse complement strand
ATTGAGACGACAGCCGAGGATCTCGTTGCAGCGGTCGAGATGGCGTAAGTACGCGCGGGTGTAGTTGGCGCAGGTGTAGCAGGCACAGGCCGGATCGATCGGTCCGAGATCGCCCGCATAGGCGGCGTTGCGGATGTTGATGACGCCCCCGGGTATGAAGAGGTGGCCGTTGCGCGCGTGGCGCGTCGGGATCACGCAGTCGAACAAGTCGATTCCCCGAGCGACTGCGAGCACGATATCGCGCGGGAAGCCGACCCCCATCAGATAACGCGGCCGATCCGCCGGCATGTGCGGCACGAGCTCCTCGAGCACGCGCAGCCGCTCCTCCTCGGGCTCGCCCACGGCGAGGCCGCCCACCGCAAGTCCGGGCCAGTCGCGGCTCGCGAGCGCTTCGAGCGAGGCCAGGCGCAAGGTGGGATACATGCCGCCTTGGATGATTGCGAACAGACCCCCCGGGGGCGCGGCGCCCGCGTGGCCCAAGTGGTAGTGCGCGTGACTGCGCCGCGCCCAGCGCATCGACCGCTCCATCGACTCGCGCGCTTCGTCCTCCGTCGCCGGAAACGGGGTGCAGTCATCGAGCGTCATGGCGATGTCCGAGCGCAGCGCGAGCTGCATATCCATGGAGTCCTCGGGCGTGAGCCGCACCTCGCTCCCGTCGATTGGCGAGCGAAAGCGCACGCCCTCCTCGGTGACTTTGCGCAGGCTCTTCAGGCTGAAGACCTGGAATCCGCCGGAATCGGTGAGGATCGGACCGCGCCAGTGCATGAACCCGTGCAGCCCGCCGTGTGCCGCGATGATCTCCGGGCCCGGACGGAGCTTCAGATGGAAGGTGTTGCCGAGGATGATCTGCGCCCCGAGCCCCTGGAGCTCCTCCGGCGTCATGGCCTTGACCGTTCCGTAGGTGCCGACCGGCATGAACGCCGGGGTCTCGAGGACGCCGTGAGCGGTGGCGAGCCGTCCAAGCCGCGCGGCGCCGCTCCGCGTGAGCACCTCAAAGCGCGGCCGCATGGCTCGCCGAGTCGCTCGCGGGCAGCACGAGCATCGCATCCCCGTAACTGAAGAATCGGTAGCGCAAGCGTACCGCATGCGCGTAAGCCGCGAGGACTCGCTCCCGGCCGGCGAGCGCGCACACCAGCATGAGAAGCGTCGAGCCGGGCAGGTGAAAGTTCGTGATGAGACCGCCCACCACGCGGAACTGGAATCCGGGGCGGATGAAAAGCCGCGTACTGCCGCGCCACGCCGCAAGCGGCGCCTGCGGGTCGGGTGCGGCTTTTGCACCGGGTGAGTGTTGCGCGGCGGCGAGTGCCGCCGACTCGAGCGCGCGCACGACCGTCGTGCCGACGGCGATCACGCGCCCGCCGCGCGCGCGGCTGCGTGCGACCGACTCGCACGCCTCTTCACTCACGCTCGCCTCCTCCGCGTGCATCACGTGCTCAGCGGGATCGGCAGTGCGGATCGGCTGGAACGTGCCCGCCCCGACGTGCAGCGTGACGAACGCCCGCTCGACACCGCGCCGCTCGAGCGCCTGAAGAAGCGGCGTATCGAAATGCAGGCCCGCCGTGGGCGCGGCGACCGCGCCTTCCACGCGCGCGAAGACGCACTGATAGCGCTCGCGATCGCTCGCGCGCACGGGTCGGCGGATGTAGGGCGGGAGCGGCACCTCGCCCCAGCGGCGGAAGAAATCGAGCGCCGGCTCAGGCAGTGCGACCCGCCACAGATCGGCCTCGGCGCCGAGCAGCTCGACCGCTCCGCCCGCAGTCGTGAGCACGAGCCCCGGCCGGATCGGCTTGCTCGCCCGCAGTTGCACCAGCGCGCACGCGCCCTCGAGCGCGCGCTCGAGGAAGATCTCCACGCGTCCCCCGGTCGGCTTTGCGCCGAGCAGGCGCGCCGCGACCACGCGGGTGTCGTTGAAGACGAGCAGGTCCCCGGGCTCGAGCCAGCCGGGCAGCTCGCTCATCCGCGAGTCGGTGATTGGGGCGCGCGCGCCGCGCTCGAGCACCAGCAGCCGGCTCGCCGAGCGCTCGGCGAGCGGCTCCTGGGCGATCAGCTCCTCCGGGAGCTCGTAGTGAAAGTCGCTCGATCTCACCCGGCCGATGTTATCGGCTGCCCGGCAGTGCCGCGAGGCGCGGGATGTCTCCCGGGCTCAGCCCCACGTAATATTTACTGGTATATTACGAGGCGATGATTGAGGCGCTCCCGAATCGCAGGCGTATTCGCCGCGACCGTCGGCGAGGGTCCAGGAAGCCGCTACGGAGACTGACAGGATGAGAAGCTCGCGACGGTGCACCTGGGTCGCGCCGCTCGCGCTCTGCGTGGGAGTGGCGTGCGCGCGGGCCGCAGAGCCCTGTTTCGCCGGCGCGGCCATCTCCGTCCGGGCCGGTGCGCGGCTCGCCTCCGCGCCCACCCTCGCGACGGAGCGGCTCTACCGGCTCACGCTGACCGCGCAGCAGGAGGTCACCTTCGCGCATACGCCCGGAAAGGTGGCGCTCACGGACGGTGCGTATGCCGGAGTCGCACGCATCGACATCCCGAGCACCGGCACCTATCGCGTGGCGATCGACCGCCCGTTCTGGATCGATATCGTCGATCGAGGGAAGCTCATCAACTCGACCGATTTCACGGGCGAGCGGGGTTGCGCCCCGCACAAGATCGTCGCTTATGCGCTCGCGGCCGGGACGCTCGTGCTGCAGGTGAGCGGACAGGTGAGCCCGCGGGTCGAGATCAGCATCACGCGCGCCCCGGACTCGGCAAGCGCTCACTGAGGCGATGGGCCACGCGTTGCGTGCCGGTGCTGTCGCGCTTGCGCTCGCCGCCGCGAGCGGCGGCGGCCTTTGCGCGCAGGCGCAGGCGACGCTCGGGCGCGCCGCGTTCCCGGACTCCCACGATCCGCAGACCTACCAGCCGCTTAACCCGAGCGGTCAAGCGCGCTTCGATCTCGGTCACGCGGTACTCAACACGCAGTGGGTCCCCGCGGGCACTGCGGGCGCCGGCCGTCGTGACGGCCTCGGACCGCTTTTCAACGCCGACTCCTGCGACGAGTGCCACAACGAGGGCGCGCGCGGCCGCGGCCCAGCGCGCGACGGACCGGCGCCCGCCTCGATCGTCGTAGAGCTGCGGTCGCGGGGGAGAGGTCGGCCCGATGCACCGGCGGGCGACCCGGTGTACGGCCACGTGCTCAACACGAGCGCGCTCCAGGGCCTGCATCCGGAGGGCACGGTCACGATCCGCTACCGGGCGGTGAGTGGTCGTTATCCGGACGGTGAGCCCTACGAGCTGCGTGCGCCGCGCTACCTGCTCGCGAACCTGCGCTACGGGCCGCTCGCTGCAGACACGATCGTTGAGCCGCGGATCGCCCCGCAGCTCTTCGGCATCGGCCTGCTCGAGGCGGTGCCGCTGCGCGCCATCCTCGCTCCATCGGCACGCGGCCCGACCGCCGGCACGGTCGCCTGGTATCGCTACCGCGGTGAGCTGCGGCTCGGTCGCTTCGACTGGCAAGACACTGCGGTGTCGGTCCGCGACCAGACCACGCAGGCGTTCGCGCGCGAGATGGGCCTCACCTCGCAGGATTTGCCCCACGATGACTGCACGCGCGCCGAGCAGGATTGTCTCGCGCAGCCGAATGGCGGAACTCCCGAGGTGTCCGCGGAGCTGCTCGACGCCGTCGTATTCTTCCAAAGCGAGCTCGCGGTGCCCGAATCGCCCCGGCGCGCAGGGTCGGCGTCCGGCCCCGGCCGCGCGCTCTTTGCGATGCTGGGGTGTGCGGATTGTCACCGGCCGCGGCTCCCCGTGGTGCTCAACGATGCGCGCGGCGAGGCACACAGCGGCTTCATCGCGCCCTACACCGATCTGCGCTTGCACGACCTCGGGCCCGGGCTCGCCGACGCCCTCGCATCCGGAGCGAAGGTGCCGAGCCGCTGGCGCACGGCGCCGCTCTGGGGGCTCGGCTATCGCCTGGCGCGAGAGCGGTTCCCGACGTTCCTGCACGATGGGCGCGCGCGCACGGTCGAGGAGGCGATTCTCTGGCACGACGGGGAGGCGAGCCGCGCGCGCAAGCGGTTCGAGAGCCTCTCGCGCGCCGAGCGCCAGGGCCTCCTCGCCTGGCTCGCCACTCTGTAGAAGGCTCCAAGCGCGCCGGCGGCGCGCATCAATCCTGCGGCGGCGGGAGCGTGACATCGAGGCTCATCGCTCTCTTCTCGCGCATGATCTTGAGCTTGATGCGCTCGCCCGGCTGATAGGATTCGAGGATGCGTGTCGCGTGCGATGCGCTGCGCGGCACGCGGTCGTCGATCGCGAGGATCACATCGCCGTCTTTCAAGTGGAATGCATGGCTCGCGGGCGCGCGCACCACCAGCACGCCCGTCTCGGTACCGAAATACGCGCCGAGTCCGGGCGTGAGGCTGGCAAGCTCCATCCCGGAAGTCGCCTCGCTCAGGGCGCGCAGGTACGGCAGAGCGGGGAACGCACCGATCACCTGGGCGGGCGGCTCGGGCGGCAGCGGCGGTCGCGGCGCGCCGGGGAACGGGCCGGTCGCGAAGGCGAACGCGACCGCCGGCCGCGCGACCACCTGGAGCTCCTTCGACTTCCCCGCTCGCAGCACGCGCAGCGTCACCTTCGCGTCCGGCTCAACGCCGCGTAAGCGCTCGATCACCTGCCTCGCGGTGTCGGTCCCGGCGATCGGTGTGCCATTGACGGCGACGATGAGATCCCCGCGGTGAACTCCGGCATCGGCGGCGGGCCCGCCCGGACTCACCTCGAGCACACGCGCACCACCGCTGCCGCTCGCCGGATCGAGTTGCAGTCCGATGATCGCGCGCCGCATTCCGCGTTGAATGAATATCGGGCCGCCCCCCGCACCGCCGCCCATCTGCGCGGAGAGCTCCGCGACCTCGCGCGCCGCCTTCTCGAGCCGCTGCCGCGCGGCATCGAGCTGGGACTCGAGGTCGCTCGCCGAGCTCGATGCGCGCGCTTCGCTCGCCTGAGCAAGCCGCAGCGGCGCGCCGTCGGCCAGCGCGCCGCGCGCGGCAGTGGCGGCGATGATGGCGCCGAGGCAGAGCGTCACGGCGCGCGCGCTTGCCGAGGCTGATGCGGCGCGCGGCGCCGCGGCAGTTGCATCGAGGGTCATGGGGCGATTCTCCCGAGTGGTTGAGGAACTCGCTCAGCGCGTGTCGGCCGCGAGGGTCTCCGCGTAGCGCACCCGCGCGAGGTCGTCGATGAGCCGCGCGCGCTCGAGCCTGAGACTGCGCAGCCGCGCGCCGCCTGCCTCCTGCAGCTGCGCCGCATCGAGCTGATCGTCCACCGAGGCGATGCGGTCCTCGAGTCGGGCGATCGCAAGCCCAGTGCTCACGTGCACGATCGCCCCACCGTCCGGATCGCTCGAGAGCCAGCGCTCCGCCGCCTCCGCCCGCGCGAGCAGCGTCGCCGCATCCCCCATCGTCTCAGCGCGGACCGGTGCATCCGCAGGCGGCGTCGGCTCGATTTCGGCAACGTTCGGCTGCGGCGCACCGAGATGCATCCACAGTGCCCCGGCGGTGAGCGCGAGGACGCAGCACGCGGCGAGCGACGCACTCCCGGCGCGCGCGATCGCCCGCAGCTGACGCCGCCGCCGGGCGCGACGCTGCAGCTCGCCCCAGCCGAACGGAGGAGTCATCTCGCTCGGCAGCGCCCGCAGCCGGTGTGCGAGCCCGGAGCGTGCAGGCTCGCCGCGCGGCGGCGCAGGCGAGCTCATACCGGAGCGCATGGCTGGCGCACCCCATCCGGCTCGAGTCGTTCGCGCAGCCGCCGATGCGCGCGCGCGAGCTGGGATTTCGAGAAGCTCGGAGTCCGCCCGAACGCTCGCGCGATCTCCTCGTGCGAGTAGCCCTCCACTTCGTAGAGCCACACGACCGCCCGCGCAGTGGGCGAGAGGCTCGCGAGCGCGCGCTCGAGATCGATGGCGTCCGCCGTGGCGGAGCCGCTCAACGCGCGCGGCGATGCGCGGAAGGCGGTCTCCTCGAGGGAGGCATCGAGCTCGAGCCGCGCTCGATGCCAGGGCGAGCGCAGATACATGAGGCACCTGGAGACGGCGATCTGCCGGACCCAGGCGCCGAACGGTCCCTCGCCCCGGTAGTCACCGAGATGTTCGTAGAGCGCCATCATGGTCTCTTGGAATAGGTCCTCCGCCACGGCCCGCCGGCCGACCAGACGCCGGATGAGCGCGAAGATCGCCGGGGAGAGCGCGACATAGAGCCGCTCACGGGCCGCCTCGGCGCCGTCGCGCGCGCTCGCGATCAAGCCTTCCGGCACCTCGATGTGGGCAAGCTTCGTCACATTGACTCTATGATGCGCCGGCCCGCCAAAAGGTCGCGCCTGAGCGCATCGATCTCTATACTTTCCGGCCGATGCCCGAGTGGCGGAATTGGTAGACGCAGCGGACTCAAAATCCGCCGCCCTCAAAGGCGTGTCGGTTCGACTCCGACCTCGGGCACCACTCGAGCGACCGGCGGCTCACCTGCGCTCGCGTCCCGAGCGGCCTCAGCCGCCCGTCTGCGAGCTATGTCGCACTCCTCTCATCCTCCGCCACCCTACCCGCGCACAGTGTGATGCGCGCCGTCTGCGTGCGGCCTGCGCCCCGCACCGCGCGGCCTCCCGTACCGCAAACCGTGACCTCGGCGCGCGTGCCGGGGGCTGCGATCCCGTAGTTTTCCGCTCATGCGTAGCCCGTCGCGGATGGACGAAGGACCGACCCTGCGCGCCAGAACCCTCCGAAGGGGTGCCGCGCTCGCGCTCATCCTCCTCCTTGCGAGACCTGCCGCGGCCGGCTGCATCGTGCTTCCCGGGGCGGATGCGCGCGCGCTCGAGCCGCTCATCGAGCGCAACGCCACGCAGGCGCTCGCCGAGATCGACACGCGGCTCGCGAGCGAGCGCCGCGCTGCGCACGCCGAAGCCGAGCGCACCGCAACGCTCGAGGCGCTCGAGGCCGAGGCGTTCGGCATCCTCGAGCGCGATGTCGAGGCGCGCGCGGCGGCGCGCGCGGGGCTCGCGCTCGCCCCGGCTGCGAGCGACCCGGTACACCTCGCGCTCCTTGCCACCTACGCACAGAACGTCTACGGCGCCGCGGCGATCGACAGCGCGCTCACGATGATTGCGACGGCGCGACAGGGGCAGCCGCCCGGCTCCGCAACCGAGCTCTGTCTGTCGATCGTGCTCGGGCGTCTGGAGAATTTTCAGGCGCACTCCGATCTTGCGATCCCGACGCTCCTGCGCGTATATCGCGCCGCCCGCGAACCCGATCGCGCCGCGCAGCGCGTACTCGCCGCCGCGGCGCTTTCGGCCGTGCTGCGCAACGTAGGGGATTTCTCCGAGGCGCTCGAGCTCAACGGGGAGGTCGTGCGCTGGTACAGCGCTCGCAACGCGACCCTGGCGCTGTCCGTGGCGAGATTTCTGCGCGGTCGTATCTTCAGCGCGATGCGCCGTTACCCGGAGGCGATCCGGGAGTACGCTGCTGCGCGCGCACTCAGCGTTCAAGTGGCGGATCGGCTCGGGATCGCATTCGCCGATGAGGCGGTCTGCCGTGACCTGATCGAGCTCGGTGCGCTCGACGGCGCACGCACCCGCTGTGAAAGCGCCCTTGGCACCTTCCGCGCGGCCGGCGCCGTCGACGTGGTCGACGAGACGCTCGCCGACCTCGCGCGTATCGATCTCGCCGCGGGCCATGCGCGCCGCGCCCTCGAGAAGCTCGATGCGGTACTCGTCCACGGCGGCGAGGAGATGCCGCCGCGCGAGCTGCCGGCCGCCTATGAGCTCAGGGCGCGCATCAACGCGGCGCTGCGCCGGTATCGTCCGGCCTACGCCGACCTCGATGAGTACGTGCGCCGCTACGTCGCGGCGAACGACGCCGAGCGGCGCGAGCAGGCGGCGGCGCTGCGCGCGCGGTTCGAGACGGACCACGAGCTCGAGCGCAATGCCGCGCTCCAGCGCGAGCTCGCGGACGCGCGCGAGCGGGCGGCGCACGAGCGAGCGGAGATCCGCTCGATCGCGATCGCCGGCAGCGCGGGCGCGGTGATCATCGCGCTCCTCAGCTATTCGCTGGTCACGAACCTGCGCTATCGCCGGGAGCTCGTGCGCCTAGCCGAGCAGGACAGTCTCACCGGCCTGCCGAACCGTCGCCGCACCGCCGAGCTCGCCGCGGCGGCGCTCGAGTCCGCACGCGACACGCAGAGCCCGCTTACGGTGGCGCTGATCGACCTCGACCGCTTCAAGGCGATCAACGATCGGGCCGGCCACGCGGCCGGTGACTACGTCCTCAAGGAGTTCGGTCGCGCGGGTCGCGAGGCGCTGCGCGCGAGCGACATTCTCGGTCGCTGGGGCGGCGAGGAGTTCCTGCTCGTGATGCGCGATACCACGCTCGATACCGCGCTTGCCGGTGTCGAGCGGTTGCGCGAGCTTGCCGCGCGGATCGTGCTTCCCGAGGCGTGCGCGGCGCTGCGCGTGACGCTGAGTGCGGGCTTGGCGACGAGCGGCGCGGGTGTGTGGACCCTGGACGATCTGATCGCGCGCGCCGACACGGCGCTTTACGAGGCCAAGCACGAGGGCCGCGATCTGGTGCGCGTTGCGGCGCCGCTCGCGCGCGGGCTCAAGTCGGCGGCGCGCGGTCAATGAGGTCGAGGATGCGCTCCCCGAGCGCGGCGTCGGGGCTGTTCAGATGCATCGTCGAGCTCAGATGGTTGTGTCCGAGCATGTGAAAGAGGCTCGGCCAGCGTCCGTGCCGCCTCATCCACGCCTCGATCAGGCCGAGAGCCTGGCGCTGGAAGTCCGGCGGGTCCATCTCGGTGAGCACGAAGGTGAGCGGGACGGAAGAATCCACGAGACCTTGGAGCGTCGAGGCGCTGCGGTAGCGCGCCTCGTCTTCACCGTAGTAGGCGCTGTGCAGCGGATTGCGTGGCAGGGGCGCGAGGTCGTACATCCCCGAGAGCAGGACGGCGCCGGCGATCTCCGGGCCCGCCTGCGGATGGAACTGCCGATGCGCCACGTAGGAGGCGACGTGCACCGCCCCGGCGGAGGTGCCCATGACGAAGACACGCCGCGCATCACCGCCGTGCCGAGCGATCCCCTGCCGCACCCAGGCGAGCGCGGCGGCCACATCCTCCGCGCCCGCGGGCCAGGGAAACTGAGGCGCGAGCCGATAAGTCATGTTGACCCCGATCAGCCCGTGGCGGACCGCCCAGAGCGCGACGTTGTCGTTGTAGGGCGAGCCCGGCATGCGCTTATCACCGCCGATGAACCCGCCGCCGTGCACGAACAGCAGCACCGGCCGTGCCGGCGCGCCACCCGCGCCCGCCGCCGCAGGCTCAAAGACATCGAGACGATGCCGCTCGTTCGGTCCGTAGCGTTCGTCGCGACTCACGATCACGGCGCGGTAGGGCTCGCGCTCGTGGAACGGCGCGTAGATCGCCGCGGTGCCCTCGATCGCCTGGGGTGAGATCTCCGTGCCGAGCGCACGGATCCGTCGTGAGATTTCCTGAAGATCGAAGGTCATCGTCGCTCTCCTCGAGGCCGGGGGATTGAGCTCAAGCGGGCACTCGCGCGGAGCTTACCTCCTTTCGGCGGCCGCGCCGCGCGCCCGCTCGCTGGACTTGCGCGCGGCGAACCTGATCCAATGCCCCCATGAGATTCTGTCCCTCCTGCGGCGCTCGGGTGACGCTCGAGACCCCGCCCGGCGACAACCGCCCGCGTCACGTGTGCAGCGCCTGCGGCGCCGTGCACTACGAGAATCCGCGGCTCGTGGTCGGCTGCGTACCGGCGCGCGATCGAGCCGCGGCGCGGCTACTGGACCGTGCCCGCCGGGTTCATGGAGAACGGCGAGACGCTGCAGCAGGCGGCCGCACGGGAGTCGGAAGAAGAGGCGCTCGCGCGCGTGGAGATCGGCTCGCTCCTCGCGATCGTGCACGTGCTGCACGCCCATCAAGTGCACGTTTTCTTCCGGGCACGACTCCCGCGGGCGGACTTCGGGGCCGGGTCCGAGAGCCTCGAGGTTGCGCTCGTCGATCCCGCGGACATCCCGTGGACCGAGATCGCCTTCCCGAGCACGGAGTTTGCGTTGCGCCGCTACCTCGACGACCGCGCCGCCGGACACGAGTCTCACCACTTCGCCGCGCTCGAGCGGCGGATCCTTCCGCCTTGAGCAGCGCCGTCGCGCGCGAGCGTGCGGGCATGGCACAATGGCGTGCTGGCCGCGGCGCCCGTGTCCGGCGGAGGAACGCTTTTCCCGGGGAATGTCATGACCTTTGTCGTCACAGAAAACTGCATCAAGTGCAAGTACATGGATTGCGTGGAAGTCTGTCCGGTCGACTGCTTCCACGAAGGACCGAACTTCCTGGTCATCGACCCCGACGAATGCATCGACTGCACGCTCTGTGAGCCCGAATGCCCGGTGGAAGCGATCTTCTCCGAGGAGGAGCTGCCGAGCGGTCAGGAGTCTTTCAAAGGGCTCAATGCCGACCTCGCCAAGAAATGGCCGGTGATCACCGAGAAGAAGGAAGCACCGCCCGATGCCAAGGAGTGGGAAGGCAAACCCGGCAAGCGCGAGCTGCTCGAGACCTGAGCGTCATGCGCTCGAGACCGCGACGCGCCGCTAGCGATCGACGGTGCGCAGCTCCTGCGCGAGCTCCGCGGGCGAGACGTACCCGGGCAGCATGTCGCCGTTACCGAGCACGATCGCGGGTGTTCCCTGCAGGTCGAATTCCTGGCCGAGCTCGTAATCGCGCGCGACGGGCGTATTGGGGCAGAGCTTCACATTGAGCGTCTCGCCGCGCTTGGCGCGGGTGAGCGCATCCTTGCGGTCGGCCGAGCACCACACCTCCTCCGCCTTGGTCCAGGATGCGGTGTTCGGGCCCGTGCGCGGATAGAAGAGGTACCGTACGCGAATTCCGAGGCGGTTGTACTCGGCGATCTGGCTGTGGAGCTTGCGACAGTACGGGCAGTCCACGTCGGTGAACACCGTGACGGTATGGCGCGCATCCCGCGGGCCGAAGATGACCATCCGCGACTCGGGAATCTGCGCGAGCATCTGCAGGCGCATCTCGCGGCGCTGGTTGTCGGTCAGATCGACGTTCGAGTGCAGGTCGTAGAGATCTCCGGCGATCGCGTACTTGCCGTCGGCCGAGACATAAGCGGCATCGGTGCCACGCATCACCTCGTAGATTCCCGGGATCGGCGTCGCGCGCACGTCTTCGGGCCGCGTGCCCGGAATCTTGGCTGCGATCGTCACGCGTGGGTCGGGCTTGGCATCGGGCTGCGCGGCGAGGAGCGCCGCGGAGGCGAGAGCGAGTGTCGCGAGGAGAAAAAGAGGCGCTTTCATGGCTTGGATGCCGTTCTCGATGGGAACGCCTGAGCCGTTTCGACCGGTCGCTAGCCGAAAGGTTCGGCCGCCACGGCTTGCACGGCAAGTCTAACAGATTCCTCCGCTCATCCGCGAGGATGATGCTGGGAATGCAGTTCCTTCATGCGCTCGCGCGCTACGTGCGTATAGATCTGCGTGGTGGAAAGATCGCTGTGACCGAGCAGCATCTGCACCACACGCAAGTCGGCGCCGTGATTCAACAGGTGGGTCGCGAAAGCATGGCGCAGCGTGTGCGGCGAGAGCTCCTTGTCGACGCCCGCCTTGCGCGCGTAGCGCTTGATGATGTGCCAGAACGCCTGGCGCGTCATGCGGTCTCCGCGCCGCGTCGGGAAGACGTACTCCGACTGCCGCTCGAGCAGGATCTCGCTCCGCGACCCGCCCGAGAACTCCCTGATCCAGCGCATCGCCTCCTCGCCGAGCGGAATGAGCCGCTCGCGGCTGCCTTTGCCGAGGATGCGGATGACACCCTGATTCAGGTTGACCTGCGTGTGCCTCAGGTTCACCAGCTCCGAGACTCTGAGCCCGGTCGCGTAGAGCACCTCGAGCATCGTGCGGTCGCGGTTGCCCAACGGATCGCTCACCTGCGGAGCGCCGAGCAATGACTCGACCTCCTCCTCGGTGAGCGACTTCGGCAGCGAGCGGCCGATCTTCGGCATCGCAATGTCCGCGGTGGGATCCTCGCGAATCACGTTCTCGCGCACGAGATAGCGGAAGAAGCGCCGGAAGCTCGACAGCTGACGCGCTGTCGAGCGCGGGCGCGCGCCCGCCTGCACGCGCCAGGCGATGAAGTCCTGCAGATCGGCGCGCGTGGTGCGCGCCATGGCAACGCCGCGCCCCGTGAGCCAGCGCGAGAGCGCGGTGAGATCGGCACGGTAGGCCGCGAGCGTGTTGGAGGAAAGTCCGCGCTCCATCCACACGGCGTCGAGAAACCGCGACACCGCCGGATCGGACGGATCGGGCGCGGGAGTTGCGGCGACTGCAGCGTGCTTGGACAAAGTCGGCCTCACCTTGCGAAACCTGTGCACGCCGCCGCGACTGCGCATGAGTCGGTGCGCGATCGAGCCGTAGGCGTACACGACCAGTATGGAGAGGGCTCGCGCGCACCCGGAGTGACCATCTTCACATCTCGCGCTCTCTCATGACATAAAGAGAACCAGTTCACTCTTTATCCGCCGCGTGCCCTTCGGCGCGAGGCGCGGTACCGTTCGCACGCTCGACCACCGCTTGCTGGCAGAATGTCCCGACCGATGCGCGCCCTCATCCGATTCGCCTACGCGCTCTATGCGTATCTCCTCTTCGGTCTCCTCGGCCTCGCCGCTCTCGCCGTGGTGGT
>Ga0335075_10012715_pt1 | contig 12711 bp, 11 predicted proteins | sample Lox_Sample_24_FD_206723 | JGI IMG/M metagenome (GOLD analysis project Ga0335075, IMG submission 206723) | Soil microbial communities from Loxahatchee National Wildlife Refuge, Florida, United States - Lox_Sample_2.4 | ecosystem: Environmental > Terrestrial > Soil > Wetlands | place: USA... | reverse complement strand
CGGCGGCAAAGAGGGACTACACCGCGCCTGCGCGGAATACATCACGGAAGATGTCCGCTCCAGGCTGGGCCCGGCGGCGGAGCGCGTGCGCGCGGCACTCGCTCGCCGCGAGCTCACTCGCACCGAGCTCCTCGAGCTGCTGCGCGCGGTCCTCGAGCCCTTCCTCGAAGCTGTCGCCGCCGAGCGGCCGGAAAGCTGGGCGCTCTTTTTCGCACGTGCCGAAGAGGAGCAGACCGTCGCCTTCGACGCGATATACCAACAGATCGCCAGCAGGCTGCTGGAGATCGTGAAGGAGATCATCGCCCGCATCCTCGGACGCTCGGCGCAGAGTCCCGAGATCGCGATCCGCGCCGTTTTCACCATCGGACAGCTCACCCTGGTGCGGCGCGCCCGACCCATCATGCTGCGGGCCCTCGGCTGGCCGGATTTCAATGGCGAGCGGCTGCAGATGCTGAAGGAAGTCCTGTGGCAGGGAATAGCGGCCAGTCTGGGTTGATTGGCGCAAATCGCTCCCGGCGATTTGCGCAGCCGGCCCTGTGACAGGGATTCGTCCCGCGGCCCAGGGAGCGGCCCTGGGCCGCTCACCTACTTGCTTTCGGGCGACGCAAGGCCGCCTTGCACATCCGTTCGACGAGGTCGGGGAACCCGATGCCTGCCGCCCGCGCGGCCTGCGGCAACAGGCTTCCGGCGGTCATGCCGGGGAGCGAGTTGGCCTCGAGGCACCAGATGCCGCCCTGCGGATCCATGCGAAAGTCGATCCTGCTGTAGGAGCCGAGTTTGAGGGCAGCGTGCGCCCGCACCGCGGCATCCTGAACGCGCGCGGCGACGTCAGGGGGGAGGTCCGCGGGAAAGACCTCCCGCGCGCCGCCGGCCTGGTACTTGGCCTTGTAGTCGAACACCTCGCCGGGCGCGATGATCTCCCCGACGGGCAGCGCGCGTCCCTCCAGCACGCCGACAGTCAGCTCGCGGCCGGGGATGAAGCGCTCCACCATCACCTCATCGTCGAAGCGCTGCGCGAGCGCGAGGGCGGCGGGGAGCGCCTCCGGTGCCCGCACGACGCTCAGCCCCACGGTCGATCCCTGTTTGTTGGGTTTCACGACCACGGGCCAGCCGAGCGCACCGGCAATCTCCGCGGCGGTCACGGGCGCCATTCTCCAGTCCGCCGTCGGGACGCCCGCGGCGCGGAAGAGCCGCTTCGAGAGATCCTTGTCCATCGCGGTGGCGCTCGCAGTGTGGTTGCTGCCCGTGTAGGGCAGGCCCGCGAGATCGAGCACCGCCTGAATGTGGCCGTCCTCCCCCGTACCGCCGTGCAGCGCGAGAAAGACCACATCGACGTCTCTCATGTCCGCGCCGTCAGTCGCCAGCACGGGTGCACCTTGTCTCATGCCCGCCAGGGCCGAGCCCGAAGGGGGCTGCGGGCCGACGCCACTCGTGAGCAGCCGCTGCTCGGCGGGACCTTCGAGCCTGCCGGTCGCGGTATCGACCGCGACCACTTCGTGGCCCAGGCCGCGCAGCGCCGGAATGACCTGCGCAGCGCTCGCAATCGATACGTCTCGTTCCTCGCTGGTGCCACCGAAGAGAACCGCGATTTTCATGCCCCGATTCCGCCTGTGTATGACCATGATCATTTTCACACGTCCGCGCGCGCGCAGCGTTGCCGGATGACACGCCGCGGCACAGCAGGTACGATTACCGTACCGGCGGCTGCGTCTCGTGCGTGCAGGTCGTGTTGCATCCCAAAACGCCTTCCAGAAGCTCGGGTGCGTTAATCGCGCCGCATACCACCACCGCGGACGATCCGGACGGCGCCCTCTACCGCGGCGGGGATCCGGATTTCATGACCTCGCTCGCGCGGGGGCTGCACGTCATCCGCGCGTTTTCCGGCGTCGACCGTCGCCTCACCATCGCCGATGTCAGCCGCGCAACCGGTCTTACGCGTGCCGTCGTCCGCCGGTGCCTCTACACCCTGCGCGAGCTCGGGTACGCCGCGACCGACGGCCGCACGTACAGCCTGCAGCCGAGAATCCTCAATCTCGGTTACGCCTATCTGTCGACGGCGCCGATTCCCGTCGCCGCCCAGCCGGTCCTCGAGGAGCTGAGCGCACAGATCGGCGAAGCCACGTCAGTTGCCGTGCTCGACGATGGGGCGGTGGTATACGTGGCGCGCGCGGCCACCCGGCGCATCATGGCCGTCACGCTCGGCGTCGGCAGCCGACTGCCGGCCTACTGCACGGCGCTCGGACGCGTGCTCCTTGCGGGAATGCCGCCGGAGCTGGTAGCGCAGGAGCTGACGAAGTTCGAGCTCGTGGCGCACACCCGCTTCACGGTGACCTCGCGCCGGCGCATCGAGGAGATCCTGGCCGAGGTGCGCGCCGAAGGCTTCGCCGTGAACGACCAGGAGCTCGAGGTCGGCCTGCGGGCGATCGCCGTGCCGGTGCGCAATGTCGTCGGCGCGACGGTGGCGGCGATGAACGTGAGCGCCCAGGCTTCGCGGGTCACGCGGCGCGAGCTGCTGGAGAAAAGCCTGCCGCTGCTCAGGGCGGCGGCCGAGCGCCTCGGCACTCAACTTCCCCCTTCGCGCTAGTCTCGGAGAGCGAGCCGGTGTTTCTGCAACGGCGGCTCGGCGCGTAGACTGTGGCGATGTTTCCGCAGCTCACCCGGGCCACACGGGCCCTCATCCTCGTCAACATCCTCCTCTTCCTGCTCGAGCAGGTGGCCATGCGGCCCATCCTGCTGCACTTCGCGCTCTGGCCGCCGGGGCCGGATTCGCTCTTCCGCCCGTGGCAGCTCGTGACCTACGCCTTCCTGCACGAAGGCATCCTGCACATCTTCTTCAACATGTTCGCGCTGTACATGTTCGGTCCGGCGCTCGAGCAGTACTGGGGCGCGCGGCGCTTCCTCGTGTACTACTTCGTGTGCGCCATCGCCGCGGGCGCGACCCAGCTCGCGGTGGAGTACTTCACCGGGACCGGCGAGCCCACCATCGGCGCCTCCGGAGGCATTTTCGGCATTCTGCTCGCGTTCGCCGTGCTCTTTCCGCGCGCACGGCTGCTCCTGCTGCTGCCGCCCATTCCCATGCCCGCCTGGCTCTTCGTGACTCTATATGGGGTGCTGGAGCTCTTCTTCGGGGTGACGGGCACCGAGGCCAGCGTCGCGCACTTCGCCCACCTCGGCGGCATGCTCGGCGGGGCGCTGGTGCTGCTCTATTGGCGCCTGCGCGCCGGTCGCGGCGGTGGCGGCGGCGGCTGGCGGCCGGCCTGAACGGAACTTTTTACGATTGCTTGCATCTACCGCAACCTCGGAGGTAGCCGATCCCATGATAAAAACCGAGCACTTGAGCAAGCGCTATGAGACGGTGACGGCCGTGGAGGACGTCACCTTCGAGGTCCGTCCGGGCGAAGTGCTCGGATTCCTGGGACCCAACGGAGCAGGCAAGACGACGACCATGCGCATGCTCGCCGGCTTCGTGACGCCGACCGCCGGCAAGGCCAGCATCTGCGGCCACGACGTCGAGGCGGAGCCGCTCGCCGCCAAGCAGCGGCTCGGCTACCTGCCGGAGGGCGCGCCGAGCTACGGCGAGATGCGCGTGCGCCGCTTCCTGGAATTCATCGCCGATCTGCGGCGCCTCCAAGGCGCCCGCCGGCAAGCGCGTCTGAACTACGTCATCGAGCGGCTGCAGCTCGCCTCGGTGCTCGAGCAGTCGATCGAGACCTTGTCAAAAGGCTTCCGCCGCCGTGTCGGCCTGGCGCAAGCGATCATCCATGACCCGCCGGTGCTCATTCTCGACGAGCCCACCGACGGCCTCGACCCCAATCAGAAGTTCGAGGTCCGCACGCTCATCAACGAGATGGCGCACGACAAGATCATCGTCATCTCGACACACATCCTGGAAGAGGTCGACGCCGTCTGCACCCGCGCGATCATCATCGCGCGCGGACGGATCGTGGCCGACGACACGCCGCTGAAGCTTGCGGCCCGATCGCGCTACTACAACGCGGTGTCGCTGCAGCTCGAGCGGCCGGAGCAACTCGCTGCCGCCCGCGCCGCAGTGGCCGCGCTGCCGTCGGTGGCCGATGTCGAGGTCAGCGAGCGCGACATACGCCTCACCGCGCTGCCGCGCTCGGGCGCCGCGATACTGGCGGCCGTCGCGGAGCTGGCGAGCAGCAAGGGGCTCGTGCTCAAGGAGCTGCATCTCGAATCCGGCCGGCTCGACGAAGTCTTCCGCTCCATCACCGCATAACTACTCCGGGGGTGCCATGCGCAACGTGGGCATCATTCTGCGCCGCGAGCTCGCGAGTTATTTCGCGACACCGCTCGCCTATGTCTTCATCCTGATCTTCCTCGTGCTGGCCAACGCCTTCACGTTCTATCTCGGCGGCTTCTACGAGCGCGGCCAGGCGGACCTGGAGCCGTTCTTCGCCTTCCATCCCTGGCTCTATCTCTTCCTCATCCCGGCGATCTCCATGAAGCTCTGGGCCGAGGAGCGCAAGTCCGGCAGCATCGAGCTGCTGATGACCCAGCCCGTGGAGCTGTGGGAAGCGGTGCTCGGGAAGTACTTCGCAGCCTGGATATTCACCGCCATCGCCCTGGCGCTCACCTTCCCGATCTGGATCACCGTCAACTATCTCGGCAAGCCCGACAACGGCACGATCCTCGCCGCCTACCTGGGCAGTCTGCTTCTCGCCGGCGGCTTTCTGGCGGTGGGCTCCTGCATGTCGGCGTTGACGCGCAACCAGGTGGTGGCCTTCATCCTCGGCGTCGCGGTCTGTTTCGCGTTCCTGCTCGCCGGCTATCCGATGGTGATCAATGCGTTCCAGAGCTGGGCGCCGCAGGCGCTCGTCAGCGCGATCGCCTCGCTCTCCTTCCTCACCCACTTCCAGTCGATCGCCAAGGGCGTGATCGAGGCGCGCGATCTCCTTTACTTCGCGATGCTGATCGGCTTCTTCCTCTTCACCACCGCGGTCGCCCTCGACCTGCGCAAAGCGGACTAGGAGCGCCTCATGACGAAACGCTCGACACTCGGCTGGGGCGCGGTAGCGGCGCTGGCAATCGCCTTCATCGGCCTCACCATCCTCTGCAACGACTCGCTCGCGGGCTGGCAGCTCGATCTCACCCAGAACCGCCTCTACACCGTCTCACCCGGCACGGACCGGATCCTGAAGAGCATCAAGGAGCCGATCGACCTGTATTTCTTCTACTCGGCGAAGACGGCGGAATCCATTCCTCAGATCCGCCCGTACGCCCAACGCGTGCACGACCTCCTCGAGGAGCTGACGCAGCGCTCGGACGGCATGATCCACCTGCACGTCATCGACCCGCAGCCGTACTCGGTCGAGGAGGACCGCGCCTCGGCGCTCGGGGTCACCGGCACGGCGATCAACGATGCCGGCACCAAGTTCTACTTCGGGCTGGCCGGAACCAACTCCACCAACGGCCAGCAGGCGATCCCCTTCTTCGACCCGAGCAAGCAGCGCTTCCTCGAATATGACGTCGCGAAGCTCATCTATGAGCTCGCGCATCCCGCGAAGCCGGTGGTCGCCTGGCTCTCGACCCTGCCGATGATGGGCGGCTTCGACCCGCAGAGCGGGCAGATGCGCCAGCCCTGGACGATCTACTCGCAGGCGCAGCAACTCTTCGACATCCGCCCGCTGCAGCCGACCGCGACCTCCATACCGCCCGAGGTACGCGTACTGGTGCTCGTCGATCCGAAGAATCTCTCGCCCGCGACGCAGTTCGCGATCGATCAGTTCGCGCTGCGGGGCGGACACATCCTCGCCTTTGTCGATCCCGTGGCGGAAGCGGACCAGTCGGCGGACAACCCCATGCAATCGATGGGCGCCGACCGTGCCTCGCACATGGAGAGGCTGCTCTCCGCCTGGGGCGTCGATTTCAATCCGGGCGAAGTGGTCGCCGACCGCGGCCACGCCCTCACCGTGGCCATGCGCGACGGGCAGCCGCCCGTCGAGGACATCGGGATCCTCGGTCTCGACGGCTCCTCGCTGTCGCAGAGCGATGTCATCACCTCGGGCCTCTCCAACGTCAACGTGGAGACGGCCGGCTATCTGACTCCCGCCAAAGGCGCGACCACCAAGTTCGAGCCGCTGATACGCTCGAGCGCGGATTCGGAGCCGATGCCGGCTCAGCGGTTTGCGATGCTGTCCGACCCCGGCACGCTGTTGAACGGCTTCAAGCCCACCGGCCGGCGCTACACCATCGCCGCCCGCATCACCGGAATGGTGAAGACGGCTTTCCCCGGCGGCCCGCCCCAGGGCGTTACGTTGCCCGCCGGTCAGCGTGACCTCAAGGCGTCGGTCAAACCGCTGAGCCTCGTAGTCTTCGCCGACAGCGACCTCCTGGCCGACTATCTCTGGGTGCGCGAGCAGGAGCTCTTCGGCCAGAACATCGACCAGGCGTGGGCGAGCAACGGCGACCTGGTGTTGAATGCCCTCGACAACCTCGCCGGCAGCTCGGACCTCATCAGCATCCGCGGCCGTGAGGGCTTCACGCGTCCGTTCCTGCGTGTCGAGGCCCTCCGCCGCGTCGCCGACGCCCGCTTTCATGCGCAGGAAGAGCAGTTGCAGCAGGAGCTGCAGCAAACGGAGCAGCAGTTGACCCTGTTGCAATCCAAGCGCAATGACAAGTCGGCGCTGATCCTGACGCCCGCGCAGGAGCAGGAGATCGAGCACTTCGAGACGGAGAAGCTCGAAATCCGCAAGCAGTTGCGCGCCGTGCAGGCGGGCCTGGTCAGCGACATCGACAAGCTGGGCACGGAGCTCAAAGTCATCAACATCATAGTGATGCCGGGCCTGTTCGCGCTCGCGGCGCTGCTCATCGGCGCGCTGCGCCGCCGCCGTCCAGCCGCCGTCCCGAACAAGAAGGACCCGCTCCCATGACCACGCGCCGCGTCACGCTCCTTTTCGCCGTCGGCATCGCCATCGTCGCGCTTGCCGCGTGGGTGTCGAACCGCAGCCAGTCGAGCCAGGACTCGGTCGCAGGCACGCCCGTGCTCCCGGGGCTGGAAGCCGCTGTGAACGACGTCACGCAGATCCGGATCACCAAGGCCGACAAGACACAGACGACTCTGGACAGGCGTGCAACCGATTGGGTCGTCGGTGAGCGCGGCTATCCCGCCGACTCGGGCAAATTGCGCCAGCTCCTGCTCGATCTCGGGTCGCTGCAAGCCGTGCAGCGCAAGACGAGCATCGCCCGCAACTACCCCGTGCTCGGCGTCGAGGACGTCAGCCAACCCAAGGCCACGGGCGCGCGCATCGACATCGTCTCGCCCGGCAAGACCTGGTCACTCATCGTCGGCAGCTCGATGGACGGCAACGACTGCTACGTACGGGTGGTCAACTCCGCGCAGAGCCTCCTCGCCAGCCCCCTCATCCTCGTCGATTCCGATCCGAAGCTCTGGCTCGATCCCACCATCCTCGACATCGGTCAGGCCCGGGTGAGCGAGGTCAGCGAGCAGCCGGCCAAAGGCGCGGGATTCAGTGTGTCACGCGACAAGAAGACGCAGGCCGATTTCACCGTCCATGGCATCCCGCACGGCCGCCATCTGACCGGCGCCGATGCCGCCGACACGATGGGCAGCGCCCTCTCCAGCCTCACTCTCACCGACGTACGCAAGGCCGCCACCCCGCCGCCGGGCACCGACCTCGCGCACGCCGTCTTCAAGACCTTCGACGGCCTGGAGATCGACGTCAGCGGCTATAAGCAGGCAAACGACGACTACATCGACGTGTCGGCGCGTGCGGCCGACAAATCGGCCGACACGGAGGCGCAGCAGATCAATTCCCGGGTGCAGGGCTGGGAGTACGAGATCCCCGACTATCGCTACGGCGAGATCTTCCAGCCGCTGGACGGGCTGCTCGAGCCGCTACCCGTGAAGAAAGCGCGTCCTATCTCGCGCGCGCGAGCAAAAGCAAAGTCACCGTTGCGAGCAACACCGTAGGCAGCCAGGCGAGTATCACCGGGTCGAGGTTGAAGACGATCGTTCCGCTCTCGATCAGCCGCTGCAGCAGGAAGAACCCGATCCCGATCACCAGCCCTACCGCCGTTCTGGTCCCCGCCCCCGCGGAGCGCATGGACCCCAGAACGAACGGTATGGCGAGCAGCACGGAAAATGCGATCGCCGCCGTGCGCGCGATCTTCGACCAGAAGGCGAACAGGTACTGCCGCGCATCGAGCGAGTTGGCGTGGAAGTAGCCGATGAGCTCCCAGAGCGCGCGCAGCGTCAACTGCTCCGGGTCCTGCACCGCCAGCCCGAGGAACCCGGCCGTGACGTTGGATTGCAGGACCTTCTGCCCGGGCGGGCTGGTCGTCACCTTGCCATCCACGAAGCTCGATTGCGTGTAGCCGCCGAGCAGCCAGCGCCGCTGGCCCGCGGCCGTGGCGCTCGCGGCATGGCCGATGGAAACGAGCGTGTGCCGCGGTGAGAGCTCGAAGACCTGCATGCCGACGAACTGCCGCGAGCTCGACTGGCGCGCCACGTTCAGGATGAGATCGCCATCGCGCACCCAGGCCCCGGCGCCGCCGCCGAAGCCGACGCTGTTGAACTGACTGAACGCCTTCTGCTGGTTCGCCGCCTCCTGCAGTTGCGGTGCGACGAACTCCCCCACCGCCGCCTCGAACGCAATGAGCAGAGCCGCGGCGATGAGCGCCGTGCCCGCGAGTCGCGCCACCGACATCCCGGTGGCCCGGATCACCGTGAGCTCACTGCCGCGGGCAAGCTGACCGAACCCGATGAGAGAGCCGATGAGCGCGGTGATCGGCAGCAACTGATAGACCTGCTGCGGCAGGTTGAGCAGCGTGTACCGCAGAGCGTCCGCCACGGTGTAGTGACCGACGCCGATGTCACCCTGCTGGCTGATGAAAACGAAAAGGCCGCCGAGGATGAGCAGCACCACCATCACCAGCACCACTGCGCCCAGTACGGTGCGCACGATGTAGCGGTCGAGCAGGCTCATGCTGTGACCGCGGGCCGGTAACGCAGGCGTCGGGCGACCTGCGGCGCGAAGACGACAGCCAGGGCGAGCAGCAGGACGGCGGCGTGGGCCCACCACAGACCGAGCGCCACCGGGATCGCACCGTGCGCGATCCACGCCTGGCCGGCGGAGATCAGGTTCGAATAAACGAGATAGACCACCACGGCAATCCAGACACGCGAGTAGCGGCCCTGCCGCGGCTTCAGGCGCGCAAGCGGGACCGCCAGCAGGGTCAGAACGATGCACATCAGCGGCATGGAGATCCGCCACTGCAGCATCGCTTGATGCCTGGGGTCAGGAGAGGCCAGCAACGCCCCGGTCGGCTGCGCATCGAGATCCGTGATCACGCCGTTGGCCGCGGGCACGTGGATCGGATTGAAGTCCTGGGCGAAGTGCATGATGCGGAACTGGCGACTGCCGGGGATGCCCTCCAGGCGCTCGCCGTCCAGAAGCGTGATCGCCTGCGTCGAGCCGTCCGGGGATACCGTGTGCAGCGCACGTTGCGCAACGGCCACTTCCACGACCGGTCCCCGGTTCCTTTCCACGAAAACGTTCTCGAGCGTGCCATCGGGGTCGACCTTCTCCGCATAGACGACGGCATTGCCGCTGCCGAACGCCCGGAAGGTCCCCGGCTGCAGCGGCGCGAACTGCCCTGCGCGCACCGCGGCGTTACGGATCGTCAGCGCCTGTGCCGTCGCTCCCGGCGCCACTTGCAGCGTCAGCGCGGCAAGACCCGCGGCCAGCACGACGCCGAGTCCGATCACCCCGCCGTAGAGCGTCACCGGCCGCACGCCGCAGGCCAGGGCGGCGGCGAGCTCACTGTCGTGATAAAGCCTGCCGAGGGCGAGAACGATCCCGAGCAGAAGCCCCACCGGCACGAGAATGCTCAGGTACTGCAGCATCCCGAGATAGATGAGCTCGAGCACCACCCCTTGGGGAAACTGGCTCGCCGCGGCGCGCTCGAGCACGGCCGCCACCTGATTGGCGAGCAGGATGACGAGCAGCACGCCCATCACCACGATCCAGGCGGTGACGACTTCGCGCAGAATGTAGCGTCCGAGGATCTTCCCCAACCGATGGCCTGCCGTGACTTGGGTTAGACTAGAAATATTACGGTAAAGCAGACGGTTGCGCGCCCTAAGGGTTCACAGCGGTCGGCCGAAAAATACTCCGGCGGTGGGCCGGTACTCCGGCGATGCCGGCACGGGGATACTGCGATGCGATTTGAGACCTGGAGCAAGGGGATAGCCACGCTCGACGTGGACTGCCTCGTCGTGGGCGTATTCGAGCAGGCGGAGCTGAGCGAGGAGGCGCGCGCCGTCGACGTCGCCTGCGGCGGACGGCTGAAGAAGGTGCTCGGCCGCGGCGATTTCCCGGGCAAGCCTGCCGAGACGCTGCTGCTCGCCGACCTGCCGGGCATCGGCGCCACGCGCGTCCTGCTCACCGGCCTGGGCGCCAGGAAGAGCTTCGGCCGCAAAGTGTGGCGCAAGGCGTGGGCGGGCGCCGTTGCGGCGCTGTCGAAGACCGGCGCCGAGAGTGTCGCGCTCGCGCTCGCGCGGCCGGACGCGAAGGAGCTCGACGACTACTATTTCGGCCGCGGGGTAGCGGAGATCGCCGCCGCGGGCCTGTACCGCATCAACGACCTCAAGAGCGGCAAGAAACCCAAGGCCGCGGCGCTGCAGCGGGTGCTCGCCGGCCCCGTGACCAAGAGCGCGGCCCCGGCGGTGAGCCGCGGACTCGCACACGGCGCCGCCATTGCCGAGGCCTGCAAGATCCAGCGGGACCTCGCGAACCTGCCGGGGAACGTCTGCACGCCGACTTTTCTGGCGGAGGAAGGGCGCGCGCTCGCGAAGCGTCACCGCTCGCTGCGCGTGCGCGTGCTCGATGAGCCGGCGATCCGCCGCGAGAAGATGGGCTGCCTGCTCGCGGTCTCCCAGGGCAGCGCGCAGCCGCCGCGCTTCATCGTGATCGAGCACACCGGCTCCGGCAAAGCGGGCGCCAGCGCGCACCCTGTGGTCCTCGTCGGCAAGGGCGTGACGTTCGACACCGGCGGCATCTCCCTCAAGGACCCGCCGGCCATGGACGAGATGAAATTCGACATGAGTGGCGCCGCTGCGGTGATCGCGTCGCTCACGCTCGCCGCGGCACTCGAGCTGCCGCTGCGCGTCGTGGGGCTGATCGCCGCCGTCGAGAACATGCCGGACGGGAAAGCGATCAAGCCCGGCGACATCGCCACCAGCGCCTCCGGGCAGACCGTCGAGATTCTCAACACGGACGCCGAAGGCCGGTTGATTCTCTGCGATGCGCTGCACTACGCTCGCCGCTTCCAGCCCGCGGCCGTCGTGGACATCGCGACGCTGACCGGGGCTTGCGTCGTGGCGCTCGGACATCACCACTCCGGCGCGATGGGCAATGATGATGCGCTGGTCACGGAGCTGGTCGAGGCGGGGGTGCGCGCGGACGACCGCGCCTGGCCGTTGCCGGTCACGGAGGATTATGCGGAGCAGCTCAAGAGCAATTTCGCGGATTTCGCCAATGTGGGCGGTCGGGACGGGGGTGCCCTCACTGCCGCGGCGTTCCTTGGCAAGTTCACACAGGGGTTGAAATGGGCGCACCTCGACGTCGCGGGCACCGCCTATCAGAGCGGTGCACAGAAAGGCAGCACTGGCCGTCCGACCCCGCTTCTCGCGGACTTCCTCATCCGCCGCGCCGGGCTCTGACGCGCCACGGCATGAGTCATGGGCGACAACGACGGCATTTCAGCATCTGCCGCCTCGAGCGGCGCCGATTCCTCGCCGCCCGCCTCCTTCGCCGCTGAGCACCCGCTGCGCGTCGACTTCTACGTGCTCGAGGAAGCCGCGGCGGCCGCGCGGCTCAAGGTCGCCTGCCGCCTGGCGGAGAAGGCCTACCTCGCCTCGCAGCGCGCTCTCATCTGGCATACGGACCGCGCCGAGCTCGAGGCGCTCGATGGGCTGCTGTGGACCTTCGCGGACGGCAGCTTCGTGCCGCACGAGTGGCTGACATCCAACGCGGCCGCGGAGGCGCCGGTGCTCCTCAGCGCGGGCTCCCCGCCCGCGGCGGAGGTCGATTTCGTGATCAATCTGGCCGCGGATCCGCCGCCCTTTCTGCAACTGACGCGGCGGATCGCGGAGATCATCGACGGTGACGAGGCGCGCCGGCGGGCCGGACGGGCGCGCTTCAAGGCCTACCGCGAGCTGGGCATCGAGCCCGCAACGCACCGTTTCCCTGCGCTGCGCGCAGGACCAACGGGGCTCGCCGAGGGCGAACCCCGGCCGTGAAGCGGCGCTGCGCGCCGAAAAAGCACGCACCGCTATAATCGATCGACCTCATCAGGGCCCTCGTTTCACCATGGACAAAGCGTACGCGCCGCACGAGATCGAGCGGCGGATCTACGAGCAGTGGGAATCCCGCGGCTGGTTCGCGCCGAGCGGCCACGGGTCGCCTTTCTGCATCATGATCCCGCCGCCCAATGTGACGGGCACGCTGCACATGGGCCACGCGTTCAACCACACGTTGATGGACACCCTCACCCGCTACCATCGCATGCGGGGCGACGACACGTTGTGGCAGCCCGGCACCGACCACGCGGGCATCGCGACGCAGATGGTCGTGGAGCGCCAGCTCGAGGCACAGGGCACGCGGCGCAGCGATCTCGGGCGCGAGGCCTTCGTCGCGAGAGTCTGGCAGTGGAAGGCGCAATCGG
>Ga0335075_10012714_pt1 | contig 12711 bp, 11 predicted proteins | sample Lox_Sample_24_FD_206723 | JGI IMG/M metagenome (GOLD analysis project Ga0335075, IMG submission 206723) | Soil microbial communities from Loxahatchee National Wildlife Refuge, Florida, United States - Lox_Sample_2.4 | ecosystem: Environmental > Terrestrial > Soil > Wetlands | place: USA... | reverse complement strand
GTCCGCCGGTCGGCCGGACCGGCCGCCGACGAGCCGGTCGTCACCACCCCCGACTTCACCGTCGACCTGGCCGCCAAGCGGGTGACCAGAGACGGCGCCGACGTCCGGCTGACCCCGACCGAGTGGCAGCTGCTCGAGATCCTCGCCCGCAGCCGCGGCCGCCTGATCACCCAGAAGCAGCTCCTGCAGGAGGTCTGGGGCCCCTCCTACGGGTCGGAGTCGAATTACCTGCGGGTCTACATCGCCCAGCTCCGCCGCAAGCTCGAGCCCGAGCCGTCCCGGCCGCGCTACCTGCTCACCGAGCCCGGCATGGGCTACCGGTTCCAGGCCTAGCCGTAACCAGCGCGGCGCCTTCCGGTAGCGCGGACGCCAGACCGCCCGGTAGACCAGCCGCGCAGGCGGCGGGAGCGTGCCGATCACGGCCGCGGCGCGGTCAGGATCGGCCCCGTCGGCCAGCCAGGCGAACATCTCGCCGCCCGCGGAAAGGCCGTTCTTGCGGACGATCTTGAACCCCACCGCGCGCCACTCGGCGCTGGTGAGCGCCAGCCCGATCAGCGGCAGGCCGTCGCGCTCCTCGTGCGCCAGGTGACCGGTGAGCGAGGCGGCGAGGGCGCCGGCGGCGTCGCCGATCGCGGCCAGGTCGGCCCGGTGCCCGGCCTCGGCCCGGGCGAACGCCCGGTCCACCCCGGCCAGCAGCGGATCGATCTGCTGGTGCTCGGCCTCCATCGCGTCGAGCACGGACTGGGCGTGCTCACTGCGGGCGAGCCGCCCGCGCAGGGCCGGCCAGACGATCGCGTCCTCGGCCGTGTGATGCAGGTGGAGCTGGCGCTTGAACAGCTCCCAGCCCGCCTGCACCGACGCCCGCCGCCGTGGATCGGGCAGGTCGGCGAACGCGGCCGCCCGGGCGAGCTGGGTCAGGTCGCGCCGGAACGCCGCGTGCGCGGCGAGCATGATCGTCAGGTCCGCGTCGCCGGTCCCGTGCCTGGCCGCGTCGCTACCGGGCAGGTCCCGCGTGGTCATGAGCCTGCCCCGATGGCGTCGGCCGGGGCGCCGGAGTCCACCGCTCGCACCCCGGTGGTCAGGTACCGCAGCGTGCGGACGGTCGTCTCGACGTCGGCCGCGCTGAGCGACTCGTAGATCGGCGCGGTGACCGCGCTGATAGACCCGGCGATCTGCGCCCGCAGCCGCGCTCCGCGGTCGGTGACCCGGACCGTCTGCCCGTCTTCGACCGACAGGCCGGCCGCCGCCAGCCGGTCCGCCAGCGCGGCGGCCGACCGCTGGTCCAGGTCGAGCCAGTCGGCCAGGTCGGCCTCGAACCGGTCCCGGGCGGCGGCGTCGCCGAGCACGCCGAGCCGCTGCAGGGCCAGGTAGGTCTCGCGGTCCGTGCCCGCCTGCTCCACCTTCTCCACCAGCAGCCCGGCCAGCACCGACTGGGCCTGCCCGAGGGCCCCGCCGATCGCCTGGCCGACCGAGATCTGGGGCCTGGTGTCCGTCTGGTTCTGCGTCATCGTGAGGATCCCCTGTCCTTGTGCTAGACCTTGATTACCAGTGAACGCTTGTTACGCTACCTTCTAGGAAACCTAATGTCTAGGCTTCCTAATTAATAGGGAGTCGAGATAAACGATGGATGAGACGGCCGATCACTCCCGGCGGCGGCTCGAGGGCGAGTTCCTGCTCGCGCTGCGCCGCTCCGGGGCGGTGATGCAGCTGCTCGGGGCGGCCTCGGCCGAGCGGATCGGCATCAACGTCACCGACCTGAACTGCCTCAACATCCTGGCCCTGAGCGGGCCGCTGACCGCGGGCGAGCTGGCCCGGGCGACCGGGCTGACCACCGCGTCGATCACCGGCGTGCTCGACCGGCTCGAGGAGGGCGGCTTCGTCCACCGCGAGCGGGACGCCCACGACCGCCGCCGGGTCGTCGTGCACCTGGACCCGACCCGCGGGCTGCGCGACGTCGCGCCGGTGTTCGCGCCCGTGGTCGAGGCGTGGCGGGCGGCCGCGGCCCAGTACACCGACGAGGAACTCGCGCTCATCCTCGGTTTTCAGGGTCGGCTCGAGCAGATCATGCGCGACCGCCTGGCCGAGCTCCGGGGCACGCTGCCGTGACCACCGCGAGCCGCATGACCGGTCCCGGCTTGGGGCAGACTGGGTGCCATGACTGATGACAGGCAGACCGGAGCCGGTCCCGACGACATGGGCGACGACGAGCAGGAGTTCGAGATCGCCGAGTACGACCAGTACATCGAGGACCCGCCCGACAGCGGCCTCGCCATCGACGAGGACGACGATGACGACGGCGAGGCGGCGGTGGACTGGTCCGAGACCCACCCGCGCCAGGTCGAGCGGGACAACAACCCCGTGCCGGACGACCAGCCGGCCGAATCCGCCGCTATTCACGAAATTCCCGGAACGTAATCTGGGGTCTTGCGCTCCGGTTCGCTACTCGCTAGTAATGAGTCACGGGATGGCGAGTGGCGAGGCCGCTGGAGGCACGCGTGAGCACCTACGATCTGTACACGACGCCGGTCTCGACCGACACCTGGGATGTGCCCGCGAGCGGGGCCGCCCGCTTCTCCTGGGAGTACGACGACGGGCGGCAGCGGCTGCTCGACCTCTACCAGCGGGGCAAGGACAAGCAGTGGGACGCCACCAAGCGGATCGACTGGGACCAGCCGGTCGATCACGCCAACGTGATGGAGACCGGCGAGGAGCTGACCGCGATCTACGGCTCGCGGCAGTACGAGAAGCTGAACCAGGCCGAGCGGGACGAGCTCAGCCATCACATGTCGTCCTGGCTGTTCAGCCAGTTCCTGCACGGTGAGCAGGGCGCGCTGACGGTGGCGGCGCGGATCATCGAGTCGGTCCCCGACCTGGACTCGAAGTTCTACGCCGCCACCCAGGCGATGGACGAGGCCAGGCACGTGGAGATCTTCTCCCGCTTCACGACCGAGAAGATCGGCCTGTTCTACCCGGTCAACTCCGACCTCGCCCGGCTGCTGGCGGACGCGCTCGCCGACTCGCGCTGGGACATGCCCTACCTGGGGATGCAGGTGCTGATCGAGGGCCTGGCGCTGGCCGCGTTCGGCGTGCAGCGCGACGTCGCCGCCAACCCGCTGGTGAAACAGCTCCTGGCGTACGTGATGCAGGACGAGGCGCGGCACGTGGCGTTCGGCCGGCTGGCCCTGCGCGACTACTACGCGCAGCTCACCGCGGCCGAGCGGGCCGAACGCGAGGAGTTCGTGGTCGAGGGGTGCTACCTGATGCGGGACCGGTTCGTCGCCCGCGAGGTGTACGAGCGGCTCGGCTTCGACGTCGCCGAGTGCGTGGAGTTCACCGAGCACTCGCCGGTCCAGCAGGCGTTCAGGAAGCTGCTGTTCACCCGGATCGTGCCCTGCGTGAAGGACATCGGCCTGTGGGGGCCGAAGGTCCAGCAGGCCTACGTCAACCTCGGCGTGATCGACGCCGCCGACAGCGACCTCGACGCGCTGATGCTCGACGACGAGCAGGTCGCCGAGCGGATGGAACGCGAGCACGCGGCCGAGCTGGCCGCCCGCAAGGTGGAGGTCGACGCCGCGATCGCCTCGGGGGCCGAGCACTGAGGCCGCTGGCCGAGCGCATCGAGCGCGCCACCACCCTCGACGAGCCGGTCCGGGCGCTATCGCGGGCGGTGGTCCGGGCGCTGCCGCCGGGCCGGGCGGCCGACCTGCTGCACGGCGTGCCGTTCGGCCAGCCCGCCCACCCGGCCCTGGTCCGGCTGCCGATCGGCTGCTGGACATCGGCGGTGCTACTCGACTGGCTCAGCGGGCCAAAGCGCGGCCGTGCGTCCTCGGAACGCGCGTCGGCCACGCTGATCGCGGCCGGGCTCGCGACCGCGCTGCCCGCCGCCGCGGCCGGCCTGGCCGACTGGTCGGCCCTGCACACCAACCAGCAGCGGGTGGGGCTGGCGCACGCGGCCGCCCAGGCCGGCGCGACCCTGCTGTTCGGGTGGTCGCTGCTGGCCCGGGTGTCGGGGCGGCGCGGCCGCGGCGTCGCGCTGGCGGCGGCCGGGCTCGCGACCGCCACCGCCGGCGGCTATCTCGGCGGCTACCTGGCGTTGCGGCTCGGCGCCGGGTCGAGCCACGCCGAGCCGGTCGGGCACCTGACCGCGATCGGCTGGCAGGACCTGTGCCCGCTGGCGGAGCTGCCCGACGGCCGCCCCGCCCGCCGCCAGCTCGGCTACCTGAGCCTGCTCGCGGTGCGCGCGGGCGACACCGTCGCGGTGCTCTCCGACCAGTGCTCGCACCTCGGCGGGCCGCTGCACCAGGGCCGCCTGACCGGCGACGCCGGCCAGCGCTGCGTCGTCTGCCCCTGGCACGGCTCGACGTTCAGGCTCGCCGACGGTAGCGTCCGCCGCGGCCCCGCCACCGCGACCCAGCCCGCGTTCGAGGCCCGGGTCAGCGACGCCGGAGTCGTGCAGGTCCGGCCGCTTGAGGCAGCCGCCGAGGTGGCCACGAGGGCCGCCCGGCCCCGCCGGTTCAGATCGTCTAGATCGGCAGCCGGGTAACGCTGCCATTCGCCTCCGGCAGCGCCTCCGGCGCCGGCAGCGCCGCCGGCGGGTCTTCGCCCGGCTCCGACCCGGCGACGGCCGCGGCCGCGTTGCCGAAGAAGCCGCCGACGCTCTCGAGCGCCTTGCCGAGCTCGCTCGGCACGATCCACATCTTGTTGGCGCTGCCCTGCGCGAGCTCGGGCAGCATCTCCAGGTACTTGTAGGCGAGCAGCCGCTGATCGGGATTGCCCTCGTGGATCGCGCGGAACACGGTCGCGATCGCCTGCGCCTGCCCGCGCGCCCGGGCCGCCTGGGCGGTCGCGTCCGCCTCGGCCCGCACCACCTCGGCCTCCGCCTCGCCGCGGGCGCGCAGCACCGCCGCCTGCTTCTCGCCCTCGGCGGTCAAGATCGCCGACTGCTTGGCCCCCTCGGCCGACAAGATCGCCGCCCGCTTGTCCCGGTCGGCCCGCATCTGCTTCTCCATCGAGTCCTGGATCGACGCGGGCGGCTCGATCGCCTTGAGCTCGACCCGGCTGACCCGCAGCCCCCACCGGCCGGTCGCCTCGTCGAGCTCCTTGCGCAGCTCGCCGTTGATGAAGTCGCGCGACGTGAGCGTGGTGTCCAGGTCCATGCCGCCGACGACGTTCCGCAGCGTGGTCACCGTGAGCTGCTCGACCGCGGCCACGTAGTTGGCGATCTCGTAGGTGGCCGACTTGGGGTCGGTGACCTGGAAGTAGATCACCGTGTCGATGCCCACCACCAGGTTGTCCTTGGTGATGACCGGCTGCGGCGGGAAGCTCACCACCTGCTCGCGCAGGTCGATCAGCGGCCGGAGCCGGTCAATGAACGGGGTCAGCAGGTTCAGCCCGGCGTGCAGGGTCCGATGGTAGCGGCCGAACCGCTCGACGATGCCGGCCGACGCCTGCGGAACGATCCGCACCGATCTGACCACCGCGAATATTGCCAGCCCAACAATAAGGACGAGAAGGACTATCGCGACTATGGTGCTCATTACCCGTCATCTCCGCCCATGCGCCGATAAGCACACGGTAACCCGGCGAATGCGGCGAGCACTAGTGACGGTAGCCGATAGGGCTCGCTAACCGGCTAGCGCGCGGCCCAGGCGCGCCAGCGGCCGTCCCTGCGCTCGATCTCGAGCGGCACGCCGAAACAGCGCGAGAGCGTGCGGGCGGTGAACACCTCGTCGATCGGCCCGGCCGCGAGGACCGAGCCCCGGCGCAGCAGCATCGCGTGCGTGAACCCGGCCGGCACCTCCTCGACGTGGTGGGTGACGAGCACCATCATCGGCGCCTTGGGGTCGTGGGCGAGGGTCGCCAGCCGCCGCAGCAGGTCCTCGCGGCCGCCCAGGTCGAGCCCGGCCGCGGGCTCGTCGAGCAGCAGCAGCTCGGGGTCGGGCATCATCGCGCGGGCGATCTGCACGCGCTTGCGCTCGCCCTCCGACAGCGTCGAGAACCGCCGCCTGATCAGGTGGGCGCAGCCGAGCGCGTCGAGCAGCTCGACCGCCCGGGTGACGTCGGCCGACTCGTACTCTTCCTTCCACCGCCCGAGGATCGCGTACGACGCGGTCAGCACCAGGTCGATGACCTTCTCGTTGGCGGGCACCCGCTCGGCCAGGGCCGCGCTCGTCAGCCCGATCCGCGGTCGCAGGTCGAAGACGTTCACGTCGCCCAGCCGCTCGCCCAGGATCTCGACGCTGCCCTCGGTCGGGTGCACCAGCGTGGCCGCCACCTGGAGCAGCGTGGTCTTGCCGGCCCCGTTCGGCCCGATCACGATCCAGCGCTCGTCCTCGTGCGCGGTCCAGTCGACGTTACGCAACAGCAGTGACGTTTCGCGCCGCACGGTGACGCCACGCAGCTTGAGCACCTCGTCTGACACTGCCTGCCCCTCCTCAACGCCGGCCCGCTCCCGCCGGGCCGAACGGCCGCCGAGACTGAACCTACGCCACCGCGCGCCGCTGGCGCTAATTACCAGCCCGGATATCCCCGCAGGGGTTGGTCACATCCGCCCAGTCGTAGAAAGGTACGGTTGGCAACGCGATGAATCAATCACGGACCACGCTCCTGATCACGCTGACCGGCCGCGACCGGCCCGGCGTCACCGCGCGCCTGTTCGGCGCCCTCGCCCGCTTCCCGCTGAGCGTAGCGGACATCGAGCAGGTGACGATCAGGGGCCGGCTGGTGCTGGGGGTGCTGGTGAACTGCACCGAGCCGCCGGACCTGACCGCGATCTACGGCACCGTCAGCGACCTCGCGGCCGACTTCGGGCTCGAAGCCGAGATCACCACCGGCACGGCCGAGTCGCCCAGCCGGCCGCGTTCGGCCCGGGTCCGCGGCCGCCTGCACGTCACCGTGCTCGGCAGCCCGCTCCAGCCGAGCGCGGTGGCGGCGGTGGCGGGCGGCATCGCCGCCGACGGCGCCAACATCGACCGCATCACCCGCCTCGCCAGCGACCCGGTGACCTGCGTCGAGCTCGACGTGTCGGGGGCCGACCCGGTGTCGCTGCGAGACGCGCTGGCCCAGGTCGCGGTCGACCGCGGGGTCGACGTCGCGGTGCAGCGGGCCGGGCTCGAGCGCCGGGCGATGCGGCTGATCGTGATGGACGTCGACTCGACGCTGATCCAGGACGAGGTCATCGACCTGCTGGCCGACCGGGCGGGCTGCGCGGCCGAGGTGGCCGCGGTGACCGAGTCGGCCATGCGCGGCGAGCTCGACTTCGCCGCCTCCCTGCGCGAGCGGGTGGCGCTGCTCAAGGGCCTCGACGCGGGCGTTCTCGACCAGGTCAGGGCGGACCTGCGGCTCACCCCGGGCGCGCGCACGCTGATCAGGACGCTCAAGCGGCTCGGCTACCGCTGCGGGATCGTCAGCGGCGGCTTCACCTCGGTGATCCAGCCGCTGGCGGACGAGCTCGGCATCGACTACGTGGCCGCCAACACGCTCGAGATCGCGGCCGGGAAGCTCACCGGCGAGGTGATCGAGCCGATCATCGACCGGGAGGGCAAGACCGAGGCGCTGCGCCTGTTCGCGCGGGCGGCCGGCGTCCCGCTCTCGCAGACGGTCGCCGTCGGCGACGGTGCCAACGACCTCGGGATGATCGGCGCGGCCGGCCTCGGCGTCGCCTTCAACGCCAAGCCCGTGGTCAGGGACGCCGCCGACACCGCGGTCAACGTCCCCTACCTGGACACGATCCTGTACCTGCTCGGCATCCCCCGCGACGCGGTCGACGCCGCCGATCAGGCCGAATAAAAGTCAAAACTTCAAACCCGTTACATGGAACGGTCCGTGGCCTTCGCGTCAGTGCGAAGGCCACGGACCGTTATTGCGAGCGACCTACTCCTTGTCCGCCTGCTGCGGCGAAGAGCTCGACGCGTGCCCGTTGAGCGACGCCTCCTCGGGCGCGTGCCCGAGCGGGACGTCGTTGACCTCGGCCGCCTCCTTCGGGCTGAGCTCGGCCGGAACCGCGGGCTCGGCCGGGACCGCCTGGGCGGTCGCGCCGCTGATCTCGGTGTCGGCCGGGACGTCCTCGCCCATGCTCTGCGCCCGCCGCTTGGAGACCACGATCGCGGCCACGATGATGATCACCGCGCCGAGCGCGACCCCGACCCGGAGGCCGGTGTTCGAGCTGTACTTCACCACCGAGGTGGCGATCAGCAGCGAGACCAGGTTCATGACCTTGATCAGCGGGTTGATCGCGGGGCCGGCGGTGTCCTTGAACGGGTCGCCCACGGTGTCGCCGATGACGGTCGCCGCGTGCGCCTCCGAGCCCTTGCCGCCGTGGTGGCCGTCCTCGACCAGCTTCTTGGCGTTGTCCCAGGCACCACCGGAGTTCGACAGGAACACCGCCATCAGCACGCCCGCCGCGATCGCGCCGACCAGGAACGAGCCGAGCGGGGCGTAGCCGAACGTGAACCCGACCGCGATCGGCGTCAGCACCGCCAGCAGGCCCGGGGTGACCAGCTCGCGCAGCGAGTCGGCGGTGACGATGTCGACCACGCGGGAGTAGTCCGGCGTCTCCTCGTAGGTCATGATCCCCGGGTGGTTGCGGAACTGCATCCGCACCTCGAGCACCACCCGCTGCGCCGCCCGTCCGACCGCCATGATCAGCAGGCTGGAGAACAGGAACACGACCGACGCGCCGATGATCACGCCGACGAGCACGTTCGGCTGGGCGACGTTGAGCGCGAACGAGCCGGCCGCGCCGACCGGCAGGGCCGACTCGACCGAGTCGCGGAACGACCCGAACAGCGCCGTCGCCGCCAGCACCGCGGTCGCGATCGCGATGCCCTTGGTGATCGCCTTGGTGGTGTTGCCGATCGCGTCCAGGTTGGTCAGCGCCTGGGCCGCGTCGCCCTCGACCTCGCCCGACATCTCGGCGATGCCCTGGGCGTTGTCGGTCACCGGGCCGAAGGAGTCCATCGACACGATCACGCCGACCGTGGTCAGCAGGCCGCAGCCCGCCATCGCGACCGCGAACAGCGCGATCGTGGCGTTGCCGGTCGCCAGCAGGTAGGCGCCGAACACGGCCGCGCCGATCAGCAGGGCCGAGTAGACCGCCGACTCCATGCCGGACGAGATGCCGGACAAGATCACGGTGGCGGCGCCGGTCTCCGAGCTCTGCCCGATGTCCCGCACCGGGCGCCGGGTCGTCTCGGTGAAGTACCCCGTCAGCAGTTGGATGGCCGAGGCCAGGACGATGCCGATGATGACCGCGACGAACGCGATCACCTCCGGGTTGCCGTTGTAGCCGGCGATCGCCAGGTTGGTGATGCCGTGCAGCGCGCTGAACTTCGACGGCAGGAACGTGAAGCACAGGATCGCGACCCCGATGACCGAGATGATCGCCGAGATGAAGAAGCCGCGGTTGATCGCGCTCATCCCGTTGCGGTCCCGGGCCAGCGGCCGGACCGAGAAGATGCCGATCACCGCGGTGATCACGCCGATCGCGGGGATCAGCAGCGGGAGGACCAGGCCCTTGTCGCCGAAGGCGGTCTTGCCCAGGATCAGCGACGCGACCAGCATGACCGAGTAGGACTCGAACAGGTCGGCCGCCATCCCCGCGCAGTCGCCGACGTTGTCGCCGACGTTGTCGGCGATGGTGGCGGCGTTGCGGGGGTCGTCCTCGGGGATGCCCTGCTCGACCTTGCCGACCAGGTCGGCGCCGACGTCGGCCGCCTTGGTGTAGATGCCGCCGCCGACGCGCATGAACATCGCCAGCAGGGCGGCGCCGAAGCCGAAGCCCTCGAGCACGTCGGGCGCGTTCTCGCGGTAGATCAGCACGACGACGCCCGCGCCGAGCAGGCCGAGGCCGACCGTGCACATGCCGGCCACGCCGCCGCAGCGGAACGCGATCCGCATCGCCGGGCGCTCGCCGCCTTCCTGCGCCGCCGCCGCGACCCGGAGGTTACCGCGCACGCACAGCGACATGCCGATGAAGCCGGTTGTCGCGGACGCCAGCGCGCCGATGAGGAAGAAGATGCTCCGACCCCAGCGAACCCCCTCGCCGTCGGCCGGCAGCACCAGCAGGATAAAGAAAATGATGACAACGAAGATCCCCAGGGTCCTGAACTGCCTGCGCAGATAGGCCGCTGCCCCCTCTTGGACGGCCTTCGCTATCTCCTGCATCTTCGGGGATCCCTGGCTGGCGGAGAGCACCTCCCGCACCAGAACGTACGCAACCCCCAGGGCGAGTAGGGCGATAACCGCTACGATCACAACCCAGGTGAGGTTGGAACCGCTGACGCTGACCGGAGCAACCGGTCCGCCCGCCGCGAGGGCGGGACTGAGCTTTGACATTCCATCTCCTTCGACGTCTGTCGCGCGCGGCTAAAGCCAGTACGTCTGGCCGAAGATTGCAATCTTCCCTGCTCAGCCGCCGATCCTAAAAGTGCGCTGTTGCCGGAGTCTACGCCGCCCACCTCGGATCGTGCAGAGACACGAGTTTTCCAGATCCTGGCGACCGAATAGTGATGTTAAGTACGAAAAATTGGCGCCAAAAGCCCCACCTGTCACAGTTCATCGCCAGCCGTATTGTGATTTGCCCTAGTTTCGGCTGTTCACACGTTACAGGGCGTGCTTCAGCACCTCAAGGGGACAAAACGCGGCGTTCGCGAGAGATGGTGCTGATGTGACTTGTGATGGCTAAAGAGATAATTGAGGCGCGACACGACAGCGCCTAAGCGGCCTCTAAACCGCTAGCTCACGAAAACTATTTTCATCGTCCGCCCAAAGGGCAGGCAGCGGCCCGCGGGCAGGGGCGCAGAACGCACGACGGCCGCAGGCCCGCGGTTACCGCGGGCCCGGGCCGGTCAGAGCGAGGCGGTGCGGCGCTTCCAGATCATCGTGACGCTGGTGCCGCTGGCGGCCGAGGCGACGCGCACGTCGTCGGCCAGTCCGGCGATGACCGCCAGGCCCACGTCGTCCGGGAGCCGGAGCGGCACCTGGCCGCCGGCCGGGATCCCGAAGCCGTCGCCGAGGGCAGCGCCATCGCCCGCCTCGGCGCCGAGGCCGGCCGGCAGGCCCACGGCGGCCGGCAGGTCGTGCTCAGAGCCCTGCACCGAGTCGCACACCACGACCTGGAACTGCTCGCCGTCATCGGTGAGCGAGACCTGGATGGGCTGACCCGGGCAGTGCCGCTGGTGCGCCTCAACCGCCCGCGAGCAGGCCTCGCCGACCGCGAGGCGCACCTCGTCGAGCAGTGACTCGGCCACGCCGCAACGACGCGCGACCGCGGTGGCGACGAGCCGAGCCGTCCGCACGTGAACGGGCAACGGCGTGAAGGTGACTTCGACGGTGGCCATTACGCAGGAAGGCGCTTCTCGGCCTTCCTGGCGGCGATGGCCTCGTCCACGGAGTCGTGGATGCCGAAGACCTTGGTGAGGCCGGTGATGCGGAAGATCTTGAGAATGCGCTCCTGGGTGCAGACCAGGTCCAGGGACCCGTCGTGCGCCCGCACTCGCTTGAGCCCGCCGACGAGGACGCCGAGGCCCGTGGAGTCGAGGAACTCGACCTTCTCCATGTTGACTACCAGCTGGTAGTTCTTCTTGTTGACGAGCTCAATGAGGAGCTCGCGCAGGCGCGGCGCCGTGTAGACGTCGATCTCACCCTCGACGTCCACGATCTCGATGCCGTCCTTGTTGCTGTTCGACAGCTTCAGATCCACAAATCCTCCAGCGCCCCGAGGGCGTCTCTCGCGTCATGGGGGCGACCCCTGATCGGCATTCAACCACGCTCAGGCGTCATGTCTATACGAAAACATGGTGCCACGCATCCGCTTGACGGATGACACACTATTAAACCTATGCCCCTCGTCGCCCCGGACCGCGCAGAAACTCGGCAGGACGGCGCGCCGCCGCCTGGCGGGGCGCTCGACGTCCTGCGCGCAGCGCAGCGCGCCGGGGAACTGGTGCATCTATCCCACATACCCGGCCAAGCGGGGAGAACCACCTGCTGGCCCCGATCGATTCGGCCGGAAGTCGCCGCCGCGCTCGCCGCTACTGGCATCGAGGCCCCCTGGACCCACCAGGCACAGGCGGCGGGGCTCGCGCTGGCCGGCCAGAGTGTGATCCTCGCCACCCGCGCGGCCTCGGGCAAGTCGGCCGGCTACCTCGCGGCGGCGCTGTCGGAGGTGCTCGGCGGCGGCACCGCGCTGTACGTCGCGCCGACCAAGGCGCTCGCCGCCGACCAGCTCAAGGCGGTGCGCGACCTCGGCGTGGCGGGCGTCCGCGCGACCTGCTACGACGGCGACGCCACGGTCGCCGAGCGGGCGTGGGCGCAGTCGCACGCCAACTATCTGCTGACAAACCCGGACATGATCCACAGCGGGCTGCTGCCGAACCACCACCGCTGGCGCGGGTTCCTGCGCCGCCTGCGGGTGGTGATCATCGACGAGTGCCACGGCTATCGCGGCGTCTTCGGCTCGCACGTCGCCCAGGTCCTGCGCAGGCTGCGCCGGATCATCGCCCACCACGGCGCTCCCGGCGACCGCCGCGAGCCGGTGTTCATCCTCGCCTCGGCCACGATCGCCGACCCGGTCGGCTGCGCCCGCCAGCTCACCGGCCTCACCGCCACCGCGGTGACCGACGACGGATCTCCCCGGGCCCCGCTCACGTTCGCGCTGTGGGAGCCGCCGCTGCTGCATACCTACGCTGAGGTGCGCGCGCGCAGGCCCGC
>Ga0335075_10012713_pt1 | contig 12711 bp, 8 predicted proteins | sample Lox_Sample_24_FD_206723 | JGI IMG/M metagenome (GOLD analysis project Ga0335075, IMG submission 206723) | Soil microbial communities from Loxahatchee National Wildlife Refuge, Florida, United States - Lox_Sample_2.4 | ecosystem: Environmental > Terrestrial > Soil > Wetlands | place: USA: Florida... | reverse complement strand
AGCTCTAGCGCTACTTCTTACGGTCCGTATCTTTGCTCGGCTGAACGCGTTTCGGCTCGCCCGGCATCTTCGGATAGTTGGGTTCTCAGGGCATCTCAAGCCTGTGCGGTTTCAGGTTTGTTCCACACCACGTCGGACCACCTGCCGATGGACCAGCGGGCAGTCCAGGCATTTGCTCGGGAAGCCTGGTTCCGCTTTCACGTGGCACGTACTCGTCGAGGACGACGTTCATTGCGGTGGTGTTCTGGCGAGACGTCCCGCTGTCATGGGCCTCCGGGCAACTGGGCTCGTGCAGGTTGGCCTGTTTCACCCACGGCCGGGAGTGAGTTGAGCAGGGTGCGCTAGCGGCTGGCACGGTAGAACAGCAGGTGGCACCTGATGACTGACTCGACTAAAAGCGAGGACTGTGGAGATGGCGAAGCGGGACGATGTCGAAGTCGAGGTCACATCGTCGGTTGCGCCAACGCGAACATTGCGCATCTCGAGCGCAAGCCGCATCGTTTTTCCGGCGACGGACATCACACCTGCGATAACGAAACTCGATCTGGTCGAGTACATGATCGCAGTAGGTGAACCGCTGCTGCGCGTATTGCTGCAACGCCCAACGACTTTGGAGCGCTGGCCCAACGGCGTGCATCCCGGGATGCGTCTCGGCCGAGGCGCAGACGACGGCGGCTTCTATCAAAAACGCATGATCCGAGCGGCGCCGGACTACGTCGATGGTGTCGCGATCACCTTCCCGTCAGGCAGGACCGCTACAGAAGTCTGCCCGACTGAGCCGGCGGTGCTGGCGTGGTGCGCTCAGATGGGAACCATCACGTTTCATCCCTGGCCCGTTCGGAGCACCGATGTTGACAAGCCAGATGAGTTGCGGATCGATCTGGACCCTGAGCCTGGAACCACATTCTCTGACGTTGTCAGAGTGGCGTTCGTCGCTCGGGACTTGCTCAACGAGTTCGGAATGACTGGGTATTGCAAGACGTCCGGCGGCCGCGGTGTTCACGTGTTCGTTCGGATCAAGCCTCAGTGGGGATTCCTCGAGGTGCGTCACGCGGCCATCGCGTTCGGTAGAGAACTGGAGCGGCGGGACAAGGGCGTAACCACGGAATGGTGGAAGGAGTTGCGCGGGCAAAGAGTCTTCGTCGACTACAACCAGAATTGTCGGGACAGAACGATCGCCTCCGCGTGGTCGCCGCGGGCGCGTTCATGGGCACCGGTTTCCACACCAGTGACTTGGGCTGAGCTGCAGAGTATCTCGGATCCCCGCGAATTGAACGTGTTCACGGTGCCAGAACGTATTCGGGTCAATGGAGACCCCTGGTGTGGACTCGACGGTGAGCAGCACTCGCTCGATCAGCTGCTGGATCTGTGGGACTCGGATCCAGTTGAAAAGAGCTTCCCCCCTGATTATCCGAAGATGCCGGGTGAGCCACCGCGGGTGCAGCCGAGCAAGAAGGTAGCCGCGAACTGGGGCCAAGACGGTGAGCACAGGGCGAAATGAGCGAGAGCCCGAGGTTGAGTTCGATCTGTCAGGCTGCAGAAGGGGGCTGATCGGGGGCAGGAGGTGGCGGCTGATCGCGCGGAATGCTTCCGGCGCAGCCTCCGGGCGGTGGCGGACCGGGCAGCGGTTCATCACCGCCTACACAGTCGTAGTAGAACTGAGGCCCGGTCAGATAGCGAGTCATCCACTGGTGCCAATATGAACCGTCAGGATATTTGTCGCCGTCGCAGACGCCCAGTTTGCCGAAACCGAATCGGCCACCCGGGCAATAGCCCTTCGTCATGTCCGGCTGGTGCGGGTCCGCCGGAGGACCGGGCGGGTCTGCGCTGGCAACGGCAGGGTTGAACATGATGGCCGCGGCAGAAGCGATTCCGGCGACGCGTAGGCACACAACTCTGAAGCCGTCCATTGTGACTCCTTACCGGACCCCTTGAGAGTAGCCACGCCGTCCTGGCGGCGGTGGGTCGCTGAAGTTAGTTCACAGACACGTCACAGTCGCTTCGGAGCTGCAAAAAGCCGGAAACGCTACGTCGTCCCGCAGCACTCGGTTGCGTCGTTGCGAACTTATGACAAGCTCAGCAGCGACGTCAGGTCGGCAGCCCCCAGCGTGCACTCGGCCCAAGGCGTCACCGCCCAGACCACCTACGCCGTCCTGACCGAGCCCACCAGCCGCAACCTGCTTTACGTCGCGGTGACCCCGCGGTCGGGAGACCCACCACGTCTACCTGCACGAGCGCCAGGCCGGTGAAGGCGACCACGAACACCGCGACACCCCTGGCACCGCGAACGAGAACGCAACCAGGATTACGGCCTCGAGCTCTAACGGCCCCGCCGCGATCACCCACCGCCTCCTGGCTGCCACGCCCTTCGAGGTTTGCGGCCGTGCTAAACCGCAAAACCTTGACTCTAAAATTCCAGATGTACAGTCCGCTAATCCGGAGTTCAGGCAGTCGCGATCCGGCTCCTAGTTTCGCGTCAGCAAACTCTCAGTCGACCGGCATCGCTTGCCGGTGACTGACAGGTGCGCGCCGCTATCCAGGGCCCGTATCGCCGCTGCACGGCAGTCGGATGGCAGCCCGAGGCGTCTCAAGTAAGTTTATTAGCGGCGTCTTATTACTGTACGGTCACGACCACTAGGAGTGGTAAAAATTAAACAGGTGTGCATCTTGTGCGAATCGCGATTAGGGAGTCTAATGATCGTCACTGGCTGAGATGCCATACGGCCGGCTTCGAAGCCCAGTTTTTAGGCGGGCAAACCTTGTTCCAGCAAGACATCAACACCTTCTTGAATTCGCTGCCATCATCACTATCGGCAACCAACGATGCGAATCAGGGATTGATCAATGCACTCAACAGCCTGCTTCAGCTGGAACAAGATTTGAACCAAACGCTGAACCAGATCAAAACCTATGACGATCTAGAGCAGCCGATTCAATTGACCGGGCTCAATATTGTCGTGGTCATCGATGACGCGTTAATCCTCACCGAGGTCAGCGCCATCGGCTTCACTTACGCCGGGTTCGTGTACTCGGAGCTGACAGGAGACCTCGTCACCGTTAGCACTCCCGGCGCCTACACCGTCGATGCGCCGTCCGGTAGTACGTATGTGGACATCGTCCTGCTCGGTGGTGGCGGTGGTGGCGGCGGCTACGACACAGCAGGCGTCGGCACAGGGGGCAACGGTGGCAACACCACAGCGACCCCGACCGGAGGTTCCACGCTGACCGCCATCGGCGGCACCGGCGGTGCCAGCAGCACCAGCAGCGTCGCTACCGCCGGCGGGTCACCGGGCAACGAAACCTTCGACGGCAACACCTACGACGGCGGGCCCGGAGGCGCGGCAGGCTACAACAGCGTCGGCGGCAACGGCACCGCGCCCGGCGGTGCTGGCGGTGGCGGCGGCTCCTATGGCAGCTACGGCGGCCAAGGCGGGCTCGCCGGCGAATGGGCGGTGGAAACTATCGCCATTGCCTCCGGAACAACCCAGATCACCGGCACCGTTGGCGCAGGCGGCGCCGCTGGCGCCTCAGATGATGGCGCAACCGGCGGCACCGGCGCCCACGGCGAAGCATTCTTCAACTTCTACAGCTAACCACCGACCGGACCAGGGTGGCTTACCCCGCGCACAGCGAGGTAAGCCACCCTTCGTTTGCCGGCCCCGAAGGACGCTTTGGCGAACATGATCACGCCTCGTTCGTCACAAGCTGAAAAACCCGGCTCCGCGAAATCGTCCCAATCAAGCGACAGCATGCCCAGCGCTCTCGGGCGCGGCCCACCAATCCAGTCAGCAAATAGATTGGAATCGGATAGCTAGCGCGTGAGCCAAGTGTCATCGCCGCGCTGGTGTGAACACAGGACGGGTGTTGATTTGAGCGCGCAGCTCCTGAGCTGAGTCGTGAATAACCTCGAAGTCGGCACGGCTGACTAGCACAATCATGACAGCCCAATCCCAGCTTCACGGCGTACATTGGCGAATCCCGCTGCTAGTTGCAGTACATCGACGACGACGAACGAAGCAAACCAATTAAGGACCAGAGAGAGCTAAGCCAAGTGCCGCCGGATGCTGCCCGCAGCGCCATCCTGGTCGCCGGCGCAGCGATGGTGCTCTCGATGTCCCTGGCGGGTGTGGCCGTCCCCGCAGAAGCGGTTACCGCGGCGGGGATACCGGCCCAAACCACCTATCTCACCGACGATCCGGCACCCCCCCCACCGCCAGGCGACGAATCGCCACCGCCAGGCGACGACCCGCCACCGCCAGGCGAAGAATCGCCACCACGCCACCGACACCACTGCCTGCCACTGCTCTGCCACTGATTATGTGCGGAATCACTTAGCTGAAGATAGGCCGCCGTTGTCGCGTACTTCACTGGACATCAATTCAGCACTTCCAAACCAGCGCAGGCCTGCCTCTGATCTTGTTTCTTCACGGCACTCGACCAGGACAGCTGGTCCAGCGGACACCGGAACCACCCTTCCCGAGGCTACAAGCGCTGTTGACCCGTCATCGTTGGTCGATCTGCTGTCGTCCATCGGGCTGTCACTCAGCCCGGTGAGCAGCGGTCAGGTTGATGGCCGGTCGTAACTTCGCACGAGCTGGGCGCGAAGGACATGGCGAATGAGCTCACACCGGCGTGTCTGGAATCCGTTGTGTCGCAGGGTTGTGAGACGGCCCGCTGACGCAGTGGCCAGACATCGGTTTTCAAGCTTCCCTTAACTGATAGGGATCGGTGACGCGGCGTCTGCGGCGTGCCTGGCGATGCGGTCGAGCTTGCTTTGAAGTCTGGCTCGGTCTCGGATGCTGACTTGAAGTTGCTCGGATAGGGCTTGGACCACAATTTCGAGCTCCCGGCGTTTCTCACGCGCGGAGTGGTAGCGGCGCTCAGCGTCGAGGGCGCGTTCGGTGACCGCGTGAAGCCTTTTGTTCCATTCATGTTCCTGCGGGGTCACCACTGCGTCCTGCTTCGCTATTGCCCTGTCCATCCAGTCGCCAAGGTCGCTCAGTGCGCCGCGCACGAGCCGGGTGCGCCCTATCCCTGATTCGTTGGCCAACGCGACGACGCTCCGTTTGCCGCGGTTGACCGGCTTGGGAGCCGGGTCACCGGTGAGCAGGCTGCGCATCGCAACGAGAACAGCTTTTCGCGTGGGGTTCTGTTCGGCTTTGATCTCGTCGTCGGTGGGAGGCCAATCCCTTTGCGCGATCGAAACTTCGGTGCCGGATGTCATGTCAGGTAAACCCTCTGGTCTTGGCTTGCTCGGTCGTCATAATCTCCAGCAGCGGCAAGGCTGTGCCTTCGTGTTCGGCGATGTGCTCTTCCAGGTGCCGGATCCGCTTGCTGATCCTTGCGGCCAGGATCGGGTTGGCATCTTGTATTCGCTGTCGGAGTTGGGAGGCTTCGTTCTTGTCGCCGGCGATTGTCGCGTCGGTGTAAACACGGTTGCCGCAGAACGTTTTGCAGTCGTTGCGATTCGGTTCACCGTCGTTCTCACGTGAGCACGCCATCGTCTCCGGTTTCAGCGGATTGGCCAGGCACAAGCAGCCATGGCCGGGATTCTCCCGAACGGCCAGATCTGGGTCGCGACGAAGTCGGCGTTCATCCTTGGTCGACAAGTCGGCGTAGGTGCCGGGAAACTGCTTGGCGCCGAAACGATTCAGAGCCTTGCCGAGCTGCTTGACTGCTGGGCCGGACACCTTCATTCCGTTCTTCGCAGCGATCGCGTGGCTTTGCAGTGTGGTGTAGAGCGCACGTGTGCGTTCTTCGTCCATCGTCGCAGCGATGCCAGAGGTGATCGTGGACGCGTACCCGTCGGTGGTGGTCGACTGCATGTGGCCGAACTGCACACCTGCAGCGGCAAGACCATCAGGTTGGTTGACGATGTGCCAGGCCACGCTGCGACGAAAGCGGTCGAGGGTGACGTTTCCCGCCGGGTCGGGGGCGATGTGATGAATAGCGTCGACGTCGAGTCCGATGCGTAACTGGTTGGCGTACTCGATGAGTTCACCGATCCATCGGGTCATCGTCGCGCTCGTCAATCCGGGCTGCTGGCGTGACTCTGGATGCGCCATCAACCCGCTCGAGCCGGTGATGTCGGCGAGGCGTTCGAGTGCCGTGATCGCGTCGGCGCCGGGTTTGATGGTTGCCCACACCCACTGCTTGCCGCCGCGGTCTTGCTGGTCGTCGTCGTCGCGGACCGCTTTGAAGATGCGTCCGTCGATCCGGTACGAGAGGGCGCCGTCCGGGCGGGGAACGGTGCGCAAGGCACCGCGCTGAAGTTTGGTGCACTCCTCGCCGCGCATGCCCGAGCATGTGCAAATCAGGATGGCCGCCGCTGCTTGGATGACGCGCTGCAGTTTCCCGATGTCCCGGTAGTCGATCAGCGGAAGCCAGGGCCGCCCTTCGATTCGACACGTGACCGGCACCGGAATCGGCTGCGGCAGATCCGGACACACGCAATATGCGCCGCCACGTTGCCTGCGCCAACTACTGAAGTCGCGAGGATGGATCTCCGCCTCATGGACGGCGATGAGATATTGCGATGCAATGTATCCCCTGATCTCACCTTGCGGCAGGATCCCGCCACGGGAGGCGACGATTTCTTCGACCGCGTCGAAACCCGCGCGTGAGCTCTCTTGAGGTTGAGGACGGCTCAACGCCGCGTTGCGCCATGTCACGGCGGCGACGATGTCCGGGGCGCACCCGAGGAGCTGCTGGGACCACCACAGCAGCGGCGCGAACGTGTCCGGGTGAATGATCTCTTTGTTGTTGCCCGCTGCGCGGCCACGACCGCCGGCTCCAAGGTGGACGCCAGACCACGACGGCGCAAGCATGCGATCGGCTTGTGGCAAGTCCTCGGCGAGGTGGGCGATGACCGCGATGTAGCCGAGCGCCTGGGCTTTTCGCGCGTGACTGAACCTGGTGTGGTCAGCAAGGACCGCCGTCGCGTACTCGTCGAGCAGGTCGGCACTCACATCGCAGAGACGGGTGATGTCGTGTCGACCGAGGAAGTGGGCGAAATGGCGCATCGCGACGAAGCGTGTCTCCACCGATGAGGCAGCCGGCCACGTTCGACCGTTGGTCCCAGCGAGGTAGGCGTCCGGGGCAGGTCTGTTGATGGTCAGCCAAGTGACTCGCTTGAACGCATCGATCAGCTGAGGCGGGATCCGGTACTGCTGTTCTTTGGTGCCGGATACCCAGTGCAGGTTCTGCACGGCGCCGCGTGGCACTTCCATGGGGCGAAGAGACCAGGTGTTGTCGGCGAACATGCTTTGTGGAAGGTCGGGACGCCTGAGCCGCAGCGGGTGCACAACCACTTCTCCGGCCTCGACGGCCACCCAGTCGACGACGGAGTCAATGTCGGTGGCGGCGGCACGATCGACCGCGTCCACGGTAGCTCTGCTCATGTGTATTTCCCGTTGAGGAGCAGGTGAACTTCGGTTCGGTCGTTGTCGGTGATGCCGCGTTCGGCGGCAGCGTATTCCTCGACAGTGATGAGTGTTCGGTCATCGATGAGGGCGATCAGGCAGCCGTAGGCCAAGCCGCGGAAGTCTGTCCAGTCGGGTCCGTCGGTGGAGGCGATCGCCTCTAACTGGTGGCGCAATTCGATGAGCCGCGGCAGGTGGCGGGGAGTGGCGAAGGCGTTGGTGCACTGCAGACAGAGCAGGAAATCATCGCCGCAGGGTTGTCCGGTCAGCGGGTGATGCTCCCAGTCGATGCAGCCGCCGATCGTTGTGTCGGTGTCGGCCATCGTGCGGGCACGCTCGAAACGCATCTTCAGATGATTCTCGGCGTTCGTGATCACCGTCCACAGCCCGGTCTCCACCGCCTCGGTCATGAGCCGCTCGCGTTCGACTTCGGATGCTTCGATGTAACTCGTGGACCACGTTGCGCGCGAATGTCCCTGGGGTGTCCGGTCGACAAGCACGCGGACCGTCTTGCGGATGCGGTTGAACGAGATCGGCTCATTCTGGTCCGGCCACCATGTCAGCCTGCTCAGCTTGAGGTGGCTGGGGGTCAGGCCAACCGATGGAGACGAGTCCATGGCCTTCATCGCCGGCCAGTAAACGATGAGGCGATCCGCCCCGGGCAGATTCTTCGCCGCCAAGTAGTCGCGTGCCGGTTGGGTCATCTCGATGATCTTTGCCATCGCACGGCGCGCATTCTTCGGGATCGCGTGGACGTCGTACGGATGGTGGTGTCGTCGGCGCTTCTCGTCTTCGACACTCCAAATGTTTTCGCTCACACCGAGGCCCGCGCCGGTCGAGGGAACTTTCCGCTCATTGATCGGTGTGAAGTTCACCCCTTCCAGGCAGGCGATGAGCACAGCGATGGCGACCGCCCCTTCCTGGCTGACGAACAGCATCGGTCTGGCCGCGTTGACGCCGGAGTATCTGTAGTCGGAAAGGGTAATTCCGAGCGCCTCGCGGGTCGCGTCCGACAGTGGGGCACCAGTGGTGACGACTTCGTGAAGAGCGTCGGCGTGAGCCTTCTGCTCCGGTGTGAGCTTGGTGCTGTTGCGGCGCCGCAGGATCAGCAGGTTTGCATGGATGCGCTGGTGTTCGGCGCTGACGGTGGCCGTTGCCGCCTTGAGGATGGCGTCGTAGACATCCCGTGGATAGGGCTGGCGCTCGTCGGCGTCTCGCTTGGGGAGCCGCCGGTTGAGATGCTTGGGTAGATCCGGGTGCAGTCGATGCGGGTATCGGCGTAGCAGCTGTCTGACCGCGACCAACTGCCTGTGCTGAGTGTTGTTCTTAATTCCCTTGTCCGCCAAGTGCAGCAGGTAGCCGTTCCACCGATCCGGGGTCAACTGCCCCAGCGAACGCACCTCGTGTTCGCCGCACCACCTCGCGAAATACTTGATCCGGTCCCGGTTTTGGCGTGCTGATTGAGCGCTCTTCCACGTCCCGGTCACTCCCGTGAGCGCCTCGATGGCATCAGCGAGTTGCACCCTGAGCCGCGTGTTGCACGGCCACTCCCGCAGATCGATCACGATAGGTGCATAAGATCCGGGTAGGGTGGCGACGACGACCTGCGGATCGTCGCGGCGAGTAGCAACGCCGTCGGCAGACTCTTTGCGCCTGAGTGCCGTCATGCGCTGGGACCGGTCAAGTCGCGAACCTCGACGAGATCTCGCGCCAGGGCCGATACCAGATCCCCGGTCGTGGTCATCTGATCGTTCGGCAATCCAAACAGCCGGTCGAAACGCAGCCGCTGAACCCGCGGCATGTAGATGTTGCGGGTCGTCTCGACCGACTTGTGACCCAGGACGTCCTTCACCGTGCGAAACACCTCGTCGTAGCGTGACCCGTCGCCGTAGGCGACGCTCTCGTCCCACCCGTGCGAATCATCGAGCCGCTGATGCAGCTGAACCGCCAGCGCCAGTGCAAAGCTGAATCGGAGGGAATGCGGCGTCACGGTCAGCTCGTCACACCCTGCCGCGCCGGTGGCTTCTATTGCCGCCCATAGCCTTTCGTTGGCCGCTTCGAAGATCCCGATCCAGGACTGGTGATGGAACGGGGTTCCGCCCTCGTTGAGCCACAATGCCATTGGTTCCGGGTGGCCGTCGCGAAGCCAGAACAAGCGCCGCCGGGCGGCTGGCTTCATCGTGTTCAATGACATGACAGCGCCGTCGTCCCGGACGGCGTCGAAGGTTCCCCTGCGAGAGCGGCGAACCTCCGTCACCCAGATGATGTCCTTGATCTCGTCATAGCGGCTCTCCCGTATCGCACGGCGAACGGCAGCCGCCCGGGCAACCGTCACATAGCTTCGCACCGTGGGCATGACAGCGGGCGCCGCGTACCACATCCGCGCCCTGCTGTACTTGGCGATGGCAGCCGGCAGCTTCGCCTCGATCACGCCCGCCGGCGGCAGCTCCGCCAGCAGCAGTGAACCTGCTTCCTGAACACGCAAACCAGTTGAGTAGACGAAGTCGGTGAATGCGGTGTTGCGCAATGAATTGCGTGCTCGACACGACTCGTCGTCGCCAGCAGCTCGCCACTGGCTCGCACCGATTCGTTCAATGCCGCGGCCGCGCAACCCTACGTCACGCCACAGGCGGTAAGTCCCAGGGACGATCCACCGATCGCGTTCCGTGCGCACGAACGCCGCATTGGCCCTCACGCCGGGCACCTTCGTCGCACCGCTCCCGCCGGGCACCGGGCTCGCGTCAATCACAGGGCCATGCGGCGTGATCGGAATCTTCCGGCTCAGCGCCCAGTCGTATAAGCCCCTGAGCGCGAAAACGGCCTTGTTCCATGTCGCGCCTGTCACCGAGTCCGCGAATTGGAGGTGATCAGTGCGGCGGATCTTGTAGTCGATGAAGTCGTCTTCCGTTGCTTCCAGCCATGTCACCGGTTCGTCCTGGCTTCCCAGGAACCCGCACCACTTCGCGAGTTCGAGCGCGTACGTCTTCCGGGACGACAGATCCAGCGACGTGAACCTCGGACAAGAGTTGAAGTAGAGCACCAGCCACTCGTCGAGTTCGCCGTTGCCCGACAGCAGGATCGGCGTGCCCTTCACGACACCCAGCGGATGCCCTCGTCCGTCCGCCGCGCTGCAGCCATCCAGCACTTCCGAGTACCCGGCCGGCCAGGTCTCCACCCGAGTAGTTGTCAGCACGGTCCACGTCTTTGCGGGAGCGGCAGCAGAGAGCACGACTGCACCGTAAACCGGATCGAGATGCCGTCGGACGTGACACGCCCGCACATACCCACTTCCCAGAGAAGAGCGACGGATACGGCATGTCGCCGAGCCCGCGTTCCTCGTCGGCCTCGACCATCTCCAGTAGCGGCGCGATGGACTGGTCGACCGAGTCGATGTCCGCCCAGGGATCGTCGCGGCGGGCCACCAGCTCGGGCACGGTCGCCATGGTGTAGTCGTCGGGGTCCGCGTTGGCCAGCTCGTCCCACGTCAGCGGCATCGATACCGTCGCGATCGCAGTGCGCCGCACCGAGTACGCCGACGCGAACGTGCGATCGCGCGCGTTTTGGTTGAAGTCGATGAAGATGCGCTTGCCGCGCTCTTCCTTCCACCACGAGGTTGTCACCGCATCCGGTGCGCGGCGTTCTACCTCGCGCGCCAGCGCGATGCCGGCCCGACGTACGGCGATGAAGTCCCAGTCGGTTTTGATCCGCAGGAACACGTGGATACCGCGGCCCCCTGACGTTTTCGGGTAGCCGACCAGCCCGAGTTCGTCGAGCAGCGGCCGAAGCACGTCGACAGCGACGGACCGCGCCTCGGCGAAGCCGGTGCCGGGCTGCGGGTCCAGGTCGACGCGCAACTCGTCGGGGTGCTCGGTGTCCGGGCAGCGCACCTGCCATGGATGCAGGGTGACGGTGCCCATCTGCGCCGCCCACACGATGGCGGCCGGATGGGTCACCTTCAGTGCGTCGGCCGTCCGCCCGGACGGAAACGTGATCCGGCACGTTTCCAGGTAGTCGGGGTGATGCTGCGGAATCCGCTTCTGGTAGATCTCCTCGCCGTCAATGCCGTCGGGGAAGCGCTGCAGATGGGTGGGGCGGTCCCGCAGCGCGGTGAGCATCGGGCCGCGGGCGACCGCGAGGTAGTACTCGACGAGTGTGCGTTTCGTTCCGTTGGCGCCCAGTTTGGGGAAATACACCTTGTCCGGATTGGTGAACCGAACCGCGATTCCGTCGACGTCGAGTTCCTCCGCTGGCGTTGCCATATGGCGATTCCAGCACAATGTGCAGATGGACTTGCCCGTGATGCCGCCCGTCTCGCCGATGCTGGCCAAGTCGGTGCGATCAATCCCGCCCGAGTCGTCCTACGAGCCGAAGTGGGACGGGTTCCGGTCCATCTGCTTCCGCGACGGCGATCAGGTCGAGCTGGGCAGCCGCAACGAGCGGCCGATGACCCGCTATTTTCCCGAACTTGTCGCGGCGGCCAAGGCGGAGCTGCCCGGGCGGTGTGTGATCGACGGCGAGATCATCATCGCCACCGACCACGGCCTGGACTTCGAGGCGTTGCAACAGCGCATCCACCCGGCCGATTCGCGGGTGCGGATGCTCTCCGAGAAGACCCCGGCGTCCTTCATCGCCTTCGACTTGCTCGCCCTCGGCGATGACGACTACACCGCGCGGCCGTTCTCCGAGCGCCGCGCCGCCCTGGTCGACGCTCTCGGTGGCTCAGGGCCGTCGATTCACGTCACGCCCGCGACCACCGATATGACCACGGCGCAGCGCTGGTTCGACGAGTTCGAGGGGGCCGGCCTCGACGGCGTCATCGCCAAGCCGCTGGGCATCACCTACCAGCCGGACAAGCGCGTCATGTTCAAGATCAAGCACGAGCGCACAGCGGACTGCGTGGTGGCCGGGTATCGAGTGCACAAGTCCGGCGGCGAGGCGATCGGGTCACTGTTGCTCGGGCTCTACAAGGACGACGGGACGCTGGCATCGGTCGGCGTCATCGGCGCGTTCCCGATGGCCGAGCGGCGGCGACTATTCACCGAGTTGCAGCCGCTCGTGGTCGATTTCGACGGCCACCCGTGGAATTGGGCTGCCCACCAGGCGGGTGAACGCACACCGCGTAAGAACGAATTCTCCCGTTGGAACGCCGGCAAAGACCTGTCGTTCGTTCCGCTGCGACCCGAACGGGTGGTAGAAGTCCGTTACGACCACATGGAAGGCGAAAGGTTCCGTCATACAGCGCAATTCAACCGCTGGCGGCCCGACCGCGATCCGCGGTCATGCACCTACT
>Ga0335075_10012712_pt1 | contig 12712 bp, 9 predicted proteins | sample Lox_Sample_24_FD_206723 | JGI IMG/M metagenome (GOLD analysis project Ga0335075, IMG submission 206723) | Soil microbial communities from Loxahatchee National Wildlife Refuge, Florida, United States - Lox_Sample_2.4 | ecosystem: Environmental > Terrestrial > Soil > Wetlands | place: USA: Florida... | reverse complement strand
TCGGTGCTGGCGGCACATAGACGGGCGGCGGAGCGCGGGAGGGAAGATCGGCCGCCAAGGCCGCCGATCCGGTAAATGCAATGGCACTCACAGAGGCCATAAGTAGTTTTCGATACATGCGCTTTGTCCTTTTAGGCTAGAGGTGATGAAAGCTCTCACAACATGACGGAAGCTCTCGCAACATGATGAATGTTTTTGCAACATACGCGATCGAGGTCATTAGTTAAGATAAATTCCACGTCATCTATGCCGAAAATTCGAGGCCTGTGACTTATGTACAACAGTTTCCAGGCCAGTAAAATTTCGATCCTATTTTTGCCTCTGTCGTAGAACTCTCTCGCTTGGAGCGACGTTTTGCGTTTGCGACGAAATGGCATCGCGGCCGGACTTTCTTGTTGAGCCGGCTCTCGTTTTTTGATTCGGCACTTAGCGGCTCCAGGGCTGGCTGAGCGAGCCTCGATCATACGCTTCCCGATCTTTGATGGTGACTTGTACGTTCGCGAAGCGGCGTTCTTTTCGCTTGCTGAGCTGTAAGGAGCGAGCTGTAAGGAGAAGGAAAAAATGGGATAGTGAGGACGGAAAGCCCGGCCCTGGGGCCGGGTTTCCCTGTGTTAGATGAGTCAACCAAAAATGCTTGGCTCAGTATTTGGCAACCACGGGCGGCGGACTGAAGAGGTCGAAGCGGTAGCTGAAACCAACCTGCACTTGGTTTTCCGTGAGGGAGCGACTCCCGTTGAAGAACGCCGGCGCAACTGGCACAAGCCCAACCCCAGGCGCCGCAAATCCCGTGTTGAGACTGCCGAAATCGGTGTAGCGGTATTCGACCTGCACCCACCAATTGTTGGTGATGGCATATTCGATGCCGCCGCCGACCGTCCAGCCCACGCGAGTGTCCGAAACGTTGGCGCTCCCATAGAAGGGGAACCCGCCGTTAGTTGCTCCTGTGTTGAAGACCGACACGTCGGTATTGAAGCCGCCGAACGCAACACCGCCGGTCGCGTAGATCAGGAGGCGGTCCCAGGCCCAGCCGAGCTTGCCGCGAATCGAGCCTTGGATGTCGGCATTCGAGCTCGTCGTCAGAAAGGTGCCATCGGGGAAGGATGCCGCGCCCGAACTACTCAGACTGGACCCGTCGACGGAGCCCTCAAGACCCAAGACGAATTGCTGGATCTGGTACTGATAGCCGACATGGGCGCCACCGATCACCCCGTTCGGAGTACCGCCGGGATTTGCGGTAAAAGCGACGCCGGTAGCCGGATCAAATCCTGAGAAGCTATTGCCTCCGCCGCCCCAGCCGTAACCGACCTGGCCGCCGATATAGATGCCCGTCCAGGTGAAAATCGGCGCTGGCGGCACATAGACCGGCGGCGGAGCACGGGAGGGAAGATCGGCCGCCAAGGCCGCCGATCCGCTAAAAGCTATGGCACTCACAGAGGCCAGGAGAAGTTTACGATGCATAGGCTTTATCCTTTCATGAGGAAATGAAAGCTTTCACAACATACGCAATCGCGGTGATGAACACGATAACTTCCACGTCAATCATGGCGGAAATCCAGTGCCCGTGACTTATCTGCAACAGTTTGTGGTCTCCAGAATTTGCGCCAATTACCGCCTTAATTTTGCTCCTTTTGAATATTTCGCCCTGTGGGTCTCACTCCGCAAAGGGGGATGTGTTTGTGGTTTTGAGATGACATCGCTTCGCGATTGAATGTTCCGGCTCGGGCTTTCACCTTTCCGACGGAGTGGATGCGAGACATTGCAAGCTTGCTTTGGATCGGGATGCGCATAAGTGGATATCGGTTTTATCGCATCCATTCCGTGCTAAATCATGCGAATCGATCGTAAGGATTTTTGGAGCAAGCCGGTCCCAAATCATCCTGATCGAATCTTGAAATCAATATTTCGCAGCAAACGGTGCTGCGCCAAAGGCATCGAATTTATAGCTGACCGCAGCGCGAACCGCGTTTTCCGTCTCATGATGCGTCGTAGTTGATCCCCAGCCGAAGACATAGGGCGTTGGATCGGTCAAATGGCCCAAATCCGCATAGCGATACTCGGCGCGGATCGACCAATTGTTGTTGATGGCATATTCAATTCCGCCACCGACCGTCCAACCCGCTTGGCTGTGTGAATCCGAAATGTAAGGCCCAAAGCCAGTGTAGCTCGTATTGATGCCGGCGAATTCGGCCCCGCCCGTCGCATAGAGAAGGACCCGGTCGAAGGCCACCCCGACGCGGCCTCGAATCGATCCCTGGACAGGGATGTCCGTCTGATAAAGCACCCCGCCCGGGCTAAAGTTGCTGCTGATGCCCGTTCCTTCCACATCGCCTTCAAGGCCGGCAACGAATTGATTCACCTGAAAATTGTAGCCGAGATGGCCGCCACCGACGACGCCATTGGGCGAATAATTCGTGCCAAAGCCCCAGGGATAGACCGTCAAATTATCCGATCCCCATCCGTAACCGATCTGGACACCAAGATAGAAGCCGGCCCAGGTGAAGGGCGGAGCATAGGGTGCTGCAACTGGCGGCGGTGCGCTCTGGTAAGGAATGTCAGCAGCCAAAGCCGGCAAAGTGGCAAGCCCGGCGAGCGGGAGGAGAAATCGGCGCAACATGATTTGATCCTTCTGATCCATCTTTCTTGCAACGTGCTAGCGTGTTAAAATACAAACAAAGAAAATCTGTCCAAAATTTGATAAGTCAAAAATAAATCTACGGTGTGTTATAAGGTTAACATAAGGTTATTTTGTTCAAATATCATTAACTATTTTTTAAGGTAAACTTAGTTTTAATTCGGAGTCAAAAAATCATAAGCACATGAGCCATGAACGCGCGCTTTATCCATCGACCGGAAGATGGTTTTTCTTTCCACAGACAGACCCTGCACAGCCAGCGTTGATCTTTGGAGCCGAATCTGCGCAAGGTCGCAGGACCTCATCATCGACCGCAACAACTCCTGGATGGAATCATGGCAACGGCCTGCACGGAAGGGCTTGATACTGGTTTTGCAGCGCTTGGCTATGCCAAGGTCGGCGTCCTCGGCGTCGTCCAAGGGATCACCGAGCTTCTGCCCATTTCCTCAACCGCCCATATGCGTATCGTCCCGGCATTTCTGGGCTGGCAGGATCCTGGCTCGGCTTTTTCCGCAGCCATGCAAGTTGCGGCTCTGGCCGCCGTGCTCAGCTATTACCGGGAAGATGTCATCGAGCTGGCCCTCGGCTCAGTCAACGCCGTTCGTCGACTCGATTTTCAGGATTGGTATTTCCGTTTTGCCATTTGGATCATTCTCGCCACGATCCCGATCGTGGTGGCCGGCGAGCTGCTGAAGCCGGTCCTCAATGCCTGCCATTCGCCTTTGCGCAGCCTGACCGTCATCGGCATTGCTTGCCTCGTCATGTCGGCCCTTCTCATGCTCGCCGAACTCTATGCGCGGCCGAAGCGGACCCTCGACCACGCAACGTTCAAGGACGCGTTGATCATCGGCCTTGCGCAAGTCGGCGCTCTGATCCCGGGGGTGTCACGATCAGGCTCGACGCTGACGGCCGCGCTCTTCCGCGACCTGCGCCGCGACGAGGCAGCCCGCTTTTCCTTCCTGCTCGGGCTGCCGGCGATCGCCGGAGCCGGCCTCAAGGAATTATGGGAGCTTCACAAGGTCCATCTCGACTGGCACGGCTGGCTCGTTCTCGGCTTCGGCATTTTCGTCGCCTCTCTCTCAGCCTATGTGGCGATTTGGAGCCTGTTGCGGATCCTCGAGCGCTTTGCCGCCTGGCCCTTCGCCGTCTACCGGGGGCTGATGGGTATCGTCCTGCTCGCCTGCGTTTTCTTCGGCTGGCTGCCAAACTAGAGAGTCTTTTCCAGCGACGTGGATATCGGTTCGCGTATCGCTGGCGATGTTTCGCAACAGCGACATCGCTAAGAAAATGCGAGACAAAAAGCTCGAGCCCTTACCGATTCTATAGATCACGATGATTTTGGATCGATTCGATCCAAAATCATGAAACGTGATCGATTCTCGTCTTTGAGCGCGATGCGAGCGCAAAACCGCTTCACACTTTTGCTCATCCCGCTCGAAAAGCGGAAACGCTCTAAGATCCGGCCTATCTCGCAGAGCCCCGGCGGGACGGTTGGCTCACCCCACCTTTGGGCCGAGCAGGGCGTCAGGCCGCACCAAGGCTCGAATTCCTCCCCGTCAAGGAGAGGCCCCCGTCGAGAGCGCTTCCTCGCGCCGGCTTGTGCCCTTTCGATGCGCCGCAAGAGCGATCTTCGCGGCTTGATCATTGGCCCGCACTCGCCGCACCTTCCCGTCCTTCGATCTTTCTCTATCTCTGCAATGGAACCGGCGGTGGCGTTCCACTCACTCGCCTTCTCCGCCGATGAAAGACCGGCCGGCTGTCACCGCGTCGAGGGCCTGCCAATCCCCATCATTGCCATATTCGTTGCCCGAGGAGACCGCCAATATTTCCGCAAGCCGGCTCCGCGCCCGATTGACACGGCTTTTCATCGTGCCGATGGCGCAGCCGCAGACGCCTGCCGCCTCTTCGTAAGAGAGGCCCGATGCCCCGATAAGAATCAAGGCCTCACGCTGGTCGCTCGGCAATTGTTGAAGGGCGGCCCGAAAATCGAGAAGGTCCATATGGCCATTTTGCGCCGGAGCGGCGGCGAGTTTGGCTGCGAAAGACCCATCCGGATCGGCGACCTCTCGCCGCCTCTTGCGATATTCCGAATAATAAATATTGCGCAGGATCGTGAAGAGCCAAGCCCGAAGATTGGTCCCTTCGACGAAGGTCGAGATATTGCCCCACGCCTTCACCAATGTTTCCTGCACAAGATCGTCGGCGCGATCGAGATTCCCGCACAGGGAAACCGCGAAAGCTCGCAGGCTCGGGATGACGGCCAAGAGATCAGCCGTGATCTGCGAGCTCGCAGGCCGCCCCGGCCGCTCTTCATCCAATCGGGACTGAGGTGATTTCCTCTGCACAACTATCACAGGCTTTCCTTGCTTGCCTGCACCGCCGAATCTTTTTCGAGCTGGCGCAGCAGTTCGAAAAAGCGCCCGGGAACGGGTTGCGCCAGAATGTCATCATAGACACTGCGCAAATGGACGCCGATCTGGTCGGTGATATCGGCTTCCGCCCCAGACTTCTTCGAACCACATTCCTTGTCTTTTTGTGGCGTCTTCGAGCATGGCGCGGCTGCCGGATCGGGTCCCTCGAAGGACTTAATCCCCGCCTCCTTGACCTGCGGGATTTTCGGATCGGCAGACTTACTCACTGGCATACCCTCACGGTCATGCTCCTGATCGATGTCTTCTCTTGTATTCATGTCTTGAGTGAATTCGCGATTCGTCTCTATTTTTATCCCCTCATGCGTTCATGCGTTCGCATCGCCACAACTTACGGCGTGCCCGCCCTTGGCACCGCCGTGCGATGAACGAGCCCTTGCCTCATCGATCCTACGACGAGCTCGTCTTGTCTCTCGCCGGAGCCTCGATGCGACCTACCCCTGGCGACCGCCTGAAATTGATGATAAATAACCGATAGTCAATGCGGAATTGTCGGTGAAGTTCCTGAGACTTTGTTCAACAGTCGGAATTTACCCAGGGCCTAGCTTGGTCGCAAGTTCAATCAAGGTTTTTTCGTCATGCCCATAACCCAGGCGATCTCCGCGCAGATTCCATATTTGCGCCGATTTGCCCGCGCCTTGACGGGCACGCAGACCGGTGGAGATGGTTATGTACTTGCAACGCTTGAAGCCATTGTTGCCGATCCTGCCGAATTTGCAAATCAGCCGGATCCCAAAACCGCGCTCTATCGGCTGTTTCTGAAAGTCTGGAAGACCGTGCCCGTCAACGACCACGTCGATCCGGCAAGCTTCACCGGTGACGAAGCCGGTGCCCACCGGCACCTCGAGGCCATCACCTTGCAGCCGCGCATCGCTTTCCTTTTGAGCGCGCTCGAAGGTTTTGACACAACTGAAGTTGCCGCCTCACTCGATTGCACCGTGGAGGAAGCAGCCGATCTCATCGATGAGGCCGGCAAGGAAATCGCCAACCAAATCCGCACGGATGTTTTGATCATCGAAGACGAACCCTTCATTGCGCTCGATTTGCAAAGCCTTGTTGAAGAGCAGGGCCATCGTGTCTCAGGCGTCGCGCGCACTCATCGCGAAGCGGTCGAATTGGTACGCCACGAGCGACCAGGCCTGATCCTGGCCGACATTCAGCTCGCGGATGGCAGCTCGGGGCTCGAAGCCGTCAATCAAATTCTCGAGCTTCTATCCGTGCCGGTGATTTTCATTACCGCCTATCCCGAGCGTTTCTTGACCGGGACGCCGCCCGAGCCAGCTTTCCTGATCACCAAGCCATTCAAATCGGAAAGCCTCAAGGCGGTCATCAGCCAGGCGCTGTTCTTCGACCGGCGGTCCCATCGCAAGGATGAGCCGGAAAAAAGCCAAAGCCCTGTTTGAGTGCGCGAGGTTTCGGGCCGATTCGGAAGCAAACCAAGGCAGCCGCAAAATCCGAGCTAGGGAGGCTTTCCGCTTTGATTCAACCGGCGCTTTGACGCGGATGGCTGAGGGCATCGTCCACTTGTCTGAAACCGTGAAAACCGGACAAAAATGTTTCACGTGAAACACATATGTCCGGTCGAGGCCCAAAATCTTACAAGGCCTTGGACCGTGGCCGATCGGCAAAAAGTGGGGTGAGCGAAAAATATTGTCTGAATGACACTCTTTGAGACCTCACCCAAGCCACGGCGGCACCAGACATTTTCCAGCGCGGCCGCACCATTCGCGTCGCGAATATAAAATAAACCTCAGAGCGATTTCCGCTTCGATCGAAATTCTCTTGATCAAAGACGGGCTTGGCAGAGCGGGATGAGCAAAAGATTCCTTCCGCCGCACCAGGGGGCAGCCACGCGATGGTCTTGTTGGAAACTGCAACCGCGCTCGCCGATCCGCCGGGTACATGGCAAGGCTCGGCGGATATGGATAGTCTCTATGTCCTGCTGGCCAGCCTGCTTCTGGCTTTCATCGCCTTCGTTATTTTGATGCGCGCCCGGTTTTAGGCCAAAAATCCAGCCACTGGTCCCAAATATGGGATCCCCCTTCTTTTTGAGCGTTGACAAGTTGCGATTCGATTGGCCGGTGGGACCGCAATAGCCCCCAGGATTTGGCGATACGGAGGGTAGACGAAATTCCGGCATCGTGGATGAACGGCAAGAGCCTATCGAGCCACCCACCGAGACGCCCATCGACGGGCAAGCCATGCGCCATGCCGCTGATGGCATAGTGCTCGACGACGATCATGCCTGATGCATCACGCCATGAGCGGCGCGGTTGGCCATCGATCTCATCGAGGACCGCGTCCGTCGCGTCGATCTCATGGATATCAAGCCATTGCTGGACGAGCGCCGAGGCATTGGCGGGTGAAACCACATCATCCTGATTGCCATGCCAGATCGAAACCCGCGGCCATTTCTTTTGCCCGGGCGAGGCCCTGCGCACGAGATCGCCTAGTTCCCGCGAGGACAAGGCCGGCCCGAAAGCCATGGTCTTGATCGCATCGATGGGTCCCAGCGCGGCTCCATAAGGCAAGCCTGCAATGATGCTCCCGGCTGCAAATAAATCGGGACAGGCGGCAAGAAGAGCACAGGCCATGGCACCGCCGGCAGAAAGGCCTGTCACGAAAATACGGCGGCGATCGAGAGCATGCTCCCGCACCATCTTCTCGATCATATCGCGGATCGAGGCAATCTCTCCCTTGTCCCCGCTTATATGCCTTTCGATGAACCAATTGAAACAGTTCTGCGGATTGTTGTCGCATCTCTGCTCGGGAAACAGCACGGCAAAGCCATGTTGACGGCCAAGTTCCGACCAGCCGGTCACCATATCGTAATCCCGCGCCGTCTGCTGGCACCCATGCAGCGCCACGACCAAAGCTGAGGATTGAGCCAAACCTTCCGGAACACAGGAATACATGGCAAGATTGCCAGGATTTGCGCCAAATGCCGCTTGCATCTCCATTAGGACGATGTGCTCCTTTGAATCAGGAAGAGGTTGGAGGGCATCCATCCAATAATTTCGTGATCGATTCCAAAAATTGGAATTGCCGGATGGGCAGAAAAATCAGGTCATCACTTTCTTGCATGCCGCTTCCGCCGACGACCTCAGAGCGAATTCCGCAAAAGTTGGTAGACTTTTGCGACGAGAATTCGCTCCAACTTCTTGATCTTGCGCGATCTCTTATCGCTCGAACGATTCCGTTCGAGCGGAACGCGCGCTAGTCTTCACGCAAATCGTGAGAGCCAATTTAGAACGCCGGAGACGATCAAGCCTGCGGTGCGGGCCGGTCATGCGGCCGCGGGGCCTTTATCATCCTCACTCGAACCTTCGTCAATAGAGTGTCGCCCGGCGCCATCCTTGCGCCTCGTTTACTAGAGCGAATTCCGCAAAAGTTGACAGACTTTTGCGACGAGAATTCGCTCCAACTTCTTGATCTCGCGCGATTTCTTATCGCGCTAACGATGGCTGTTGATCACGCTCAAACTTCATGAACCCACCTCAAACGATCAACCTTGCTGGCTTGCCGGTTCATCGCCCGATCTGCAAGGGCACGGCCATCCGCAGCCGAAATCCTTCCGGAGCGAAATCCACTTTGACCTCAGCGCGGATCTGCTGTGACAGAACGCGCTTGAGCAGCATGGATCCAAAGCCATCACGCGCGGGCGGCGTGACCGGAGGACCGGCGAATTCGTTCCATTCGCAAAGGAGCGCGCGCTCGCCGTCCTTTTCGACAACGCCCCAGCCAACCTCGACGCGGCCTTCCTCGCAGGACAGGGCACCATGCCGGACGGCGTTGGTCGTCAGCTCATGGACGGCCATGCCAAGCGGCACCGCGATCTGCGACGGCAGATCGACGGCCGGTCCGCTCAAGCGGATCCGCAAGCCCTGATCATCGGAATAGGGACCAAGCTCCTGGGTCAGCAATTGCTGGAAGGAGACGCATTGCTGGATCTGCTCGGTCATGACCGCGTGGGTCTTGGCAAGCGCCGCGATCCGGCCGGAAAACGCTTCCTGAAACTCTTCAACATTGGCGGCCGTCTTCGCCGTCGTGTTCATGACCCCCTGAACGGTTGCCAGCGTATTGCGTACGCGATGATGCAGCTCGCGGATGAGCAGCGATTGGCGTTGCTCGGTGAGGACATGGTCCGTCACATCGTTTCCTTCGATGAAAATCCCCGTCACCTCACCGTGCGCGCCAAGAATCGGCTGGGCGACGAAATCGATGTAATGCTCCTCCATTTCGCTAGCCGGCGAATCCTGCAAAAGAATGCGCGTCTTGCGGCCGACATGGACTTCGCCGGTTTGGTAAATATTGGCGAGAATGGCCGGATATTCCTGGCCTTCGGTCTCGGGTAGCCCTTCGCGCAGGCTCTTACCGATGAGCTCCCTGCCGCCCGCCAGCATGGAAAAAGCGATATTGACCAGTTCGAACACTAGATTCGGCCCGCGCAGGACGCACATGAAGCTCGGCGCCTGCATGACGAGACGGCGCAAATGATGGACCGTATCCAAAAGCGACTGGTTGAGCACTTGCACCGATCCGGGCGTCGCGGGCCCATTGGCCCTTACACCCGCTCCCGAAATAGGCGCCCCGGTCAAGCCTCTCGAAAGATAAAGCTCTGAAATATCCTGGGTGTTTTTGACAACATAAGTGATCATTCCCTGCTTGTTGCGCACCGGCGCATGGACACAGCACCAAAAGCGCTCCTCCGTGCGGCCATTGACGGAAATGGCGTAACAGACGGCCGGCAGAACATCCACAAGACCCTGATCGCGCGCCCGCTCAAGCGAGGAAAGCAGCATCTTGCGGCTTTCCTCGGGCCCCGGAAAAGAGGTAAAGAGATTGTCACCGACAAGCTCTTCCCGCGTCCGCTTCGTTGCTTCGAGAAAGGCGTCGTTCACCGCGACGATATTGAATTGCCGGTCCAAGACGAGAAAGGCGGCAGGCAGGCTGTTGAAGACCGTCTCGTAATCCAATTCCTGTTGTTTCGCCATAAGACTTGGCCCTTGATCCGGTTTCCGCTCGGCCGCAGTCAAGAACATTGTGCCGGCTGGTACTCTGTTCAAAAATGGCTTCGCCTCGGTGTTCAAAAATGGCTTCGCGTCGATGGCGCGGACTGAGCTTGGCCCCGTCACCGGCAAAGCCCTTGGATGCCCCGCCCGAACGGGGGACGGGCAAAAAAGTCTTGCGGCCGCATTCCGCTCCAAGGATCATCCGCCGACTCCACGAGTAAGGAACTGGATCGGACAACGAAGAAAAGCTAGCAAGAGTTGCATGGAGGATGGCCAGCTTTGCCGGTTCTGCGCCTGCCGCCGATATGCCGTCAAGGCGTCTCCAGTTCAAGGTTCAATCGCGCATGACATCGAAGGGACAAAAATCATCGCAGACGGATCGAACGCCGGCCCCGAGCCATGTTTTCCTGGTCGATGGCTCGTCCTTCGTGTTTCGCGCCTATTTCCAGTCGATCCGCCAGGATGCCAAATACAACTACCGCTCGGACCGGCTGCCGACCGGCGCGGTGCGGCTTTTCTGCACGAAGCTCTTCCAATTCATCCGCGAAGGCGCGGCCGGACTCAAACCCACCCATCTCGCCATCATTTTTGACAAGTCGGAGCATTCCTTCCGCAAGGAGATTTATCCCCCCTACAAAAGCAACCGCTCCGAGCCGCCGGAAGACCTTATACCCCAGTTTCCTCTGATGCGTGCCGCCGTGCGGGCCTTCGGCCTGATCCCGATCGAGCAGGATCGCTATGAGGCGGATGACCTCATCGCCACTTACACGGCCGAAGCCCGCAAGCGGGGCGCCGATGTGCTGATCATCTCGGCCGACAAGGATTTGATGCAGCTCGTCGGGCCGGGCGTCGCCATGTACGACCCGGCCTCCGGCGAGGCGGGCGCCAAGGGCGCGCGCGAGGAGCGCAAGATCGATGTACCGGAAGTCGAGGCTTATTTCGGCGTGCCGCCGGGCAAAGTCGTCGACGTCCAGGCGCTTGCCGGCGATTCGACCGATAATGTGCCGGGCGCCAAGGGAATCGGCCTCAAGACCGCTGCCCAACTCATCCACGAATATGGCGATCTCGACAATCTGCTCGCCCATGCCGGAGAGATCAAGCAGCCGAAACGCCGGGAAACCTTGACCGACCCGCAAAGCGTGGCCCTGATCCGCGTCTCGAAACAGCTTGTCACGCTCGAGCGCGCGGTGCCGCTCGAAGTTCCGCTCGATGACCTCACGCTCGTGCCCCCGGACGGCAAGGCGCTCATCGCCTTCTTCAAGGCAATGGAATTTTCCACCATCACCAAGCGGGCGGCGGAAACTTTCGAAATGGATGCAAGCCAGATCGATCCCGACCCCGCCTATGTGGGCGAGGCCGGCTGGCGCATCCGCAATCGCGAGCCCCCAGGGGCTGAGGCGAGCCCTGAGGACGTGCTGGAGGAAGCAGCCAAGGTCACGCCGGCGGAGCCGAAACGCAACGCCCGCTATGGCGCGCCGGCTCCCCAGCCGCGTATCGCGACCGGCCCCGGCGAACTCGCCGCGTCCCGCGCCGCCGCGGCACGGGCGCAGCCCCTCGACATCCAAAAATACGAGGTGATCACGAGCCTCGAAGCGCTCGACGCCTTCATCGCCGCGGCCTTCGAGGCGGGCGCGCTCGCCATCGACACGGAAACCTCGGCGCTCGACGCCCTGCAGGCCGAGCTTATCGGCATTTCCCTTTGCACCGCGCCGGGCCGCGCCGCCTATATTCCGCTTGGCCATACAAAGGGGCAGAGCGGTGATCTCTTCGACGGCAGCGATCTTCTACCCGGCCAGTTGCCGGAAAAAGAAGTGCTCGCCCGCCTGAAACCTCTGCTTGAGGATTCAGCCACGCTTAAAGTCGCCCAGAACATGAAGTTCGACTGGCTGATCTTCAAACAACGCGGCATTGTGGTTCACCCGGTCGAAGACACTTTGCTTCTCTCCTATGTGCTCGATGCCGGACGCACCGATCACGGCCTCGATGTGCTCAGCGAAAAATATCTCGGCCATAAGCCGATCCCTTTCAGCGCGGTCGCCGGCTCCGGGCGAAATTTCATCGGCTTTGCCCGCGTCCCCATTGACAAGGCCGCCGAATATGCGGCCGAGGATGCCGATGTCGCCTTTCGCCTCTGGCAAGTGCTGAAGCCGCGGCTTCCCGCCGAGCATATGACGCAGGTCTATGAATCGCTGGAGCGGCCGATGATCGAGGTGCTCGCCCGCATGGAAGAGCGCGGCGTCCTGGTCGACCGCGCCATTCTCTCGCGCCTGTCGGGCGAATTCGCCCAGGACATGGCGCGGCTCGAGGCCAATATCTATGAGCTCGCCGGCGAAAGCTTCAATCTCGGCTCGCCCAAGCAGCTCGGGGACATTCTGTTTGGCAAAATGGGCCTGTCCGGCGCCAAGAAAACCGCGACCGGCGCCTGGTCGACGGCGGCGGGTGTGCTCGACGATCTCGCCGAGCAAGGCAATGAATTCGCCGCCCGCATTCTCGACTGGCGCCAGCTCGCCAAGCTCAAATCGACCTATACCGACGCCCTGCCCTCTTTCATCGACAAGGCGACCGGCCGCGTCCATACCTCCTATGCGCTCGCCGCCACGACAACGGGCCGGCTCTCCTCCTCCGATCCCAATTTGCAG
>Ga0335075_10012711_pt1 | contig 12713 bp, 11 predicted proteins | sample Lox_Sample_24_FD_206723 | JGI IMG/M metagenome (GOLD analysis project Ga0335075, IMG submission 206723) | Soil microbial communities from Loxahatchee National Wildlife Refuge, Florida, United States - Lox_Sample_2.4 | ecosystem: Environmental > Terrestrial > Soil > Wetlands | place: USA... | reverse complement strand
GGCTCCTGGACTCGGCACCCCGCGCCTGTTCAACTCGCCCGCGATCCATCGTGGCGACTTGCCCTCGGCATACCACTGGAATATCTGCCGCACCGTACCCGCCTGGTCGGGATGGATCTCGCGTTGCCCAGTGGCGGAATCGCGCGCTGCGATGTAGCCGAATGCCCGGCCGCCGGTCGGCTTGCCGCTGCGCGCCTTGCCCTCAAGGCCTCGTCGCGTCCGGTAGGCGATCTGATCCCGATATACGTCGGCCATGGCTCCATGCATGGACAGCAATATCTTGAAGTTCTCTGACCGCGTATCGATGTCCTGCGTGACGATGTGCAGGCCAGCATCGAGCAGTTCCGCAACCGCACGCCACTGTTCAGGGAGGGACCGCCACAGGCGAGAGGTGTCTTCGGCCAGGATGATTTTGAACTCCTTGGCACGCGCCCCCCGCAGGAGCTCCTGGTAACCAGGCCGCTCGGCAGTGCCCCCGGTGATAGCAGCGTCGGAGAAGCGTTTGCCGACAGTGAATCCATGGCGCTCTGCCAAGCGCTCGCAGACTCGAAACTGATCGCCGATGGAGTCCGCGGACTGCAGCTCGGTTGAGTAACGCGCATAAATGGCGGCTTTCATTTCTTGGACCTCCCACCGGCGGTCACCTTGTATTTTGCGAGCAAGTCTGAGACGGCTTCCCTCAGGTACACAGCGATGGGCACCCGTGTCTCTTCGCTTAGGCGTTTCAGGGCTCTGTGAACGTCAGGCTCTATATAGAGCGATGTCAGAACGCGCTTACCCTTCATCGTAGCCATACGGTCCGATGCCACACGTTACTATTACCCGGATAAGAGCATGATCCCAAATTGGGGAACAAGTCAAGGACACGATGGCCAGCCGCCGGCGTTTTGGTTCCGCCGTCCGAACGATCGCTGACTGACCCCATCTCGCCCATATGTTCTCGCGGACCAAGGAAAAATGCGGTTCGGGTCCCTTCCCTATTCTTCCTTTCCAGGTCACCCCATCAGTGAGACCGTCACAGCTCGCGCTCGTACATCTAATGGGACTTCCTGAGAATGCGCGAGAGATCCCTCGGCCAACGCGGCGCCTGTTCCAAGGCACGTACGTAACCGATTCCCGGCACTCGAACGTGAACCCCGCAGCCATTCAGCTCATTGAACTGCTGGCCCAGGAGATTGCCTCAGAACTCACGCAATGCCCGGCCCAGCCCGGATACTCCGTGCTTCCTCCCGATCGTCATCATCCAGTTCTTCAGCGAAGTGGCCGCAGCGAGCGCGCCACTGCGCCACCTCATCGGACTCCGTCCGGTCAGCGCCAGGAGGACTGTTAATCTGTAGAGTCCGAGCCGGGAAGCCAAGCTGCTGGCCGATCACGCAGGCTGCGAGGCTGCCCAAAATCCCACACCAGAGCATCGGTCGCCGACACTCGAGAGGTGCCGAGCGCGAGCGGTAGACTCAATCTCGCATTCGCCGCCTGCCGGTGGGGTAGGTAAATTTCAGCACGTCGGTGAGCGTCTCCCCGGGGCACGGCCACATTCGGCACATCGCTGAGGAAGAGCTCGGGTGACAATTTAGAATCAACGACGGCCTACGCCGACGCGGACGGCTTGGAGATGCTCTCCCCGCCGAGTACCTGATTAAATTCGCGCGCCGACGGTGCTTGGCACCGGTTTCTATGGCCTTCACGACCAGTTCCAACTCCAGGCACGCTCCGCTTCCAGCCAGCTGAGCAGGCTCCCTGCATCGTCTTCCGCGCCACACTGTCCGGCGTACCGGTCCAAGGCAAGCGTGAACTTGAGTACATGGTCACCGACGAGGATCGCAATTGCGCGGGCGAGCTCGCTAGTTTCCTTGGTGAGAGTGGAAAACGTACCATGCAGGACGCGCGATCGGGTCTCGACGACTTCCTTCACGAACTCCTCCACCGTCTGTGAGGAATCGGTGAATATTCGCTGGTCGGGTAGCAGACCGTTGAACACCCGGAGGGCGGTCCGCAGGCGTGCGCTGCTCAGCTTGGTGCTCTCGGCGGACATGAGCACCTCTAACGCCGTTTCAAGTTTCGCGACGGCGATCGTATCGATCGACTCGGCGAATCCTTCGTGCATCCAGTACGCCGCATCACACCAGGTTTGCTCCAGCCGGGGTAATGAGCTCGTGCGATGGCCCAGAAACGCATCGAGGCGATTGCCGATGGACATCAGGACCTTGGAGCCGTGGGTCACCGCAAGTTGGAGTTGCTCCGGCAGGAGCATAAGCCCCGGTGAGCGATTTTGGCCGCCGGCTTGGACGCCGTCATTGGAGATCACGAGGTCGTCGCGTCCCGGTGAGAATCGGCGGCCTGATACGCGCGCGAAATGCCGTGATTCCTTGCACGGGAAGATGAGCTGCAGCCCGGAGAGCGCTAGGTCGACGGTCAAATCCGCGACGTCGGCCGACCTCGCGGACTCGCGGTCCTGGACTTCGACTTGCGCGATATAGTGCGCGCCTGACTGAGCCATCTCCCGGAGAAACGGTTCGTAGGCCAAATCCGGCGCGTCAGAGTACTGTGCGGCCCATTCCTTCCGCCGCTCATCGAATTGAGAGAGATGGAAGAATTGCACTGGGCCTACTGCGAAGGCGCCGCAGTCGCGTGGAGCGATGAGGCACCCGATGAGGTGCAATCTCTTGACGCGGTGTGTCGCGGCCCAGCGGCGGAGGTGATCCCTCAACTGCGCCAGATGTTCGGGAGTTACCGCAGTCGGGTCGAGGTCGAGGAAGTCGTCCAGGACGATGTTGAACAGCACCTCAGAGATTTTCTCGCGAGACGCCGCTCGGTTGAGGTCCGGGTTGTTCTCTTGGAGGGAGCGAGCCAGATCGCCGAGGGCGTGCATTCCTGCGGACGTGAGTCCGGTGACTTCGAGCGTTCTGAGATTGAATCGCCCATGGACAAGGCCTGCTTGCGCGAGGTCACTGAGCCCAATGGGCCCGGGCTTCAGCGGAGTCCTTTGAAGGTTTCCGATGATCTCGCGAAGGAGTTCGAGGTGCGTCATGGTATCACGGTCCTTCGAGGTACTCGAATGGGGAGCGCGCTCGCCGGATGCAGATTGTAGGATCGGCTTCGTCTGTTGGGATTCTCGCTATTTTGCTGGGGGTCGAGGGAGATAGTGGGTTTCATGCGATCAGTTCAGTGGCGGGGAATCAACGGCATCGCGGCCGAGGCTTGGCCGCAGGCCGGTTCACTTCGCACCGGGTTCGTGGCGAGTCACAGGACTCGGTCCCGCCTTCGGGATGAGCGACTCCGATCTCCTTCTGCCTATCATTCAACCAAGTCTTCAATTGCCCCCAGGCGCTCGGGGTCAACTCGTGGCGCCTGTGATTGCGGCGACCAGTTAAGTGCATGCGATATCCGAACCGTGCTGGAAGTATCGGGCCGCTGCCATGGAAGCGCCAAACCGGGTCGAGGACGAGAACGTAGCCACCACTAAGGTCACTAAGCTTGCGATCGTGGCCGTGTGATTTGTTTGGGATTTGCTCGAAACTATAACCGCCATCGCGCGGCAGGTAGATGTTGTCCGGGAGTTCCGTTGCGCCCGGCCTCTTGCCGGCGAACTTCGGCTCATTCCAATACTCGGCGAAGGTCAGCTTTTTCTTAACAACACCGGCCCATCGGATGGCATGGGGTTCCGAGCTCAAGTGGGCGCCCGTGAATGCCAGCAGCGCGTCGCCCTCCACCGCTTTCTTGCGGATACGAGGCTTGCAGATCGCAAGGGTCGTAAACGGCGGTTCGTAGTTCGGTGCGATGCCCGCGTCGGAGGCGATGACGTAGCAGTAAAGGTCCATCATGCCTCCTCAAACAGCCTAGTCAACCATTTCATCGCATCGGGTCGCTCGCCGATGTCTGCGACGAATTCCTGCCCTCTCGCCGCGATTTGGCACATTGCCGATCGCTTCCAGCGGTGAGACGGATGGTAGGTCATGCCGGTCCCGCCAGTCATCGGGTCGAGCCAGGATGGCACCCGCCATGTCGACGGCAGAGCGTTCTCCGCCGCTGTGAGCCGCAACCCGCGCTCGAATACGCCCCAACCGCGGCACTCGGGTCGAAACGACAGCGACTGTGATGCCAGGTATATCGTATTCGAGTCGGACCATGGTCCGTGAACGTGCGGGTGCTCGTGAAGCCAGGGATGGCGGCGCAACGTCGGCTCTGGATCCGTCCCGGTGCGCTCGACGTCTTCGATTTGTAGCCAGCCAAATATCCGATGCTCGCGAGCGCCACAGAGTCTCCAGGACCCGCTCCGCTCAACAGTCTGAAATAAACCCCAGAACAGGAAAAGGTCCCCCGGTCCGACCCCTTGTTTGCGTAGGTGTCCTTGGGCGGCGGATACCTGTCCGAGCGCTCCGCGCCAGCCCGGAGCGCGGGGTCGGCGCTCAGCTTCGATATCCGGATCAAAATGACAATAGCTCTCCGCCGTCAGACGACCTCGCGTGAGATCGCATACGAGTTCCGCCAAAGGCGTACGCCCCAGAAGCGCGCCGTAGGTGGTCGGCGTCGGCCTGCTCGATGGGATCGGCAGGGATAGCGGACGGCCTTCGACAATCGGACTCGGACAGCCTCCGGCCGCCGAATCGAAACCCTTGCGTGAAAAGATGATGCGCACGACTTTTTGAACCCCACCGGGTGGGCCGCGAGGGTCCGCGGTTCAGGCACACCGAGTTCCGGAAAAAGGCCTGTAACGTGGACACCGCGGTCGAGGCACGTCAGTATGCTATACGTATCGCGTAGTTTTTGCTAGGATAACTGGGCGTGATTCTGAGCTATCGCGACAAGCGGACCCGGTCCTTCGCCGAAGGCAAGCGGGTCAAGGCGTTCGGCGGAATCGCGCGGAAGGCGGAATTGCGGCTTGATGAACTCGACGCCGCGACTTCGTTGCTCGATCTCGACCTGCCGGGGAACCGGCTTGAGGCCCTGAAGGGCGACCGTAAAGGCCAGTACAGCATCCGCATTAATGATCAATGGCGGATCTGCTTCGAGTGGCCCAAGGGTGCGCGGGGCCCGAGCAATGTCGAGATCGTGGACTATCATTAGGAGGAGACTATGGCGCGCAGTGCAATTCATCCGGGCGAACATCTCGCCGAGCAGCTCGAAGCGCTCGATATGAGCGCCGCGGAGCTTTCGCGCAAGTTGCGCGTGCCGGCGAACCGCATCACCGCCATCCTCAACGGCCAGAGGGCCGTTACGGGCGATACGGCCCTGCGACTTGGGCACTTCTTTCATACGAGCCCGGGGTTTTGGCTCAATCTGCAGTCTATCTATGATCTGCGCGTCGCCGAGCAGAAATCGGGAGAGGCCATCAAGTCGTTGCCCACCCTACCACGCGGCGGTAACAAGAATCGTGACGGCGAGCATGCGCAACCGGCCTAAAAGGAAGACGGCGGGGAGACAGTGGGACTACGAGCTATTGCCAACGAGACGCGCCCGCGCGGCGCGTATTCCGATTGGAGTTCGTGCGGTTGCCGCGGGTGAAATGATGAGAAGCGACCCGCCTAATGGCTTTGTGAAGACCGTCGATGGTGGTAGGCCGACAGAGATGGGATAGTGCTTGCCCTGCGCGGATGCGCGGCCAGAGGGGTCTGTTGACGCAATGCCTCCGGTTGGAAAGAACCAGAACCGCGAGCAGATAGCCCGCGACAAGATCGACGCCCGGCTGGGCGAGGCCGGCTGGCAGGTTCAAGACAGAACCAGCATCGAGTTCACAGTGGGGCAAGGGATCGCTGTGCGCGAATACCCCACCGATGTAGGTCCGGCCGACTATGTTCTTTTTGTCGACCGGCAGGCTGTCGGCGTCATCGAAGCCAAGCGTGAGGATTGGGGCCACAAAATTACGACGGTCGAGGATCAGGCGGAAGGCTACGCCGTCGCCACTCTCAAATGGGTCACGAGCAGGGAGCGGCTGCCCTTTGTCTACGAAAGCACAGGCGTTATCACCCGGTTCACAGACCGCCGCGATCCAAAGCCGCGATCACGGGAGGTCTTTACCTTCCACCGGCCGGAAACCCTGACGGAGTGGCTCTCGAAGCCCAAGTCGCTTCGCGCGCGCCTTCAGGAGCTCCCGCCGCTGGACCCGGTGGGTTTGCGCGCCTGCCAGGAGAAAGCGATCGAGAATCTGGAACAGTCCTTCAAGGCTGACCGACCGAGGGCGCTTGTCCAAATGGCGACGGGTTCAGGCAAGACTTACACAGCGATAACGTCTGTCTACCGGCTGCTGAAGTTTGCCGATGCCAAGCGCATCCTATTCCTCGTAGACACGAAGAACCTCGGCGAGCAGGCAGAGCAGGAGTTTCAGTCCTACGTCCCGAACGATGACAACCGGAAGTTCACCGAGCTCTATAACGTCCAGCGTCTGAAATCCGGCTCCATCGCGACCAGCACTCAGGTCGCGATCAGCACGATCCAGAGGATGTATTCGATCCTCAAGGATGAACCGCTCGACGAAAGTGCCGAGGAAGGTAACCCGGCCGAGCGACTCGTCCGAGGGAAGGACCCTCTCCCGGTGGTCTATAACAGGAAGATTCCACCGGAATTCTTCGATTTCATCATCATCGATGAGTGCCACCGCTCGATCTACAACCTCTGGCGCCAGGTGCTCGAATATTTCGATGCCTATCTGATCGGTCTGACGGCGACACCCGACAATCGCACCTATGGGTTCTTCCGCAAGAACGTCGTGAGCGAATACGGCCATGAGAAGGCCGTCGCCGATGGCGTGAACGTCGGCAACGAAATCTACGTCATCGAAACCGAGATTACTAAGCAAGGCGCGCAAATTCGCGCCGAGCAGCAGGTGGAGAAACGCGAGCGGCTCACGCGCAAGAAACGGTGGGAGCGCCAGGACGAGGACGAGGCATATACCGCCAAGCAGCTCGATCGCGATGTCGTCAATCCCGACCAGATTCGCACCGTCATCCGTGCCTTTCGCGACAAGCTTCCTGAGATATTCCCGGGACGCCTGGAAGTGCCGAAGACGCTGATTTTCGCCAAGACCGATAGCCACGCCGACGACATCATCCAGATCGCGCGGGAGGAATTCGGGCAGGGGAACGACTTCTGCAAAAAGATCACCTATCAGTCGGCTGAAGATCCGAAATCGGTGCTCGCGCAGTTCCGCAACAATTACAACCCGCGCATCGCGGTCACGGTCGACATGATCGCGACTGGTACGGACGTAAAGCCACTCGAGTGTCTCCTCTTCATGCGGGATGTGAAAAGTCGGAATTATTTCGAGCAGATGAAGGGCCGCGGCACGCGCGTGATCGAGGCGGACGATCTCAAGAAGGTGACGCCGTCCGCCGTCGCCAAGACCCACTACGTCATCGTGGACGTCGTAGGCGTCACAAAGTCCCTCAAAACCGCGAGCCAGCCGCTCATCACCAAGCCAAGCGTGCCCCTCAAGGACTTGGCGACCGGCGTGATGATGGGTGTCCGCGACGAAGACACGGTGAGTTCTCTTGCCGGCCGCCTTGCGCGCCTCGAGCGGGAGCTGGATGACAAGGATCGCGCGAACATCCAGAGCCTCGCCGGAGGCAAGCGTCTCAGCGATATCGTCAACGATCTGCTGGAAGCCATCGATGCCGACCGCATCGAGCAGGCAGCCGCCGCGACTACCCAAGGCGCGGAGCCCACCGAGGCGCAGCGCGATCAGGCTCGTGACAGGCTCGTGGGCCAGGCCACGAACGTTTTTACCGGACCGCTCATCAACCTTCTCGACGGCATTCGTCGCGAGAAGGAACAGACGATCGATCACGACAATCTCGACAGGGTCCTCGAGGCCGGCTGGAGCGGTGATGCCAGGGAGAACGCGGAGGCACTGGCGAAGGATTTCAAGGCATATCTCGAAGAGCAGCGCGATCAGATAGACGCTCTGACCATCTTCTTTAGCCAGCCCGCGCGCCGGTCAGAGATTACCTACGGAATGATTAGTGCCTTGCTCACCACGCTGAAAGCCGATCGGCCGAAACTCGCTCCCTTGCGTGTCTGGCGCGCCTATGCGTTACTCGAGGATTACAAGGGCAGCGATCCGGCGAACGAGCTGACGGCGCTTGTGGCCCTCATTCGCCGCGTATGCGGGCTCGACGCGAAGATTGCGCCCTATTCCGACACGATCCGCCGGAATTTTCAGACCTGGATTCTAAAGCGGCACAGTGGCGCAGGTGACAAATTCACCGGCGAACAGCTCGAGTGGCTGCACATGATCCGCGACCACATCGCCACATCAATCCACATCGAGCGCGACGATGTTGACATGGCGCCCTTCGATGCAAAAGGAGGGCTTGGCAGAATGTACCAGCTCTTCGGCGAGAGCATGGATGGGGTTCTCAATGAGATGAATGAGGCTTTAACGGCATGACGACAGTGGATGGAGCGCCCGGCCTCCCCCCTGGCTGGGCATACGCGACGATCGGCGAGCTGATACCGCCGGACGGGGTCTTTATCGATGGTGATTGGGTGGAGAGCAAGGATCAGGATCCCAACGGAGATATCCGCTTGGTTCAGCTTGCCGATATCGGAGATGGATTTTTTGTCGATAAGTCCGACCGGCACCTGACGAAGACGAAGGCCTATGAGCTTGCGTGTACCTTTTTGAAGAAGGGGGATGTGCTCGTTGCGCGGATGCCGGACCCGCTCGGCCGCTGCTGCATCTTTCCTCTCATTGGAGCCGAGCGTTACGTAACCGTCGTGGATGTCTGCGTAATCCGCTTATCCGATTTTAGCGCCGACCCGAAGTACCTGATGCACCTGATAAACTCTCCGGAGATTCGCATCGCGATAGCCGATCTTCAATCGGGCTCCACCCGAAAGAGAATCTCCCGAGGCAATCTCGCAAAGATTCGCCTTCCCATCGCGCCACTCAACGAGCAACGTCAGATCGTGGCGAAGATTGAAGAGGTGTTTTCCGAACTCGACAAGGGCGTCGAGGCCCTGAAGATCGCCCGCGAGCAGCTCAACGCCTACCGCCAATCCGTTCTCAAACATGCCTTCGCGGGCAAGCTTACCGAAGCCTGGCGATCAAAGCATCCAGACAAGACTTTGCCACCCGACGCGCAGGTAGCGGCTCTTCGAGCAGGACGGGATCTGCGTCTCGCCGAAGCCTTCAAAGACTGGCAGAAGGCGATTCTTAACTGGCAATTGAGGGCTAAGAGTGGACCCAAGCCCACAAGGCCCCATATTAACGAGGTGATTGGAAATCCAGAAATACCTGATGAACTTTTGGAGCATTGCACCGGACATTGGGCGTGGCTGCGACTCGGCGATATCTCGGAAGTGACCGGCGGCCTTACGAAGAATCCAAAGAGATCAGTACTTCCGGTAAGTATGAAATACCTGCGCGTAGCCAACGTTTATGCGGATCGTTTAGAGCTTGATGAAGTGACAGAGATCGGCGTAACTGAGGACGAGTTTGAATGTGTGAAACTAAAGCAAGGGGATTTGCTTGTCGTAGAGGGTAACGGGTCAGTAGATCAGATAGGGCGCGTGGCAATGTGGGGTGACGAACTGGATGACGTGGGTCATCAAAATCACCTGATCCGCGTTCGGCTGAGTGAAGGGATGTCGCCGAGGTTCTTTGTTTCGTTTCTTATGTCGCCACTCGGCCGAGACTTGATTGTGAGGCAGGCAAGCTCTACCTCGGGGCTTCACACGCTCAGCATCTCGAAAGTTTCGGCATTGCCGGTTCCGGTCCCCAGCCAAGAAGAGCAAGAAGCCCTTCTCAGAGCGCTCGCAGCGCCAATGTCGGAAATTGAGAAGCTCGGTGAGGAGATTGACACCGGTCTTGCGAAATGTGCCGCGCTCCGGCAGGTAATTCTCAAAGGAGCCTTTTCCGGGCAGCTCGTGAGGCAGAACCCAGAGGACGAGCCCGCCGTGACGCTATTAGAGCGCATCCGCGCCGAGCGGGAATGCGCAGCGACGAAGAAAGGACGCGCTACCAAGAACGGAAGGAAGGAAGCCGCATGACAACCGCGCCGATCGTTTCGAAAGTCTGGAGCTTCTGCAACACGTTGCGGGATGACGGTGTGGGGTATGGAGACTACCTCGAGCAGCTCACCTATCTCATCTTTCTGAAGATGGCGGAGGAATACTCGAAGCCCCCGTACAGCCGGAAGATGGACATTCCCGCGAAGTACACTTGGGCGAGTCTCAAGGCGAAGCGCGGCTCGGAACTCGAGGCGCATTACATTGATTTGTTGCGGGAGCTCGGTACGCGGAAGGATGTCCTCGGTCAGATATTCACGAAGGCGCAAAACAAGATCCAGGACCCTGCGAAGCTCTTGCGCCTGATCGACATGATCGACGAAGCGCAGTGGGTGACGATGGGCGCGGATGTTAAAGGCGACATCTATGAGGGCCTGCTCGAGAAGAACGCCGAAGACACCAAGTCGGGCGCCGGGCAGTACTTCACCCCGCGCGCGCTCATCAAGACAATGGTCGAATGTGTCCGCCCGGAGCCCGGCAAGTCGATTGCCGACCCGGCCTGCGGTACCGGGGGCTTTTTCTTGGCCTCCTATGACTTCCTCACCAATCCGAAGAACTATCAGCTCGACAAGGCTCAGAAGTCGCTGCTGAAACACAAGACATTCTACGGCAACGAGATCGTCGCCAATACGCGGCGCCTTTGCCTCATGAACATGTTTCTGCACAACATCGGAGAGATCGACGGCGACGTGCTGATTTCGTCGAACGATGCCCTCGTGGCGCCGAGCAGCCAGACCTACGACTACGTGCTTGCCAATCCGCCCTTTGGCAAAAAGAGCTCGATGACCTTTACGAACGAGGAAGGCGAGGAAGAGACAGACGATCTCACCTACAATCGCCAGGATTTCTGGGCGACAACGTCGAATAAGCAACTCAATTTCCTGCAGCACATCCGGACCATGCTGAAGACGACCGGGCGCGCCGCTGTCGTCATGCCGGACAACGTTCTGTTCGAGGGAGGCGCCGGCGAGACCGTGCGGCAGAACCTCCTGAAGACGGCTGAGCTGCATACGATCCTTCGGCTACCAACCGGCATTTTCTATTCGCAGGGTGTCAAGGCTAACGTGCTATTCTTCGACAATCACGAAGCCAGCAAGACCCCTTGGACGAAGGATGTTTGGTATTTCGATTACCGCACGAACATTCATCACACGCTGAAGAAGAAGCCGCTCCGGTTCGAGGATTTGGCCGAATTCATCGAGTGCTACAACCCCAAGAACCGCCACAAGCGCAAAGCCACCTGGGACGTCGATAAGAACCCCGAGGGCCGTTGGCGGAAGTTCAGCTATGGCGAGCTGATTGCACGGGACAAGACAAGCCTCGACATCTTCTGGCTCAAGGACAAGAGTCTCACCGATCTCGACAATCTTCCGGAACCGGACACGCTCGCCGAGGAAATCATCGAGAACCTCGAATCTGGGCTCGAAAGCTTCCGGGCAGTGCTAGCCGGCCTTCGCAAAGCGGGCTAGGTGCAACTTGAGGAGCACGCACTCATCGATGGAAGCGGGGCGCCCATTGCTCCGCCGTATCTTCATCGCTGTCACCCTCATCCTGACCGTACGTGTCGTCTTTCAGGGAGGTGCAGGTAAGAATGGTTAACGTCTTCGCATAGCTGCCGAGGCCGAGGGACTGCTCGATGGCGGCGGCGGATCGCGTGCCCCCAAACCAGTCCATGATGTCGATCTCCGCCTCTACGCGATCACCGCTGGCGATGCGACTGGCGTCCGCGCCAAGTTGCGCGGTCCGGGTGCCTCTGGGAACGGGCATACCTCGGCGGAGCCAAGCCAATTCAGGCAGGGACTTCATGGCATCGGAAAAGAAGCAGAAGTCCACGACGGCTCCCGTGCTGATAATGATGGCGACGGGATCATTTGTCAGCTCGGCGTATCGGATCGCGGTTGCTGTGAGAGACGTGTGACAGAGGCGGGCGAGCGCTTCGACGGTCTCCAGTCCCGCGTCAGATTGGCCGAGGGCTCGCTTGAATGGCCCGGCGGGCATTAGAAGCCCGGCGGCGAACTGGTCGGCTTCGAGGTAACCGTGTAGCGAAGGCCGCATAGGCGGCGGTGCCCGCCTCGGGGAGGATGTGCCCACTTGCAGATAAGTGGGCACGAGTAAGTGCCCACGAAGGAGAACAAGTGGACACTTCGAGCGAGCAGAGTGCAGGAACGGGATCGGGCGGCGGGCAGATTCGCAGGCGCAAGCAGTGGTCTGTGCAGGAGAAGCTGCAGATCGTGCGCGAGACACTGCAATCGGAAGGGTCTGTGCCGATCATTGCCCGACGTCATGGAGTGAACGCGAACCAGATATTCACCTGGCGTCGGGAGTATCGGCGCGGCAAGCTCCTCGAGCGTGGCGTTGAGAGCGCGCGTGAGCGCAAGACGCCGGCGTTACTGCCTGTGCAGATCCATGTGCCGATGAAGGCGGCGCCGCAAGAAGCTCGCGCGGCACCGGTTTCGCCGGCACAACCTGAACGGGTGGAGATCGAGTTTCCGAGCGGCACGCGCCTGAGGATCTGGGGCGCCTTGGGCACGGAGCGGCTGCAGGCGATTCTGCGTGAGCTGTCCGGGCCATGCTGAGCGTGCCGGCGGGGGTTCGCATCTGGCTGGTGGCCGGGCTCACGGATATGCGCCGAGGTCTGGATGGGCTGAGCGCGCTGGTGCAGACGCAGTTATCGGCCGATGTGCTCTCGGGGCAGCTCTTCATCTTCA
>Ga0335075_10012710_pt1 | contig 12713 bp, 10 predicted proteins | sample Lox_Sample_24_FD_206723 | JGI IMG/M metagenome (GOLD analysis project Ga0335075, IMG submission 206723) | Soil microbial communities from Loxahatchee National Wildlife Refuge, Florida, United States - Lox_Sample_2.4 | ecosystem: Environmental > Terrestrial > Soil > Wetlands | place: USA... | reverse complement strand
CCGTGCATCTGGAAGACGTCCGGCGCCAGAAAAGCGCACTGGCCGTACCCCTGACACCGTGTGAGGTCGACGACAGCTCTCACCGGACACCCCCCGTTGGGCACGCGTGCTTGGCCGGCCTGCGCCGCGCCCAGGTGGCCGCATGTGCCAATGAGGCGTAACCTCACCGGATTGCTGCACGGCGGGCCCAACATGGCGCCGGACCGGGTCTCCGCGTGTAACGCAGCTGCTCCGCTGGGAGGGTAGGCCGCTCGTCCTGACATCAGACGCCTACCCCGGGGGCTGCTGTTCGTACCGCCAGCGGGCCGGTCATCTCGCACCTGGCGTACCGGCCTTCTCGCACCCGGCGTACCGGCCATCGCGTCCCCGGCGGACCGGCCTGCCGAACCCGGCGTACTGGCCTTCGCCGACATCCCCGCGATCTCCTGCGCTTTGCCGACCGATTTGCCCGCTTTGCGGGCAGGAAACAGCATGGATGTTGCGGTATGCCGCGAGCAAGCGAGTGTTACTGGGCCGCTCGGGCACAGCTACCGGGGCGCTCGGGCACAGTTACCGGAGCCGCTCAGGCACGCGGAATGCCTCGCATACGGCCCGCCAGACGGCCTTGGCGTCCTCGCCATCTGCCAGCGCCTGGTCGACGGTCCGGCTACCGAGCCCGGACAGTACGTAATCCTTGGCAACGCTCTCGGCGTAGCCGTCGCCGAACTGCTTCCGCATTCGGTCCCAGAACTCCGTTAGTCGCACCCGCGCCAGCGTAAACGGGACCCCAAGCCGACACAACTGGAGAGCCGCGTCTTCCGGACCATGATCACTGAGAAGTTTCGGCGATCACTGAGAATCGGTGGCCGAAAACGGGGCAACACCCTTCGCGGTATCGCGCAGGTTTGTTTCAAGCGGCTTTGTTTCAAGCGGCCCAGGTGACGTGCCGGGGCTGCCAGTCCCCGTGACCGGTAGTCCGGGTCACCAGGCAGCTACCGAGCAGGAACTCGAAGAACTCACCGTCAGCGAAGCCAACCGGCTCGGTCTCGATGTCGCGTTCGGCCAGGAATTGCGCTGCGGCGGAAGCTGCCAGCTCCTGGTCAGTGACTGGCCGCGCCCGCCCGGTGACGTAGAAAGCATCCTCATTATCCGGAGATGCGAACGAGTGCAGCGCATATCTCGGATCGCGGTGCAGGTCGTCGCGCTTCAGCGAGGGGATGATGTGTGCCAGCAGCCGGCCGGACGCCAGCACCGGGCAGATCGGATGCAGGCGAGGGCCGCCATCTGGCCGGATGGAGGACAGGAACGCCAGGCCGATCCCGAACTGATAGAGCAGCTCTCGGCCAGCCTCGGCCATCTCAGGGCGGGCTGCGGAGAACTGCTCCCAGCTAACTTCAGTCTGCATGGCCCGATCCTGCCAGCGGCCAGTGACATTTCTCCTCGCGCCGCACCCGGCATCCCAGAAGGTGCAGGCGGCCGCGGCGGCGAGCGAGCCCGCTGGCCGGCTGGCATGATGACCGGGTGACGACGTCGGTGGACTTCTCGGCCGTCCCTGAGGGCGAGCGCGCGGCACTGGTCAGGCAACTGTGCCAGGCCATGGAGGAGGCCTACGAGGCTGGCCGCTATCCGCGCCTGACGGTCGAGCGGCCGTGGTCGGTGCACAATCCGGTCCTCGAGGGCGAGTTCGCCGCGCCCATGGCGATCCGCTGGTACCTCGAGCGCGAACTAGGCCGCCTAGCCGCGGCCGGCGCCAGGATCACGGTCAGCGCCGGCCGTGAGGCGCTGGACCTGCGTGACCCGGCGCTCGCTGAGGCCGTTGACGAGACCAGAGCTGACCTGCGGCGCAAGAAGCTGTTCTTGTTCGAGCCAGAGCGAATGGCCCTGTCGATAGACCGCCTGCAGCATTACACCGGCACCGCGGCCGAGCAGTTCCAGCGGTATGTCCTGCTGACTAACTATTCCTGGCACGTCGAGGAGTTCCGGGCCGCCCTTGCCGGCACCATCGGTCCCGACTCGCCCGGCCGCCAGATGCCCGCCTGGCACTACATGCTGCCGGACCGGGCCGGCCTGACCATGATCAACATAGGCGTCGGCCCGTCCAACGCCAAGACGATCACCGATCACCTCGCCGTGCTCCGGCCTGACCTGATGCTGATGATCGGGCACTGCGCTGGACTGCGCAATCACCAGGAGATCGGCGACCTGGTCCTCGCCACCGCCTACATGCGCGATGACCACGTGCTAGACGACGCACTCCCGCTCAGCGTGCCGATCGTCTCCAACCACACGCTGAACATGCTGCTGCTGGCCGAGCTCATGTCCCGAGACCTGCGCACCAGGATGGGCATCGTTTTCACGACCGCCAACCGGAACTGGGAGTTGCAGCTCTCGGTGGTCAGCGACAAGCTGCGGCAGTCCAGGGCTATCGCGGTGGACATGGAGTCGGCGACCGTCGCAGCGAACGGCTTCCGGTACCGGGTACCAACGGCCACGCTTCTCGCCGTCAGCGACAAGCCGCTGCACGCCAGTCCCAAGCTCAGCAGCGAGGCGCAGGCCTTCTACGCGGCCTCCCGTCGCCAGCACGTCGAGATCGCTATCGCGGTAGCCGGGCAGGCTCGGCAGCAGTTTCCTGATGGTCTGCCCACGGCCGACATTCGCTCGACCGACGAGCCCCTGCTTGGCCTGAGCGCAGCCGACCCCGCCCCGGCCGGGCATGCGGGAAAGCGGGCAAGAGAGGTTGAGTCACAGAAATAATTCCTCTTGCCTGATTGCTGCTCTCGGATGTTACGGTCTTTATGACCGGAGTCCAGCGCAGCGCAGCGCACCTAGCCCTCGGAGGCAGTAGTGCATCGCCTGATCGCAAGCCGCGGACCCTGGCTTGTCTGCCGGCGTCACATCGATCTGCTGCGCGTTTCCAGCGCGATCTGTCGAACCTCCTGCTGAATCAGCCTGCCCCGCACCTCGCAGCGCGCCCGGCAATCGCCAGGGCGACCTCTGTCAGTGCCCGTGCCATGCCAGCAGAAGGATCCGAGCAATGCCATCCGTGCCGCTTCGCGGCCAGGGCCAGTGGGCTCTCGGCCACCACGAGCCGCTTAATCCCGCCGAAAGATTCAAGAAGGACGACGACGGACTGCACGTCCGCGACCGCATCCTGAACCGCTATGCCCAGCTTGGGTTCGACTCCATCGACCCGTCCGACCTGCGCGGCCGATTCCGCTGGTGGGGCCTGTATACCCAGCGCAAGCCCGGTATCGGCGGCGGCAAGACCGGCGCGCTCGAGGATGCCGAGATCGAGGACCCGTACTTCATGATGCGGGTGCGGATCCCAGGCGGGCAGCTTGAAGCCGATCAGTTGCGGGCGATCGCCGGTGTCGCCAAGGAGTACGGCCGCGACCTGGCCGATGTCACCGACCGGCAGAACGTGCAGTTCCACTGGATCACCATCGAGGATGTCCCGGCGATCTGGGAACGCCTGGATGAGGTGGGCCTGTCCAGCCAGCAGGCCTGCGGTGATGTGCCGCGCAACATCCTGGGCTGCCCGGTGGCCGGGATCGACGCAGCCGAAGTGCTGGACGCCAGTGCGGTGCTCCGGGCGACGGAGGAAGTGGCGACGAATAGCCCTGACCTGACGAACCTGCCGCGCAAGTTCAAAACCGCGATCTCTGGCTGCGCCACCCAGTGCACCGCGCACGAGGTCAACGACGTCTCGTTCGTGGGTGTCATCGGCCCCGACGGCACGCCCGGCTGCGACCTGTGGGTAGGCGGCGGCCTGTCCACGAACCCGATGCTGGCCCAGCGTCTTGGCGTCTTCGTCCCGACCGAGCGGGTGCCGGAGGTCTGGGCCGCAGTCGCCCGGCTGTTCCGTGACTATGGCTATCGCCGCCTGCGCAGTCGGGCCAGGCTGAAGTTCCTGGTGGCAGACTGGGGCGTCGAGCGCTTCCGGGAGGTGCTTGAGCGGGAGTATCTAGGCGGGAACGGGCTGGCTGACGGGCCGGCGCCGCCGGCACCGGCGCCGGGCTCACGCGACCACATCGGCGTACACCGGCAGCGGAACGGGCTGTACTACGTTGGCGTGGCGCCGCACACCGGCCGCACGTCCGGCACCCAGCTATGGCAGGTCGCCGATCTAGCCGAGGCCTACGGATCCGGCCGCGTCCGTACCACGATCGAGCAGAAGCTGCTGATACTCGACGTGCCGGAGCGGGCGGTTGCCGAGCTGGTGTCCGAGCTCGAAGCGGTCGACCTGCAGGCTCGCCCGGACGTCTTCCGGCGCGGCACGATGGCCTGCACCGGCATCGAGTTCTGCAAGCTGGCCATCGTCGAGACCAAGGGTCGGGCACGGGAGCTCTACACCGAGCTAGGCCGACGCCTGCCGGACTTCGACACGCCCATCACGATCAACGTGAACGGCTGCCCGAACTCGTGCGCCCGGTTCCAGCTCGCCGACATCGGGCTGAAGGGCTCGATCGTCGACGGCGAGGAGGGCTTCCAGGTGCACCTGGGCGGGTCGCTCGGCACCGACCCAGGGTTCGGCCGGAAGCTGCGCGGGCTTAAGGTCACCGCCGATGCGCTGCCGGACTTCGTCGAGGGCCTGCTGCGTAACTACCAGGCTGACCGGTCATCGGGTGAGGAATTCGCCAGCTGGGTGCGACGCGCAGACGCCGAGCTGCTCACTCGGCCGGCTGAGGTTGCGGCGAGCGGGCGCGCGGAGGCGGCCACGGCGCAAGCTGGGAGGCAGGCATGAGCGGGGAACGGCAGGTACCGTTCTTCTGCCCGTACTGCGGCGAGGAGAACTTGCGGCCAGCCAGCGCAGATGCCGGCGACTGGGAGTGCCGCGCATGCTCGCGAGGCTTCAGCCTCAAGTTCGTCGCGGTCGTGCGCCCGCGCCCGCACGACCCGGTTGCCCGGAGTGCGGTATGAGCGACGATCGATATCCGCTGATGCTGTCGATGGCTGGCCGGCGGGCGGTCGTCGTCGGCGGCGGCCGGGTCGCGCTGCGGCGGGCCCGGAGCCTGCTCGAGGCCGGCGCGCACGTCGTGGTCATCGCCCCGTCGGTGCTGCCCGAGCTGGCCGAACTGCCGGTTACGGTCCTCGAGCGCGCATACCGCGACGGGGACCTATCGGCAGCCTGGCTCGCGCACGCGGCCACCGATGACCGGGCTGTCAACGCGCTCGTGGCCGCGGAAGCGGACCGGAACCGGATCTGGTGCGTGCGCGCGGATGAAGCACCCGAATCGACCGCCTGGACGCCAGCCATCACAAGGCACGGCGAGGTGACGGTCGCCGTTACCGCGGGCGGCGACCCGCGCCGGTCCGAGCGTCTTCGCTCCGCTGTCGCGCTCGCGCTCGCCGAGGGCAACCTGCCGGTCCGGCCACGCCGGACCAGTGCCGGCAGCGTTGCTCTGGTCGGCGGCGGACCCGGCGACCCAGAGCTGATCACGGTGCGCGGGCGCCGTCTTCTCGCCGAGGCCGACGTGGTGGTCGTGGACAAGCTCGCGCCCCGGTCGCTGCTCGCCGACCTGGATCCGGACGTGGAGGTCATCGACGCCGGCAAGCGGCCGCACGCGCACAACCTGACCCAGGCGCAGATCAACGAGCTAATCGTGACCAGGGCGCTAGCCGGCCAGCGCGTTGTCAGGCTGAAGGGCGGCGACCCGTTCGTCTTCGGACGGGGCGGTGAGGAGGCGCTGGCCTGCGTGCGTGCCGGGGTGACGTTCCATGTCGTTCCCGGCGTAACCAGCGCGGTCGCGGTGCCCGCCTATGCCGGCATCCCGGTCACCCACCGTGGCGTCACGCAGGATTTCTCGGTGGTGTCCGCCCACCTTGACCCGTCCCAACCCGGCGCGACCGTCGACTGGGCTGGCCTGGCTCGCGGTACCGGAACCCTGGTGCTGCTGATGGCTATCGCGCACCTCGACGCCGTCGCCGCCGAGCTAGTCAAGCGCGGGCGGGACGCGGCGACCCCAGTCGCGGTGATCTGCGACGGCACGATGCCCACTCAGCAGGTGCTGACCTCGACGCTAGGCGCCGTAGCCTCCGATGCCGCCGCAGCCGGCATACAGCCGCCCGCGGTCGTCGTCATCGGTGAGGTGGTCCGCCTGCGCGAGATGCTCGGCCAGCCAGTGGTGGGAGCAACCGCCGCCGGAGCAACCGCGGCCCGAGCAACCGCGGCCGGAGCAACCGCGGCCGGGGCAGCGGCATGAGCCGGCCCGCGTTGCTCGCCGTCGCGCACGGCAGCCGCAACCCGGCCGCCGCCGACGTCATTGGCGCACTCGCCGGGCAGATCCGCCGCCTCGCGCCCATGCTGGACGTCCGGGTCGCCTTCATCGGGCACGCCGAGCCGACGCTACCTGCACAGCTCGACGCGGCGGGATCGAACGCCGTCGTGGTGCCGCTGCTGCTGTCCTCCGGATACCACCTGGCCAGCGACATCAGCGGAGCAGCGAGCTCGGCCGGCGCGATGGTTGCCGGGCCGCTCGGACCGGATGAGCTGCTTATTACCGCGCTGACGGCCAGGCTCGCTGAGGCTGGCGTGCCGGACGGCACGCCGGTTGTGCTCGCAGCCGCAGGCTCGTCCGATCCAGCTGCTGCCGAGGACGTTCGCAAGCAGGCTGACCTGCTGGCCGAACGGCTCGGCGCACCCGTGCTCGGCTCTTTCGCCACGGCATCCTCGCCGACGGTGCCCGAAGCGGTCACCGAATTGCGCGAACGGACCGGCAAGCCAGTCGCGGTGGCCAGTTACCTCCTCGCGCCCGGCTATTTCCAAGATCAGCTCAGCGAAAGCGGCGCCGACTGGGTCACCGAGCCGCTCGGCGACCACCCCGCTCTCGCCGGACTCGTGATCGACCGGTACCGGACAGCAGCAAGGACCAGGTAGGCACTGAGCCCGCTGCCGCCCGCGACTGACGCCGAGGACGGCCTGCCCAGTCGGCCACGGCCCGTCCCACCGGCCGCCACTCCTCAGACCGGATAAGGCTCGGGCTTTGTGGTGTAAGCGCGGCCGTGCGGCAAGGACCAGGTAACCGTGCCGTCGGGCAACATCTCGGCGTGCCAGCCGGGCTCCTGTTTCAGCTGATGATCCCGCCTGCACGCGGGATCCAGGTTGCAGGAGCACGTGCGACCGCCCCGGTCGTACGGTATGAGATGATCCAGGTCGCAGGCGTGTGCTGGGCGGCGGCACCCAGGCGCGGTACACGCCGGGGTCCGGATCTTCACAAGGTGCGCGAGCCTGGGGGCGGGCCGGTAGCCAGGCGACTGGTGTGCGTGGTCGCAGTCCGTTCCTATGCTCAGCCACTCAGGTTTCAGGCCGCGCAGCCATTGCCGGACAACCCGCGGGTCGGTGCCTGGCGGGGGTGTCCGCGCGCATGCGTGCCCGACGGCGTACCCATCGTCGGTGACCAACGTCAGGCAGCACCGGGTGCCCGGCAGGCCGCCGAGGCGTACGCCCACATCGCGGCAGGTCCATGCGTCGATAGGCCCGCGCCCGGCAACCTCGCCCGGATTGTTGGTCTGCCCGAGCCAGGCGGACAACGGCATCGTGAGGTGGATCGTGCCGATCGGACCAGCCGGCCAGGACAGTTCAGGGCCAGGGGACGGTGCGGGACCGAAGGACTCCTTGGCAGCGGCGTCACCCGCAGATCCCGAGTCACCCGCAGATCCCGCGTCACCCGCAGATCCCGCGTCACCCGCAGATCCCGAGTCACCCGCACCCGCGGGGCCGGCGGCCCCGGTGCGGCCCGCAGGCGCGGTGCGGCCCGCAGGCGCGGTTTGGCCAGTCGGTCGGTCGCCCTCGGCATCCGACTCACCGGTCTGGCTGGATAGCTTCTGGCTGGACAGCACGGCGGAAGGATTCTGGCCGGACAGTAGCGCAAGGTAGACGGCAGCCCGGAGCTGATCCAGCGTGCCTGCCGCTCCGGCTGCCTTCACGGCCTTCGCCAGGGCAGTCAAGTGCCGGTCCGCGGCAAGTACGCCAGCGGGAGGCAGCTCGCGTCCGGCGAGCGCTCCGTTGCTTGAGGATTCCTGCCAGGTCTCTACCCGGGCGTTGTCCTTAGCGGCCTTCTGCCGACGGCGGCCAGCCTCGGGGTCGGCTGCCAGCACCGCGCGCCTGAGCCGCGCCTGCAACTGAGCCGTGGTCAGGCCGGGAGCCTCCAGCACGAGCTTCGCCGCGATCCTTGTGGCCTTGAGCCAGTCCAACATGCACAGCTCGTCGGCGAAGACGATCGCACGGCTCAGGTCAATCTGGCCAGACGCGAGTGAGTCACGGAGGCCACCGAGGCGCTCAACGGAGGTGGCCACGTGCACTAGGCGGTCAGCCGAACGTGCAGTCAGCGTCAGTGCAGCGGCCACCTCGGCAGCCACCCGGTCAGCGGGCTGCGGGCCAGGCCTGGCCGGCTCGGCCAGGCGCCGGGCGGCTAGCTCGCTAACGGCCTCAAGCTCAAGCGTCGCCTGCCAGGACTGAACTCTGCGGGCTGCGCGCAACACGCCGACCAGTTCATCGTCGGTGAGCTCGCCCATGCGATCGCGGGCTTGTCCGGTCAGCTCCGCCAGCACCGAGCACGGGGCCATCAGGTCGGCTGGCCCGCAGGCTTCGAACCCGGCGCGACCGCGAATCGGATAGGCATCGTCCGGGTCGCGCGTGAATCCCGCCCCTATCGCCTCAGCGACAGCATCCGGGGAACGCGCCTCCCTCGCCCCGATCATGTCCAGCCACGACGCGGGCTTGCCGGGGTCCGGCCGACGGACACGCTGTGCCTGAGAGGCAGCGTCGCTCTCCCCCTCTGGCGACACGATGTCGGCCATCCCGGCTCTCCCCTCGCATGATCGGTAGTTCCGAGCGGTCAGGACTTGCTGAACTGAATGATCTATCGAACATAATATCGAGTGGTACTGACAGTTTTGGGACCGCCGCCAAGCCAGGTAACTTCCGGTCCTAATCGCAGGGGGCCAGCCCAAAGCTCCGCACCTGAATCCAGCGCTCGCCGACATAGGCGATCAGCTGGACTGCTGCGATCTGCGCCGCAACAGGCAGCTGCCCGCCGACGTCAGCCTCGATCGCGTCGAGCACCTGAGGGTCCTGACTGTGGGCGATAGTCAGATGCGGCACGACGTCAGCGAACTGGCCGCGGTAAGGGGGCGCCTCGGGCCACCTGGCCGCGATGGCCCGGGTCAGCGCACGAAGCCCGACGTCGGGTTCCGGAGCCAGGTAGAGCACCCCAGGGAAACGGCGTGACTGCGACAGCTGAACTTCGAAAGCCCGGTGCGTACCGAAAACTGCGGCCAGTTCGGCGAGGACGGCAGCATCCACACGGTGCTGAGGGAGGAACGGATACAGCGCAGTGATGTGCGCGGGGACTCCGGCAGCGGCAGCGGGATCAAACCGGCTGCGCCATCGGCTTACTACTGACTCAGCTTCGCTGACCTTGATGATGAGGCCAGTTTCGCCGGCCCGGAAAGCGCCCGCGGCACCCGTTGCGCCCGCGGCACCCGTTGCGCCCACGGCAGGCTCAACGCCCCAGTTGAATTGGCGCCGCCGGTGGGCCGTCAGCCAACAACGCGGCCAGTGCCCTGGGCAGTTGGCGCGGCCCGAACAGATCCGGTCCGGAGTATGTGGTCATCTCGGCCAACGTCCACCACCGGAAGCCAGTGACACCCTCGCTCGCCAGCTCCGCGTCAGTCATGGAGCCTCGCGGGGTAAAGGCCGCGGTCCTGATGACGAAGTAGTCGTTCGTGACCCCGTCGTAGCCCTCAAAGCGCCCAGGCCGGACGTCCTCCTGATGCCATACGTGCGGCGGATCATGGTCGACCACGAGACCAACTTCTTCATCGAGTTCGCGGCGCAGGGCCGCCAGCAGGCTCTCGCCCGGTTCCACTCCGCCGCCCGGCGTGGCCCACACCACAGCCGGACCGTCCGTACGGCTGAACTCGAACCGGCACAGCAGGATGCGGTCGTCTTCGTCGAGAATGATCCCGCGCGCGCCCGGACGCAGTCTCACAGGTAGCATCCGGACAATCTAGCCGGGCTGGAGGTTCCGCGACCGCGATCCGGAGTGTCGGCAGCGCCAGGCAAGATGGAGGTGTGGCACCGGACGCGACTACTGGGCTCGCTGATTTCAGCGAAGCGACCAGAGCATGGTTCGAGTCGGCATTTGCCGAGCCGACCCCTGCTCAGGCGCAAGCCTGGAGTTCGATCGGCCAGGGCGAGCACACGCTGGTCATCGCACCCACTGGGTCTGGCAAGACCCTCGCGGCCTTTCTGTGGGCGATCGACAAGCTGGCCAGCGAGCCTGCCCCGGCTGATCCCAGGCGGCGCTGCCGGGTCCTGTATATATCTCCGCTGAAGGCCCTGGCCGTCGACGTCGAGCGGAATCTCCGCTCGCCGCTGACCGGCGTCCGGCACGCGGCGCGACGGCTCGGCCTTAGAGAACCTGACATAACGGTCGGCGTCCGGACCGGCGATACCGCAACCGATGAACGGCGCAAGCTCGTCAGCAAGCCGCCTGACATCCTGATCACCACGCCGGAGTCGCTGTTCCTGATGCTGACGTCCCGGGCCAGAGAAGGCCTGCGCGGCGTCGAGACTGTGATCGTCGACGAGGTGCACGCGCTGGCCGGCGGCAAGCGCGGAGCGCACCTGGCGCTGTCGCTCGAGCGACTGGACGCGCTGCGGGCGAGCGAGCGCGAGCCCGATGGCAATGAGTCCCGTGGTAGCCAGCCCAGTGGTAGTCAGCACAGTGATAGCCAGCACAGCACTGCGGCGGTTCGACCTGCGCAGCGGATCGGGCTGTCGGCTACCGTCCGGCCGCCGGGCGAGGTGGCGGCGTTTCTCGGCGGAGCCTTGCCGGTGACGGTCGTCTCGCCGGCCAGCGAGAAACGACTCGACCTGCAGATCGTTGTTCCGGTCGAGGACATGTCGGACGTGCAGGGGTCGGCCCAGGCGGCTCCCGTCCGGGTGCCGATGGCGGATGGACGGGTGGTCACGATGACCGAAGCCCGTGGCAGTCCGCCGCCCGGCGACGGCAACCCAGCCCGTCAGCATTCGATCTGGCCGCACGTCGAGGAGCGCGTGCTGGACCTGATCCAGAGTCACCGGTCCACGATCGTGTTCGCCAACTCGCGGCGGCTAGCCGAGCGCCTGTGCGCTCGTCTCAACGATCTGGCCGCGGAGCGAATCGCCCTGCAGGAAGACATTGCCCTGCAGGAAGACATTGCCCTGCAGGAAGACATTGCCCTGCGGGAAGGCGCTGATCTTCAGGAAGACACTGACCTTCAGAGAGAGATTTCTGCTGGGCCAGGCCGGCCCCCGGCCGCCGTCACCGATCATTACACCCGGATTCCCGCGGAGCTAATGGGCGAGGCCGGCGCAGCCGGTGGCGCACCGGCCGTCGTCGCGCGCGCTCACCACGGCTCGGTCTCGCGGCAAGAGCGCAGCCAGATCGAGGAAGCGCTGAAGGGCGGCACCCTGCCGGCCGTCGTCGCGACATCAAGCTTGGAACTGGGCATCGACATGGGCGCCGTCGACCTAGTCATCCAGGTGGAGTCGCCGCCGTCGGTAGCAAGCGGACTGCAGCGAACCGGCCGCGCCGGGCACAACGTGGGCGACGAGTCCCGCGGCATCTTCTTCCCGAAGTATCAGGGTGATTTGGTCCAGACCACCGTGGTGACCGAGCGGATGCGGGCCGGGGAGATCGAGGAACTGCGGATGCCGCGCAATCCGCTCGACGTCCTCGCCCAGCAGATCGTCGCCATGACCGCCATGGACGACTGGGATATCGATCTGCTGGAGCAGACCGTGCGGCGGGCGGCGCCGTTCACCGGGCTCACCCGGCCTGTCCTCGACGCCGTACTCGACATGCTGGCCGGCCGCTATCCAAGCGAGGACTTCGCAGGTCTGCGGCCACGGCTGGTCTGGGATCGGACGACTGGGACGCTCTCCGGCAGGCCCGGCAGCCAGCGGCTGGCCGTGACCAACGGCGGGACCATCCCGGACCGCGGACTGTTCGGCGTGTTCCTGGCGAGCGGGCAGACCGACCGCTCGGGCCGACATTCGCGCCGAGTCGGCGAGCTGGATGAGGAGATGGTGTACGAGTCGCGGGTCGGCGACGTGTTCGTACTTGGCGCGACGTCCTGGCGGATCGAGGACATCACCGCGGACCAGGTGCTCGTATCGCCCGCGGCTGGCCAGCCGGGCCGGCTGCCGTTCTGGAAGGGTGACGCGCCCGGCCGTCCCGCTGAGCTCGGCGCGGCGATCGGCGCGTTCTGCCGCGAGCTGGGCTCGGTTACCGCGAAGGCTGCCACGCAGCGGCTGCGCGGCCAGGGCCTGGATAAGCTGGCGGCCTCGAACCTGGTCTCCTACCTCCACGAGCAGCGTGAGGCCACGGGCTACCTGCCGGACGACCGCACGCTGGTGCTCGAGCGGTTCCGCGACGAACTTGGTGACTGGCGGCTGGTCCTGCACAGCCCGTACGGTTCGCAGCTACACGCGCCCTGGGCGCTAGCAATCGCAGCGCGGCTGCGCGAACGCTACGGCGGCATGGACGTGCAGGCCCTGCACACCGACGACGGGATCGTGATCAGGGTTCCTGACGCCGACGATCCCCCGCCGGCCGGGATCGCGATGCTCGACCCGGATGAGGTTGAGCAGCTAGTGACGGCAGAGCTCGGCTCGTCTGCGCTGTTCGCGTCCCGATTCCGCGAGTGCGCCGCCCGGTCCTTGCTGCTCCCTCGCCGCCAGCCCG
>Ga0335075_10012709_pt1 | contig 12715 bp, 11 predicted proteins | sample Lox_Sample_24_FD_206723 | JGI IMG/M metagenome (GOLD analysis project Ga0335075, IMG submission 206723) | Soil microbial communities from Loxahatchee National Wildlife Refuge, Florida, United States - Lox_Sample_2.4 | ecosystem: Environmental > Terrestrial > Soil > Wetlands | place: USA... | reverse complement strand
CGCTGGCCCGCTGGAGTCTGGTTGCCGATGAAATCAGCACCGGCCGTCTGGCCATGGCAAGCGCACAGTTCGCGCCCTACGGACTGGCATACTATTTCGTGTGTCCACCAAAACGTCGCGAGACGTCCCAGGTGGCGACGTTTCACGGCTGGTTGCGCAACGAGGCCAGCCGGCACGCCGCCCCAGGCGCCGTGAGCAGCGTACCGTCATGACGGCCGAAGCAGTGCTGCAGATATTCAGGCTCGGACACCCCTGGCCGACCCTGGATCCATTTCTGGTCTGTGTCCATCACGAAGATGCCTATCCGCCGGGCAACGCGGTCTTCGGCCCTGCGGCATCACTGGCCGGCCGGACGCCCGGCAGCGATTTCGCCGGCAAGGACGGCTGGCGCATGTACCACGGTTTGACAGTACCGGGATTTCCCGCACACCCGCACCGCGGCTTCGAGACGGTCACCATCATGAAGCGCGGGTTCATCGATCATGCCGACTCGCTGGGCGCTGCAGCCCGATTCGGTGCCGGCGATGTGCAGTGGCTGACCGCCGGCCGCGGCATCGTCCATTCCGAGATGTTCCCGTTGCTCAGATCCGGGGAACCGAACCCGCTGGAACTGTTCCAGATCTGGCTGAATCTTCCCCGGCGCAGCAAGCTGGTGCAGGGCCATTTCACCATGTTCTGGTCGGAAAACGTGCCGCGCCACTCGTTTACCGATGCGGCCGGAAGTATCACCGAGATCACCTGCATCGCGGGCCGGCTTCCCGATACGTGTATCAGCGCGCCACCGCCGCCACCTGACTCCTGGGCGTCCGCTCCGGAGGCCGAGCTTGCAATCTGGACCCTGAAAATGGCGCCGGGAGCGCGCTGGGTGCTGCCCGCCGCCGCGGGCGCGGACATAGGGCGGGCTCTGTATTTCGTCAAAGGCGAGCGCATGAGCATCGACGGTAGCCCGGTTTCCGGGGGCTCCGCCGTGGTTCTGCGCAGTGCAATGCCCGTCGAACTCGTCAGTGGCGCCGAGGGCAGCGAATTGCTCATGCTCCAGGGCCGTGCCATCGGTGAGCCGGTTGCGCAACGGGGACCGTTCGTCATGAACACGGATCAGGAAGTCATGCAGGCCTATGCTGATTACAACGCCACGCGATTCGGCGGCTGGCCATGGCCCGATGCGGCCCCGGTCCATGGCGGGTCACCGCAGAGGTTCGCTCAGCATGCCGACGGCCGGCTGGAACCTGCGTCGAAGAATGATTAGGGGCATCCTTGGGAGTCTGCTGCTTCTGACCGCGCTCCAGGTCGTGGCCGCCTCGCCGGCCGGCAGTGATCCCCGCCCGGAGGATGGGGAAGGCACGTTAGGGACTCATCGCTATCGTGATCTGTTCGTGGATCAGCTCGGCCGCGTCCCTGGCGAAAGCCATGCCAAGGTCGAAAAGGCCTTCAGGCAGCTGTTCCACGGGGATGGGCAGGAGCAGCGCGTCTATTTCGAAACCGGCGCGAACGCGAACGGTACCCTTGCCTACATCACCGACTGGGCCAACAACGATGTGCGTACGGAGGGTATGAGTTACGGAATGATGATTGCGGTGCAGCTGGACCAGAAGCGCGAGTTCGACGCTTTGTGGAACTGGTCCAATACGTACATGCTCATCACCGATCCCGCAAATCCCTCGGTGGGCTACTTTGCCTGGTCGATGAATACCGACGGTACGCCGCGTTCGACGGGCGCAGCTCCGGACGGAGAGGAGTATTACGTGATGGCGCTGTATTTCGCGGCGCATCGCTGGGGCAATGGCAGCGGCATCTACGACTACCAGGCGCAGGCCGACCGTATTCTGCGCGGCATGCGTCATCATCCGCAACGCACCGGCACACCGCCATTCCGCATTCATCCGGGGGATCCGCCCTTCATCGTCCCCGAGGAGCCCTGGCCCAGTCCCAACAACCGGCGGGCCAAGGCCGAAGCGGCCGAGCAGGGCAGGCCCTGGCCGCCTTCCCACCCGGACCGTACGCCACGTCAGGTGACGGTCGGACCTATGGTCGATGAGCAGCACAGGATGATCCGCTTCGTGCCCGAGACCAGCGTCGCAGGCACCGATGCCTCATATCACCTGCCGGCGTTCTATGAACTTTGGTCACGGTGGGGACCTGTGGAGGATCGCCGGTTCTGGTCCCAGGCCGCACAGGTGAGTCGCGAGCTATTCGAGCATGTGACCGGAGCCGAGACCGGCCTGGCGCCCGACCGCAGCAATCTGGACATGTCGCCCCTGACGGGACGCGACGGCAAGCCGGTCCAGTTCGGCTACGACAGCTGGCGCGTCGTCAGCAACTGGTCGGTGGACTACAGCTGGTGGCACAAGGATGCCCAGGAGCCCGTGCTCAGCGAGAAGCTCCAGGGTTTTCTCTTCAGCCAGGGTCTCCACACCTTCCCGGACCGATACACGCTTTCCGGAACAGCGCTCTCCGGGCGACACTCGCCCGGCATGGTCGCGGCGGCAGCCGTGGGTGCCCTGGCGGCGTCACCGGGCGTGACATCGAAGGCGTTCCTGCAGGAGCTGTGGGACATGCCCATTCCATCCGGCGAGCAGCGCTATTTCGACGGTATGCTCTATCTGATGAGCCTGATGCATGTGAGCGGCGAGTTCCGCATCATCGCCCCGCGCCATTGACAGTGCAACGCTGCCATCGCTATGCTGCTGCGGATGTAAACGTTTGCATATTGAATGCAGCAAGGGCGGCCGGTGATGTCGTGCGCACGGTGGCTTCGAGGAGCGGGGCTCTGTGCCCTGTGTCTGGTGACGGCGCTCGCGGCGAGCGCGGGTTCCCCTGCATCCACCGACGCGCAGGTCGATGCACGTGCCCGCGCATTGTTGGGCCAGCTGAGCACCGAAGAAAAAGTGACGCTGATGGCGGGAGGCAGCGGTTTTGGTACCGCAGCGATCACGCGCCTGGGCATTCCGGCCTTGAGTCTCTCGGATGGGCCCAACGGTGTGCGTTCCAACGATGAGGTCGCTGCCACGGTCTTTCCCACAGGATCGGCGCTCGGTGCGAGCTGGAATCCGCAGCTGGTGGAGGCCGCGGGGGCGGCGATCGGCCGCGAGGCGCGTGCCATGGGCGTTTCGGTAATGCTGGGGCCGAACGTGAACATCCAGCGTTCGCCCTTGGGCGGCCGCGATTTCGAAATGTATTCCGAGGATCCCTTCCTGTCGGGCACTCTGGGCGCGGCCTTCGTGCGCGGTGTGCAAAGCGAGGGGGTAGGCACTTCCGTCAAACACTTCGTCGGGAACGAACAGGAACTCAACCGTCAGACCAGCAGTTCGAACATCGACGAGCGCAGCTTGCGGGAGATTTACCTGCGGCCCTTCGAGATGATCATCGATCAGTCCCGGCCGTGGACACTCATGGCCTCCTACAACCGGCTGAATGGAATCTACATGACGGAAAACCCCATCATCCGCCGGGTGCTGATGGGCGAGTGGGGCTATACGGGGCTTCTGATGTCCGACTGGGGCGCGGTACACAGCACCGTGGACGCCGCGAATGCCGGCACCGATCTGGAAATGCCCGGCCCGCCGGCACAATTCGGCGCCAAGCTGCTGGCCGCGGTGCGCGCCGGACGGGTGAGCGAGGATGTCGTCGATGACGCCGCGCTGCGCATGCTGCGGACCATCGTGCGTTCGGGTGCATTGGAGCATACGGTGAGGCCGGCCGGTGAATTGTGCAGCAAGCGCAATCATGAGGCGGCTCTGGCCGTTGCACGGGAGTCCGTCACCCTGCTCAAGAACCAGGGCGGGCTGCTGCCGTTGTCTGCGCAGCAGCGGACCCTCGCGGTCATCGGACCCAATGCCGACGTGCCGCTGTACCAGGGGGGCGGCAGCGCCAGCGTGGTGCCGGGAATGGTATCGACACCCCTGGAACAGATCAGGGCCGTGGCACCGGGCGTGAAATTGGTGTACTCGCGAGGCGTGGACAATGATGACGTGCCACCGCCCATCGATCCGCGCCTGCTCAGCCCGAGCGCGGCGCGGCGCACGCAGGGTCTGACATTGCGTTACTTCAATAACGCCGATTCGAAGGGCGCGGCAGTGAAGCAGGGCACGGCGACTTACTTCGATGCCACCATGATGGCCAGCCGTCTGGGACAGATGTCCGCAAGTCTTAGCGGTTACCTGTGGCCGCCGCAGACAGGGGAGTACCAGTTCAGTCTTAGCGCCATCGGCAAGGCCCATCTGTACATCGATGACCAGGAGGTCGTCGGCCCGAGCGTCGGCGGCGAACTGCCGGCACAGATCGATTTTGGCGCGGGCGTGCGGCTGGGCAGCATCCGGCTGCAGGCCGGTAGACATTACCGCCTGCGCGTGCAGTACGTAAGCCTGCCCATCGCCTTCCACGCGCTGCATGTGGGCCTACGAGTGCCTGTCGACGGCATCGATGCGGCGGTGGCTGCTGCGCGCGGCGCCGATGCGGCGGTGGTCTTCGTCGGATCTTCGCGGGCGACGGAAACCGAGGGCCGTGATCGTGCGTCCATGTCGCTTCCGGGCCGACAGGACGAACTCGTCAAGGCCGTTTTGCGCGCCAATCCGCGTACTGTGGTGGTGGTGGAGGGCGGCGCACCCTACGCACTGCCCTGGCGGGAGCAGGCGCCCGCCATCCTCGAGGGTTGGTTGAGCGGTGAGGCAGGCCCCCAGGCCATCGCCGAAGCATTGTTCGGCGTCGTGAATCCCTCGGGGAAGCTGCCGATGACTTTCCCGAAGCAGCTGCCGGATACTCCGGCATACCTCTACTATGCATCGGGCCCCGATGCCGACTATGGCGAGGGCGTCTTCGTCGGCTACCGCTGGTACGACACTCGCCAGATCGCCCCCGCGTACCCGTTCGGCCACGGGCTGTCCTACACCACATTCGCCTATCGCAATCTGGTGGCACCCCAGCGGATCCCGCATGGCGCTGATGTGGACCTCTCGGTGGAGGTGACCAATACCGGGTCCCGCCCGGGAGCCGAAACCGTGCAGGTCTATGTCGGTGATGAGGCCACCCGGGAGCTCGTGCGGCCGGAGAAGGAACTCAAGGCCTTCCGCAAAGTAAATCTGGCACCCGGAGAAACCTCCACGCTGCACTTCAGGCTTACCCCGCGGGATTTCCAGTACTACGACGCGCACGCCCGCAGATGGGCGGATACGCCGGGCGCCCACCGGATCCTTATCGGTTCCTCTTCGCGTGACGTACGCGCGAGCCAGGACGTCGAGCTGTTGGCGGCGCCGTAGATTCGCGCACGACCAGCCGCGTCGGCAGCACCACCTCGCGTGCGACATCGCGGCCCGCGAGCTGGTCGATGAGTTCCTGGGCGGCGCGGCGGCCGAGTTCGTGCCGGGGCACGGCGACCGTGGTCAATGGCGGATTGTAGAACTCGGCCAGATTCTGGTCATCGAAACCGACCACCGAAACGTCCTCGGGTACCGACAGTCCCATCTTGACCACGGCGCGGATCGCCCCATAGGCCATCTCATCATTGCTGCAGAACACGGCGGTCGGAGGCTGCGGCAGGGCGAGCAGTCGCATCATCGCCGCGGCGCCGGAACTCATGGTGAAATCACCGGTTTCGATCAGTTCCGCGGTTGCCGGCACTCCCGCGGCTGCCAGCGCCGTCCGATAGCCCTCCAGGCGCCGGATCGCACTGGGCACGCGTCGCAGACCGGCGATGTGTGCAATGCGGCGGTGGCCCAGTTCCACGAGGTGCCGCACCGCCTCCTGCGCGCCGGCAAAGTGATCGGTATGGACGACCGGTACCACGGCTCCCGGCAGTCTCTCGAGGACGGTGATCAGCGGCGGCAGCTGGCGCTCGCCGGCGGCGTACCCATCGGGAGCCACCCCCGTGAGCAGGATGATGCCGTCTGCCTTGCCGCTGGTGATCTGCTCAAAGAAATGCTGAACGCTGCCCAGGTCGCCATTGCTGTTGCCAAACAGCAGCGAGAACTGCGAATCGCGGGTCACCGCCTCGGCGCCGGCGAAGATCTCCAGGAAAAAGGGACTCAGATTGGGCGCAACGAACAAAATGGCGTTTGCCAGACCCTGACGCAGCCCCCGCGCCATGAGGTTGGGCCGATAGCCCAGGCGCTCCACGGCGTCCATGACCCGCTCGCGTGTCTCGGGCCGCAGCAGCTGCGGGCGGGAGAGCGCGCGCGAGACCGTTGCGACCGACATTCCCAGTTCGTGGGCAACGTCCTTGATGGTGGCTGGATTTGAACGCTTGCGTCGGGTCATGGCGTGAAGAGTATCCGGGAAACGTCGGCCTGCGCCATGCCCGTGACGACAATTGCCCCAATGTAAACGTAGACACTCCCGTTGGTCACCACTAGCATCCGTGGCATGGATCAGGACCAGTCAAAAGGACGTGAACGCGGGCTGCGTGTGTTCGTGTTCGGCCTGTTCTTCCTGTTCGGCGGCATCACCAGTCTCAACGATGTCGTCATCCCCAAGCTCAAGAGTCTCTTCACGCTTTCCTATGGCGAAGTCATGCTGGTCCAGTCGGCATTCTTTGCCGCCTATTTCATCGTGTCGCTGCCTGCGGCCAAAATAGTGCAGCGGCTGGGATACATGCGTACCGCGTTCCTCGGACTGATGAGCATGGCGATTGGTTGCGTGCTGTTCATTCCGGCATCTTCGACCGGACTGTTCAGCACCTTCCTGATTTCGCTGTTCGTGCTGGCGGCGGGCATCACGATCGTGCAGATCGTCGCCAATCCATTGATATCGATGCTGGGGAATCCCGCCACCGTGCACAGCCGCCTGACCTTCGCGCAGGCATTCAATTCCCTGGGCACGACGGTGTTCCCTTACGTGGGTTCGATTCTGATATTGGGTTCCCTTGCAACCCAGGATCCATCCGCGCTTTCCGGGATCGCGCTCAGCCGCTTCCGAAGGGCCGAAAGCCAGGTGATCGTGCACACCTATACCGGGCTGGCGCTGGCGCTCGCGGTGCTGGCGGCGCTGGTGTGGATCCAGCGCCGCTCGCTGGTGGAGCCGAGAAGCGAAAGTCCGAGCATCCGCCATGCCCTCGGGCTGATCCGCCATCGACGTTTCGGTTTCGGTGCGGCCTGCATCTTTCTGTACGTGGGTGCCGAGGTCGCCATCGGCTCGCTGATCGTCAGCTACCTGATGCAGTCGTACGAACTGGGCATCTCGGCACGGGATGCCGGTAAACACGTGCCGCTGTACTGGGGCGGCGCGATGGTGGGGCGCTTCATCGGAGCCTATCTGCTCAAGGTATTCTCGCCAGGAAAGGTGCTCGCCTGCGCGGCCAGTGCGGCGGTGCTGCTGCTGCTGATCTCCGCGGGAACTCTCGGGGCCGGTTCGGCCTATGCCCTGCTCGCAATCGGACTATGCAACTCGATCATGTTTCCCACCATCTTTGCGCTCGCGTGCGAAGGACTGGGTGAACGAGCCGCGGAGGGTTCGGGAATCATCGGCGTGGCGATCGTCGGCGGCGCCGTGATTCCGCCACTGACCGGAATCGCGGGGGATCATGTCGGACTCAAGCTCGCACTGTTGATTCCGGCACTCTGCTACGTCGGCATCCTTTGTTACGGAGTGTATGCGAGGCATCCCGTGGTGCGGCACGCAAAGATCGTCGCAATGTCGAATTGAAGGCCCCCACCCGGACGCCTATAGTGAGATCAACTCAAGAGGCGGCCCATATGCAACGCCCTTCCATGCCCATTCCCCGGCTGATCGCCGGCTGCCTGCTCGGCGTCGCGGTGCGCGCGATCGCCGCGGACCTGCCGGCGGATGCCCGCATCGATCACGTGATGGTCTACCGGCAGGGTGCGATGGTGACCCGCGTCGCCCAGGTCAGCATTCCTGCCGGATCCCAGCGGCTGATCTTCCGGGGCCTGCCGGCGGATGTGGACCCGAAAGGCCTGCAGTTCACCGTGGGCAACGCGGCCGTGCAGCTGGGCGATATCGAAGTCGTGCGCATCAATGAGGCGAACTTCGTCTCCGAACCGGAGCGCGAACTGCGGCGTCGGATCGAGGAAAATGTCGACCAGCAGTCGATATTGAATGATGAAGTCGCAAGTGCCGAGAGCCAGCTCAAACTCATGGATTCACTGGCATCCAATCCCGCCGGCAACCCGAGCAGGGCGGCAGTCGATGCCGCCAACCTGACGGCGGTCCTCGGTGCAATGGCGAGCGGCGAAAGCAGCGCGCGTAAGCGCGTTCGTGATGCGAGTCTGCAGCTGCGAACACTGGCGCGCCAGAAGTCACAACTTCAGGCCGACCTCGCCAAGGTCGCAACCACCAGCCGACAGAGTACCGAGGTGCGCGCCTCCGTTGAGGCCAGGGAAGTGCTGGACCGCGTTCCGGTGAGCAAGAACGGGGACGTGCGCGTTGAGATCCTGAAGGGCGCCACAGAGCCATCAGTGAAAGACCTGGACGGAAATGCCGGCGTCTGGCTGTGGAAGTTCGCGCCGCCGCCGCAACAGACGGTCACCGTACACCAGGCTTACGCTATCGAATATCCCGCCGGTAGGCAGCTGCAGGAAATCAACGTCCCATAGACCCGCCGGAGGGTCCGCGGATCGGCAAAGCGCCCTCCCAGCCATCCCAATGGTCACTTTGCTCAGTAAAGTATAGGCTTCCCGATGGAAAGTAAAACTCCATACAGTTGCGCCGGGGCGTGTCTTGATCCGACTAGTCTTCGTTATTCTTGCGTTCTGTCCCATACTGGCCCTGGCACAGACGGATGAGATCCAAGTCTACGACGCGGAGATAGCCGCGCCCGGCGTCTTCAACCTGACTTGGCATAACAATTATACACCCAGCGGCCAAACGACGCCTGCCGAGCCCGGCGGCGTAATTCCAAATCACTCACTCAACGGCGTCCCGGAATGGGCGTTCGGAGTTACGCCATGGTTCGAGGCCGGTCTCTATCTGCCGCTGTACTCGGTAACGAACAATGGCGGAGTCTTGTTCAATGGCTTCAAGCTGCGAACCCTGTTCGTCGAGCCGGACGCGGCCAACCAGATATTCATCTATGGAATCAATTTCGAATACAGCTACAACGATTCTCACTGGGACACCCACCGCTACACGGGGGAAATACGGCCCATCATCGGCTGGCATGTGGGTCGGGTCGACTTCATAGTAAACCCCATACTCGACAATGACTATGAGGGTGCCGGCAAATTGGATTTTGCACCCGAGACACGGCTCGCCTACAACTTTTCGAAGGCCTGGGCCGTGGCCGCAGAGGAATACGACGACTTCGGTGCTCTCGGGCACTTCTATGGGCATAACGTCCAGTCGCACCAGATTTTCTCCGTGGTCGATTACCGCAGCGCGGCACTTTCGGTTGAGGTCGGAGTGGGCTTCGGATTGAGTGCGGGCACCGACCACAGGATCCTCAAACTCATTCTGTCGCGTGACTTAAACAAGCCTCACGGGTAGGGCGCCGAATTCGAATCTGGCTCACTCCGCGGTCCTGTGATTGCCAAGCTCACAGGTGAGCTCGGTACCCCTATCCCGCGTGGCCTGCACCACAAGGCGTGCGCCAATCCCTTCAGCCCGGTAGCGCATCGTCTGCAGACCAAACCCCTGACCCAGACCCTTCCGCGGGCGAACGCATGAGGTCTTGTCCGAGAGCCGGATGCGGGAAATCCGCACGTCCGGTTCGATGAGCGGGGACTGGAAACGTAAGTCCGTCAAGGACTTAAACGCGCCAGTCCTCGACTCTACCCGAGCCAGTACGGCCGCTGTCATGTTCCCCGGGGTACCCCGCGTTCAGCCGTCGGTGCCTCCGCGTCACTAGCTGGAGCAGTCCCCCGAAGAAGGTGGAGTCGCTCCGCTCTTGCATGATGCTGATGTCCGGAGTTACTTTGCGCGGTAAAGTGATGGCGACTTTGTGCTGCCCGGTGGATGCTCTGAAGGTGTCGGAATAATCATGGTCTACATAGCAGCGCGCCTTACCTTGTTCCGATCGGAACGTGTTCGGCTGCTCATGCACATATGGGCTCTTTGCTGTTGCTTCTCCCCAGTCGGGTGCGATGCGGGCGGCGGACCGTTCGGCATTGACTCGGAATTGCCCTTGGATACGAATGGGATCTGGGCGCGGAAATATCAGGTAGGCCTTGAAAATGGCGTCATTGCCGTCGAGCTGGCCGGCGCCCTTTGGCTTGGAAACGATGACGACCTGGGCCACGCCTTTTGGCAGAGCATCGACTCCACGGCAGTCTCCGCCGTTGCTGCGGAAGCACTGAATTATGGATTTGGCCGCGCCCGCCCCGAGCGGGGCGATAACCCGAATGCATGGTTCAAAGGATCCTGCTGCCAGAGCTTCCCAAGCGGTGAGGTCACGTTACAGGCGAGTTTCGTGACGCCCATCATTATCAACTACGCAAAGCAGGATCCATGGATATGGGCACTGGGAGCTTTACCCGTTTACGACGCTATCGCTCGATTAAAGAGCCAGGCCCACTGGCAATCCGACGTGATCATAGGGGGCTTGTTGGGCGCTGGGTTCGGCTACTGGGCCACGCGGCGGCCGACACCACTGTTCGTAGAAATCTTGCCGCGCGGTGTCTCCGTGGGGTTCAACAAGAGATTTTAGGAACGAGGGCGAGGCACAACTCGACCGTTTCATGTCAGCTCAGGCTACCAGAGTAGATCGAATCCTGGACTTTCGTGTGATATCCATAGTGTCCCGCAAGTGGTCACTGACGGAGCTCCTCGTTCTATCTATTGGAGTGCTCGGGCTGCTCAGTGATTTCTTGCAGCGACCTCACTATCGGATCTTGAACATTCATGTGCTGTTCGGTGTGATGCTCTTGAGCACAGTCGCGTGCGAGCTATTGCACGAGTGGCGCTCATCGATGGGAAACAAATCTAATGACTATTATCAATTCACGCGGCGGCTCGCACGGCGCGTGTATGCTCTTCTTTACATCATGGCGGCAGTGCGCTTGTGTCTTTATGTCGCCGGAGCGCACAGTTTGGAGGACTTCAAGATCTACATTGCTTTCGGAGCGGCGGCCATCTGCGTAATTCGTGTTTCCGCAATGGTGCAATCTTTCCAGGCGCTAAACTGATTACTCGCCTCAGACGCACCGTGGGTTATCTTGCTAAACACACCACTTAAGGGCTGCGCACGGCGCTCAAGTCGGCCTTCGCGAAAGATCGGCACCGCAGCGCTGTGCATTTGCGTTGTGGGGGCGGAAATGAGTGCTCCTGTTTTGGCGGACGGCATTGAACCTGCTGATTTCCTTCATGATGCGAAGCTGTACTTTACGGCGCCACTGCGCTGGGACAGCACCGATTGGATGTACTTCGGTGGCACCCTGGCGGCCATTGCTGCCGCCCACACTTTGGATGGCACCGTGCGGAATCACTTCGTGGGTACTCATCCGGTACTGGATGGCCAGGATCCCCATAGCACTGATGACTACATTCCCGCAGCCGGCCTGGTGGGAGGCACTCTGCTGGTGGCCGAGGTGGCCGGTGATAGCTACGGCAAGGGCGAAGTTGCCACGATGCTGGAGGCGTCGATTCTTAGTACGGTGACCGCCGAGGGCCTTAAGTACGCGGCCGGCCGCGAGCGCCCGAACGGTACCTTGGATCCGAACGCGTGGCGGCTGGGGGGCAGTTCATTTCCGTCCCTGCATTCCGATCTGGCCTTCGCAGTCGGCACCGTATTCGCGGAGTCCGGCGATGACGACTACCGTTGGTTCCGCCGCCTCGTCGGCTATGGGGTCGGCACGGGCACTGTATACCTGCGTCTACGCCACAACGCGCATTGGTTCTCGGACACGGTGGCCGGCGCGGCCATTGGCATGGCAAGCGCACATTTTTCAGTGAATCGCCGGCGGGAGCGCAACGAGGGTGACCCGCAAGCCCTGAATATTTCGGTCGTGCCGATCGAAGGCTCGGGACTAAAGCTCTCGTTTTCCTGGACCATGGAATGAGTGCAGGCGACTCCTCGCGACAAGCTCTTGCCTTATGAATATTCGATGACTTGATTGTGGAGTGACGGCGCGCAGCACGAGCGCTCGCTCCGACGTCTGGCGTCCTCCGGGAGTAACTTTCATGCGAACAAGCCTTCTGATATGCCTCGCCATATTCTTGCTGGCACTAGGATTCTTCCAAGGCGCTCTTGCCCAGGATCGCTATAAGGTATCCAAAGTGGTCAAGATCGGGGGCGAGGGCACCTTCGACACCTCCTTTGCAGACGTGCGAGCACGTCGCTTGTACATTCCGCGCAAGGATCCGGGCCGAATTACGGTCTTAGACCTGGATACATTCCAATTGGTCGGCGAGATCCCAGATGCCGCAGCAAATGGAGTTGTCATTGACCCAAAATCCCGCCACGGATTTGCGAGTAGCAAGCCTGTCGTCATGTGGGACAGCAAAACACTAAAGCCCATCAAAACGATTGATGTTGAGGGAAAGCCGGACGCTATTTTGTTCGACCCTTTTACTGAACGCGTCTTCATCTTTAGCCACATCTCACCAAGCGTCACAGTAATCGACGCCGTGAACGGTACCGTTCTGGGAACCATCGAGCTTGGCGGCGAACCCGAACAGGCAGTGACCGATCTGCATGGTCGCGTTTATGTCGATGTCAGAGACAGAAATGATATTGCTGTCCTTGACCCGAAAGCCCTCACGGTCGTGGCGCGCTATTCGGTGGCACCCAAGGGCGGGCGATGCTCCGGGCTCGCCATCGATATTCGGAATA
>Ga0335075_10012708_pt1 | contig 12715 bp, 11 predicted proteins | sample Lox_Sample_24_FD_206723 | JGI IMG/M metagenome (GOLD analysis project Ga0335075, IMG submission 206723) | Soil microbial communities from Loxahatchee National Wildlife Refuge, Florida, United States - Lox_Sample_2.4 | ecosystem: Environmental > Terrestrial > Soil > Wetlands | place: USA... | reverse complement strand
CTGGGGTCAGGACGCAGGCGTGCGGATATCGTCGTCGTACGCCCCGATGGGTGCCGGCGTCGTGGTCGACGGCGGCTACCTGGTCAGCGGCTCGTGGAACTGGTCGTCCGGCTGTGACCATGCGACGTGGGCGTTCCTGGGTGGGCCGGTGATCAAGGACGGCCGGCCGGTGGACTTCGGCAGCTTCCTGATCCCGCGCAGCGAATACCGCATCGACGACGTCTGGCATGTGGTCGGCCTGCGCGGCACCGGCAGCAACACCGTCGTCGTCAAGGACGTGTTCGTGCCCCGGCACCGGTTCTTGTCGTACAAGGCCATGAACGACGGCACCGCAGGCGGCTACGAGAACAACACCGCGCCGGTTTACAAAATGCCCTGGGGCACCATGCATCCCACGACCATCTCGGCGCCGATCGTCGGCATGGCGTATGGCGCCTACGACGCGCACGTGGAGCACCAGGGCAAGCGGGTGCGTGCGGCGTTCGCCGGTGAGAAGGCCAAGGACGACCCGTTCGCCAAGGTTCGTATCGCCGAGGCGGCCAGCGACATCGACGCGGCCTGGCGGCAGTTGAGCGGCAACGTCGCCGATGAGTACGCGCTGCTGGCCGCCGGCAAGGAGATCCCGTTCGAGCTGCGGGCCCGCGCCCGTCGCGATCAGGTGCGCGCCACCGGACGGGCGATCGCCTCGGTCGACCGGCTGTTCGAGGCATCCGGAGCCACGGCACTGGGCAATGATCAACCGGTGCAACGCTTCTGGCGCGACGCGCACGCTGGACGGGTGCACGCGGCCAACGACCCCGAGCGGGCATACGTGATCTTCGGTAATAACGAGTTCGGGCTGCCGCCCGGCGACACGATGGTCTGATGACCACGACCCAGGAGCTGACGTTCGAGTCCACCTCGCGGTTCGTCGAGGTCGACGTCGACGGACCGCTGAAGCTGCACTACCACGAAGCGGGCGTTGGCAACGACCAGACGGTGGTGCTGCTGCACGGCGGCGGCCCCGGAGCCGCGAGCTGGACGAACTTCTCGCGCAACATCCCGGTGCTGGCCGAGCGCTTTCACGTGCTGGCCGTTGACCAGCCCGGCTACGGCCATTCGGACAAACGCGCCGAACACGGCCAGTTCAACCACTATGCAGCCCGAGCGCTGAAAGGTGTCTTCGACCAACTGGGTCTGGGACGTGTTCCGCTGGTGGGCAATTCGCTGGGCGGAGGTACTGCTGTCCGATTCGCGCTCGACTACCCGGACAAGGCCGGGCGGCTGGTGCTGATGGGTCCCGGCGGGCTGAGCGTCAACCTGTTCGCGCCCGATCCGACGGAGGGCGTCAAGCGGCTGGGCAAGTTTTCTTCTCAGCCGACCCGGGAGAATCTCGAGGCGTTCCTGCGGGTAATGGTCTACGACCAGAAGCTGATCACCCCGGAGCTGATCGACGAGCGTTTCGCGTTGGCCTCCACGCCCGAATCGCTGACGGCCACCCGCGCGATGGGAATGTCGTTCTCCGGCGCCGATTTCGAACTCGGCATGATGTGGCGCGAGGTGTACAAACTGCGCCAACCGGTGCTGTTGATCTGGGGTCGCGAAGATCGCGTCAATCCGATCGACGGGGCGTTGGTGGCGTTGAAGACCATTCCGCGAGCGCAGCTGCACGTGTTCGGGCAATGTGGACACTGGGCGCAGGTGGAGAAGTTCGACGAATTCAACAAGCTGACCATTGATTTTCTGGGAGGTGCGTAAATGAGCATCCGTTCGCTGGGATACCTGCGCATCGAAGCCACCGATATGGCGGCCTGGCGTGAATACGGCTTGAAAGTTCTCGGCATGGTCGAGGGCAGCGGGTCAACCGAGGGCGCGCTATATCTGCGGATGGACGATTTCCCGGCCCGGCTGGTGATCGTGCCCGGTCAGCAGGACCGGCTGGCTGAGGCTGGCTGGGAATGCGCGAATGCCGCAGGCCTGCAGGAAATCCGGAACCGGCTCGACGTCGAGGGGACACCGTACAAGGAAGCCACCGCCGCCGAGTTGGCCGATCGGCGGGTCGACGAGATGATCCGGTTCTCCGACCCGTCAGGCAACTGCCTCGAGGTGTTCCACGGCGCCGCCCTGGAGCACCGCCGCGTCGTCAGCCCCTATGGACACAAATTCGTCACCGCTGAACAGGGCCTGGGCCACGTGGTGCTGACCACCCGCGACGACGAAGAGTCACTGCACTTCTACCGCGATGTGCTCGGCTTCAAGCTGCGCGACTCGATGCGGCTGCCGCCACAGTTGGTGGGCCGGCCCGCCGACGGGGCGCCGGCCTGGTTGCGGTTCTTCGGTTGCAACCCGCGCCACCACAGCCTGGCCTTCATGCCCGGACAGACGCCCAGCGGCATCGTGCATCTGATGATGGAAGTCGAGCAGGCCGACGACGTGGGCCTGTGCCTGGACCGAGCGTTGCGCCGCAAGGTGCCCATGTCGGCCACGCTGGGCCGCCATGTCAACGACCTGATGCTGTCCTTCTACATGAAGACACCAGGCGGATTCGACGTCGAATTCGGTTGCGAGGGTCGAAAAGTCGACGACCACGACTGGATCGCCCGGGAGAGCACCGCGGTGAGCCTGTGGGGCCACGACTTCAGCATCGGCTTCCGCGGATAGCAATGGCCGAGCAGATCGATTCGCGCACCTTCCGGCAGGTGCTGGGGCAGTTCTGCACGGGGATCACGATCATCACCACGGTGCACGACGACGTGCCGGTCGGTTTCGCCTGCCAGTCGTTCGCGGCGCTGTCGTTGGAGCCGCCGCTGGTGCTGTTCTGCCCGACCAAGGTGTCGCGCTCATGGAAAGCCATCGAGGCATCCGGGAAGTTCTGCGTCAACGTGTTGACCGAGAGCCAGAAGGACGTGTCGGCGCGGTTCGGCTCCAAAGAACCGGATAAATTCGTTGGTATCGACTGGAGCGCTTCGCCTTTGGGTTCTCCTGTTATCGACGGGTCGCTGGCCTACATCGACTGCACGGTGGCGTCGGTGCACGACGGCGGTGACCATTTCGTGGTGTTCGGCGCGGTGCAGTCCCTCTCGGAGGTGCCCAAGATCAAACCGCGGCCGCTGCTGTTCTACCGCGGCGACTACACCGGCATCGAACCGGACAAGACCACACCCGCTCAGTGGCGTGACGACTTGGAGGCGTTCCTGACAACGACCACTCAGGACACCTGGCTCTGAGCGTTCCGCGAACATCTCTGGTTTGACGTTTCGCGCGTGGGGCTACGCTCTGCGATGAAAACTCTGCTGCGGAAAGCGGGACTGCATTGATCCGGTTTGGTGCTGTCGCAATTCTGGCGGCTCTCGCAGGGGCATTGCTGTTCCCGGCCGTCGTGGGGGCGTGGGGGTGGTGGATTCCCGCGGCGGTGGTCGCGGCCTTCGCGGCCGTGGGCATCTACGACCTGGTTCAGCGCAAGCACTCGGTATTGCGGAACTACCCGGTCCTGGGGCATATGCGGTTTCTGCTGGAGGCGCTGCGACCGGAAATCCAGCAGTACTTCATCGAGCGCAACTTCGATGGGCGACCGTTCGATCGGGATATCCGTTCGTTGATCTACGAGCGCGCCAAAGGGACCGCCGCCGAAATGTCGTACGGCACCGAGCGTGACATCGATGAGACGGGCTATGAGTATCTAGTCCACTCGACGGCGCCGTTCGAACCTCCGGCGGAGCCGTATCGGGTGCGTATCGGCGGACCCGACTGCCAACGGCCCTATCAGATGGCGTTGATGAATGTCTCGGCGATGAGTTTCGGCTCGCTGTCCGGAAACGCGCTGCGCGCGTTGAACAACGGCGCGCGCAAAGGCCACTTCGCCCATGACACCGGGGAAGGTGGGCTGACTCCTTACCACCTCGGCGGAGCCGACGTGGTTTGGGAAATCGGGTCAGGCTATTTCGGTACTCGACGCCGCGATGGTTCCTTCGATCCGGACCAGTTCGCGGACAAGGCCGCCCACGACGCGGTCAAGTGCATCTCGATCAAGCTCAGCCAAGGCGCAAAGCCCGGTGTCGGCGGTGTGCTCCCGGCCGCAAAGGTCAGCAAGGAGATCGCTGCTTACCGAGGCGTGCCGGTCGGTGAAAAGTGCGTCAGCCCTGCCGCGCACTCGGCGTTTCACACGCCCCGCCAACTGATCGGCTTCGTGGCGCAATTGCGTGAATTGGCCGCCGGCAAACCGGTGGGCTTCAAGTTATGTGTCGGATCCCGGGTCGATGTGCTGGCGATCTGCAAGGCGATGCTCGCCGAAGGGGTGACCCCCGACTTCATCATCGTCGACGGCGCCGAAGGCGGGACCGCAGCCGCGCCGCTGGAATACGAAGACCACGTTGGCCTTCCGCTCACCGACGGATTGATGACAGTCCACAACGCTCTGGTAGGAGCCGGTCTGCGGGACAAGCTACGGATCGGTGCAAGCGGCAAGGTCGCCACGGGAAACGATATCGTCAAGCGTCTCATCCAGGGCGCCGACTACACCAATTCGGCGCGAGCGATGATGATGGCGACGGGCTGCATCCAATCTCAGCGTTGCCATACCAACCGCTGCCCAGTCGGGGTCGCCACCCAGGATCCACGCCGGGCGCGGGCGCTCGATGTCGCCGACAAAAGCGAGCGGGTGTACCGCTACCAGCGGGCCACCGTCGCACAGGCGATGCAGATCATGGCCTCGATGGGTGTCTCCGACCCGTCGATGCTCAACCCGCACATGCTGCGTAAGCGCTTATCGCCCACCGAACAACGTTCGTATGCTGAGCTTTACGAGTGGCTTGCGCCTGGGGCGCTGCTCGACCATGCGCCGAGTACATGGCGGTCGGATTGGGAGATTGCCGACCCCGACTCCTTCGCTCCTGCAGGCACCCGCCGCAGCGCTGGTGGGAGAAACCGATGATCACATCGTTCAGCAGGCGAAGCGAAGGGGGTACACGTGAACGCTGTCGAGCGGTGGTGGCGCGAGAGCGATCACTTTGACTGGTTGACGCTTTATTTGAACACCCGGGGTATCCGCCTGCGATGGCGGGCGATGATCGCCGCCGTGATCGCATCGATCGCCGTGGTGCCGAGTGTGGTGTTGCTCAGGCCGAGCCTGTCGCACTACCCGGCCGCGGCCGTGGTAGCACCGGTTGCCAGCGGCTTCGGCGTCACGGTGGCATTGTTCTGGTTGATCCGCTGGCCTACCCGTGTCCAGTCCATGCTCTACTCACACATCGGCAGCGTCTGCATTGCGGCGGCGTGTCTCGTGCAAGGCGACCCACTGGCGGGGTTGCTGGGCTGTTGCGCATTCGCGATGCTCGGGGGCTACATTGCGTTATTTCACACGGCCGTGGATATGATGGCCAACTTCGCGATCGCGATAACCACTGCAGCGGTGCTCATGGCGCGCCTTATCGGCTACTTCGACGCGGTGGTGGCGGGCTGCGGGTTTCTGCTCGTCCTGATGCTCAACGTGGGGTTTCCGTTTGCGGTGCAGTGGCTGCTTCATGCGCTGGGCAGCGACTTGCGAAGTTCCAGCCGCGACACGCTCACGGGTCTACTGATCCGTCGGGCCTTTTATCAGTCGGCATACGCACTGCTTCTTCGTCGCCGAGAGGGGCCGACCTACCTGGGCGTGGCGCTGATCGATTTGGATAATTTCAAGCGCCTCAACGACACTCATGGCCATCCCACCGGGGACAAGGCCCTCGTCGAGGTGGCCCGCGCCCTTCGCCTCGCCTGTCCGCCAACCTCGATAATCGCCCGCTTTGGCGGCGAAGAGTTCGTCGTCGCCGACACCTTCCGCACCGACGACCTGCATGACATCGCCGAACAGTGGCGCACAGCCATCGCCGCTATCAGCTACCCCGTTACGGCCAGCATCGGCATCGCGAGCGCGCTGCTGCACGCGAGCGTCGACCCCGCCGAGCGTGAACTCATCGACGATCTGGTCGACCTCGCCGACACAACGATGTATGCCGCCAAAAACGCCGGTGGAAATCAGAGTCGCTCCACCCACATCCCGCACGGCCTCGAAGGCAGCCCCGCTTAGCGGCACGCGTTCGGGCTAATGCCAGCGGGCCTGGTGATCGGCGTGGGTGGGCAAATAGGCGCCCGGGCTGAAGAACTCGTCATAGAAGTCGACGTCGAGATGTTGTGCCTGTAGGTACATCAGCACGTGCACAGTGGGCACCGTGCCGGGTAGCTTTCCGAAGACATCGTAGATGTAGGACGCTTCGATCGCGACGAGTTCCTGAATGCCGTCGGGCGGTAGCGCGGAGGCGCGCACGTTCGGTGTATCCGACCACGGCCCTTGGGTATCGGGGTGAAACGGCCCGCCGGGACCGAACTTTCGCGCGACCAGCTTCTCCACCCCCGCCGCTACTGACGGCACGTGCGGCGGGCTGAGTGTCTCGAAGTAGCCGGGCAGTCCGGTCACGTTGGGGAAGGGCCAGCGGTCGTCGTCGTCGGCAACGAAGCCCAACCCGGGTGCGGCCGGATCGCCAGAGCCGCCCAACACCGACAACCTGTTGAGCCCGTCGTAGGTCCAGCCGCCAAGACCCATTGCCTGCAACGCCAGCACCCCGTTATTGGCGGCGATCGCGAGTTCCGCGCTGGCCTCGGTGATCGTGTACTGCTCGACGAACGACAACGGCAGTGGATCCTCGGCGTGAGGTAGCGAGGTAAACCGTTGCAGGCCGGGGATGTCACAGCGATTGATGTCGTCGACGATCGGATAGCCGTTAGCCGCGAAGAACCACAGGTTTTCCATCAGGTGTTCAGCGAGGTCGGCCACCGGGAATGCCAGCAGGCTGCCCGGATGGTTGCCGATCCAGATGTTGTGCCCTTCCATGTGTGGTTCTTCGCGTGGCAGTTCAAGGCGAGTGTCAGAGGTCCGCACATAGCACGCTGAGGTGTGGTTGATCCACTCCTCGATGCTGTCGAACTCACGTGGCGGCAGGTCGCGGCTGGGCAACAGGTACGTGCCGCTGTCGTCGGTGAAGAACAGTTGGCTGGTGTGAAAGCCCGCGGCAGACGGGAAGGTCCGGCCGGTCGCGCTACCCGAGTAGTTGGGGAACCGGGGCGCGTAGCTGGGGTTGTGTGCGATGCCGAAGTTCCAGCCCGTCACGCCGCCGGTGACCGAAATAAGCAGTGCGCGTTCGACTTCCGACAGTGGCTGTACTGGTTGACGACTTGTGTAGGCCAGCGCCCCGGCGGGGATCTGGCCGCCGACCGGGAATCGGCGGGAGCGTCGTCCGGTCATCGCGGCGAACAGCGGGAAGCGTTCGAGCTCGGCCAGCGCCGCCCGCTCGTGATCGGAGATAACCAGGCTCACCGGCTCATGTTCTCATTGCGCGTAGGTGGTTTCGGTGTTCGCATCCTGGAACATCTCCGAGACGATCAGCCACGATCCGTCGGCCTGCCGTTGCAAGGCGCGAAGCGAGAAGTTGTCCCGGTCGAGCGTTCCGCCGCCGACCAGCCCCTGACCTTTGATCCGCAGGTGTGCTGACACCAGGACGACCTCAGGCGTCAGTACCCGGAAGCTGGTCTCGGGCGGGCCCTCGGGTTCGCCCTGGTTGAAGTTGTCGTCGGCGAATAGGCCCCTGAGATAGTCGACGATTTCCTCGCGCCCGCGCTTGACCGTGCCGAAGGCGTTGACCCAGTCGGCGTCATCGGAATACACCGCCCGCAGCGCTTCCGCATCGCGGTCCCGGAAGCCCGTCAGCAAGGTCAGCAGCGTTTTGCCGATTGCCTGCTGGTCGTCGGGCGGCAGGTCTGAGAAGCCGGTCACTGACGGGATGCTATGCGTCGCGGTGAACTTTCTGTCGAAGTATCACGTGGTAGCAGCAAGGAGGTTCTCAGATGAGTCCGTTGCTGATGGTCTACTTCTCGGTCGGCACGTCGGTCGCCGGATTCGGCCTGTCGAGGCTGCAAGCGCGGCTGGAGCGGTGGGACTACGAACGGCACGCCGAGGACTAAGGGCGGCGCGTCCGTTGAAACCTCAGAAACTTCGAATCCTCGTCGTCGGCGCGGGCGTGAGCGGCATTGCCGTAGCCCGGGGACTGCTGCGCGACGGACACGATGTCACGATTTTCGATCAGCGTCCGGACGTGACGGCGGGCGGTGGTGCCGTCACCATCTGGCCAAACGGCGCGACGGTCCTCCGGCAGCTCGGCGTCGATATGGACGGCGCCGGCCAGCTGCTGTCTGCGGTACGGGTCATGACATCCACCGGTCGCCCGCTGGCCAGCATGGACCTCGACGCGATGGTGAACCGGCTAGGCGCGACCGTGCGGATGGTCCCACGTCGAATCCTGTTGGAGCGACTGCTCAACGGCTTTCCGACCGACCGCATCCAATGCAACTCCCGTGTTGGCGGGGTGGTCACTACGCCCGACGGCGTGCGGGCCGACTTCGAAGACGGCAGCTCGGCGCACGGAGATGTATTGATCGGCGCGGACGGCCTGCACTCGGTGGTGCGTGGGATCGTCGGTGCACGACCGGCGAAGTCGACCGGCTGGTGCAGCTGGCAGGGACTGGTCACTCTTCCGCGCATCGCCGAGCCGCGCGTCGCAACGATGATGATCGGCAAGCACGGGAACCTCGGCCTGTGGCCGGCCGGCGGCTGCGACCTGCAGTGGTGGTTCGACTTACCTTGGTCGCCCGACTTCGTCAGGCCGCAACGTCCCATCGAGATGATCCGCTCCCGTTTCACCGGATGGTCCGACATGGCCGACCAAGTGTTAGCGACGCTGACCGACGACAATCTGAAGCCTTCGCCGTTCCCACATTTCCGCCATCCCATTCCTCGCCTCGGTGCAGGCGCACTGACGTTGCTGGGCGATGCCGCACACACGATGCCGCCCACGCTTGCGCAGGGGACCAATCAGGCGCTGCTGGACACGATGGTGTTGCGTAAAGCGCTGTCGGACTTGCAAAACGGGAACGGTGAGATTTCCAGCGCGCTGCGTTGGTACGAGAACACCCGGTGGCGCAAGGTCAGGGCAGTGTCCTGGTTGACCACGCAGCAGGTGTCTCGCCCCGAATTTGTACTGCGACCGGCGGCGCTCATCTCGGACCGGTTCATGACGTGGGCGCTGACGACGTTCCTCGGCTGGGTCAGTCATCGCGACATCTCGGCGGAGCTCGGCCGCCATTCTCTTGCCGAGGTGCGCTGATGGCGACGACCGCAAATGTGCCGCCCGCCAAAGCGGCCCGCGTCGTCGAGTGGGTTCGCCATCATCTGTACCGGCTCAATCAGCGCCTTACACTCGCACCCGCGGCAATGATGGAGATGATCATCGCCAGCTGGGTATCTCAGGCGATCACGGTCGCCGCCGAACTAGGCGTCGCTGACGCGCTCGCCGGCGGGCCATTGACGATCGACGAATTGGCGGATCGAGTGGACGCGGACCCGGACGCACTGTGCCGGCTGCTGCGAGCGCTGATCGGGCGCGGCGTCTTTCGTCGTCGGCACGACGGCCGCTACGAGCTGAATTCCCTTGCCGACACCCTGCGTTCGGATGCGCCGGTCTCGATGGCCTGGGCAGCCCGGTTTTACGGGTCGGGCGAGCAGCGCGAACGATGGACTCTGCTGGTGGACTCCATCCGAAGCGGAAGATCCGTCGTCCCGGTGTTGCACGGCAAGGAAAGTTTCGACTATTTCGCCGAGTATCCCCGACACGCTGAACTCTTTCACCGGACCATGACGAGTATTTCGGAGTTGACCGATGCCTCCGTGGTAGCCGGCTACGACTTCAGCGCCTACCCCACGATCGTCGATGTCGGCGGCGGGCACGGACCATTTCTGGCCACCATCCTCACGGCGGCACCGGCCTCGCAGGGCGTTCTCTACGACCTGCCGGTGGTCGTGTCGGCCGCGCCGGAGGTTATGTGCAAGCACGATGTCGCCGACCGAGTGCGCATCGAGACGGGATCGTTTTTCGACGGCGTGCCGGGCGGCGGCGACGTCTACGTCCTGAAGAACATCATCCACGACTGGCCCGACGACAAGGCCGTGCAGATCCTGCGCAATGTTCGCGCCGCCGCCGGACCGCACGCCAGGGTGCTGCTGGTCGAATTGGTCATCCCCGACCACGACCGTGACTTCCCGGGAAAATGGGCCGATCTGGAGATGCTGCTGAATTTGTCAGCCCGCGAGCGCACCGCCGCTGAGTACCGAAACCTGCTCAACCAGGCGGGATTCCGCATGACCAGGATAGTGCAGACGGCTTCGCCACTCAGCCTGGTGGAGGCCCGCGCCACGTCACATAGCGCTTGACCCCGGTACGGGGTAAGGGGGGTTGGCTTATCGGGTTGTTAGGGCACCACGGGTTCTGCGGCACACCCAGGCAGGAATTGGGCATGCTCGGCTGCGGGGGCAGCGGCATCAGCTGAACCGCCGTCCGGCGCGGGTAGTTCGCGTATGAGGTGCTGTCCGGGCAGGGGCCAAGGAACTGCGAGTTGCAGGCGACTTGCAGACTGAGGATGCTGATCAGCCCAGCGCCGGCGTCCGGGATTCCGCAGATGTTGTGCGGGAACAACTGGAGGAAGGGCGGGGCGCTCGTGACCCCTGCGCGGCCGAGCTGAAAGTGCTTGGCGTTGAGGGTCTTTCCTGAGGTGTCGACGTTGCCGTGCCAGCAGTTGCCGGGATAGGCAAGGTTGGAGATTTCCGCGAGGTCGCTGTTACTTGCGTTGCCGAAGAAACCGTTGTGGTTCAGTTTGTTGTTCTCGATCTCGTTGCCCCAGTCGTCGTAGTAGCAGAACGACAATGCCTTCAGGCCGACGCCGCCCTTGCAGTGGGCGATCGGTATCCAGGCCTCGGTGTCGACCTCGGGGACCAGCAGCACGCCCCACGCGCCGTTGTCGTGGATGTCGTTGTCATCGACGGTGTCGTATCGGCCTCCGACAATCAGGACGCCGACGCCGATCGGAACGCCGGTGACTTCGGAGTTGGAGGGCGTGTTCGGGTTGTTGTTGTCGTGCACCGAGTTATGCGTGACCAGCCAGCATGAATGGGTCCCGGTCGGACCGGTCTCGATGCCGGGGCAGTGGCCGGACTGGGGCGACGGTTGGTCGTCGTTGTTCTGGCTGTTGGTGACGATCCCGACGTAGTTGTGATCGAACTCGGAGTTCTGGATGATCAGGCGGCCGCCAGAGTTTGTTCCCGAATATCCTTCGGCCGAGTTCTGCGCGTGGGCGTGGTCGAGGACCGTGTTGCAGTCCGGGCAGCCCCCGATGTAGAACCCGGCGTCGCCCATGTTGTTGGCGTACACCTGCGTGAACACCCCCGGCCCGAACGTGTTGGACGCGTAGATGCCGTACTGGGTGTTCTGGTTCTCGCCGCCGTAGTAGCTCGAGGTGGCCGACAGGTACGCGCCGCGCCAGCTTCCGATCTGCTGGGTGCCGGTCGAGCCGCCGCCGTCGAACCAGATCTCGTCGCCGGGTGTGAGGTCGCCCGAGAGGAAGTTGCAGGCGGTCAGGTTCTCCACGCTGACGCCGGACGCTTTGAACACGATCAGGCCGTTTCGCCCCGTTGCGAGGCCGTTGGAATCCAGCGGGCCGAGGTTCTGGTCGGCCGGCGCCGAGCTGCACCGCGGCGCACCTGGTTTGGTGCCGTCGAGGACGACCCCGTTGCGGTCCATGCCGCGGATCCAGATGTTGGGCGTGGTGACCAGCACGGCCGCCCCCGCCATGTCGTCGCCGGCGGCCCCGGGAGGGACGCGGTTGCCGGGCTCGTGGTAGTCGCCCGGCCCGATGAGCACCCAATCCCCAGGCCGGGCGGCATCGACCGCCGCCTGGATGCTCGAATACTGGCCGGGAATCCCTTGGTAGGTGCCGACGCGCAGCACCGCGGCGGGGGCCCAGGGGGCAGCACGCGCCACGCAAACGCCCCAAGCGACAAGCGCGCACACGCCCACGGCGGCAAGCACGCGCCGCCAGGGCCACATCGGCGCCTGCAAAACCCGACCACGACGATCTTCCAGCGCCGGCATCCCACTCCTCGTCTGTTGGGGCGCGCCTGAGGCACTCAAGTCACGTCAGCAACAGTGAGTGACCTCCGTCACATCCAGAGCACACTGCGGTAAACGTTCGACCTCGATCGCGCTCGCGACGAGCGGACGGCTTCGCCGCTCCAGCCTCGTGCAGGTCCGGGGCACCGAACCGTCAGCGGAGTCGTCTACTATCGAATGTATGTTCGGTTCTGGTGTGTCTGCGCAGGCCGTGGCGTCGTTTGTCGGTGTGGATGACGCCGGTGTGGTGGCTGTCATCACCGATGCGGCGCGCCGCCAGAACGCGTGGTGCGCGCGGGAGTTGGCCGCGATCGGCGAGGTGTAGGCCCGTCGCGCGCCGGAGGATGATGTCGATCGGGAGAGCGGGGCGATCGACGGTCATGAGAACGTCGTCGCTGAGGTCGCCGCGGCCTTGCATGTGAGCCGGGGTCGAGCGCGGGGGCGGTTGCGTTATGCGGTCGGATGTGCTGGCCGACACCGTCTGCGCGGCAGATCCGCGCACCTTTCCCTATTGGCCCACCGCCGCCGCCAGCGCCGTGACCACATTTTGCCCAATTTCTAGTGCGGGGGGCTGCTCGCTCTTGCCAAAGACCGAAGGTTCATCTCAACGGTCGCGCCGTCAGGCGAGCTTCATCGTTAGATATTTCGCAGCTCCTACGCGCTCAAAGAACCGTCGTCGGCTCGGCGAGAGCATTGCCAAGGCGGTCGCC
>Ga0335075_10012705_pt1 | contig 12717 bp, 9 predicted proteins | sample Lox_Sample_24_FD_206723 | JGI IMG/M metagenome (GOLD analysis project Ga0335075, IMG submission 206723) | Soil microbial communities from Loxahatchee National Wildlife Refuge, Florida, United States - Lox_Sample_2.4 | ecosystem: Environmental > Terrestrial > Soil > Wetlands | place: USA: Florida... | reverse complement strand
TATAAAACCATCCGGTACGCGACATTTGTCGCGGTCAAGACTGACTGCTTGCCCGATGCGGTACCACTCCACCGCGCGGTGTACTAGACACGGCGGCGCGGCTGGTCCCGCGCCAGGGGGCGAAACGCCGGAGCGGAACGTCCAAGCGAAACGTCGAAGCCGGGACCGGGCGCGGGAGGATGCTGCACACATGGGATCGATCAGTCTCGAGGCCGCCATCGAGCGGGCCGGCTCGCCGGTCGAACTGCTGCGGCAGTCGACGGCGCGGCCGCACGCCTTTCCCGTCGCGCCCGAGTTCACCAACTGGCGGACCGAGCAGAACGCCTGGCGGACCGCCTGCGTCCTGTTCGACCAGTCGCACCACATGACCGACCTGTTCCTCGGCGGCCCCGACGCGCCGCGGCTGCTGAGCGACTTCGGCGTCAACTCGTTCGCGAGCTTCGGTCCCGGCCGGGCCAAGCAGTACGTCGCGGCCAGCGCCGACGGCCACCTCATCGGCGACGCCATCCTCTTCCACCTGGAAGAAGAGGCATTCGACCTGGTGGGCCACCCGACGGTCGCCAACTGGCTCCAGTACAACGCGGAGGTCGGTGACTACCGGGTCACCGTCGAACGGGACGACAACTCGGTCGACCGTACGCCGGGCACGCCGCCGCGGCTCTACCGCTACGAGTTGCAGGGGCCGACCGCCGCCGCGATCGTGGCGAAGCTGACCGGCGGCCCGCTGCCCGACGTGAAGTTCTTCCACATGACCGACTTCGGCATCGCCGGCCACCGGGTGCGGGCGCTGCGGCACGGCATGGCCGGCCAGCCCGGGTTCGAGCTCTTCGGGCCCTGGGCCGAGGGCGAGGACGTGCTGGCGGCGATACTCGCCGCGGGCGCGGAGTTCGGGCTGCTGCGGGCGGGGGCCAAGGCGTACTCCACGTCGAACCTCGAATCGGGGTGGATACCGACGGCGGTGCCCGCCATCTTCGGTCCGGAGATGAGGGGGTACCGCGAGTGGCTTGACGCCGCCGCCCTCGGCTCGCTCGGCGGCAGCATGGACTCGGCCGACATCACCGACTACTACGTCACCCCGTATGACGTCGGCTACGGCCGGACCGTCAAGTTCGACCATGACTTCCTCGGCCGCGGGGCGCTGGAACGCGTCGCGGCCGAGGACCACCGTCACAAGGTGACGCTGGTGTGGAACCCCGACGACCTGGCGCTCGCCGTCCGGTCGCTGTGCGAGCCGGGCACCCCGGCTAAGTTCATCGAGATGCCGAAGGCCCGCTACGCGTTCTTCCAGGTGGACAAGGTGCTGCGGAACGGCGCGACCGCCGGCCTCTCGCTCGACCTCGGCTACCTCGCGAACGAGCACGCGTTCGTCTCGCTCGCGACCGTCGACGCGGCGGCCAGCGAGCCCGGCACGGTGGTGACGGTGCTGTGGGGCGAGCGGCCGAACTCCGCCAAGCCCGCCGTGGAACGCCACCGGCAGGTCGGCATCAGGGCCACGGTGGCCCCGGCGCCGTACGTGCGTGAGGTCAGGGACTCTTACCGCAAGGGGTAACCGGGCACCCGTTCCGCTAAATGCCCTTGGTCACCTGGCGCGGACGGGGGCCGGGTCGCGGCGCGGTACCGGCGGGGACGAGTCCCTCGCGCACCGCGATCAGCGCGGCCTGGGTGCGCGAGGTCAGCTGGAGCTTGCGCAGCACGTGGCTGACGTGCGTGCGGGCCGTCCGTTCGCTGATCACCAGCTCGTCGGCGATCTCCTGATTGGACCGGCCGTGCGCGACGAGCACGAGCACGGCGCGCTCCCGTTCGGTCAGCGCGTTCAGCCCGCTCCGCGGGGCGCTGATCTCCCTGGTGAGCCGCCGCGCGATCGCCGGGTCGAGGTAGGTGCCGTCGCGGGCGGCGGCGTGGATCGCGGTGGCCACCTCGGCCGGTCCCGCGTCCTTGAGCAGGTAGCCGACCGCGCCGCCCGCGAGCGCGGCGTGCACCCGCTCCATCTCGCCGAAGCTCGTCAGGATGACCACCCGCACCGCCGGGTGCCTGCCGGTGATCAGCGCGGCGGCGGCCACCCCGTCCAGCCGCGGCATCACCAGGTCGAGCAGGACGACGTCGGGGAGGTTGCCGTCGGCGGCCAGCCGCGCGAGCTGGTCGACCGCGTCCTGGCCGTCGGCCGCCTCGGCCGCGACCGCCATGTCGTCGCGCGCCTCCAGGTAGGCGCGGACGCCGCGGCGCACCACCGCGTGGTCGTCGACGATCATCACCCGGACCTGCCTCACAGTGCCCACCTCACGGGGCCCACCTCACGGTGCACCGCCAAGCGCGGCCGGGCCGCCGAGCGCGGCCGGGCTCAGCGGCATCACGTCGTCGAGCGGCACCGCGAGCCTGACGACAGTGCCCGCGTCGCGGCCGGGCCGCACCGTCACCGTGCCGCCCCAGCGCTCGGCCCGCTCCCGCATCGTCGTCAGCCCGTAGCCGGCGCCCGTGGTCAACTCAGTGTCCCGCCGGTCCACGCCCTTGCCGTCGTCGGCGACGGTCGCGGTCAGCCGGCCGCCGCGGACGGCGAGCCGGATCGTGACCCTGCCCGCGCCCGCGTGCCTGACGACGTTGTGCACCGCCTCGGCGATGATGCGGTACACGTCCTCCGCCAGCTCGCCCCTGACCTGGTCAAGTCCCTGGCCGGCGGAGACGCGGAACTTCAGTCCCGTCCTGTTCGCGGTGCTCTCCGTGAGCGCCGTGACCGCCTCTTCCAGGCCGCCCAGGTCGGCCGACGAGGTCGGCCGCAGTTCGTGAACCATCGCCCGGAGGTCGGCAAGCACGGTGCCGGACAGCTCGCTCACCTCGCCGGCGATCCGCCGCACGGCCGCGGCGGGCACCGGTTCGCCGCGCTCGGCCAGCACCTCAAGCGACTTGGCCTGCATGCTGATCGAGAACACCTGCTGCACGATGGAGTCGTGCAGGTCGCGGGCCAGCCGCTGCCGCTCGTCGCGGCGCGCGCCGTCGCGCGTGTGCCGCAGCAGCCGCGCGTAGTCGACCGCGATCGCCGCCTGGTCGGCCATCGAGGCGAGGAACTCCACCGTCCGCGGCTCCATCGGCTGACCGGGCGCGAAGAAGGCGTTGAGCACGCCGACGGCCTTGCCGCGCGCCATCATCGGGATGCTGGCGAAGGATTCCCAGGCCAGCTCGCCCAGGTAAGCGCGCAGCGGCTCCCAGGCCGGGTCGTCGGCGATGATCGCCCAGCGGTTGGGTACCAGCACCGGCTCGGCCCGGGTGAACGCGTCGAGCATGCGCAGGGCGGCGCCCCGGCGGCGGCACTCCATGAGCCGGTCGAAGAAGTCGGGCCAGTGCCCGAAGCCGGCCGAGCCCATGATCCGCAGCTGGCGGCCGCGGGCGTCCAGCGTCAGGATCTGGACCGCGGCGAGGGCATCGGTCCGCAGCACCTCGGCCGCCAGCGCGTCGAGGATCATGGCGAGCGAGCCCTGCGACGCCAGGTTCGCCGCGGTCCTGGCGATGGCGGCGACCTGTCCCTGCCGGTGCCGCTCACTGGCGTCACGGCCCGCGTCTACCTGGTCATCCGCGACGTCAGCCATGTCCGGAGGCTACCCCCGCGCCCCGTGTCGATCGAACACGGGCCGATCGAACACGGGCCGGACGCACGCGGGGCACGCCGCGACGCCGCTCGCGCATTCTTACCGCAATTCAAAAGAGAGGTATTCGGAACGGGTTCGGCTGACCCTGGCCGCCCGCGGCGATGACCGTCACCAGCGTGGCTAACCCGTGACGATTCTTACGTCAATTGTCTAAGAGACACGATCGGGATCTGGAGTGACACTAAGGGAAATCTGCCCTACTCGTGGCCGAGGTAGGACTCGGCACGACACCGGCTCAAGGAGGCTGCGGTGCTGTCTAAGGAAGACAACGAGATCCTGACTCGCGTTGGTCCTGGGACACCGATGGGCAATCTGCTGCGGCGCTACTGGATTCCGGCGTGCCTGACTTCCGAGATTGACGAACCCGACGGGCCGCCGGTCAGGGTGCGGTTGCTCGGGGAGGACCTCGTCGCCTTCCGCGACACCAAGGGGGACGTCGGGCTGATCGAGGAGCAGTGCCCGCACCGGGGGGCGTCGCTGTTCTACGGGCGCAACGAGGAATGCGGGCTGCGCTGCACCTACCACGGGTGGAAGTTCGACGTGACCGGGCAGTGCACCGACCAGCGGTCGGAGCTGAACTCGTTCGCGCACAAGATCAAGATCACGTCGTACCCGGTGCACGAGTCTGGCGGCATCGTCTGGACGTACATGGGGCCGGCCGAGACCATGACCCCGTTCCGCGACTTCGGCACCGACTCACTCCCCGCGTCGCTGGTGGGGGCGAACAAGGAGCTCGTGCGGTGCAACTGGGTGCAGTCGATGGACGGCGACCTGGACACCGCGCACATCTCCAACCTGCACCAGTTCGACGCCATCGACGACGTGCCTGACGACGGCACCGACCGGCCCGGGTACCCGTCTAACTACATGTCCATGCGGTTCTGGCGGCACGACCCGCGGTCGCTGATCGAGGTCAACGACGAGTGGCACGGGTTCCGCTACGCGGGCATCAGGACGACGCCGAACGGGTACCGGCACGCTCGGGTGACCGCGTGGATCTTCCCGTTCAGCGACATCATCGCCGCCATACCGCTCAACACCAGGCACATCATGGTGATACCGGCCGACGACTACAACTGCCAGCGGTACAACTTCGTGACCCAGCCGCCCGGCAACCACCAGGGCCTCGGCGGCCCGCCGTTCTTCACGTACGAGAAGTACCCGTTCGACATGCTGCCGCCCAACGGGATCATCGAGCGCAAGTACACGCCGGAGAACGACTACCTGATCGACCGGGTCGCGCAGAAGGGCATCTCCTACAGCGGCATCAGGGACTTCCGCAGCCAGGACATGATGGCGACGGAGTCGGCCGGCCCGATCTACGACCGGACCCGCGAGCACCTGGGCAGCACCGACGTGGCGGTGATCCGGATGCACCGCATGCTGATCCGGGCCGCCAAGGCGCTTGAAGGCACCGGCGAACAGCCGCCGGCGCTCGGCGGCAGCGGCGACTTCCGCGGCATCCGCGGCGCCGAGAAGATCCTCGCCGAGGGCGAGGACTGGCGGGTGCTCGGCACCAACGACGACCCCGTTGTCCATGAGGCGCTGCTCGCACCGGAGGGCGGGCCCGCGTGACCCGCCAGCAGAGGGCGCTGCGGGTAACGGCGCCCCGGGAGTGGCGGGACGGGCGAACCGTCGACGGCGCCATGCGGTTGCCGCACGAGATGCTCGCGGGCATCGTGAGCGGCGCGCCGGTGGGGATCGCCGTCTTCGAGAACGCCAGCTTTCATGACGGCGGGCGCTGCGTCTACGTCAACAGCTACGGTCGCCGGCTGCTCGGCGCGCGGACGCGCGAGGAGGCGGCGCGCGCGGTCGATGCCGTCGGCCAGTCGCCCGGCCGGCTGCGGCAGTGCTGGCCGGGCCTGGAGTTCCGCGAGATCCTCTCCCCGGCCGTCGCCGGGCAGCACATCGTCACGTTCCAGTACGGCACCGGCGGGCGCAGGCCCGAGCACCGGATGCAGGGACTGAGCTGGGCGGTGGCCGGCATGGCGGAGTCGGGGTCGCTGGTCGGCGCGCTTGAGGCCATCGCCTCTGAGGTCAAGGACAACCTTCAGCTCGCGGCGGCCAACATCGTGCTGCACGGCGACGCCGAGGACGGGTACGCGCAGGTGCTCGGCGGCGCGGGGTTCCGCGCGACCTCGGCCGAGCGGATGGCGTCCATGCGGAGCTGCGACGCGCTCGGCGCGGAGTTCAAGCACCGGGAGGCCATGCGCGCCCGCCGGCTCGTCGTCGTGCCGCACCGCTTCGAGTCGGTGATGCGCGACCCGCGCTGGGCGCCCGCGCACGAGTCGCTCGAATCGATCGACTGGGACGGGTTCGCCGCCGCGCCGCTCGAGTCCAGGGGCCGGGTGGTCGGGACGCTGAGCGCCTTCTACCCGTCGGGCCTGACCCCGGCCGCGCGGGACGAGGTCGAGCGGCTGACGGCGGTCGCCGACCAGGCGGCGGTCGCGGTGGACAACGCCGGGCTGCTGGCCAAGACCAGGCGCTGGGCGGTCGACCAGGAGCGCAACCGGCTGGGCCGTGAGCTGCACGACGCCATCGTGCAGGACGTCTTCTCGCTGGCCGTGCACTCGCGGACGATCCAGGTGAGCACGGAGACCGACGGGCCGCTCGACATCGAGCGAATCCGCGCGGGCGCGGCCGAGCTGATCGAGCTGTCCCGCTCGGCGCTGACCGCGCTGCGGGCCCTCATCTTCGAACTGCGACCGCCCGCGCTGCGGGACCACTCGCTGATCGAGGCGGTCCGCGCCTACGCCGCCTCCATGACCGGCCGCTGCGGCGTGCCGATCGCCGTGCTCGACGAGCGGGCCGACCCGACGCTGCCCGAGGTGGCCAGCGACCACATTTACCGGGTGGTGCAGGAGGCGCTGCACAACGTCGTCCGGCACGCCGGCGCGAGCGAGGTCACGGTCAGCTTCGCCGACGAGGACGGCGCCGGCCCGGAGGTCGTCGTCGAGATCGCCGACGACGGCCGCGGCTTCGATCCCGGGCTGGTCGGCGACGGCCATCTCGGGCTGATCACGATGCGGGAGCGGGCCGAGGACCTCGGCGGGTTCCTTGAGGTGCGCAGCAGGCGCGCCCACGGCACGCGGGTGATCCTGCGCGTGCCGAAGTCACGGCTCCGCGCCGCCGGTTCGCCGGAAGCCGACCCGTCACCAGGGATGGGACCGCTGGGATGACCGCGCCGATCACGCTGTTCCTCGTCGATGACCACGACGTGGTGCGCCGCGGGCTGCGGGCGTACGCCGAGGTGCTGCCCGGCCTGCGGGTCGTCGGCGAGGCCGCGGACGGTGAGCAGGCCATCGCGCGCATTGACGAGCTGGCCGCCGCGGGCGACGAGCCGGCCGTGGTCCTGATGGACCTGGTGCTGCCGGGCATGGACGGCGTCGAGACCACCGTGGAACTGCTCCGCAGGCATCCGCGCCTCCGGGTGCTTGTCCTCACCAGCTTCGGCGGCCAGCAGCGGGTGCAGATGGCGCTGGCCGCGGGGGCGGCCGGCTACCTGCTCAAGAACGCTGACGTGGACGAGGTCGCCGACGCGATCCTGGCCGTGGCCCGCGGCGAGGTCCACCTGGACGCGGAGGCGGCCGAGTACCTGATGGAGGAGCAGGCGGGCATCCGGGCACTCACCCCCCGCGAACTTGAGGTGCTCGGCCTGCTCGCGGAGGGCTGCTCCAACCAGGAGATCGCGCGCAGGCTCGCGATCACGGAGCGGACGGCACGGACGCACGTGAGCAACCTGCTGGGCAAACTGCACCTCGGGTCGCGCACCCAGGCCGCGCTGCTCGCCCAACAGGAGGGTGTTCATCCCCCGGACCGACCGCGGCGGCGAGAGCTGATCCCCCGTCCGCGCGATGCCGAGTTCCTGGCACCTCACCGGGTCGCGGTTCCCTGACTCGTTGATTCCCATTGACCCAGCCGGCGGCTCATCGGCCAAAGGAGGCCCCTATGTGCTGGCAAATCAGTGATCGAGCCGACTCGTGGTGACGCGGTCAGGCACGGGCGACGCGGGAAACGGTCCCGAGCGCGGTGCGGCGGCCGATCCCGATTCGGCGGCGGCCGGCCCGCGCGGCGGTTCCCGTGTGCTTGAGGTGCGCAATATCTCTAAGACCTTCGGTGCCACCCGGGCCCTGCGGCACGTGGAATTCTCCATCGACGCCGGCGAGGTATTCGCGGTGCTCGGGCAGAACGGCTCGGGAAAGTCGACGCTCGTCAAGATCCTCGCGGGATTTCACCAGCCTGACCCGGGTGCCGAGATCTACTTTGACGGCGAGCCGCTCCCGGTGCCGCTGCCACCGGGAATGGCCCGCGAGCGCGGCCTTGAGTTCGTGTACCAGGACCTGGGGCTCGTTCCCGGCATGACCGTGCTTGAGAACCTCACGATCGGGGGGCGCAGCGCCAGCCGGGGCGGCGCGAACCTCAGGCCGATCGCCTGGCGCCGTGAGCGGCGCGAGGCGCGTCGGGTCCTTGAGCGGTACGGGCTTGACCTTGACCCGTCCACGCGGGTGTTCGAGCTGCCGCTGATCGACCGGGCGCTGCTCGCCATCGCCAGGGCCGCCGAGGAACTGCAAGGCTTCCGGGCGCGGACGGGCAGGGAACGGTCACTGCTCGTCCTCGACGAGCCGACCGTGTTCCTTTCCGGCACCGAGCTGACGTTCCTGTTCGAGCTGATCAGGATCGTCACCGCCAACGGCGCGAGCGTCATGTTCATCTCCCACGACCTGGAGGCGGTGCGCGCCATCGCCACCAGGTTCGTCGTGCTCCGCGACGGAGCGGTCGCCGGAGGCGGCCGCGTCGCGGACACCACCGAGGACGAGATGATCGACATGATCGTGGGGTCGGCCCGCGAGCGGTTCGAGCGTTCCGCGGCGCACACGATCGAGACCGTGACCGGGTCGGGCGTGCCGCCCGCCCGCCGGGTACGCGAATCGGAGCTGCTCGCGGTCGAGGGCCTGGCGGGCGGCACCGTCAAGGACCTGAGCTTGCGTGTGCACGAGGGCGAGATCATCGGCCTGGCCGGGGTGACCGGTTCTGGCACCGAGGACGCGCCGTACCTGCTGTTCGGCGGTGCGGCCGACGGCGGCATCGCCACCGGCGGGACCATCAGGATCGCCGGCCGCGAATACGGCGCGGCCAGCCTGAACAGCGCCGAGGCGATCAGGGCCGGCCTTGCCCTGGTGCCCGCGAACCGGCCGCGTGACGGGGCGGTCGCCTCGCTCAGCGTCGCGGACAACATCTTCATGCTGGTCTACGGCAACTACTTCAGCCATGGCGTGATGGCGCGCCGGACCATGATGACGGACGCCAGGGACCGCACGGACCTCTACGACATCCGCCCGCCAGAACCAGCGATGCCGCTGGCCCAGCTGAGCGGGGGCAACCAGCAGAAGACCGTGCTCGCGAAGTGGATGGAGTCACGGCCACGGGTCCTGCTGCTGCATGAGCCGACGCAGGGGGTAGACGTCGGCGCCCGCACCGAGATTCGTGCCCTCGTGAAGGAGGCCTGCCTCGACCGCGGCATGGGCGTGGTGTGGGTCGGGACCGACTTCGCCGAGCTGGCGGAGATGTGCGATCACGTGCTCGTCCTCGCCAACGGACGGGTCGTGAAGCACATCAGCGGCGACGAGGTCACGAAGTCCGCGATCGACGAGGCCGTACTCAGGACGACGAACAGGGACTGACGCCCGGTGAGGGCGAGCTACGACAACAGGGCGATGGTGGAGGACAGCGATGCTGCTGACGACTGACGACAACACCGGTAGGTGCCGGTCATGACCGGCCCGTGGCGGAGGCAGGCACAGCCGCCGGACCTTGCCGAGCCGGCGCGCGACACCAGCGCCGGCCCCGGGATGCTGACGCTTGAGGGCATCGCGCCGCGGCGCCATCAGGAAAGCAGGCGCGGCGTCCAGGTGGGCCGCAGGATCGAGGCGTGGGCGCTCGTCGTCATGTGGATCCTGCTGGTCATCGCGTTCACCCTGGACGAACCGGGCCTGTTCATGACGATCGGGAACTGGGCGAACATCCTCGGCTCGCAGGCGGTGCTGCTGATGCTGGCGCTTGCCTCGCTGATCCCCCTCGTGATGCGGGACTTCGACCTCTCGCTCGGCGCTATCACCACCCTGTCGGCCATGACGCTCGCGATCCTCAACGTGGAGGATCACATGAACATCGTGGAGGCCTGCCTCATCGCGGTCGTCGTCTCGGTGTGCGTCTCGGCGGTCAACGCCCTGCTCACCGTGCGATTCGGCGGCGATCCCTTCGTGATCACGCTCGGCATGCTGACCGTGCTCACCGGCATCATCTACCTGATATCGGGGTCGGCCACCGTCGGCGTCGTCTCGCCGGCGTTCTCGCGGGTCATCTTCATCGACACGTTCGCGGGGATCCCGATCGAGTTCTACATCGGCCTGCTCGTGATGGTCGTGGTCTGGTACATCCTGGCGATGACGCCGGCGGGCCAGCAGGCCGTGATCGTCGGCGAGTCCCGCGAGGTCGCGAAGCTGAGCGGCGTCCGCGTTGCCCGGGCCAGGACGATCGGCTACCTCGCGGCCGGCCTGATCGCCGGCCTCGGCGGCGTCGTCTACGCCGCCACCACCGGTTCGGTGGACCCCACGACGGGCGGTACGGCGCTGCTGCTGCCGGCCGTGGCGGCCGTGTTCCTCGGCTCTACCTGCATCACGCCGGGGCGGTTCAACGCGCCGGGCTCGGCGATCGCGGTGTACTTCCTCGCGAGCGGGGCGGCCGGCCTGGAGAACCTGGGCGCCGAGGACTACGTACAGCAGCTGTTCTACGGTGCCGCGCTCATCGTCGCCGTGATCCTGCCGAAGATGCTCGGGCCCGGCCGGGGCGTCAACTTCACGTTGCTTTAGCCGCCGTTCTTTTAGGCACCGTCGGCGCCGTGGGCGCCGTTCATGGCGGGCGTGATCCGCTCGCCCCACCCCTCATCGCTCACGTTTCGTATCAGTGACCCATCAAGGAGTAAACACCATGCGAAGAAGACCAGGCCTCAGACAAGCAAGCCTGAGACGCATAGGCCTCGCGGCGGCCATGGCCGTGCTTGGCATCCTCGCGGCGGCGTGCGGCTCGCAGAACACGAGCGGGTCCACCAGCGCGCCGACCTCCGGGGTGGCGACGGCGGCGATCCCCGCGGCGTCGCAGCTGTCCCAGTTGCAGGCCGACGTGGCCAACGCGCAGAAGGTCCCGACTTTCAGCTCGCCCGGCCCGGCGATCACCGACGTCGGCGTGCTGAAGGGCCAGAAGATCATGGCCATACCCGGCAGCAGCCAGCTCGCCGCCTGCGAGCAGATGGTGGAGGCGGAGCAGAGTCTCGGCGACGCCGTCGGCACGCCGGTCACGATCTACCAGAACGACGGCCTGACCTCGCAGTGGGAAAGCGGCGTGGAGACCGCCATCAGCCAGGGTTACAAGGCCGTCATCCTGACCTGCAGCATCAACCCGCTGAGCATCGAGCCGGCCATCCAGAAGGCCGCCGCCGCCGGCGTCAAGGTCGTGGACTACGCCGTGCTCGGCCCGGTGACGTCCGCCAGCTACCCCGGCCTCGCCTCCGGCGTCGGCGAGCAGGTACTGCAGGACGCCAAGCTGTCGGTCGAGCAGGCCTTCGTCCACTCGGGCGGTAAGCCGTTCAACATGCTGCTCATCACCTCGAACGCGGTCGAGGGCGAGCCCGAGGCGGTGGCGGCCGTCGAGAACGAGTTCAAGGCGCTCTGCGGCACCGCGTGCAAGCTCTACACGACGGACGTCGAGGTACCGGACTGGGCGACCAAGATCCAGACCACGGTTCAGAGCTACCTGCTCTCCCACCCCGACATCAGCGTCATTTACCCCCTCTACTCCGGCGAGTACCTGTTCGCGCTGCCCGGCATCCAGGCCGCGCACCGGACCGGCAACGTGGTGCTGGTCGGCGGCTTCGGCAACGGCACGCCGGAAATCCAGCTACAGCTCTCCTCTCCAGGCAACACGGTCGCCATCGGGCAGATCAGCTCCTACGCCGACTGGGCCGCGTACGAGGCCTACTACCAGACGGCCCTCGTGCTGGCCGGCCAGACACCGCGCCCCTACGCGGACACCTTCACGCCGAACGTGCTGACCACCCCGGCCAACGCCAAGGCGGTGCTGACCGGCGTCGGGGCGTACGGTGACTCGTTCGTCAACGGTTACCGCAGCCTGTTCGGGCTCAAGCCGCTCAGCGGCGCCGCCCTGACGGCCGCGGCCACCGTGGGCCAGAGCGCCAAGTAAAGACCCGTTCTCCGGGCATCCGCTTACCGGGTTACCGGGTTACCGGGTTACCGGGTTACCGGGTTACCGGGTTACCGGGTTACCTGGAAGCGGAAGGGCCGCCCAGCCCCCCGGGCCGGGCGGCCCTTCCTTGGCTGGCGAAGCGGGGCTGTGCCGGGCGAGGCCTCAGCGGGCGGGGCTTTGGGGCGGGCGGGGCCTTGGGGCGGACGGGGCCTTGAAACGGGCCGGGCCTTTGGGCGGGCCAGGCCTTGAGGCGGACGGGGGCTTTGAGCGGGCAGGGCCTTGAGCGGGCCAGGGCTTTGAGCGGGCGGGCCTTGAGCGGACGGGCCTTGAGGCGGGCCGGCGCTTTGGGTGGCCCTTGGCGCGGGTGACTGCGGGCGAAGCTTTTGCGGCGAGCCGCTTCTTGCTGTTATCTCTCGGCGGCGAGGCGGTCCAGCCACTCCCCGAGCAGTTGCCGCTCCGCGCCGCTGAGGGACGTCTGAGCCGGCAGCGCGGCGCGCAGGGCCCGGGCGGCGCCGGCCGGGCCAGGCTCCCTGACGGCAGGCCGCTCGGTGGTCACGGCGGTGACCATGGACTCGCGGAGGATGGCGAGCAGGTCGGGGTCGCGCCGCTCTTCGGGCGTCGACAGCCAGGTGAGCACCGCGCCGTGCGCCGTGGCACGGATGATCATGGCGGCGAGTTCCTCGTCGACCCGCAGCAAGCCGGCCGCAGCGAGGCGCCTCACCCGGCCCATCAGGATCTCCATGCCCGCTTTGGAAGCGGCCGACGTGGCCCCAGTGGGCTCGCTGTGCATCAGCGCGTAAAGCGCGGGATTGGCCAGCCC
>Ga0335075_10012704_pt1 | contig 12717 bp, 7 predicted proteins | sample Lox_Sample_24_FD_206723 | JGI IMG/M metagenome (GOLD analysis project Ga0335075, IMG submission 206723) | Soil microbial communities from Loxahatchee National Wildlife Refuge, Florida, United States - Lox_Sample_2.4 | ecosystem: Environmental > Terrestrial > Soil > Wetlands | place: USA: Florida... | reverse complement strand
ATTTGCTAAGTTGCTATTTAAAGGTGTTTTTATAAGGGAAGCAGTAGGTGTTCTAGCTGTAAGTGTAAAATTAGTTGGGGTTTGAGATAAGAAGGAAAAGACTTATACTGCAAAAACCTTAAAGCTACTAGTAAAAGTTGATGGAGCACCTACTTAGGCAATGTTGGACATTAAAGTAGAAGTTAATGTTATAATCCGAGTAGTAGCAGACGAGCTAGGACTTCTAGTCCGAACAGACCTCCTTTTAGTATTAAAGGCAGTTTCTAGGGACATATAGGTGTTTGACGGAGCATGTGAAGACGTAAAGATTGACTTAGAGACTCCTAACACGTCCGAAATAGTTGATTTCAAACCCCAGATCTTGTTTGGTATAAACCATGCGTCAAGATTCGAAATTATGTCCTCAATCCCCCCAAAGCCAGTCTGTGACATGCTGATCTCGCGCTGGTTCAGAACCATGGACATAGCGCCTAGTAAGTTCACTATCTACCTTATCTAGCAGGCATTTAGAAGTACTGAAATAACCACAGTGGTCGTACATATGCCAACATTCATGAAAGAGGTGAGTAGGTCACAGATGTGAACTATAAGAATGAATTGATTAATAGCTAACCGGTAGTACAACCAAATGTTCAAAGAACCCAACGAAACGCTGCTGATGTGGATTGGGCTCCTCTTCTCTATTCTCGGCCTAGCTTCTTACTTCTATGCAGTGTCTGGGGAAGAATTGCACACCATGCCTGAACCGTTTACCTCTATGTGGGAGATGAGTCGTCTTTTTCGCGATCGGACTGCACAATGCCTCGTGGAGGTAAATTACCTCCGTCCAAGACGATATACCATAGAGACTCTGTGCTTCTATTTCGCACTTGAAAAGTTTCAAGCCAGAGACTCGGAATTCGGGGCTTACGTTGTCCTTGGAATTATCGTTAGGGTCGCTATGCGACTTGGATACCATCGTGATGCAAGCCACTATCCCAGCATATCCCCATTCGACGGCGAAATGCGGAGGAGAGTATGGTCTATGATCTTTCAACTCGATCTTATAACTTCTGCTCAAGTTGGACTTCCTCGAATGATTCGGGAGGAAGCGACCGACACTGCTGAGCCTAAGAATTTACTGGACACGGATTTTGACGAAGGCATGACTGAGCTCCCACACCCACGGCCAAACACAGATGTTACCCCAGTGGCATATGCAATTTTTATGGTCCGATTACTTCGACAACTTGGACTGATTGTGGATCAAATTAATTCCATCACACCTCCCTCCTACGACGAGGTGATGCGCCTCGATTTTAAACTCATGGAAACGCATGCTACACTCCCTCCGTACTTAACCATGCGATCTCTAAGTCTTTCTATCACCGATGATGCGGATCTCATTCTCAGAAGATACGCTCTTGAAGTATGTCTTCAGAAGAGCCGCTGTGTGCTACATCGAAAGTACCTCATCCCAGGCAAGTCTAATTCTCAATTCCGGTACTCGACAACTGCATCTGTAGATGCTGCAATGAAGCTTCTAGATGTTCAATGTATTTTCCATGAGGCTACTCAACCAGACGGTCAACTATTTGGCGAACAGTGGAGAACGGCGGCCGCTCTCATCAATCAGGACTACGTCCTTGCAGCTATGATTCTCTGTCTAGATCTTGCCTGGGGTATGAGAGTGGAGGAGAGTTTGCCTTCTGATTATGAAGGCGAGATTGAAGCGATGTGGCCAAGAAATAAAAGACTGCAGGCACTGAAAAGCAGCTATGACATTTGGTGCAAGTCGAGCAAAATATCAGTTCTCGCAGCAAAAGCAGAGGCTTTGAGGGTCATGTTGAAAGATCTCGAGTCCGCTGATTTGGCAGAAGCTGTGCCACCGACATTGGTCTCTAATCCGACAAGTATCTCTGGTATGCCACTTCTGGTTTGTATCTCCACCCCTTATGATGCTGATCCTTTTTTTCCCTAGATGCAACGCCTACCCCGCAACTACCTGCATACAGTGATAAAGCATACCTTGGGGCTTCCAATAAGCTTGATTTTAACGCCCAGTATTTTGTAGGATCATCGGCAACAGACTTTCTCACGGGGACGACAGATACAGAAATGAATTTTGTCACGATATAACCCTGTTAAGGGGTTGTTTGATAGCTGGCTTACCCCTAATCCTTGCCGAGGGGGCAGGGCACCACTATAAGTCTATGGGCTGGTCCCTCTTCTATGAGATAACTGAGTATCAATACATTCTATAATCCTCATGTTCATGTGCTCTGCCTATAAAACTTGACAAATTTCGACTGGGTAAGCTCAGATCCGTTAAAGGTGTTTCAATGACCCGGGCACGTATTGATTTGATTATTGGACAGGAACTATGGGACAGCCAATTCCAAACGACACCAATGGTGACGGAAGATTTCGGTTTATTACAGTAACATTTCAGTGACATCGCGCTTGAAAGTGGCCTTGATTAAACTCCTTGCTTTGAATCGCAAATATTGTTGCAGCTAGTGGAGGTAATGTCCTCATATTTTCATTATTACAATGCCTTAGTTGAACAAATCCACCCCACCGTGTAGCCCTTGTGTGATAGTGAAGGGAGGCTAGTCATTGTAGCAGTTTGCAGAGTTGTTGTTGTTCATATAGCCTCGAAATTGCAATCAGAGTCGCAGCCATGCGCAGAGGTGAGTAGTATGGCTGTAATGCAAATACAAACAATCAAATCCTTATTTGCAAATATTTGCAAATAAGAGTCACATAATATAATGCCGCACCTAACAAGCAACCTATAAACCTTAGATATCTATCTACTGGCTTGATTGAATAGAATATCGTAGTAATAAGAGCTGTTGCATTGTATTTGCATGTAGAGAATGCCTGCGTAAACCAATCAAATACCTCCCTACACTGAATAGCCTCTCCACTAATACTTCCAATGCTGGAATTGCTAAGTAATCACGTGCGGCAGTAGCCATTCGTGGATACTCATCCTTATGAATCCTCAACCAATTGAACAACCAACTTGCGCCTCTTGCACTTTCTTCTGAAATGTGAGCTAATAGATCGCTGAAATATCGATCAATGTCCAAAATCAATGATGTAGAAGGTTGGATTTTTGAAAGCAACTTAGCCTCTAATATTTGGCGTGGAAATTGCGACGATGATGATACTAGACTTTGTAAAGGAATTGGAGGATATTCTCAATGTAAGACATCTTTGATTTGCTGTATAATTATACTTGCAGCGTTGTCTCCAAGCTCTTGTTTAAGCAATCTTACCTTATATCGAGGGTTGAGTATTAAAGCAATGTGATAAATATCCAAGTTGTCCATAAAGTCGTAATATTTAGAATACATCTCAAGGGCTGAACTCACAGCTCTAGCAATATCTTTATTAAGAGATTTAAACCTTCCTTCTTAATTCGCTGCATCATTTATTAGATCATGAAGATCATAATAAATTAGAACTGCATAACTAATTTAAGGTGCTAACCAAGAGACGTGTTTTGTATGTTCATAGAATCATTGCAATATAGGCGCAAGTTTGATGTAGAAAGTCTCAATCTTCGTCCGTAAATTAAGGCATTTCAGAATGCGAAGATATCCATTGTGAGATTTGCCTCTTTGCTTTAAGTCCAGCACTAAACATAAAATAAGTTGAATTCCATCGATTGTCCTAGGAACTCATCAATCCCCAAACATGTCCTTCAACCGAGCCATAATATCCACGTGACCTCGAGAACGATTCGATTAAGACCGGCTATTTCGTAGGGAACTTCCCAATAAAAGTTGGGAATCTAATTGGCGAGTTTCTAAATTTAGTTCATTTGGATAACTCTCACCCACTACGGGCCAACGCTAGTACCCAGTGGCAGATCTCTCCTTTGACTCTGGCGGATGGTATTGAGGCGCTGGTAAGGGTTTCCAACCGCCAAATCATATCCACTTTGAATGCAGTGATATGTTGGAATGGAAAGTGACTGACGTTGTGTGAGGAATGGTGCTCGTGTAGTGGTTCGGACAGTTTGTGTTGAGTCGTGACGTAACTGCGTCGTTCATCAAAGGGGGTAGGGATGTTCTGTTCGTCGCGGACGAAGGTCAAGGGCAACGCCTGCAGAGGCACGTCTGCCAGAGATAAGCAGCCTCACCACTTACCCGACCATGCTATGCCACTGCATCAATGTCCAGAGGTAATATCTAGTGCAATACAGACGCTTTATATGTAGAGGACGAAGCTTTGGATACTGTAGCGGAGGATGCGTAGTGACTTGCTGAATTAGTGTCTGCTATCTGGTTTTGGTGTCTCTGTACTCGTAGGTGATCCACGTCAATTATCCACACCCAGTTGGTCACACTGGTAGCCGTCCTCATGCGTACTTGCGAGATCTACCACGTCGTTTCTTCTCCCGCATCTGGCCTGTTGCGCTAAATCCCGCAGCTGCCTGCTTGCCTGCCTTTGATGGAAGTAGCCTGCCCTGTCCTTTTCCACCCTTCTGCTTACGGTGTGCTCGGAGTCCTGCCTTCTATCTATCCACCAAAGCCCTCGCCTTCCCTATTTCAGATTTGGGCACTAGCTGATACTCCATTGTGCTGTACCCAATAGTGCGGTTCTCCATCGATGTCTTCCTTGCCAACGATATCACAGATCTCCTATTCCTGCTTGTCATTTGCTACTTCTACCACCTATGGAGGTGTTGCAGGTTCATCCAATGTAGATTTCATCAATGCAGTTGCAGCAAGAGTGGCAGATCGACCATCTATGGCTGCTACTGACTCCTATGATACCATAGCTGCTGTAGCAGGCTGTAGCGCGCTTATAATGTTAGTGTCCTCTTTAGGCCTACTATCTATATAGTTATTATGCTCTAGCTCGCTGTTACAAACAGCAGCAAGGAGTTTAATAGCTCCATTGTAAGAATCGTAACTATTAAAAGGGTCTTAATAGCTCTTTGTATACTTTAATTCAGTGTCATTAGCAGCTAGAAGCTCATCCTGCACAGTTTAAGCAGTTTGTGTCAGGCGCTAGGACGTATAGTGTTGTGACAGTTCGTCACATGTACGCAACAACTACTGTCTCAGGCTAGCACTGAAACCGCCAAGGGCAGTTACTAGGGGCAGTTAGTCAAGGGCAGATAGACGGCTTATGTATATAAGAGCCACTCTTCTCCCCTTCTTCCCTCTTCTTCTTTCCTCAGTTTAGTATCTTTGATTAGTGCAATCTAGCGGATTACTCCTGCATTTTGTATGTGCCGTCATATTATACTAAGCTCATTTTCTCACTTTGCCTGGGAAGGCCTTTATAATCTCCCACCCCCTTCTGCGCTATTTAGTTGGTGTTCAGCGTTTCCTCAACTGCTCAGGTACAGAGCTCTTCAGAGAGTTAAGAAGATCCTTCGATTTCGACTGCGAGCGCAGCCTTATACAGGTGGTCAAAGATACCTTACTTGAATCTATCAGACAATGGCTCCGAGAGCACCCTCAAACGTCATAAACTGTACAGCGTCAACGACACACACCTCTAGCGCAAGACAAACGCAGGATGCGCATACAGACACCCTACTACCTAAGTCGGACAACAGCGGCGACTTAGACAGCGCAGATGTCGGTCAATTGAGAGAGCAGATACATACGCTAACCCAGGTTCGCAAGGACGATTAAGAGACTCTAAGACTGATCTTGGAACAACTTGCGACACTAGCTGCAGCACACGTGGCCTAGCAGAACACAGTCCGTTCCATTGAACGAGACACTACCTCATCAAAGCCCCAAGACCCAGGATAGGTCCCCAAAGTACACTAAGAAGCAACCTGACCCAAACCCACTATCAGATAGAGCTAACCCAACCTTCGAAAGCTAGAAGCTCTAGGTCTAAGGGAAGTTTTAGATGAATGCAGACTATTTCAAAGAAGAAGAAGCAAAAATGCTGTACCTCTTCAACTGTACTACTAGGGATGCTTAGAAGCACCTCTGCCCCTGCTAAGATGATAAGTCCCTAGTGTGCTTTGCAACTGCCTAGGAGACAATCTAGCACTTAGCAGCTATCTTCACCAACCTAAATACAACTACAATCTGTTACGGACCGTAAGCGACACGTGACCCGCAAGGGGCTATATAAACCCGTCCGCGAACCATCGTCGTCTCCTTCCTTCTTTTCTTCCTTAGCTTTAGATTCTTGTATTTAGAACTACCAATAGCACCGGCCTCGCCCACTCGCCGGCGTCCCTGTGCTACTTATTGACTGAGTTCGCAACAGGGTAATATCTTTGCACTAGGCTCTACTTTTTATGAGATCATGACAGGAGAAGTTCCTTATTCTGGAATGTCTGATAAAGAAATTAAAGTTTAGTACTCAAAGGGAGACTTCGCTGACACAAAGTCGTTAGGAGCAATAGGAGTTATTGTTATGCAATGCTGGCATAGTCAATACAACAGCTGTAAGGCTATTACAGCAAATATTGAAGGTATGTATAACTTTAGATGATAGCTGGCTGTAGCTAATAATTGAATATTTTATAGCTATCCTGCGAGTCGAGATTTCAGCAGCCTATGCCGACATAGTTTCCTTTCAAAGTTCGGCTTTTGTTGTTACAATCACTGCTGTTGGAGCATTGGCCATCTTGTTTGGCTCAACATTAGCGCGCCAGTGGGTATGGGGTTCGGGATCGAGCATACCAAAAGGGACCGCCATGCAAAGATTATGTCTGGTTCACAGAATACAGTAAACTTCGAAATCAGTTTCAGGCCTGAACACTCAATGATTTAATGTTGACCCACAATTTTCCGCTACAGTAAAATTCGAAATCGGCTTCAGCTCCGAACTCTCAAATGATTTTATATTTGACCTTACATTTTCCGACACACTAGCACTATTATGGCTAGCTTATTTCAGACGCTGTGTCACCCTGTTTGGATTACCGGTATTGCTGCCTGAGGATTAACGAATATCGGCGGACGTCGGCGCCGAGCACAGATTTCGTCGGCGAGTTACCCCCATGGGGTACCACGGGCACATTCTGGCTCCTTGAAATTGAGGAATATGTAGCTCCATAAGGCTTGATTTGTATCAATTTGATGTATTATGGTCTTTAAAAGTTCTCTTTTGGTAAGTGGTTTTACAATAGGCCGCCTAAGTCCTCCCAGATCGATGAGTATTGTGGTGGGTCGACGCCGATTGTGCTGAGGGGTTGGGAACCTCCTGTCCACCACTCTTGTTCGATATTTTCCCCTTGTCCTATATTTACATTCTGTGCAGCATTTTGGCCTTGTGTTGCAGTGCTATTTTGTACTGCGCTTGCGCCTTGTGCTGCATTTACATTCTGTCCAACATTTCCGCCTTGTGCTACACTTCCATTCTGTCCCACATTTCCACCTTGCGTTGCATTTCCATTTTGTCCTGCACCACCTCCATAGTCTCCATTTACCACGATTCCTCCAGCCGCACTATCTCCTATATTTTCGACGTTCACAGCATTCTCTGAATTTTCACGATCCCTTGCCAGTCTAGCATACCGCGCTTCTATCTCAGTATACGGCCGAGGGAGCAACAGATCATAGCCTCTACCCCTCGTCCTGCCATGTTCGCTTTCAAAGATTGCTGGCGAGTCTTCCACCCAGCAATTAAATTTAACTCGGAGCTGTTCGGACGGTTGGTTCTGAACGTGATTGGTAAGTATATGCTCCAGGAGCCCGAGACGGTTGTAGTAGTTGCCCCAGCTGATATTTGAGGGGCAGAATGGGCATTCATACTCGCCTTTATCGTGGGGTGTTTCCCTCTTTGCTGGTACATGGCATTTCCAGAAGAATATGGTGCGGTAAAAGAGTCCGTCAAGTTTATTCCGGTTTTGTTTGTGGATATCCAAGTGATACTCCAGTGATGTCTTTTTCAACTGGTTTTGGCGAGCAGCGAAGAAGAGTGGTGTATTTGTAGGCCTTATCAAATCGTTCGGCCTCTCACTCTGATATCCAACTAAACAGCAGTTAAGGCATTCTAGCTTATATCTTAGGTCACCAGCAAATTCCGAGAAAAGACCCCTTCTTCTTTGCCGAATTCCTACACTTATGCCGTTCTGTAACCGGAGAGCTCCTTGGCAGATGCGAGATCGCAGCAGATTGGGCCTTGGGGGTCCAATGGAAAACCTTTGGCGGTGATTTACGCCGATTACACCGTCTTGGCTGTTCTCACCATCTCCAGCAATTGTCGAAGCGTCCGAAAGGTCTGTCTCAAACGGGTTGGTGCCGTCAGACTGCGCGTTAGACTGTACGCTCAGTTCTCTCTCTGACTCGGCCACTTCATGAATGGCTTGGACATGCGCTTCCAATTGTTCCCGATACGGTGCCACTGTTTCTTCACCGATACCCCGCTGTGCTAATAGGGCAAGCAGAGATGTCCAGTTTGCTTCATCGAGACGAGATCTTTCTTCCAGCACATCCAATATCCTACCCAGAACTTCTATCGTAAGGCTTCCCAAGAATAGTTTCAGAGCTGATATTTGCAGATGCAGGTTAGCCTGTGATACTCGGATCTCAGCGCCTGGGAATCGAAGCCGGTCCCAGACCGTTGCTTGGGTCTGAAAGCTTCGAAATCTATCCCTAATAGCACCAAGTCTGTTCAAAATTTGGGTGGAACGTCCAATTATCATAACTAATTGCAGTTGCTGCTCCGCACTGCATTGATTGAGTCTCTGGATGCCCTGGTTTAATTGCGAAATCAAACCTGTGAATGCATCCAGGTCGGCTGCTAACGATCTATATTCATCTGGTGCAGATATATATGATTGCCGTAGGTCGATCGCGAGCTGGGCAAGAGCGAGAAAATCACCGACAGAGAAGCCAAAAGACATGACGAGATGTTTTGTCGCCTTATGGAGGTCTTCTCTTTCTCTGTTGCTTCAAAAGCCGAAGATTGAACAGAAGATAAAGTATTTGATGGATACTTGCACAAGGCTGTTAGGCTAGGGCCGTGTTGAATCTTCCACTACTGGGAGTATTCAATAAGATTTGACCATATGAGCGTATGCTGTGCAATAAAACCCATCTCAACTTCTTATTCCATGATATTGAAGTACGAGGCTATGAGGCAGACTTCGACATGGTGCTTAGAAATACCTGGGACGATTTTCATGTGCAACTACAGTCTTGCCTCCTACGTAGTCGCATTCTCTCCAATCAATCAACCGTTGCCGAAACCCATGGCAAAAGTTGAGATTGGCAACCAAAGATAAGATTTCTGGATATTGGGCATTGATGATCACAAGTATATATTGCCTATCTTGCATGGCTGCCTCTACGTGTAGGTTGATTTGTGTGTGTTTTGTAATTGGCTGCCGCCGCCGGTGAGTATGTGCGGTATCACACTAATTTTTGATGACCCTGGGCAGGCTCCTCGCAGGGCTCTCGCCATCTACGTGCTCTCAGTATCAGCAATAAATGTCGAAATGTAAGCGGAATAAAATACTTCGAAACAGTTGTATAGCATGTAGTTCTTTGAGAATTTATTATTAAAAATTGTTGGTGAATTTGACCAAATCCTTTTGCGCTACAGCATTAGATTTGAGTTTACGCGCACACCCTCTTCAACGACATCCAAGTTGTCCAACGATCTGTACCATTTTCTTAGAGGTGCCGCCATTCCAGCTGCATGAGCGCCATTTATCACGCCCCAAACTATAAAATGGCACGCCAATCCAATTGTTAGTTGGCTTATCAAAGTTCGCAAGGCTGATTTATATTTCTTCGTCGCATATCCTTATGGCCGAACCACCATGGACGGGACTGTCGACTTGAGCCTTTCCTATTTTATCGTGATGCACATATGCTTCAGGTAAGGCGTACAGGGAGAGCTTCCTTCAGCCTTTTGCATTTAGAAGAGCATATGCACTAGGCCTTTCTTTGCTCCCACAAAATGTAGAATATCTGAAAATTCTCTTGCGGAAGCCTACTGCTTAAATCAATTAAATAAGATCAAGAAGAATGGTATGTTAGGCGTTTATCATCACACTCAAATACTCAGGCATACACCATTGACATCTGTAAGGATAATTCGCAAGGCTCTACCTTCGTAGAGAGGAGCCAATGGACAGTCGTTGATCGCATAGCGACCATTGTCTGGAATGTTGCCCACATGGCCATCTGCTGCGTCCTAGCAGGTTTTACTCTTCAATTTCTCAACGCGGGCTTTGACCCAGACCTGATCTGTGGTAACGACAACAATGAAGGTTGTGCCGGATCAGACACCGTTGACCATACGAAGTAAGTGTGACCGTTATGAAATTCTGGTGTGGGTTGCAAAGAAAGCTGATCTGTATGATGAATAAGTGATATCGCACGTCTGTTAGCTGTAGTCGCCCTTTATAACATCGCACTGGACTTGGTTGGGTTACTTGGGTTGCGAATCCCAATACTGCGAAATTCGACGGCGATGATTATACTGCGGAGCATTAATATAATTCTTTGGCTTGCAATCCTGACTTCGGGTTTATTCCCGTCAAACGTGTTAATATATATTGGGAATGGGACGGATAGCACAACGTCTCTCGTCGGGACTGTCTTGTAGGTATTTCGGAGTGGCTTTATCTGATGGTTTGGCTGACAGTCCTCAGTGTCATGGAGATAATTACACTCATTGTCCTGATAGCGGATGCTTATACAAACCACAATGGCGACGTGGACATTGCGACCAGCATAAGAAACATGGTGCATCATGTTTAAATGGTCCTATATTGTCTTCAGGTTTTTGGGCGATACTTCAATCCGTCTTTCTATATTTTCAGAACTAGCCAGCGGTATGCCAGGACAAGAATATAGCAATAAGAGTACTTTTGCAACTTCTCATGCAGGAAGAGGATGGAAATGGAAGAAAAGGGGAAAATGGGGAACTAAGTGACAAGTAAAAATACATTTAAATTGTTGCTAAGCCGGTGGTCGTTACCTTGGATGGATTATACTAGATACAAGTTTTAATAAATGGTTTGCGACGGAAATTTAGAGCTCTAATTGCGATGGGACGATGAAATCTTCTTAATGAACAATATCTATTCAACAGAGCAAGGCGAGGAGATTGGAAATAAATTATGAACATGTGGTTGAAGAGACCTCGGAACTATATACCAGGTGGCAATAGCAGGACTTTAAAAGTCGTCTACGTACATAGCTAAACGACTGCAAAGCCCAACTCATCTTGAAGTCCCTCAAACTTCGCCTTATCGAGCTGTCCTACATCTCCTACCTGAGGAACGACTGCCCGCTCATAATTTTCTCCAACTCCTATCATAACTTCTCCAATACCGCCTCTATTTGCAAAAACATACCATTTTGCTCAGATACTCTCCACAGCCATACTCCACGCCTTTCCAGCGGGCACAAATACCGCCTCCGCCGCCCCAACACGTACCCTGTCCCCTCAACCACAACCTCCACAACCCCATTCACGACCTGCAACGCATGATGCGTCTCGCTGAATCGCAGACTTATACCCTCAAACCCCCGACCAGCATACGCCTTCGCGCCCTCAACATAGAACACCAAGAACTTGCCCTCAGACTCCTTCCGCGTAGCTAACGGGCGTACGACACAACCGCTAACGAGGAATTTCGGTCCGCTGTCAGCGCGCAAGAAGTAGCCGCTAGGCGCACACAAGCCCAATAGTGCGTTATCGGCGCTGGCGCCATGGGAGCTATTCTGACTCTGTTTCTGCACTGGAGCTTGCCTTGCGCTGGCGTCTTAGGAACTATTTCTCTCCCACCGCTACTGCCAGTGCGCGCCTCAAGTTAGCATTACAGTGCATGGGCTTGCCATATGGCAATGAGGCCTATGAATACCATTATGGCAGAGAATATGATATTGCTGATAGTGGAGGGGTCCCATGTGTTTGAAGAGGCCTCAGCTTGAGGAAGGTTGGGTGTATTTGCTGGATCATGTGGGAGTGCCATAGCGCTAAAAGATAGAAAACGGCAAGGCTCTTAGAATATTGGCCGTTCTGTTTAGAACTCTATGGGACGAGGCTGGCTTCCCGGACTGTCCCGTGACTGTAGGAAGTTGGGACTTGTTTGAAAGTCAGCATCTTGAGGGGCATGAGCCATGCTTATATAGAGCAAGTGTCTAGATAGATGCATTAAAGCCGCGCCTATTTGGATGGCCAGCCGGAATAACGAACTTTCTCAGTCCCCAAACCAATGGACTGTTCTTGAAAACACTCAGTAGGGTTCTATCGCACAAGAATTCGAGATGTCCCTGTCTCTTTGCCAGAGGGCCGGTTAATCCCTGTTGATTAAGCCACAGAAATAAAAGCTATTCTCTTTGCAGGTGAATACCCGATTTCCCGGGCCCGTGCACGCCCCAAGCGAATGCACGATTTTCCCGATTTTCCCTCCTCCTATTCAACCCCCCATGGCTCTATCCTACGACGCTCGAATTGAATTGGCTCTTGCTGAAATAGGTGAAGAAACAGCACCTAATTATGCCTATTACGCTAGAAAGCACGAATTAGTCCCGAGTACGCTGTCCTAGCGCCATAGAGGAATAACGACCTCGAGAAAGGAGGCCATCTCCGAACACCACCAAAACCTCACTACACTTTAAGAGCAGACCCTAATCGATCATATTAATCGTCTAACTGATCGAAACCTCCCTCTAACTGCACAAATTGTCCAAAATATAGCAGAAGAGATGGTTGGACGCAGAATGGGAAAGAACTGGACTGTAAGACTGCCGGTCTCATAGGGTCTCCAGTAGG
>Ga0335075_10012703_pt1 | contig 12717 bp, 10 predicted proteins | sample Lox_Sample_24_FD_206723 | JGI IMG/M metagenome (GOLD analysis project Ga0335075, IMG submission 206723) | Soil microbial communities from Loxahatchee National Wildlife Refuge, Florida, United States - Lox_Sample_2.4 | ecosystem: Environmental > Terrestrial > Soil > Wetlands | place: USA... | reverse complement strand
AGCGCACCGGCCACTTCGGTCACCGCGGCACCCACATCACCGACGAGGCTTCCGCCGGCTGTGGTGCTGGTGCCCACGTCGACGACTACTGCGCCGGGCCGGACGTGCGCGGCGGTGATAAGGCCCGGCCGGCCGGTCGCCACGATGAGCAGTTCGGCCTCGCTGGTAACGCGAGCCAGGTCGGGAGTGCGCGAGTGGCTGACGGTCACCGTAGCGTCGCGGGCCAGCAGTAGCTGGGCTACGGGTTTGCCGACGACGGCAGATCGGCCCACGACGACGGCCCGGCGGCCGGCCAGCCCTATCTCGTGGAAGTCGAGTAGCCGCAGGACAGCCTCAGCTGTTGCAGGGGCGAACACCGGCAAGCCCGTGGTGAGCCGACCCAGCGAGAGCGGGTTCGCGCCGTCGACGTCCTTGGCCGGGTCGATGGTCTCGGCCAGCTCCGCTGCTCTCGCGCCAGCCGGCACCGGAGTCTGCAGGATGATGCCGTGCACCGCCGGGTCTGCAGACAGCCGGGCCAGCTCCGCCCCGATCCGGGCGGGTGCAGCGCCCGCACCCAGGTCCGCGATCTCGCACTCGATCCCGGCCCGCGCGGCCGCGCCGCTGAGCGATCGCACATACCACGCCGCTGACTCGTCCTGCGTCGCCGTCACGATCGCTAGCCGGACCGTGATCCCCCTGGCAGCAGCCGCGGCAACTGCGTCAGCAGCGTGGGCGCGCAGGATGGCGGCAAGGTCCCTGCCGTCGAGCCGTCGAGCTGTCACCGCAGCAGATCCGCCCGAACTGCCGACGTCACCGCATCGGCACGGGCAAGCAGCGGGTCGACCTGCGCAACGGTTACGCCGTAGCGCTCGCGAGCTGCGGCGTCCGTGATGCCGGTCAGGTTGGCTTCGACGAGGATCCGCGACGTCGCTGTCGCGGCGCGGATGGCGTCCGCAGCAGCCGCCAGGTCGCCGAGAACGGTCCGGTTACCGGCCGGCGCGAGCGCCTCGGCCAGGTCGAGCAGGCGAGCCCCGGCAGCGATCACCGCGGCCGGCGGCTCAGTCGCAGTGACGAGCGCCGCGGCGACTGCGGCAGACCGGGCTGCTTGTTGCCCGGCGGTGTCCTTCGGGAGCGCGTAGGCCGCAGCGACCGAACCGAATGCCGCTGCGTCGGCTGCGATGAGATCCGTGCACTCCGCACGCAGCTGGTCTGCCTCGCGAATCACGCGTTCGACGGTCTGCGCGGCGGCCGCGTACCTGGGGCCGGTCGTGTACCGGGCGACCATCGCCAGCAGCGCGGCCGCCTGCGCCGCAGTCAGCGCAGCCGCCGCACCGCCGGCCGGCGCGGCCGTCCTCGCGGCCAGCTTCTCGAGATAGCTGCCTATTGCTTCGTCGCGCACTGTCATTTCATTGCTCACAGTCATCGTCCCCTGTCCATGTTGTGCCCGCCTGGGTGGGCAGGCATTGTCGTGATCAGCGGCGAGACCAGCGCAAACGCAATCAAGCCCCGGTGCTCGCGCAGCACACGGAACGAGATGCGGAAGAGCGCAACTGACTGTCCGATGCGCCGCATGATGTGCTCCGTCAAGGTAATCAGGCTGCGGCTGCCAGAGCTATGAGCGCGATGCGCATCTTCGATGACATGGTCCCTCGGTGTAGCCAGGGGCACGCCGGAGCGGGTCGATCGACTGATGGCCGCCGCAACCGACCGGCACGATCGGATATAGTGATCGTGAAGGGGAGTAGTCCTTCTGCTGGCAGGCCGACATACCGGCGCGATGCGCCCGGCCGCCAGGCCACTCGAGGAGTGGTGGACGAGACCTTCGGCTGTCGAGTCAGATCCGGCCGAAGATCCCCCTTAACCGGGAATCCTCGGGCGGCCGAGCGTTAAGGACGCCTGTTTATGCCCCAGCTTGCAGTGATCGGCATCGCGTTCGCGGTGACCTTCCTTGCCGAGCTGCCAGACAAGTCGATGTTCGCTTCGCTGGTGCTCGCCACCAGGCACCGGGCCGGATGGGTGTGGGCGGGAGCAGCGGCGGCCTTCACGCTCCACATGGCGATCGCGGTTACGGCGGGCCAGCTGCTCACCTTGCTCCCGCATCGCATCGTCGACTGGGTGGTGGCGGTGCTCTTCACCGCGGGGGCCGTATACCTCTGGGTCGCTAGCTTCCGGCAGCCGCACCAGGATGAGACGGACGCAGCCCGGCAGGGCGACACGCCGCCGTCATTCCTGCGCGTCGCCGCCACCAGTTTCACGATCATTTTCGTAGCCGAGTGGGGTGACATCACGCAGCTCACGGCGGCGAACCTGGCAGCGCGCTATAACCCCGTCCTGGTCTTCGCCGGAGCGACTATTGGCTTGTGGGCGGTCGCCGCGATCGCCGTCAGCATCGGCGCCAAGAGCCTCAGCCTGATCCCGATGGCGTGGGTGAACCGGATCACAGGGCTCATTTTGCTCGCGCTGGGGAGTTATGCGGCATTCTCTGCAGTCACCGGCTAGTTCCCGACCAAGGAGTCGCTGATTCTGGATCTCGCGGACGCGACTTCGTCGATTCGCCGGTACGGCGAGCTGATTGCATCGACGCCGGCGTTGCGGTCCTATCAGAACGACACGCTCACCGGGTTGACAGCGGTCGCCGCGCAAGCGCTCGCCGGGCGCTACGGCTTGAGCCCAGATGATCCGGAGCCGCAGATCGCCGCTGTCGCCCTGCTGGGGCTATGGCACATCCACTTCCGCGCGCTGCGCAGGCAACTCCACGGTACTGCGACACCCGATCAGGTTGAGAAGGCCGTCAGCCGCGACGTCGAGCGAGCGGGCGAGCTCATCGCGGCCGGCCTGCGGACACTGGGCTCAGGGTCGCGTGGCAGGACCGCTGCTACGGCGCCGGCCTGAGTCGGTGGCCGGACCGGGCTTGCCCACCTCGCCGAGGCCGGCGAGTACGGCGGGCAATCCCTTATCCAGGCGGTTCGGCAGCTTGACGGCCCGCTCAGTCCTGTGACTGGATTGTGGCGAAAGCTGCATCCGGGAGGACTGATCGTGGCTGAGACTCCGAACGAGGCGCTGCGCCGCAGGTATGCGCAAGAGCGAGACAAGCGGTTGCGTCCGGATGGCAACGACCAGTACTTGCGGCTCACCGGCCAGTTCGGCCGCTACCTGACCGATCCGTATGCGGAACGAGTCGAGCGTGAGCCCAAGCATGACCACGTCACGCTGGCCTTCGTGGGCGGGGGATTCGCCGGGCTGCTGACAGCCGCCCGGCTCAAGGATGCCGGGATCGATTCAGTGCGAGTCGTGGAGAAGGCCGGCGGATTCGGCGGTACCTGGTACTGGAACCGCTATCCCGGCGCTCAGTGCGACACCGCCGCGCTGATCTACATGCCGTTGCTCGAGGAAACCGGCCACATGCCGTCAGAACGCTACGCGCACGCACCGGAGATCCTTGAGCACTGCGAGCGCATCGGCAAGCAGTACGGCCTGTACGACGACGCTCTCTTTCACACGCAGGTAACGGACCTGGAGTGGGACGCGCCCGGCTGCCGGTGGATTGTGCGGACCGACCGCGGCGACGAGTTCACCGCACAGTTCATCGCGATGGGCACCGGCCCGCTGCACGTCCCGAAGCTGCCTGGCATCAGCGGCATCGAGACATTCGGTGGCCACTCGTTCCACACCAGCCGGTGGGACTACGCCTACACCGGCGGCGACCCGTCCGGCGCGCCAATGGACCGGCTGGCCGACAAGCGCGTTGCGATCATCGGCACCGGCGCGACGGCGGTGCAGTGCGTTCCGCACCTCGCGCGTTCCTGCCGCGACCTATTCGTGTTCCAGCGCACGCCATCGTCGGTGGACGAGCGCGGGAACGCCCCCTTGGACCCGCAGTGGTTCGCTGGAATCGCAGCGCCTGGCTGGCAAGAGCGCTGGATGGACAATTTCGTGGCCAACATGTCCGCGGGCGAGCAGCCGGACGGGGACCTGGTCAATGACGGCTGGACCGACCTGGCGAAGCGGATCAGGGGCAGGCTGTCAGCACCGCGCTCCGGGCCGGCCACCTTTGACGACCTGCTCGCGGACTTCGAGAACGCCGATCACGAGAAGATGACGGAGATCCGGGCCAGAGTCGATGCGATCGTGGCGGACCCCGCCACCGCAACGGAGCTGAAGGCGTGGTACCGCCAGCTGTGCAAGCGACCGTGCTTCCACGACGAATACCTCAGTGCTTACAACCTCCCGTCGGTGCACCTCGTCGGCACCGACGGGAAGGGGGTGGAGCGTGTCACCCCGGCCGGAGTCGTCGCCGCAGGCACCGAGTATCCAGTCGACTGCATCATCTACGCCTCAGGGTTCGAAGTCGGCACGCCGCCAATCCGGCGCTACGGGTTTGACCTCACGGGCCGGGACCGCACCCGGCTCTCGGAGTACTGGTCCGCCGGAATGCGCAGCATGCACGGCGTCCACGTGCACGGCTTCCCGAACGCCTTCCTGGTGCAGCTTGGCCAGGGCGGCAACTTCGTCGCCAACGTCCCGCACAACCTGAACGACGCGGCCAAGACTGTCGCGGCCATTGTCGCCCACATGACCAGGAACGGCTTCGACACCGTCGAGGTAACCAGGACCGCGGAAGACGCCTGGATGCAGCTCCTGGCCCCGAACCTGGTCATGGCGTCGTTCCTCGCCGACTGCACCCCTGGTTACTACAACAACGAAGGCCAGGGGCCGAGCCCGCACTCGCTGCTGGCCGGCTACTCGGCCGGAGCCCCGGCCTACTTCCGCTACATCGAGCAGTGGCGTAACTCCGGAGACTTCGAGGGTCTGGCGTTCACCGGGCGCAGTTGATCCGCATCGGCGAGCGAGACGTGCTCTGCGGGCTTGGCACAGGTCCCCGACAGCTGATGCCTTGTCGGCCCGAGGCGCGTCGAGCGACCAGCTGATGCGGGCCACGCTTACGCCCGCTGCCGCACGTCCCGCCCGCCGATGCTTCAGCCGGGCACCACGACGACACGCTCGCCGCCGCTACCCGCCGCCGCCCACGCTTGCGAAACCGCGGACAGAGCGAACACGCGCACCGGGACTTCGACACTGCCGTTAGCGATCATCTCGATGTATCCCGGTAGCTCGGCCATGATCGTATCGATCGACGCCGACCCAGCGCCGCTGCCGCTGATTCGGATCCGCCGGCTGCGCAGCAGCGCCGACGGAACCGCGGCCTCGCCGCCGGCCAGCGCTCCGATCTGCACGTAGGCGATGTCGGCGTCGTCCTCTTCCAGGCCGCGGCGGGCCAGGGCGGCGAATGCTGCCTCAGCCGGCGCGCCCCAGACGAAGTCGAGCACCAGGCCCGGCGCGGTCCCGCCGAGCGCGTCGGCCAGGGCCGCCGCAGTGACGTCGCGGGCGCCGGGTGGGGCAGCGGCGTCGCGGGCCGGCAGAGGCACCGTGGTCGCGCCGTAGGCTTCCGCCCGGGCCAGGCGGTCCCGGTCGCGACCGGCTGCGATGACCCGGTCCGCGCCGAGCAACCGGGCGTTCTGCACGGCGAGCAAGCCGGCCATGCCGGTCGCACCGAGAATCAAGACTGTGCCGAGAGCTCCGGCCTCAGACTGCCGGTTACGCAGCGGCAGCCAGGAGGACAGGCCGGGGTTGAGCCCGCCGGCGACCCTCTCCGGCTCGGCGCCGTCAGGGATGGGGAGCTTCATCGCGGCGGGCACCGCCATTCGCTCCGCCAGAGTGCCGTACGGGGGCTGCACATAGCCGGTGTAGACAAGCGTGCCGTCGGCGGTGCGGGCCACCGCGTCTACCCCTGGGATGAGCGGGTAGGTCCCGGTTGAGCCATAGTGACGGTTCGCCGCCAGCGAGCGCACGACGGGATGGATCCCGGCCGCCGCCAGGCCGACGAGCTCCCTGCCAGAGGGCACGGGCGGCTCATCGAAGTCCGCGCACTCTGGTGTGCCATCCGGACTGCGCAGTACAGCTGCCTTCATGACGTCTCCTTAACGACGTTAAATTGAGTTGCTCGCCAGTCTGCCCTTAACGACGTTAAGCTGTCAACCATGACCCGAGGACTGACGAAGGCCGCAATCGTCGCAGCCGCCCTCGGCGCCCTCGACGAAACCGGGCTCGACGGGCTGACCGTTCGCGTGGTCGCCACCCGGCTCGGCGTGCAGCCTCCCGCGCTGTACTGGCACTTCAGCGCCAAGCAAGACCTTCTCGACGAGATGGCCACGCAGATCTGGCGCGAGATCACCGACGAGCTCAGGGCACTGCCAGCGGACATCCGCTGGGACGAGGCGATGGCCGCGTTCGCCCGGATCACCCGGCAGGCTCTGTTGTCCCGCCGGGATGGCGCGAAGATGGTCAGCGGCACCTACCTGACGGACACCAGCCTGCTCAGGGAGCAGGAAGCGGGACTGGCGTCCATGCTTGCTCAGGGCTTCACCGTCGCCACAGCAACCGAGGCATACCAGCTGCTCTACAGCTTCATCATCGGCTTCTGCATCGAGGAGCAGGCGGTATCGCAGGCCGCGGCCGCCGGAGACAGCCGGTATTCGCTAGCGAACCGGGCTGAACGCGTCGGTGCTGCCGCACATCCGCTCGTCGCCGAGGCAGGGCCGGAGATCTTCAGCGACCGTGATCGCCGGTACACCCGTCTGGTAGGCGCCATTGTCGGCGCTGCGGGGCGGATGCGCGACCCCGCGGCGGCAGGCGAGATCAGTAGCGGTCGAGAAAGGCCTTGACCTCGGGGCCGGCGTATTGAGCGCCGTAACCGGCGTCGACGACCAGGCAGGCGACTGCGACGTCCGCTGACGGCTCGAAGGCGATCAGCCAGCTGTTGGGCTGCCCTTGGCCGTCGATGTCCGCGGTACCGGTTTTGGCGTAGACATCCGGGCCGAACCCGATCGCGTCGGCCGTCCCGCTGGTCACCACGGCCCGCATCATTTCCTTCAGCCAGGCGTCGGTGTTAGCTGGAAGCGGCGTCGCAGTGACCCGCGGCTCACCCGCGGCCAGGTAAGGCTGCCGGAAGCTGCCGCTGTCGATGGTGGCCGCAACCGACGCCATAGCTATCGGTGAAGCGACCAGCTGACCTTCGCCAAAGGCTTCTTGCGCCAGTTCGGATCCCGAGGCGGACCGCGGGGCGTTGAAGTAGCTCGCGGAAATGCTGCCGATGCCGATGTCCCAGTTCTGGTCCAGGCCGTAGTACTTCCTGGCTGTCTCGGCCAGGCGGCCGTTGGTCAGATAGACATACTGCCGATCGAAAGCGTTGTTGCAGGACTGGGCGAAGTCAGTGATGAACGGCGTCGAGGCCGGCTCGGACTCTCCCTTGTCGTTGTGGTAAGTCACCCCCTGAACCGTGAAGGCCTTAGGGCATTCAACGCCGGTGTCCGGCGTGAGCACCCCCTCGTTGAACAGCGCCGTCGAGGTGATGGTCTTCATCGTCGAGCCGGGCGCCACCCTGGCTGTGAGGGCGAAATCGTTGTAACCGGCATTGTTGGCGACGGCCAGGATCTTGCCGGTCGATGGCTGGATCACGACCATAGAGCTGCGATTATGTGCGGTGACCGCGGCCTGGGCGGCCTGCTCCGCCGATGGGTCGATCGTTGTGGCGAGCCCGGCGACATTCTTCGGTGCGACCACAACGGCCTGGGTGTGAGCGACGGGCTTGCCCTTGCTGGTCTGAATCTCGACGTCCAGTCCGGGGGACCCGTTCCCGGGGGGAGCGCCTGACTCCAGGCCGGCGGCGATGTTGTTCAGCCCCGGGTCACCGTAACTGGTGAGATTGTTACCGCTAGCGTCCGTGACCGAGGTGACGCGCGGAGCGACCGGAACGGCGTCAAGGTGGGTGGACGCGTTGAGGTTAGGCGCCAGGTCGTCGGGCGCCCAGGCGACGTACCAGTACTTGGACTGCTTCCCCTGGTAGGTAATCAGCGATGCGTGGTAGCGCCAGGTTCCGCTGACCATCGCGGTGCCGTCCGGCGCCGCGACGCTTGCGCTGGCAGCGTAGGTCACCTTCTCCCGAGGGCTCGCCGGGTTCGACGAGACCGCTGTCGCCGACCCTGGGGTACTGGTGAGTTTGCTGAGGTGAAGGTATGTCCGGAACGTCTTAAGAGCAGCTTTAGCGAGCGCCGGGCGATTTGTGTAGTTCGCCGCCTGCTTTAGGTCGCCGGCGTCCCAGGCCCGCAGGAAAGCCCGGGCTGTCTGCTGTCCGTCCTGGCTAGCCGATGATCCTGTCGGCAGGTAACCAGTAGTGTGCGCGGAACCGCGTCCTGGCAGGACCAGCACGGCGCTGATCGCCGCCGCCACCACTACGGCCACCGCCACTAGCACATAAGGAAGCTTTCGCCGCTTGGAACCCCGCCGCCCGTGCCTGCTGCGCGGTGACTGCTCCTCGACGACCGGCGGGAGCCGGGCAGCCGAGGGCTCCGGGCGGTACAACGAGTCCCACCAGCCGCTGTCATCCGAACTGCCGCTCACCTCAGCGACCGTACCTACTGCCCCGATTGCAGGCCAAATCATCCGGAAAATTGAAAGCGTACTGTTAGCTACGGTGCGGCAGCGCACTACCTGGCCGGGTGATCCGCTTCGCGGTGATGCACAGCGAGGATGTCCGTGCCGAAATCGCCGCCCGGGCGGCGCAGCACAGTATGCGCATGGTTGGCATCGGTCTTGTCGAACTCGATGAGAAGGTCGTCGGCCTGGACCCGGTAGTAGTGCCGGCCGTCCCGCGTCAGCGGGCCTTCCCAGGCGAAGTACACCTCGCTGGCCGCAAACTTCGCTGCCTCCCGCGCGGCCATGGCCTCCGGGAGCCGGTCCAGGTAAAGAGCCACGATCTGCCCGAGCAGCGCCCGCGCCGTCGGCCCCAGTGCAGAGGCGGCAACACCGAGCGGCGCGACCTGCGCAGCGCGAGGCGAAGTGGCTGAGCGGATGTCGCCGGGCGCCTGATCAGCGACGACGGCTCTCGTACGCCCGGCTGGCCCGAGTGCGTCGAGCAAGCCGTGCCCGAGATCCTCCTCGGGCCCGAGCGGCCGGGACAGTGTCTGCCCGGCATGGCTCACGCACGCCGGATTCGCGCCAAGGAAGACAGGGGCGGGGGAGACCTCGTCACCTGCGATGGTCATCGTCACGGACAAGTGGTGACCCTCGAACCGCCAGGACCAGACATCGTCCCCGGCCGGATCGCCGAACACGGTCAGGAAGTAGTCGCCGCTGTGCCGGTTCATTGCGCGCCGCTCTTGCAAATCGAGCACTTCCTCGAGCGCGACGATCGCCATCGCCTGAGCGAAACAGTGCTCGCTGAGCCCGGTCGCCAGCAACCTGTTCGCGGCCTTCCGGCCTGCCACGCTCATTAGTGCCAGGCACCCGCCCGGCCGGGGGTTCGGCCGGTACTCGATCCAACGCCGCGCCGCGTGATCGCCGAACTTCAGTGCCGCAAACTTGCGCTGCTCGTCATCGAGCTCCCGCAGCAGCGCCCCTGCCTCCTGCCGCATTTGCGCCGCGATCTCGCCACCCGCCATGCCTCCGGTATACCAGCGCGGCCTACACCACACGCGTGCTAGCGAGCACAGCTACAGCGTGTCGCTGATAGTCGGAGCGCGGTCTTTGGGTTCTTCCCAGGCTTCCTGCCGTCCGAGCGCGGTCATGTCCAGGAAGCTGTAGGCGAAGTCGACGTGGTCCAGACCCCGGGCGTAGGCCGAGTAGGTGTGGAAGATCTTGCCGTCCGCACGCAGGAAGCAACTGGCGCCCGGCAGCTCGGTCGACTGCGCGCCATCCAGAAGACCGGGTTCGGGCCGGTAGTTGTAGTCCAGCTGCGGGACCGATGTATCCAGGGTGACCTGGAAGTCATAGTTGAAGTCGCTGCCGTAGGACGAGTACCAGGGCAGCACCCAGCCCCGCCCGGCGGTGTAGGCGGCGACCTTGGCCTGCGGCGCCCGGCACACCATGGCGAACGCCGTGTTCCGCGACCGCAGCCGCGTGATCAGCGCGCCGGCGAACTCGCTGGTGTACTCCGTGCAGGAAGGGCACGCCGCGTCCCAGTCCGGGCCAAACATGATGTGATGCACCACCAGCTGCCGGCACTCGCCGAACAGCCCGGCGAGCGCGACCGGGCCATCAGGGCCCTCGAAGGTGTAGTCCTTCTCCACCGGGACCATCGGCAGCCCGCGCCGCCGAGCGTTCAGCGCGTCGCGCCTGCGGGTTAGTTCCTTTTCCTCGGCCAGCAGCGCCAGCCTGGCCTCCAGCCACTGCTCGCGCGAGACCACCTCGGGCAACGCCATCCCAGCCTCCGTTACGACCGACATCACGTACGTCGACAAGTGAGACCGGCCGGCGAGGCGAGATTAATCGGCCCGGGCGGAGAAACGGCCAGCCATCTCGTCGGCCTGTGCGGCTGCCTGACCAACCGCCCCGGCAGTTGCCGGGTCACCGGAGTCAGCCCGGTGTCAGCCGCCGATACCGGGCTGATACCAGCCCCGGCGTAGAAACCTGCTTCGAAGACCAGCATCCACCGACCGACAAGGCGAGCACGATGCACGAGGCAACTATCGAAGTCAGCGCGTACCGGTCCGCCCTGCGGGCGGCGTCAGCCGGGTTCGCCCGGCTGGTGCGGGCCGAATGGACCAAGTTCCGTACCGTCCGCGGCTGGCTAGCCGGCATGATCATTGCAGCTCTGGTGACCGTCGGGATCGCGACGCTGGACCACAGCGAGTGCGGTGGCACGGTCACGCCGGGCGGAACTCCCGTTACTGGTCAGGGTTGCTCGTCCCCCGTCGGGCCGGGCGGCGAGGCCGTCACCGACAACCCCTACTTCGTGCAGCGACCGCTGGGCGCCCGCGGCAGCGTTACCGCCCGGGTGACGGCGCTGACTGGTCAGTCTGCTGGCCCGACCTCGACTGGCACAGCGAGGGCTAGCCTCCAGCCCTGGTCCAAAGCCGGGATCATGATCAAGGCCAGTGACCGGCCAGGATCGGCGTATGCCGCGATGATGGTGACGGCCGGCCACGGGGTGCGGATGCAGTATGACTTCACCGGCGATATCGCCGGCCCGGCTGAGCCGGTGTCCGCGGGTTCCCCGTGGTGGCTGCGACTGATCCGGTCAGGTGAGACCGTCACCGGGTATGAGTCTCGCGACGGGACGCGGTGGCACGTCGTCGGGACCGTGCGGCTGGCGAGCCTGCCGGCGAGTGCGCTGGCCGGGCTGTTCGCCGCAGCCCCGGCAGGCAGCGAATCAGTGACATCGAGTTCGATCAGCGGGTCGAGCAGTGACTCGGGCATGAACCTGGCCACTGCCGGCTTTGATCACGTCAGTCTCCGCGGCGCGCAGCCGGGCCAGGCATGGACTGGCACCGATGTCGGCGGCACGGCCGGAGCACCGGCCGGCACCGGCTTTCATCAGGTCGACGGAACGTTCACAGTCACCGGGTCAGGCGATATGGCGCCTGACGTACCAGCAGCTCCCGACGGGGGAGGCGGATTCCCGATCGAACACACGCTGCTCGGAATCTTCGGAGCCCTGGTCGCGGTCATTGTCGTTGCCGCGATGTTCATGACCGCCGAGTACCGCCGCGGCCTCATCCGGGTCACCCTGGCAGCCAGCCCGCACCGGGGCCGGGTACTAGGCGCGAAGGCCGTGGTAATCGGCTCGGTCAGCTTCCTCGCCGGGCTGGCCGGCTCCACCGCCGCGCTACTGGCAGGCGAGCACCTGCTGCGTTCCCGCGGCAACTTCATCATGCCCGTCAGCACACTGACCGATGTCCGAGTAGTGGCGGGAACGGCGGGCCTGACAGCAGTCACCGCGCTCCTCGCGCTGGCCGTCGGCGCCCTGCTGCGGAGCAGCGCCGCAGCCGTCACCATAGTGATTACGGTGGTTGTCCTGCCTTACCTGCTCGAGAGCACGATCTTGCCAGCAGCGGCGGCGGACTGGGTGCTGCGAATCACGCCCGCGGCCGGCTTCGCCATCCAGCAGAGCCTGCCGCAGTATCCGCAAGTGGCAGCGAGTTATACGCCGGCGAACGGCTACTTCCCGCTCGCCCCGTGGGCTGGCTTCGCCGTGCTGTGCGGTTACGCCGCGCTTGCCCTGGCACTTGCGGTCATCGTGCTCCGCCGGAGGGACGCATGACCTACGCCCGGCACAACGCGCGCTCAGCCCGCGCCGCACTTCGGTCCCGCACGGGACACCGGCCCTGAAACGAGCCGGATTGCAGGCGCTTCCGCGGAAGCGGCTCGTGAAATCCTGCACAAGGCGGCTCCGCGGGAACGTGATTAAGGTGCAAGCGTGACACGCCCGCTCGCCGCTGACCCGATGGCGGCGGTGCCTGTCGAGCCCGCAGTGCTGTGCCTGCACTGCCGCGCCGACGACGAGGTGCCCTTCGCCTATAGCGAGCGCTACGTCGCCGCGGCCGCGCCGGCTGGCAGCAGGGCCCGGCTGCACGAGACCGACGGTGATCACTTCACTCTCATCGATCCTCACTCAGCGGACTGGCGGGTGGCCGCCGACGCCCCTGCCCGAGCTACTCGGCGCTGCCCGGCAGTCATCTCGCGGGCAGGGGTGGTAAGGGCGGGGGAGGTTCCGATGCAGAGCGGCCGTCAGGGCACCGACAAGCGCGCGCACTTCCGGTCTGGCTCGCCTTGCCGGTGAACGGTGTGTTGTGGTTCGTCGGGCCGCGGGCGGGCTGGGTTATAGTTTGGGCAGTTTCTGGCCGGAGGGGCGCGGTGGCGGGTTCTGTGAGTGGTCAGCCGGCGCGGCCGTTGATGGTGGAT
>Ga0335075_10012702_pt1 | contig 12717 bp, 9 predicted proteins | sample Lox_Sample_24_FD_206723 | JGI IMG/M metagenome (GOLD analysis project Ga0335075, IMG submission 206723) | Soil microbial communities from Loxahatchee National Wildlife Refuge, Florida, United States - Lox_Sample_2.4 | ecosystem: Environmental > Terrestrial > Soil > Wetlands | place: USA: Florida... | reverse complement strand
GTCTGGGCGGCGATCACGTCATGGATCGTCATCGTCACGTCTGGTTGATCCTGTCTCGCCCTGCTTGAACTCTATGCACTGATATTTACAGATTCATCCTGTCTCACACGAGTTTGACAGAGAGGGGCCCGGTGGACCTCACTGGGCTGCTGCAGCATGCCGCCCAGATGGCAAGCCTGGCCGGGCACGCCGAGCAGGCGGTCAGCCTGGCGCGGCACGCGATCAGCAGTGCCGGGCCCGCAGCGGAGCCGCTGGCGGCTGGCTCGCTGCGCATGCATCTCGCTGCGTATCTATGGGAGGCGGGCGACACCGCGGATGCGCTGGCCGAGCTTCGCCAGGCGGCTGAGGCAGTGCCGGACGATCCGCCGTCCACCGTGGCAGCCGGGATCGAGGCGCAGCAAGGGCGATTGCTGATGCTGCGGGGATGCACCCGCGAGGCAGCGATACATGCCCTACGGGCCGTCGCGCTGGCGCGTGCCGTGCGGGCGGACGACGCGGAGGCCTCGGCGCTGGGCACCCTCGCCGCGGCGGCCGCCGCGCGGGGCCGACTCGACGAGGCGGTCGACCAGCTGCGCCGGGCCGCCCGCCTGGCTGCCGGTCAGTCCGACATCGCGGGCCTGCTGCGGCTCCAGCAGAATTTGGCCGCGACGTTGTGGACGAGCGGACGCTGCGCAGACGGTGCCGACGTGGCTGTGGCGGCCGCCAAGGTGGCGCTGGAGGCCGGCTTGCGGACTCAGGCGGGGATGCTGCTGGCCAACGCCGGGGCAGCGCTGGTCCGCACCGGCCGCTGGGACGAGGCCGACAGGTTCCTCCAGATGTCCGCTGACGTCGTCTCCCCGTACACGCTCGGCAGCACGTATCACCTGCTTCAGCGGTCACTGCTGCGGTTGTGGCAGGGTGAGGTGGCACTAGCCCGCGCCGACCTGGCGGTCATCCTGCACAACTTTCCGGATCTCGATCCCCAGCTCGCATGTCCCGTCTACACCCAGCTCGCGGAAGCGGCGCTCTGGAATGACCGGCCCGCCGAAGCGCGTGAGGCGGTCACCACCGGACTGCGGGCGGTCGAGGGGAACGACGATCCCGCGTACGTCATGCCGCTGTGCCGGGCCGGGCTGGCGGCGGTGGCCGCGGAAGTGCGGCGGCCGCGTATCCACCGCGACCACGCCGGTCTCAGCCAATCGCGCCGGGCGGCCGACCAGCTGATCGAGACGGCACGCGCCATCGCGGCCCCTGCCGATACCAGGTTGACCCCGGTCACCGAGGCTGAGCTGCTGACCGCAGAGGCCGAGCACGCCGGCGTAATCGGCGGTGACGCGGCAGCCCGATGGGGCGAGGCGGCCATCGCGTGGGCTGGGCTACGCTATCCATTCCCTCGGGCGTACGCCCGATGGCGCCAGGCCGAGCTTGAGCTCATAGCGGGCACGCGCGCTTCGGCCTCTGCCGTCCTCGCCGAGGCGTGGCGCACGGCTGCATCACTGCCCGCTCAGCAGCTGCGACAAGAGATCGAAGCGCTGGCCGGCCGGGCCCGCATCACGCTGCCCAGCCCCCAGCGACCCGTGGGCTGACGGGCCAGAACCCGGTGCAGGCCTGAGATTGACCAGCCGCGAGCTCGACGTGCTGCGGCTCCTCGCCGCGGGCCGGACCAACCGGCAGATCGGGGCGGAGCTTTTCATCAGCCCCCGGACCGCCGGTGTGCACGTGTCACACATCCTGGCCAAGCTAGGCCTGGCCAGCCGCGGTGAGGCCGCGGCCGCAGCGCACAGCCTCGGCCTCACCAAGCCAGCCGCCCCCGACGCCGACACCGTGATCAGCGCGCATACAGCGCGGCAAAGTCCATCTCGACCCACATCTGGGCCACCTGGCCGGACTCCACCCGGAAGATACCCGTGAACCCGACGTCGGCCAGCCGCCCTACTGCGCTGACATGCAAGAAGTCGGCCACCTGCCTCAGGTGCATCTCACCGAAGAAAGCCACCATCGTGCCGTCAGCGTTGCTGAAGATGGGCCCGAACTCGGTGAGCTCGACATCGGTGAAAGCCTCGTGGAATAGGCGGAGTATCTCCGTGACACGGCCCGATGAGACCAGCTCATCGAGTGTTGAGCCGTCGGCGCCGACCCACCCCTTCCGGACGACCTGCTCGACGATCGCTGTGCTATTCATGTCCCTCTCCTCCATACCCGGCCTGATGCCGCCATCCGGTGGCCCAGGTTCGGCCTCACCGGCGTTCACTGCACGCAGCATGCAACCGACGGTTAAGGAAAGGCATCTGTCACATGGCTTATCCGCCCAGCACGAGACGACGTATTTTCCCGGAACAGGCGCCCCACAGCTTCGCCCCGGCGCGATCGTCGTCAACGACAACGGCGAAGAAGACTACATCGCCTACGTCCGCGACCCCGCCAACGGCTTCCTCAGCATGCGCGGCCGGGCCTGGTTGACGAGCGCGCGCGACGGATCGGTGAGGGCGCAGACCCGGCATCTATTATCTCGGCGCAGCGCGCCTACGCCGACCGGCCCTGGTTCGCAGCCACCAGCGAACACTATGACGATCCCGAATTCCTCAACTTCGCCGCGCTCAATTTCAGCTTTGACCCGGCTACGGTGCTCCCCAAGGTGCGGTGCCGGGTGTTCGCTGAGCGGAACGAGAACACCCCACTAGGCAGCCAGCTCGCGCCCGGCTTCATGCCCATGCTGGATAACTGGCTCAACACCACTTAGACACCATGGACCCAACGCGCACTGGGCACCGTGCCTTGTTCTGGCTCGTCGGCCCATTCCTTGGTTCGCGATGTCTTCAAGACAGCGTGCAGAAGCCAGCGGATCTCGCGGCCGTTTGCTGGCGCTGCTGGTCATGACGGAGGTACGCGCGCGTTGATCACCCGGTCCGGTCCGATGCCGAACTGCTCCGCGCGGGTGCAGCCGCCGTCTAGCCAGTCGAGCTGTCCGGGTGCGTGCGCGTCGGTGTCGATCGCGAAAACGCAGCCGATCTCCACTGCGAGCCGCAGCAGGTCATCGGGCGGGTCCTGGCGCTCGGGCCGGCAGTTGATCTCCACCGCGACGCCACGGTCGCGGCAGGCGCTGAACACCGCCTCGGCGTCGAACTCCGACTGCGGGCGGCCGCGGCCGGTGAGCAGGCGCCCGGTGCAGTGGCCGAGCACGTCGGTATGCGGGTTACCGATCGCCGCGATCATCCGCTCTGTCATCGGCCCGGCTGGCATCCGCAGCTTGGAATGCACGCTGGCGACCACGACGTCGAGCTGTCCCAGCAGCTCCTCGGTCTGGTCGAGCGAGCCGTCGTCGAGAATGTCGACCTCTATCCCCGACAAGATCCGGAACGGCGCCAGAGTTGTGTTCAGCTCGCCGATCAGCTCCAACTGGGCGCGGAGCCGCTCAGCCGACAGCCCTCTGGCCACGGTGAGCCGGGGAGAATGGTCGGTCAGTGCGATCCACTCGTGCCCCAGGTCCCGCGCGGCCAGCGCCATCTCCAGCGGCGGGCTTCCGCCGTCGGACCAGTCCGAGTGCGCGTGGCAGTCGCCCCGCATCGCGGCGCGCAGTGCCGACGGCGGAGCCGGCCGGCCGCCGTCGAGCAGCCGGGTCAGGTACTCCGGCTCCTGCCCGGCCGCCGCCTGCGCGATCACCTGGGCGGTCACCTCGCCGATCCCGGCCAGCTGCTGCAGCGTCCCGGCCTGCAGCCGGCCGGCCAGCTCCCCCGGAATCAGCCCGGCGACGACCTCGGCGGCCCGCCGGAACGCCCGCACCCGGTACGTCGGCGCGCCGGACCGCTCCAGCTGGAACGCGATCTGCCGCAACGCCCACACCGGATCCACACCTGCCAGCTTACGAACGAAGCGCCGCCCCGTCGGGGAGGTCGACGCTGGTTCACCCGTAGCGCTCGGTTCTACGCTGTGAATATGAGCTCTCCCGCGCCACGACGGCGAGTTGGTTACGGGCCTCCTGGGGATCGCTGATTTCCGGGTCAGGCGACGACGAGCGGGCGGGCGGCCGGGGAGGACCGGTCAAGGGTTGTCCAGACTTCGCGCAGCCGGGTGACCGCGCGCTCCAGCACCTCGGCGGGCTCGGTATACGGCAGGCGCAGGTAGCGCTCGAGGGTTCCGTCGGCGCCGAATCGCGAGCCGGGGACGATCTGGACGCCGGCCGATCGGGCGAGGACGCTCAGGGGCTTGGACAGAGGCGCGTCCAGAGCGATAGGCCGCCCTGCGGCGCGCTGACCCGCCACCGGGGCAGGTCCCGGGCCAGCGCCGCGAGCCAGCAGCCGCTGTCATGGCGCATTCCAGAAGTGCTCGGCGGGATCTTGCCCTGCGGGCTGGCGAGCGGCATGTACATCGGCGCCCGTTTCGGCCCCGGACCCCGCGACGGGCTGATGACCGGCCTGGCCCGCCGCACCGGGCGGTCCCTGCGCCTGGTCCGCGTCTGCATCGAGCTGACCGTGCTGGCGATCGGCTTGGCTGCTCGGCGGAACGGTCGGCGTCGGCACCGTGCTGTTCGCCGTCAGCATCGGCCCGCTCGTGCAGTTCTTCCTGCCGCTGCTCGACACCGCAGGCACGAAGGAAGCATCCCGGCGTCGATGCCGATTCCGGCCGGGAGCCGCTCGGGGGCGAGGGCGGGCTCGTACGCGGCTGAGATCGTCGTCCTGATGGCCCATGATCAGATGCCCGAGCTCACTTCCCGGTGAGGAATCCGATCGCCGCCGCCAGCACAACGGCGTTGTAGAAGAAGCTCAGCACGCTGTGCACCATCACGTGCCAGCGCATGGCCTGCGTGGTGACGTTCACGTCGGAGACGGCGAACGAGGTGCCGACCGAGAATGAGAAGTAGAGGAAGTCGGTCGCCGTCGGTTTCGCGTCGCGGGGGAATTCCAGGCCGCCGTGGACGTCCTGGCCCTTCGTCCCTTCGCCTGCCTCCTGCTCGTAATAACGCGAGGCGTAGAAGCCGGCGTAGCCGGCGTGCAGCAGCAGCCAGGCGGCGATGATCGCCGTGCCGCCGAAGAGCTTGATCGCATGCCCGTAGGTCGTGTTCCCGCCGTAGGAGAGCGCTGAGGTGAGGCTGCTGACTCCGACCAGGCTGGCCAGGATCGCGAAGCCGAAGCTGAGCCGGGCGCTCGTGAGCATCCGGCCGACGCCGCTGACGGGCCGGACGGAGTCCAATTGGGTCCGCCGATGGCGGGCGATCGTGAAGCCGATGGCCAGATAGCAACCGACCAGAAGGTCCCAGCCGATCAGATAGCCCAGGTCACTGCCCGCGCTCGCGGAGAAGAAGGCGAGGCCGCAGCCGAGCGCCACCAGCCCGAGCTGGGTTACCCGGGTGATCGCGGACGCGGCCACCCGCCCCGCCGACATCCGGCTTCCGAGCACGGGCATCGGCGGCCGCGTCCCCCGTTCCTTGGTCTCAGGCCAGGCCAAGGCACCCCGCCAGCCCGGCGCCATAGTTCGTACCCGGCTCAAGCCCACGGCAGTCTTCGGCGATGCAGCGCCATGGTTCCTGGGTGTATGTCGGCCGCATTCCCCGCGATACAGGGCGTTAGGACGCGTGCCACCTGGGTAGCGCGGTGTCTTGACCGGGCGAAGGCGTGCCGAAAAGAGATGATCATCACGCTGAGCCTGTCGGCGAGTCTGCTGCCTTCTGACCCGGAATCGGTCGGGCCGTACCGCCTGATCAGGCGACTGGGCGCGGGCGGCATGGGACAGGTCTACCTGGCCAGGACGCCGGGCAGCCGTCTGGTGGCGGTCAAGGTCATCCGGCCGGAACTCGCGGCCGACCCCGGTTTCCGTTCCCGTTTCGCGCGCGAGGTGACCGCCGCGCGGAGTGTAAGCGGGATGTTTACCGCGCCGGTGGTGGACGCGGACCCCGACGGACAGCTGCCCTGGTTGGCCAACGGCCTATGTGCCGGGGCCCTCGCTCACGGACGCGGTCGCCGAACGCGGCCCGCTGCCACCCGGAGTCGTGCTCACCCTGGCGGCGGGACTCGCCGAGGCGCTCGTGGCGATCCACGCGGCGGCGTTGGTGCACCGGGACCTGAAGCCGTCTAACGTGCTGCTTGCCCGGGACGGGCCGCGAGTGATCGACTTCGGCATCTCCCGGGCCGCCGACGCGAGCGTGCTGACCCAGACCGGGGCGATCATGGGCTCGCCCGGATACCTCTCTCCTGAGCAGGCCGAGGGCCGCCAGGTAGGACCGCCGGGCGACGTGTTCAGCCTTGGCGCCGTGCTGGCGTTCGCGGCCACCGGCGCGGGCCCGTTCGGCACCGGCCCGGCCGTCGCGATTGCCTTCCGGGTCGTCAATGCCGCGCCGAACCTGTCCGGCGTGCCTGAGCAGCTCCGCCCGCTGATCGAACGGTGCCTGGTGAAGGATCCGGCTGCCCGGCCGTCTCCAGGGGAACTGCTCGCCTCCCTCGGCGCCGGGCACGCGGAGCCGCAGTGGCTTAGCCCGCCGCTGGATGACGGCGCTGAGCCAGCGGCCGGGCTCGCCACCTACGCCGGGCCGGCCGGCGAAGCCACGCCGATCCGGGGCCCGGCCCCTCCGACCGGCCCAATGGCCGAGACGCCCGCACCCAACCGCCGGGCCGCCCGCCGCGGCAGGCCGGGGCTGGCCGTGACCGCGGTGGCGGTCCTGGTCGCAGCGGCGGGGATCGCACTGGCGGTCACCAGACAGGAAACCCGGTCGTCGGGTCCGGCCGCAGTCCCGAGTCCCGCGCGGACCGCACCGAGTCGTCCTGCGGTTGACGGCGTGTGGACCGGCACGTACGACTGCGATCAGGGCCTTACCGGCGTGCAGCTGAGGATCACCGGCTCAACCGCGAGCGCGCTCAAAGCGACGCTTGACTTCTACCCGGTCGCGAGCAACCCCGGCGTCGCGAAAGGGAGCTACGAGCTAGTCGGCAGCTATTCCGCCGCCCAGGGGCTGGTCCTCAACCCGGACTACTGGATAAGCGAACCGGCAGGCTACGAGATGGTCGGTCTCAGCGCGCCGTCGCCGCGTGCAAACTTGATAAACGGCTCCGTCCAGGGCCTGAACTGCTCGACCTTCTCGGTGACCAGGTAGCTCACCGCAAGCCGTTCAGTCATCCGGACTCGCGAGCACCTGGTCCGCACCTTCCACGCCGACGTGGCCGACGCGGCGCCCGCCGGGACGATCCGCATCCTCGGGGAGGACGTGACCGCGTGGCCCCGCGGCCGGCTGCGCACGCTGCGCCGCCACGTGGCGATGCTGTTCCAGGACCCGCAGTCGTCGCTCGACCCGCGGCACAGCGTCGGCTCGTCGATCGGGGAGCCGATCCGGGTGCACCGGCTGCGCGATAACGCCGCCGCCCGGCGCGCCCGCGTGCACGAACTGCCCGCCGCGATTCCAGCCTCAGCTGCCCGATTCGTCCGGACTCGGAACCTTGATCATCAACGCGGTGGAGGGATATTCTCCCTAAGTCGATCGGAAAGATCGTAAATAGAGTGAATATGTCGAGGAGTCCTACCTTGCACAGCGGCACCGAAGGCATCAGCTCCGCGCAGAACCCCCGTCACCTGCACCGCAGGGCCTTCCTCAGGGCCGCCACCGCCGCGGCCGCCCTCGCACCTGGCGTCGGGCTGCTTGGCGGGCTGCTCGACGGGCAGCGCGCGGCGGCCGCGACGCTGGCTGGAGGTGCCGGCACCGCGACCCCGAAGGCGGCGGGCGCCGGCGGCGGGCGGACGTCCCGGTCCTTGCCCTCGATTCTTCTCGGCGGCGCGGAGGTCCGGCCGCCGTCCGTGCCGCTCGCCGTCAGCTCCCCGTACCTGTCGACCTGGCTGCCCGGGACGGACCTGACCTCGACCGTCCCGCAGTTCTGGTACGGCAGCAACCGCGGCTTCGCCGGCCTGATCGCCATCGACGGGAAGGTCTACGCCTGGGCGGGCCAGGCTGAGATCGACGGCGCCGCCGCCGCTCCCCTGACCCAGACGTCGCTGCGGGTCACCGCCACGAGGTCCGTCTTCACGCTCACCGCCGGCGGCGTCGAGCTGACCGCCGAGTGGCTGTCGCCGATCGAGCCTGACGACCTGAAGCGCGAGTCCCTGCCGTTCACGCTGCTGACCGTCGAGGTACGGGCCATCGACGGGGCATCCCACGATGTGCAGGTGTACGCCGACATCACCGGCGAGTGGGCATCATCCGACGAAGCCGACGTCATCACCTGGGACGCGACCACGACGGCCCGCAACCAGTACTGGTCCGTCCAGTTGCAGACCCCGGACCCGCTGACGGAAGACACGCAGATGGCGAACTGGGGCAGTGCGATCTGGGGATCCCCGCGGGCGGGGAACCAGACCTACCAGTCGGGCTACGCCGCCAGTGTCAGGAACCAGTTCGCGTCCGCGCGCAGTCTCACCGGCGCCAACGACACCGACTTCCGGGCGGTCGATGACGACCAGCCCGTGTTCGCGTTCGCCAGCGACCTCGGCCCGGTCGACGGGGACGAGGGTCGGTCGGTGAGCTTCGTGATCGGCCACGTCCGCACCCCGCTGATCAGCTACGGCGCCGACGCCACGCCGATCCTGCCGTGGTGGAGCACGTACTGGTCGCACTGGTCGGATGCGGCCGACTTCTTCCTCGCCGACGCCCCCGCCGCGCGCACGCGCGCCGCCGCGCTCGACGCGAAGATCGAGGGCGCCTCGACCTACGCGGCCGGCGTCGGCTACTCCGCGATCACCGCGCTGGCGGCGCGGCAGTGCTACGGCGGCTTCGAGCTGGCGGTCGGGCCGGACGGACAGCCGTGGGTGTTCGGCAAGGAGATCTCCTCCGACGGGGACGTCAACAGCGTCGACATCTGGGACCAGGCGTACCTGATGTGGCTGTGGCTCGACCCGGCGCTCATCCCGCTGTGGATGGACCCGGTCCTCGCCTGGTGCGCTTCCCCCGGCTGGCAGGACGAGTCGCGGTGGGCGGACATCCCGTCGTGGGAGGACTCGCAGACCATGTACTGCGTGCACGACCTCGGGGTGTACCCGGTGGCGCCGGGGCGCGCCCCCGGCAACGGCGAGCAGATGCCGATCGAGGAGTCGGCGGGCATGCTGATCATGGCCGCCTCCTACGCGCGGCGGGTCGGCCCGGAGATCGCGCGGCCGTTCCTGCAGCAGTGGCGGCTGCTGTGGACCCAGTGGGCGCAGTACCTGCTCACCCAGGTGCCGACGCCGGCGACTCAGCTCACCACCGACGACTGGGCGCCCGTCTACCTCACCCCGGCCGGCGGGACCAACCTCGGCATCAAGGCGATCATCGGCCTGGCCGCGGCCGGCCAGATCGCCGCGATCCTCGGCGACGAGGCGAACGCGACCGCGTGGTCCCAGGCGGCGAAGGACAACGTCGAGCCGTGGGTCACGCTGTCCCTCGACCCCTCAGGCAGCTACCTGAACCTGGAGCAGGGCGCGGCCGGCACGTGGACGACCGTCTACAACGCCTTCTATGAGGAAGTGATCGGCGAGAAGCTGGTCCCCGAGGACGTCAAGGCGCTCCAGGCCGAGTTCTACCTCACCCAGCTCGAGCCCTACGGGCTGCCGCTGCAGACCGACGCCGGGGAACTTTCCAAGGTCGCCTGGAACCTCTACATCCCCGCCTGGCTCAGGGACTACCCGGTCGCCGCGGAGCTGCTCGGCCGGGACGTCGCCTATGTCAACGACACCCCGTCCCTGGTCCCCTACGGCGACCGCTACAACACCGACACCGGCGTCGAGGTCACGGGCGTGAAGGCACACCCCACGCTCGGCGCTGTTTATGCGGTGCTCTTCGCCGCCGAGCCGCCGGTCGCCACGACGCTGACTCCGGCCGCCGTGCCGGTCGTTCTTGACCAGACCGGAACGGTCACGCTGGTCAACACCAGCACCAGCGCTGAGAGGCTGACCGTGACCTGGACGGCCGCGCCGCCCGCGGGCTCGGGAATCACGGTCACGCCCGCGTCCGGGTCCGCCGCGCTGTCCCCCGGCGCCAGCGACCGCGTGTCCCTCACCGTGGCGGTTGCGTCCAGCGCGGCACCCGGCGCGGTCACCGTTCCGATCAGCGTCACGGCCGTGGCGCCCGACGGCACCACCCTGCTCAGCCCCGGGTCGTACCTCCAGGTCACGATCGAGTCGCCGATCTCCTCGACCGTCACTCCCCGATCGCTGCTGGTCGCCCCCGGTGGGAGCGGCTCGGTCACGCTGGCAAGCAGCAGCATCGCCGGCGTTCCGCTCACCGTGCAGTGGGCCGCGGCGCCGCCCGCGGGCTCGGGGATCACCGTCACTCCCGCCTCCGGGTCCGCCGCGCTTGCCGCTGGCGCCAGCGCCGGCGCGTCCCTCACCGTCGCGGTGTCGTCGACTGCCGCGCCCGGGACGGTGACCGTCCCCATCAGCGTCACGGGCGTGACATCGGACGCCGCGACCCTGCTGAGTCCCGGCGCCGCCGCCCAGGTCACCATCCCCTACCCGTCGCTGGCGGCCGCGTTCGACAACGTGGGCATCACCGATGACTCCGATCCGGCTCCGGGGAACTTCGACGGGTACGGCAACAGCTTCTCCGCGACGGCACTGGCCGCCGCCGGCCTCGCCCCCGGCGGGCCGGTGACAGCGGATGGCGTCACGTTCACCTGGCCGGATGTGCCCTCCGGTGAGCCTGACAACGTCGTGGCGAGCGGGCAGATCATCGCGCTGTCCGGGTCCGGAAGCACGCTCGGGTTCCTCGGCGTCGCGGACAACGGGATCGCCTCGGGAACGGCGACGGTCACCTACGCCGACGGGACCGCGCAGTCGTTCACCATCGAGTACCAGAACTGGATCACCGCGACGCCCGTCAACGGGGACGTCCTGGTGGCCACGACCACGTACTTCAACCGCACGACCAAGGGCGCGGCGCGCACCCCCAGCGTGTTCGCCGCCACCGTGCCGCTGACGGCAGGCAAGACCGTCGCCTCGGTCACGCTCCCCGATGTCAGCGTCGCGGCGGTCAGCACGAGCACCGTCTCGATGCACATCTTCGCCATCGAGATCGCGTAAGCCCGTTCGACCACTCCGTCGGCCTCGACGACGCGCCGGCCGGCGACGAGGCGATGGACGCCCGCAAGGCGCTCAAGGTCCTGGTCATCCCGTAGTCGGGACGACGCTGCGCACGGGTCGCCTGGGGCTGCGGATCAGCGCCTCGACCAGGCCGGCCACGGTCCCGGTCGGCCGGTGTCGATCACGCGGAGCAACGGTCCGTTCGAGCTAAAGATCTTGATTTTCTCGAACGGACCCGGGTGACTGCCCGGCGGCCTGTGGCCGATGGGACCCGCGCCGGCGCTGACGGGGGTTCTCCCGGTATCACGAACGCAGCAGGCCCGTCCATGACCATGCTCAGCGCCCCGGCCGGATCGCCGGACTTCGACGCCGTGCGCATGCTCGCCAGCTGGGCAGCCACCCGCCAGGCCCCGGGTGCTGATGTCCCGGCTCACTCGTAGCCGGCATGGTTTCGGCCGCCGTCTTGATGAGCCTGGCCGCCTCATCGGGGCGGGAGACGGCGCTGAGCATGAGCGCCTCCTGCGTGGACGCGGGCCGCGTGGCCTTGGAGCCGGTCCGCGCGGCGTGGCATGGTTGCCTTTGATTCGGGCAGTGTTGAGGCATTTCGTCAGCTCGCCGCGAGCGGGGCTGACCGGTGGTCGCGGGAGGTTGCGGTGGCAGGAACGAGGCACCCGGCAGGCAGGGCGCGGGTCGGGGCGTGGGGCGCGGCCGCGGTCGGCGGGGGCGCGGCGGCGCTGCTGGCGGCGTGCTCGTCGGCCACCCCGCAGCAGCTGCACATCCCCGTCACCGCGACCGCCACCGCCCCGCATACCGTCAGCATGACGGTCGGCGGGCGCACCCGCGCCAGCCTCGACGTGCTGACCGGGACCACCGTGCTTACCATCGGCACCGCCAATTTCGGCCCGGGCGGGTCGCTGCTGACCGTGACCACGCCCGCGGGTACCCCGATGCCGCAGCTGAGCTCGTCCGATCCTGACGGCACCGGCAACGGCACCCTGGTCGACCTGACTGCCCCGAACTCACCCGCGGTCACCGTCACCCTCAACGCCGGCGTCAGCTGGCAGATCGACCTGGACGGGGGCGCCAGCCGAACCGACGTCGACCTGCGGGGCGGTCAGCTGTCCGGCATCTCCTTCAACGCGGGCTCCAGCCTCGTCACCCTCGCGCTGCCGCGGCCGGACGGCGACGTGCCGGTGCAGATGGTCGGCGGGGCCAGCGACTTCCAGCTCAGCCTGCCGGCCGGGATCCCGGCCCGGGTGACCGCGGACGGCGGGGCGGGCGAGGTGTCGTTGGAGGGCCAGCAGCACACCGGCGTGGCGGGCGGGTCGGTGTTCACCACGGCCGGCTGGGCGCCCGGCGTGACCGGCTTCGACATCGACGCTACGGCGGGCGTCTCGACGATCACCGTGACCGCCCGCTCCGGCTGATCCCGCCGCGCCGTTCGGGTTTTCGCGCAGCGGGCGGCCGTCCGGCGATGATCTGCCCGACGTCCGGCCACGGCTTAGTTTCGCCCACCCCGGGTCAATCACTCCGTAAGTGGACGGTTCTGGCAGGTAGTGGCCTATATGGGACGTATCCTGGCTAACCTGAGGCGGGCCGTCGTGATCCACCATCGGCCTTCAGGCTGGGTGCTGGCGCGAAGGAGAACAAAGGCTCGTGCGGGTAAGGCAATCCCCCAGCCTCGCGGACGGCAGTGGGGCCAGCCACCGC
>Ga0335075_10012701_pt1 | contig 12718 bp, 12 predicted proteins | sample Lox_Sample_24_FD_206723 | JGI IMG/M metagenome (GOLD analysis project Ga0335075, IMG submission 206723) | Soil microbial communities from Loxahatchee National Wildlife Refuge, Florida, United States - Lox_Sample_2.4 | ecosystem: Environmental > Terrestrial > Soil > Wetlands | place: USA... | reverse complement strand
GTAGAGTCCCGGGCTGTCGACCACGCCGCCCTCGTGGCGAAGCTGGCCCTTGGCGTCGAGCACGGGCGCGTCGAGCCATTCGTAGTCGGGCCGAAAACCGGTGGCCCACACGATCGCGCGGATCTCGCCGCTTTGCAGGTCAAGCTGCAACCGCGTCGAGGAGGGCACGCGTGTCGGCGCGAAGCGCTCGGGCGGGCCGACCTCGGCGTCACGCCCGTGCGTCGCCGCCCACTCGTCGAACGTGTCAAGCAGGCGCCTCATCTTGAGGTCCGCGAGCGAGAACACGTTGCGCAGGCCGCCGGAGAACAGCGCGCGGCCGTCACGTACGGCCGCCCAGCGGCCCACCAGCTCGACACCCATCGAGGCCAGCGTGTTGAGGTCGAGCGTCGCCCGGTCGGGAGTCCCGACGAGCTGGGGCGAGGGCAGCTGCCTGGCCCGCCTGAGGTCGTCGACCTCGTCGTACCGCTGGTCCCACACGCCCGACGCGTCCATCCACCACAGCACGTCGCGCCCGCGGTACGTGCGCGGCAACCGCACGTGCTCCCCCGCCGAGAGGGTCACCGGCCGGCCCGAGCGCTGCAGCTCGGCCGCCAGCTGCACGCCGGTCGCCGAGGCTCCCACGACGAGCACCCCGCCGTCGGGGAGCTTGGCCGCGGCGCGGTAGTCGAACGGCGTCACCTGCTCGACAGACGCCGGCACCGCGGCTTGGAACGCCGGCACCGAGGGCCTATTGCAGGCGCCGCTCGCGATGACCACGGCGCGGCTGGCGAACTCGCCGCGGCTGGTCGTCAGGTGGTAGCCGTCGCCTGCGCGCCGCACCGAGGTGACGTTCGTGCCGGTCCGGACGGGAGCGCGCGAGGCGGCGGCGAAACGCTCGATGAGCTCGGTGATCTCCCCGGTCGTCATGTAGCCGTCGGGATCCGGGCCTTCGTAGCGAAGGCCCGGCAGGCGGCTTTGCCAGTTGGGAGTGAGCAGCCGCAGGGAGTCCCAGCGTTCGCGCCGCCAGGAGTTCGCCACCTCGCCGCGCTCGAGCACGAGATGGTCGATCGACCGCTCGCTAAGGAAATGGCTGGCCGCGAGGCCCGCGTGCCCCGCGCCGATGACGACGGTGGTTACGCGTTCGATGGCGTGATCCTCAAACCGCTCAGGCGACCTCGACGGTGACGTTCGTCGGGTTGGTGAGAGCGTCGAACACGGCGGAGCGCTTCTGGGACTGGGCCACCAGCGCCTCGATGTCCTCCCGCGACGCGTCCGCGTCGATCGCGAACGTCACCTTGATGTCGTTGTAGCCGTTGCGGACGTCGCTGTCGGCACCGAGGATGCCGCGGATGTCGTGCGCGCCCTCCACCTGCGCCTCGACCGAGCGCAGCTGGATGCCCCGGTTCTGCGCGACGGACGCCACGCCCGCCGTCAGGCAGCTGGCCAGGCCGACGATGAGGTATTCGATCGGCGTGATGCCGTTGTCCGTCGCCGCGAAGACCTCGGGGTGGTCGGCTTCGAGCACCGACTCCTCCTTGTGGCTCTGCTCCTGCCCTAGGCCGAAGTAGCTCTGGACCTTGATCGTGCTGTGGACGCCGTTCTGCCACGTGGCGGATGCGCGCCAGGTGAACTGGGCAGCCTCCGGCGCGTCCTTCAGCGCGTCCCGCGCCTCGAGCAGTGCCTGCACGTTGACACCGTTGTCGGCAACCGTGGTCATGTCGGGTGATGCCCCTTTCGTTCTCACTTCCCATATTCCCCATGGAGATGATTGACAATACATCAGCTGAGGCGAGCTATCATAGCCCCCATGGCGGAGCCAGCCCCGACGCTCGCGGCCGGCCCCGTCGGCCCGGCCGGCAATGCCGGCAGTGTTGGCCCCGCCGGCGCAGCCGGCAATGTTGGCACGGTCGAAACCCAGTACCTCGACCTGCCCAAGCCGGTGCGGCTGGACTGCGGGCGGGAGCTGTACCCGGTTCGCGTGGCCTACGAGACCTACGGTGCCCTCTCGCCCCGGCGCGACAACGTCATCCTGGTGTGCCATGCGCTCAGCGGCGACGCCCATGCCGCGGGCTTCGCGAAGACGCCACCCGAGGAGAGCACGCGCGACGGGTTCGCGGCCGAGGATCGCGACGGCACGGCCGGCAAGGGGCTCGGCTGGTGGGACGGGATGATCGGGCCAGGCAAGGCGTTCGACACCGACCGCTTCTTCGTCGTCTCCACCAACCTGCTCGGCGGCTGCCGCGGGACGACGGGGCCGTCGTCGATCGACCCGGCGACGGGCGAGCCTTACGGGCCGGACTTCCCCGTGATCACGGTCGCGGACATGGTGCGGACCGAGCGCGCGTTCCTGGACGAACTCGGTATCGAGCGGCTCGCCGGGGTGGCGGGCGGCTCGCTCGGCGGGATGCAGGCGTTCGAGTGGGCGATCTTGTTTCCCGATCAGGTCGATGCCATCGTGGCGATCGCCAGCACGCACGCCCTCCACCCGCAGGGCGTGGCCTGGAACGCGATCGCGCGTAACGCGATCACGCGCGACCCGGCCTGGCAGGGCGGCCGCTACTACGGCACGGGCGCGGCGCCCGACGCCGGCCTGGGCGTGGCGCGGATGGTCGGCCACGTCACGTACCTGTCCGCGCTGGCGCTGAACGACAAGTTCGGCCGGCGGCTGCAGTTCGCCGACGACATCCGCTACACGATCACCGAACCGGAGTTCCAGGTCGAGAGCTACCTGCGCCACCAGGGCGACTCGTTCGTCAAGCGATTCGACGCCAACACCTATCTCTACACCTCGCGCGCGCTGACGTATTTCGATCTCGCGCGGCAGTACGGCAGCGGATCGCTGGCGCGGGCACTCGAAGGCGTTTCGGCGCGGACGCTGATGATCGCGTTCAGTTCGGACTGGCTGTACCCGCCGTCTGCGTCGCGGGAGATCACCGACGCGCTCCGCGCTGCGGGCAAGCCCGCCGAGTTCCACGTGATCGAGGCACCCTATGGCCACGACTGCTTCCTGCTCGAGGAAGCGCGGCAGACGCCCATCATCCGGCGCTTCCTGGCCGAAGGCGCCGCGCCGGAGCCGACGGCATGACGACGAGAAGAGGACATCCTTGACCGACCAGTCCCCCCGTGTCGAGGAAGACCGAGCGTTCGGCTTCGAGACACGGCAGCTGCACGCCGGGCAACGGCCCGACCCGAACACGGGCGCACGCGCGGTGCCGATCTTCCAGACGACCAGCTACGTGTTCGAGGACCCGGAATCGGCGGCGGCGTACTTCAACCTGCAGGAGTACGGGAACACGTACTCGCGCATCATGAACCCGACCGTGGCGGTGTTCGAGGAGCGGATGGCGAACCTCGAGGGCGGCGCCGGCGCGGTGGCGTTCGCCAGCGGGATCGCCGCGCAGGCAGCCGCGCTCTTCACGCTGCTGCAGCCGGGCGATCATGTCGTCTCGTCCTCGGCGCTCTACGGCGGGACGGTGAACCAGCTCAAGCACCTGCTGCGCAAGATGAGCGTGGAGCTGACGTGGGTCGATCCCGACGACCCGGCCGCGTGGCGGAAGGCGGTCCGGGCGAATACGAAGGCGTTCTTCGGCGAGACGATCGGCAACCCGGCCGGGAACGTGCTGGACATCGAGAGCGTGGCGTCCATCGCGCACGAGCACGAACTTCCGTTGATCGTGGACAACACGTTCGCGACACCGTACCTGTGCCGCCCGATCGAATGGGGCGCCGACATCGTGATCCACTCGGCGACCAAGTTCATCGGCGGCCACGGCACTTCGATCGGCGGGGTCGTGGTCGAGGCCGGCACGTTCAACTGGTCCAACGGGCGGTTTCCCGTCGTCGCCGACCCTTCTCCCGCCTACCACGGCCTGCAGTTCCACGAGACGTTCGGGACATACGGCTACGTGATGAAGCTTCGCGCCGAGACCCTGCGCGACCTGGGCGCGGCGCTCTCGCCGTTCAACGCCTTCTTGTTCCTGCAGGGGCTGGAGACGCTGTCGCTGCGGATGGAACGGCACGTTTCCAACGCGCGGGCCGTGGCGGCGTTCCTCGAGTCGCATGAGCTCGCCTCAAACGTGACCTATCCCGGCCTGCCTTCGAGCAAGTACCGGCCGCTGGTGGAGAAGTACCTGCCGCGCGGCGCCGGCGCGGTGTTCTCGTTCGACTGCGCCGGCGGCCGGGTCGGCGGCCAGGACCTCATCAGGGGCCTGACGCTCTGGTCCCACCTGGCCAATGTCGGCGACGCGAAGAGCCTGGTCATCCATCCCGCCAGCACCACGCACCGCCAGCTCGGCGACGACGAACTGCGGGCGGCCGGCGTCGGGCCGGGGACGGTGCGGCTGTCCGTGGGGACCGAGTCCGTCGCGGACTTGATCTGGGACCTGGAGCAGGGTTTCGCGCTGGTCGCCGCGACGGCGGCGAAGAAGGTGGCAGCTACATGAGCGAGCCGGAGGGCGCCGGCGGCGCCTGGACTGAGGAGCGACGAAGGAGCGACGAGGGAAGGAGGCGCCTTAAAGGCGCCCGGAGGCGAGCGGGAGAACAGAGCGAGCGGCAGACAGAGCGAGCGGCAGACAGAGCGAGCGGCAGACAGAGCGAGCGGGAGACAGAGCATGAGCGATTTGGGGCGGTATCAGGATCCGCTGACCATCCAGCGCGTGCTCCACGCCGCGAACACGATCGCGATCGTGGGCCTGTCCAACAACGAACTGCGGGCCAGCTACTTCGTCGGCTACTACCTCAAGCGGCACGGATACCGCGTGATCCCGGTGAATCCCCGCGAGACGGAGATCCTCGGGGAGACCTGTTACGCGAGCCTGCTTGACGTACCCGTGCCAGTGGACATCGTGAACGTCTTCCGCGCGCCTGATGCGCTGCCGGGGATCGCGCGAGAGGCGGTGGCGATCGGCGCCGGCGCCCTGTGGTGCCAGTTCGGCGTGATCAACGAGGAGGGTGCGCGGATCGCCGAGGAGGGCGGCGTGACCGTGATCATGGACCGCTGCCTCAAGGTTGAGCACGCGCGCTACGTGGGCCGGATGCACTGGTTCGGCCTCAACACCCAGCGCATCACCTCGGTCCGCACCGGGCTCCAGTAGCCGGCCAGAGGCGAAGAATTCACGCCGCCCGCACGAAATTCGTCATGCTCATTTTCCGGCGGATCAAGGGCGCTGGACCCACGGGTACCCGCGGAAATAGCGATGGCCGGCGCTGGGTTTGAATAGTCGTGTGCTTTGCGCCCGCAGCCAGCAGGCGGCACTTTAGGCGAAGGATCAGCCGTGTCAGACAACTACCGCAAGGACCCCGAGGCCATCTCCCGGCTGACGCCGGAGCAGTACCAGGTCACCCAGCAGAAGGGCACCGAGCCGGCGTTCCGCAACGAGTACTGGAACAACAAGGAGCCCGGCATCTACGTCGACGTCGTGTCAGGCGAGCCGCTGTTCGCGTCCGTCAACAAGTACGACAGCGGCACCGGGTGGCCCAGCTTCACGGTACCGATCGAGGCGGGCAACGTGGTCGAGCGCCGGGATCACAGCCACTTCATGATCAGGACCGAGGTTCGCTCCGCCCACGGCGACAGCCATCTGGGCCATGTGTTCCCCGACGGGCCCAGGGAAGCCGGGGGGCTGCGCTACTGCATCAACTCCGCCTCCCTCCGTTTCATCCCGGTCGACGACCTGGAACGCGAGGGGTACGGCGCCTACCGCAAGCTGTTCGAGACCGCACATCAAGCAGGGAGCGCATCGTGACGACAACTGAATCCGCCATCCTCGCAGGCGGCTGTTTCTGGGGTATGCAGGATCTCATCCGCAAGCTTCCCGGCGTGCTGTCGACCAGGGTCGGCTACACCGGCGGTGACGTACCGAACGCCACCTACCGCAACCACCACGGCCACGCCGAGGCGATCGAGATCACCTTCGACCCGGACCGGCTGTCCTACCGGGACCTGCTGGAGTTCTTCTTCCAGATCCACGACCCGACCACCCGCAACCGGCAGGGCAACGACATCGGGACCAGCTACCGGTCGGCCATCTTCTACCTCAGCGACGCGCAGAAGCAGACCGCAGAGGACACGATCGCCGACGTCAACGCCTCCGGCCTGTGGCCGGGCAAGGTGGTCACCGAGGTGACGCCGGCCGGGCCGTTCTGGGAGGCCGAGCCCGAGCACCAGGACTACCTGGAGCGTTACCCAGAGGGGTATACGTGCCACTTCGTCCGCCCCGGCTGGAAGCTGCCCCGCCGCGCGGACCGGGTCAACCTGGGCGGATAAGTCCTCGTCCTCGGCCCGGGCGCCTTCCTCGATCCGGGCCCTGAACCCGGCCGCCCGGCGCTGTCCGTTCTTGATCCGGCCCATCAGCGCGCCCGACATCCTGTCCCGCTGCTTGGACAGCAGCACGAAACTGGCTACCCCGCTCACCAGGAAGGCGAGCGCGAGCAGGAGCAGCCCCCGCGCGCCGATCAGGTAGAGCAGGACGATCGACACGACGAGCAGCAAGAACCGCGCGGACGTGTAGGCAAATGTGGCTCGCATGACATCCCCAGCATAGGAGATGCCGCGCCGTAGTCCACGGGCCTCCCGCCTATTACCGCGTTCCGGTCATCACGCGGCCAGGATGTCCGCCAGCAGGTCAGGGTCAATGTTGCCGCCGGAGAGCACGGCGACCGGCGACCCGGACTCCGGCAACTCATTGGAGTGGAACAGCCACGCTGCCACGGCGGCCGCCCCGCCTGGCTCGGCTATTAGCCTGGCCCCGGTCGCAAGCAGCCTGACCGTGGTGAGCATTTCGTCCTCGGTCACGGTGATGATGTCGGTCACGAGCTCGCGGATGTGCGCGAACGGCAGCTCGCCGACTCGCTCCACCGTCAGCGCGTCCGCGATCGTGCGATGGACGTCCGCGGCGGGCCAGGCCACTCGCTCGCCGCGGTGGAAGGAGTCGCGGGCGTCCGCGGCGAGTTCGGGTTCCACGCCGACCACCATGGCCTCTGGGCGGCGGGCCCGGATCGCGGCCGCGATGCCCGAGATCAGCCCGCCGCCGCTGACCGGAACCAGGACGAGGTCAACCTGCGGCCAGTCGGCCGCGATCTCCAGGCCGACCGTCCCCTGGCCGGCGATTACCGACCGGTCGTCGAACGGCGGGATCAACACGTACCCGTGCCTGGCCACGAGTTCGTCGGCGGCGGCGACGCGCGCTGCCAGCGTGGGCGCCACGGTCACAATTTCCGCGCCGTAGTACTCGATCGCGTCGGTCTTGACCTTCGGGGCCGTGCTCGGCACCACCACCACCGCATGCGCGCCGAGCAGGGCCGCGGCGAAGGCCACGGCGTGGCCGTGATTGCCGCTCGAATGGGCGATGACCCCGCGTTCGATGGCGGCCGGCCCGGCCGCGGTGATCGCGGCGTAGGCCCCGCGCAGCTTGAAGGACCCGGTTGGCTGGAGCGACTCCGGCTTGACCAGGAGCCGCGGGTCCAGCCGCGGGACGGGGACCAGCGGGGTACGGACCGCCACGCGGACCAGCCGCCTGGCCGCCTCGGTTATCTCGTCCACGCCGACCAGTCCGGGCCGGCCGCGATCCGTGTCGGCTGCGTCGTGCCCGGTGCCTGGCTGGGCTCTGCCTGCCATTCCGTCATTCACTGTGTGTAATTCCTTGCCCTAGAACACGTGCAGACTCACGTGATTCTTACCAAGAGTGGCATTTCCGCTACTCACCGGCTTACGGACGATCAGCGAAACGCCCATCTAATTTCCAGAAATCTAGGTAGAAAGTACTCGTTCAGCGCCAAACTAAGAGGGACAACTTACTTGTGCACGAGGGAGACGGTCGGAGGGGACTGAACGTGGACGGCAACAACGAGCGCCTGCTCACGCCGGGCGAGGTCGCGGCACTGTTCCGGGTGGACCCGAAGACTGTCACGCGCTGGGCGGCCTCCGGGCGAATCACGAGCATCCGTACGCCCGGCGGGCACCGCAGGTTCCGGGAGTCCGAGGTGCGGGCGTTGCTGCGCGGCGACGGCGAGCCATCGCCACAGGGTCACCCGGCCGCCTCGCTGGGTTAGTAGTTGGAAGGTTTGGCCTTATCCTCATCGGGTGTGGCGTCATCATCGCGCGGTAGCCGGGTCCTCCCGGCGCCGGAAAAGCGCTGTCTTCCTTGCCCTCGCCGCGGTGCCGTGGGCTACCGCGGTGCTGTCGGCTACGGCGGTGCTGTCGGTTACCGCCGTGCTGTGGGCTACGGCAGCGCTTTGGGCTGGCGCGGGCACCGGAAGCGGACTGGCCGACGCGGCGGTGCCGCCGTCGGCGCCCGCCGCCTCCGGTTCCTGGACGGTCTACCACGGCGACCCGGGCGGCACCGGCGTCGCGCCACCGACTAGCGCGGTCGACACCACTACCACGCGGTGGACATCGCCCGTCCTGGACGGGCAGCTCTACGGCGAGCCGCTGATATACGCGGGCCGGGTCTACGTGGCGACGGAGAACGACACCGTCTACGCGCTGTCGGCCGCGACCGGCGCAGTGGCCTGGTCCTCGCACCTGGGCCGCCCCGTGCCCGCCGGGTCACTCCCATGCGGCGACATCTCGCCGAGCGTCGGCATCACGGGTACCCCGGTGATCGACCCGTCGCGCGGCGAGATCTTCGTGGTGGCCGACGAGGTTACCGGCCGAGGCCCGGCACACCGACTGGTCGGCCTCAGTACCGCGTCGGGACGAATCGAGATGAGCGAGGACGTGGACCCGCCGGGCGCGGTTCCCGCCGACCTGCTGCAGCGCACCGGGCTGACGCTGGACGGCGGCCGGGTGGTGTTCGGGATGGGCGGTAATGACGGAGACTGCGCCACGTACCGGGGCCGGGTCGTGGCCGTACAGGAAACCGGGGGGACCCCGACGTACTTCACGGTTGACGCGGCGCCGGGTGAGAACCAGGGAGCCGTGTGGATGGGCGGCGCCGCGCCCGTGGTCGACGGAAGCGGCGACATCTGGGTCAGCACCGGGAACGGATCGGTCTACTCGTACCAGCATGCCTACGACGACAGCGATGCGGTCCTTGAGCTGTCCTCATCCCTGCGGCTGCTGCAGTTCTTCGCGCCGACCACGTGGCCCACGAACAACTCCCGGGACCTGGACATGTCAACGGCGCCGGTGCTGCTGCCCGACGGCCAGGTGGTGCTGGCCGGGAAATCCCGGATCGTCTACCTGCTCAACGGCGCGCACCTGGGCGGCATCGGCCACCAGCAGGCCACGCTGGGAGCGGATGGGTCCGCCATCATGGGGTCGGCCTGCGCCGAGGACATCGACGGCGGCGCCGCGGTCGTGGGCATGACGGTCTACCTGCCCTGCCAGAGTGGCATCATCGCGGTCCGGGCCACGGGTTCTCCGCCGGCGTTGCACCTGCTGTGGAGTTCGGGGACCGGCGGCGGCCCGCCCATCGTGGCGGCGGGCCTGGTCTGGACCATCGGGCCGAACGGTGTGCTGTACGGACTTGACCCGGCCACCGGAAGGGTGCGCCAGCAGGTGACGATCGGGACGCCCGCCAACCATTTCCCGACGCCGAGCGTCGGCGACGGCCTGCTGCTCGCGCCCTCCTCCGACCGGGTGGTCGCCTTCGCCGCGCCCGCCCCTGGCGCCGGGCCGGCGGGTCCGACGACCGCGGGTTCGGCGCGGCCGACTGAGGGCCAGAGTCACACCGCGCCCGCCACGCCCACCCATGCCGAGGGCCGCTTCCCCGCCGCGGCCGCCTTCGGCGCGGGCGCGGTGATCATCGGGCTGGGCTGGCTGCTGGCCCGCCGACGGCACAACTCCCGCTAGCAGGCCGGGGTCACCACTCGTCGCCGTCCGCGGGATCCGGCCACGCCGCATCGCCGTGGCGGCTCGCGTACTCGAGGAATTCCTGCTGGAGCGCCTCGTCGTCCCGCCGCCACCGGTCACGGCGCTGCGCGACTTCCTCCGGGGTCAGCGCCTGCGCGGCCAGCCGGGAGTAATCGGCGTCCTGTGGTCCGATCTCGACGTAGGCGTCACCGATGACGCGCCCGTCATGGCCAATCGCGCTCTGCGGGACCTTGAGGTTCCCGTTCGGCAGTCGTATGACAAACATCGCCCGATCATCCTAGATGCCGTAGCGCCGGTTGAAGTAGAGCATGACCCGCAGTGCGGTCCGCGTGTCGCCGGTCAGCATGTCCACCAGGGCCGGCCGCTGGGCGGACGCGATCGCGGCAAATGCGTCCGCGAAGAACTCCTTGCGCCCGAGACCACCGGGCTGGCGGTGAAAATCGCTGGTCAGATTCGGCTGGCACTGATCGTAGAGCATGCGGAACTCCGCCGAGTCGGATTGCCATTTGCCCGGCGGGCTGTCGAGATCGTCCAGCGCGTGGCCGATCTCATGGCACATCACGTCCGGGGTAGGCGAGGGCTGCGAGCCGACGACGACCTTGCGTTCGCCGTAGGCGCCCGCGCAGGCATCCCACGACGCCTGCCCCGACGGTAGCCGGACGCCGCGCAGCGCGGTCATCTCGTCGAGTTCCGGTACGCCCCCGGGCCCGACGAAGATGGCGTCGAGCTCGGCGGCCAGCCGAGCCTTGATCTGCTCGGGAAGCTCGGCCAGCCGGTCGATCGCCTCTGTGACCTCCTGCGGCGGCAGCGTCGCCGCATCCCATTGCCGCCACAGGATTGCCTCGAGCGAGCCACAGTGCCTGCGCCCGTCCGCGGATCGCGCCCGTCCGGCCGGATGCGGCGGCGCGAATGGCAGCCTCATCCGCAGGGCCGCGCGGGCCCGCGGTGGCGGCCCGGCGTCCTCGCCGGCCTGGCGCGGAACTCCGCTCGCGGCGCGCACGTCCGCCGCGGCCCGCGCATCCGCGGCGGCGCGCATGTCCGCCGCGGCCCGCGCATCCGCGGCGACTCGCATGTCCGCCGCGGCCCGCGCATCCGCGGCGACTGGCATGTCCGCCGTGCGCGCCAGGCCAGCCGGCGGCTCGGCGTCGTACCAGCCCGGAGGGGCGGTCGCGGCCGCCGGGATCGCCTCGCTCGGTGCCTCGCGGATCCGTGCTCGCGCCCCGCCGACCCGGACCGCGGGCGAGCCTGGCGGCCTGCGGTCCGACCCCGGCGGTGCGCCGGGACCGAGCGACGGTGCGGGACTGGGCCACTCATCCCGCGTCCCGGCGGCGGCCGCTGCGAACACGGCCGGTGATCCGCCCGTTCCGGCCGATCCCTCGCTGCCGGGCGCTGGGCCTGCTGGCGGCGGGTGTCGCTGGTTTCTGCGGTGCCTTCCCTGGGGGATGCCCCCGGCGACCGCGGCACGGCGGGGATGGACGAGTCGGCGGATGCGGTCGAACAGCCCTAGCCGCATGTACCGTCTCCTGCCCTGTCTCCCTGACGGCCAGCGTATGCGGTGACCGCGAGCCGCGCCGCCGGATGCAGCAATGAGCTCCGCTTCCGCTCTGGGCTGGGTCAGACGGGGACGAGTACCAGCCGGGGATTAACTCCGGCGATACCAGCGTCATCAGAGGCGAGGGCGGCGTGACCTCGCTCGGCTGCGGCCAGGCCACGTGCACGTCGACGATGTCGGGGGGAGAGGTCGCGCCGATCGTGATGCCGATCTGCTTAGGGCCGGATCCTCCACGCTAGTGGGGCTGGTGAGGCAGAAGGGAGAAGACGCGGCCTTGCGGCACGCAAACCCGGCCCACGGCCTTTCGGGCGTGCATCAGCAGCCTCCCGCCCGCATCGCGCCGTGCCATCCCGGCCCGGTTGTGGGGCGCGTGCCCACAAGTCCCGAACGACCGCGCCCACTGGTCGCGAACCGTGTGCCACAGGCCCGTGACCAGCCCGCGGGGTGCGGCCGGGGTTTGATCACGGTGGCCGGGCGGACAGCCCAGCTGCTACCAAAGTTTGACTAATTTCGACACGGCACCTAGTTGCCTGAGGCTAGGCTTCGGGCATGTTGCTGTCCGGTGCGTTGGTTGCCCTTTTCATGACGGGCTGCTGGCTCTACTGCCTGACGGACGCCATACTGACCCCCGCCTGCGAATGCCGGGGCCTGTCGAAGCGGGCCTGGGTCGCGGTCATCGCGGTCACCTTCATCGGCGGCGCGTTGGCCTGGCTCATCGTCCGGCGGCCGGGACGCGACCAGGTCTGGACCGCGGCGGATGATGCCGCGGCGCGTCACCCGGCCGGGCGCGGCAGAACGGGGTCCAGGGCGCCCAAGGGCCCCGATGATGACCTGGAGTTCCTGCAGGTGCTTGACCAGGCGATCAGGGGCAACCCGCCGGTCAGCTGACCCCCGCATAGGAGTGCAGGCCGGTGATGAAGACCTGCACGACCAGGATGTTGAACATCAGGCTGGCGAAGCCGAGCAGCTGGATGTAGTGGGCGCGGCGGCCGCGGAAGCCGGCGGTGGCCCTTGCGTGCAGGAACGCCGCGTACAGCACCCAGGTGATGAAGGCCCACGTCTCGACCGGATCCCAGCCCCAGTAACGGCCCCAGGCCTGATCCGCCCAGATCGCGCCCGCGATGACGCCGAAGGTCCAGACCGGGAACCCGAACACGATGGTCCGGTAGGTGAGCCGGTCGAGCTGCTCGGTCGTGGGTAGCCTGCGCATGATGCCGTTACTGGGCCCGGCCAGGCCGGCCGCGACCCGCCGGTTGTACCGGTCGGCCACGAGGTAGACGACGCCGAGAACGGCCGCGACGAAGAAGATGCCGGTGGCCAGCGTCATCGCGGTGACGTGGATGGACAGCCAGTAGGACTGCAGCGCGGGCACC
>Ga0335075_10012700_pt1 | contig 12718 bp, 13 predicted proteins | sample Lox_Sample_24_FD_206723 | JGI IMG/M metagenome (GOLD analysis project Ga0335075, IMG submission 206723) | Soil microbial communities from Loxahatchee National Wildlife Refuge, Florida, United States - Lox_Sample_2.4 | ecosystem: Environmental > Terrestrial > Soil > Wetlands | place: USA... | reverse complement strand
GCGGATTACCGGCGGCGTGAGCGGCGACCTGCTCCTTGCCATCGGGCTCAGCGCCACGCTGGTCATCTCCCTGGCCGCGGAGGACCTGCTCAGCGGCGCGGCAAACCTGCTGGAAACTGCGTGCGCGGTCGGCGTCTTCTGCTGCCTCATCCCGCGGCGCGCGGATCCGCAGCTGTCCGCCATCGCGGCGGCGATCGGTTTCGCGGCGTCCGCCGCCCTGGGATCGCTCGCCACGATACCGAGCGAACTGGGCGACCTGATCGCGGTGCCCGCCTTCCTGCTGGCCTACTCGCTGGGGACCGAGGCCGATCAGCGGCGGTCGATCATCGCCTTGCTGCTGCTCGCCGTCGGACTGCAGATAGCGAACGGCCGGACCACGTTCAACCCGATCTTTCTCGCTCTCACGATCGGCCCGTGGGCGGCCGGCCTTGCCGTCAGCCGCGGTCTTCTCCTGCGCCCCCTGCCGCAGGCCCCGCGGCGAAGATGCGCGCGTAGATCTCGTCGATGACGTCGTTCTTGGCCAGGCTGTAGTCGCCGGGTTGATCAACCGTGTCCCGCGCCAGGCGGCGCTTGGTCGCCGCGTACAGGTCCCGGTCCTGCGGATGCGAGCGAAGCCAGTCGCGGAAGAGCAGGTGCCGGATCGGCTCGGGCGCATCCTTCGGCCACATATGCAGGTGCACGTCCTCGGCCGGGCTGACGAGCATCCGGTGGCCGTACCACCACGGCTCCCGCAGCACGAGCCGGTACCCGACGCTTTCCAGGGCGGGGACGTAGCGGGACTCGTCCGCCGTGTCCTCGATCGACAGGTCGATGTCGATGATGGGCTTGGCCGGCAGGCCAGGCACCGATGTCGACCCGACGTGCTCGATGGCGATGATCAGGCCGCCCAGCGTCGCGCCGAGCAGCGAGCTGACGGCGGCGAACCGGTCCGCCCAGGACGGGTCGTGATCCTCGATGACGATGTGGTCCCACCGCGCCGGGCGCTCGCCGACCAGGGCGATGGCATTCTGCTCCGGGGTGCCATGGAAGCGCTCCGTGATTTCCTTCGGGTACTGAGCCAACTCGACCTCCTGAAGAAGCAAAGTCGGCCAGCGTACAACGGCGGGGAGGCGTGGCGACAGGGATTTTCCGCTGGTATTCCATACTGTACGGGTGGGATTAACAGGGTTACCGTTAATGTCGTAACTGCCGAGGGGGAGTGCGCCATGAGCTCTGCCGCCGAGCCGGTGTTCACGCTGGCGACCGGTCCGGTCGGCAGCACCCCGGCCACCCAGGCGGCTCTCGCCCAGCCCGTCCTGCACCACACCGACCCCGCGTTCCGCGCGCTCTACGCGGAGACCGTGACGCTGCTGCGGGACGCGTTCGGCACCTCGGTCGACCCGGTCATCTTCCCCGGCGAGGCGGTGATGGGCATCGAGGCGGCCGCCGCCGCCCTGATCGGCCCGGACGACGTGGTGCTGAACCTGGTCTCCGGGATTTACGGCAAGGCGTTCGGGCAGCTCGCCACCCGGTTCGCCCGCGAGGTGATCGAGGTCGAGACCGCCTACAACGCCTCGATCGCGCCGGCCGCCGTGAGCGACGCGCTGGCCCGGCGCGGGGACGTCACGATCGTGTCGGCGGTGCACTGCGAGACGCCGTCGGGGACGATGAACGACGTCGGCGCCATCGCCGGGATAGCAGCGAGCAGCGGGGCGCTGCTGATCGTCGACGCCGTCTCCAGCTTCGGCGGGATGCGCACCGACTTCGAGCGCTGGCCCGGCATCGCGATCACCGCCCCGCAGAAGTGCCTCGGCGGCAGCCCCGGTCTCTCGCTGCTGCACGTCAGCGATGACGCCTGGCGGCGCATCGCGGCCAACCCGAACGCGCCGCGGGGATCGGCCCTCTCGATCGAGGACTGGCGGGACGCGCACCGGCCGGACCGGGCGTTCCCGTTCACGCCGTCGGTCTCCGAGATCTACGGGCTCCGCTCGGTGCTCCTGCAGTACCTGGCCGAGGGCCCGGAGAACGTCGCCGCCCGCCACCGCCGGGCGGCTCAAGCCGTCCGGGCCGGCGCGCTGGCGCTCGGCCTGAACCTGTGGGCGGCCGAGGACGCCATCAGGGCCGACACCATGACCGCGATCGAGCTGCCCGACGGCGTGGACGAGGCCGAGGTCCGGATGGTCGCGCGGGCCGAGTCGGGGGTGATGCTGGCCGGGGGACAGGGCGCGCTGCGCGGCCGCGTGCTGCAGATCGGGCACATGGGGCCGGCCGCGTACCCGATGAGCCCGGTGATCGGGCTGACCGCGCTCGGCCGCGCGCTGCGCAGGCTCGGGGCGACGGCGGACGTCGGCGCCGCGGTGGAGGCCGCGCTGGCCGCCTGGGACAACAACCGCATGGGATAAGAGCAGAGAGGGCGAGCCGCAATGAGCGACGTCGTCGAGCAGTACACGATCAGACCCATCCCCGACAGTCAGCGGCACGGCACCGCGCGTTCGCTGTTCCCGTTCTGGTTCACCGCCAACTCCTCGGCCTTCACCGTCGTGCTCGGCGCGGTCGGCGTCGAGCTGGGCCTCGGCATCGTGCCCTGCATCATCGCGATCGTGCTTGGCGGCGCGGTCGGCGGGGTGTTCATGGCCTACCACTCGGCTCAGGGCCCGAAGCTGGGGCTGACCCAGCTCACCCAGAGCCGCGCGCAGTTCGGCTTCTTCGGCGCGCTGCTGCCGAACTTCGTCATCTGGCTCATCTTCCTCGGCTACATCGTGGGCGAGAACGTGCTCGCCGGGGACGCGTTCGCGGGGCTGGCGCACATCACCTACGCCGAGGGCGTGGCGGTGACGGCGTTCATCACCTGGCTGGTGGTGTTCTTCGGCTACCGGATCATGCACGACATGAACCGCGTGGTCGCGGTGCTGTCGCTGATCTTCTTCGTCATCCTGCTCGTCCGCCTCATCCAGCACGCGACCGGGGCCGCGCACGTCGACGTGACGTCGTTCAGCTTCCCGACCTGGCTGCTGTTCTTCTCGGTGAACGTGAGCGGCCAGGTCGGCTGGGCGCCGTACGTGTCGGACTACTCGCGCTACCTGCCCTCGAGCACCAGCCTGCGCGCGTCGTTCTGGTACACCTACGGCGGCAGCGTGCTGTCGGCGGTGATCTTCGCGATCCTCGGCGTGCTGGCCGGGTCGGTCGCGCTCAACGACATCGAGTCGAACACCGTCGGCTACCTGGCCGGGCTCGTGCCCGGCGCGATCTGGCTGGTCACGATCGTGCTGCTGCTGTCGATCGTCGCGGGCAACGCGATCAACCTCTACAGCCCGCTGCTGACTGGCGTCGCGATCGCCAGCAAGGACGGCGGCGCCGCCCCGAGCGTGCTCGTGCGCGGGGTCGGCACCGGCGTGATCATGGCGGTCACCGGCTACCTGGCCACCGTCGTCTCCGCCAACTTCGTCACCGACGTGTCCGACTTCATCTCGTTCCTGCTGTACATCGTCATCCCGTGGTCGGCGATCAACCTGGTCGACTACTACTTCGTGCGCCGGGGTAATTACGACATCCCGGCGATATTCGCCCCCAACGGTCCCTACGGGCGGGTCAACGTCCGCACGGTGGTCGTCTTCCTGGTTGGCATCGCGGTCGAGATCCCGTTCATGAACGCGTACTACCCGCAGTTCGAAGGGCCGGTCGCGAGCGCGCTCAGCGGCGCCGATATTTCCTGGCTGGTCGGGTTCCTGGTCGCGGGCGGCCTGTACTACCTGCTAACGCCGCGCGGGCCGGCGCCGTCGGCCACGGCCGGGCGGCCGGCCGAGGAGGTCGGGGCGGGCTGACCGTCTGATACCGGCTTCAGGACTGGTAGGTTTCCCGCGTGGCTGACGTGGACGTGACTGGCGTGGCACCCGCAATCGTCGTTGCCATGGCGACCATGGTGGCGGTCGCGCTCAGCGGGTGCTCATCCGCTCCGCCGGCGCACGTTAAAACCGCGAGCACAGCCAGGCCTAGCGCCGCAGCGCACCCGGCGCGGCCGCCGCACTCGCCATCGGCCATGCCCAAGCCCACCCACAGCGCGCGGCCAAGGCCCGCCGCGACGACCGCACCGCCGACGGCGGCAGCCACGCGACCTTCTGTGGCGCCCGCTGCCCAGCCCCAGCCAACCCGCGCGCCCCAGCAGGACTGCTACGCGGAGCCGGACCCTACCTGCACCGTGCCGCCTCCGCCCAGCAGCATGCTGAACAGCCCATACACGACTGCGCCGACCTCCCGTCCCAGCCCTATCCCGACCATCAGCGAGACCCAGTAAGCGCGATTGCCCACGCGCACGGCTCGACGGCACCGTAACCGCTCGGGCGAGAGATGGGTGCAGTCGAACGCGAAGGCGGAGCAACGGTCCGTTCGACATCATCATGCTTTTGAACTTGGCCGTTAGGGCGCCGGCTGGACAGGTCGCAGCACCAGCGAGCCGAGCCAGCGGGCGGCCCGGAGGGCAAGCTCGACGTCGTGGCGGTTGTCGCCGACCGGATGGCCGAGGCTGTCCTCGGCCCGGCGGATGCGGTACTGGACGGTGTTCTTGTGCAGCACCAGCCGCTCGGCCGTGGTCTTGTAGCTGCCGCCGCTGTCGAGGAATGCCAGCAGCGTCTCGCGCAGCCGCGCGTGCTGCTCGTCGTCGGTCGCGAGCCCGCCGAGCGTGCTGCGCACCCAGACGCGCAGCAGGTCCTCCGATCGGAGCATCATCGCGACCGGGGCGACCTCGGCGTAGCTCAGCACCGGCGGCGGGCACCCGCCCGCCAGCGCGACCGCCTGGGCGGCGAGCGCCTGCTGGTGGGTGAGGCGGAAGCCGGCCACGCCCTTGACCACGTCGCCGAACGCGACGTGGAGGCCGGGGTCGGTGTCGCAGCCGGCCGGGTCGAACCGGTCCCTGATCCCGAGCGGCAGCCACGCCCAGGCGCTGGACTCGTCCCGGGGCAGGAACACCGGGTCGGCCCCGGCCGCGGTGCGCGCGGCCATCCGGGTGACGGCGCGCTCGAGCCGGGTGATGTTGTCGACCGCGACCGCCTCGGCGTCGGTCCAGCAGACCACGCCCACGTGGTGCTGGCGGAGCCGGTATCCAAGCGTCGCCTCGGTCGCGCTGACGTCGACCCGGTGGCCCGACAGCAGGTCGCGGATCCGCCCGGCCCGGGCGGCGCTGCAGCTGCGCAGCCAGTGCTCCCGCTCGGCGCTGTAGGCGGCGACCATCTCCTCCGAGACCTGGTCGATGTACCCGGCGACGACCCGGGCGGTGGTCTGCACGGTCGCGGTGATCGTCTCCGGGTCGCCGGTCTGCTCGGCCAGCTCCCGCAGCAGCCAGTCCGAGAAGCGGGTGTGCCCGAGCCGGTAGGTGCGCAGCAGCGCGGTCAGCGGGGTGCCGCGCTGGGCCAGGCGGCGGGCGTACTCCCCGGCCGCGGCCGGGGCGCGCACCCCGGCCAGGTCGATCCGGTGCTGCAGGATCTGCAGGCAGGTGGTCACGTTGCTGTCGACGCTGGAGGCGAGCAGGGCGACCACCGGCGGGTCGTCGTCGAGCTGCGGGATTTCCCGCAGGATGAGCGCGCAGACGTCGCGCGAGACCTCGGCCGCCCGGCGGCTGACCGCCGTCGCGACCTCGGCCGCCAGGTCAACCGCCACCGGGCGATCCACGTCCACGGCGAACCACCTCCTCCTGAGCGCAGGCGCCGTTGAGAACCCAGTGTCGTCCCCGGATAGGCGGCTGTCATCAGCTGATCGGCGGTGACGCCGGCCCGCGGCCGGCCGCTGTGCCCGCAGAACCACGTCCGGGCCGCGGTTCGTGACGCGCGACCAATGGAAGAACGGCCGCTGCGGGCTTACGCTCGGCTGATAATGAGCGCACACACTGAATCCGGCCCGTCGGCCGCTTCGGACAGGTCAGCGGCCGAGGACGCCGCTGCGGTACCGCTCGACCTGCTGCTCGGCGACGCCGCCACCGGCATGCTCCGGCGGCTGAACCTCGGCGGCCCCGGCCTGCGGCTGGCCGCCGCCCTAGCGGTCCGGCCGCGGCTGGTGGCCGGTCGCGGACGGCAGCTGGCGGGCGAGCTCGCCCGCATCGGCGTCGGCCGGTCCGAGGTCCAGCCCTCGCGCCGGGACCGCCGGTTCGCCGACCCGGCCTGGACCGGCAACCCGCTGCTGCGCGCGTCCATGCAGGCCTATCTGACTGCGGCCGAGACCGTGACCGGGGTGGTGGCCGGGGCCGGGCTGGACGAGGCCGACCGCGAGCGGGTCAACTTCGTGCTCACGAACCTGATCGACGCGCTCGCCCCGAGCAACAACCCGCTGCTGAACCCGGCCGCGGTCAAGGCCGCGCTCGACACCGGCGGCGGCAGCGCGGTGGCGGGCCTGCGGAACTTCCTGTCCGACATGGCGGCCCCGCCCCGGGTCCCGTCGATGGTCGAGCCGGACGCGTTCGAGGTCGGCCGGGACCTGGCGGTGACGCCAGGGTCGGTGGTGCTGCGGACCCCGGTGTTCGAGCTGATCCAGTACCGGCCCGCCACCGAGACCGTGCGCCAGGTGCCGCTGCTGATCGTCCCGCCGGTGATCAACAAGTACTACGTGCTCGACCTGGCGCCGGGCCGGAGCATGGTGGAGTACCTGGTCGGAGCCGGCCTGCAGGTGTTCATGATCTCGTGGCGGAACCCGGACGCGCGGCACGCGGCCTGGAATCTCGACACCTACGGGCAGGCGGTCCTCGACTCGATGGACGCGACCAGCCGGATCGCCGGCAGCGAGCAGACCGCGCTGGCCGGGACCTGCTCCGGCGGCATCATCGCGGCGATGGTGGCCGCGCACTTGGCGCACATCGGCCAGCAGGACCGGATCGCCGCCCTCACCCTCCTGGTCACCGTGCTCGACCAGGCCCGGGCCGGGCTGGCCAGCGCGGTCATCGACCAGCGGACCGTGCGGCTGGCCGCGGCGGCGTCGCGGGCCCGAGGCTACCTGGACGGACGGTCGCTGGCGGAGGTGTTCGCGTGGCTCCGGCCCAACGACCTGATCTGGAACTACTGGGTCAACAACTACCTGCTGGGCAAGAAGCCGCCGCCGTTCGACATCCTGTTCTGGAACGCGGACACGACCCGGATGACGGCCGGCCTGCACCGGGACTTCCTCGAGCTTGGCGCGGCCAACTCGCTGGTCCGCCCGGGCGCCGCCACCATGCTCGGCTCGCCGGTGGACCTGTCGGCGGTCAACCGCGACAGCTACGTCGTGGCCGGGATCACTGACCACATCTGCCCCTGGCAGAGCTGCTACCGGTCCACCCGGCTGCTGGGCGGAACGCCCCGGTTCGTGCTGTCGACCAGCGGGCACATCGCCGCCATGGTCAACCCGCCCGGCAACGCGAAGGCCAGATACCAGGTGGCGGAGGACTGCCCGGACGACTCGGCGGAGTGGCTGCGCCAGGCCGAGACCGAGCAGGGCAGCTGGTGGTCGGACTACGCGGGCTGGCTGGCCGGGCGGTGCGGGTCCGAGCGGGCCGCGCCCGCCGAGCCCGGCGGCGGCGGGCTGGCGCCGATTGGCGAAGCGCCGGGAACGTATGTCTATGACCGCTGACCGGCTCCAGCGGATGCGGATCCTCAGCGTCGGCGGCCGGTCCCTGCGCGTCTCGGTCACCGAGGGCGCGCCGGGCTGGCCGCCGCTGCTGCTGTGCAACGGAATCGGCGTGAGCCTGGAGCTGCTGCAGCCGTTCGTGGACGCGCTCGACCCCCGGCGGCCGGTCATCCGGTTCGACATGCCGGGCGTCGGCGGGTCGACCACGCCGGTGCTGCCCTACCACCTGACCACGCTCCCGTCGCTGCTGTCCGGGCTGCTCGACCAGCTCGGCTACCAGCGCCGGCCGGCCGACGTGCTCGGCATCTCGTGGGGCGGCGCGCTCGCCCAGCAGTTCGCGCTCAGCCGGCCAGGCCGGGTGCGCCGCCTGGTCCTGGTCGCGACCGCGCCCGGCGCGCTGATGGTGCCGGCCAGCCCGAGCGTGCTGCTGCGGATGCTCTCGCCCCGGCGGCACCAGGACCCGGAGTACGCGGCCGCGATCGCGGGCGAGCTCTACGGCGGCAGCGCCAGGCAGAACCCGCTGGTGGCGCGCGACCTGCTGCACGCGACCACCCGGGTTGGCCCGCCGCTGGGGTACTACTACCAGCTGCTGGCCGGCCTGGGCTGGACCAGCCTGCCGTTCCTGCCCCGGCTGCGGCCGCCCACGCTGATCCTGGCGGGGGACGACGACCCGATCATCCCGGTCGCCAACGCGCGCATCATGCACCGGCTGATCCCGCGCAGCCAGCTGCACATCTACCGCGGCGGCCACCTCGAGCTCGCGGCCGACGCAACGCGCCTGGGCGCCGTGGTCGAGGCGTTCCTCGACGCCGACGCCGACGCACCCACGAACACCGGCACCGACGGACCCACGAACACAGACACAGACACCGGCACCGCGGAGGGAAGCCAGCCATGACCCAGCCGTCGAGCGCGCACCTCGGGGAGTCCCTCGGGACGGACTTCTTCTCCGTCCGCGAGCAGTTCACCGAGCAGGAGTGGTCGCACTTCATCACCGTCCGGCGGTTCGTCGACGAGGAGGTCGTGCCGGTCGCCGGCGGGTACTGGGAACGGGCCGAGATCTGCTGGCCGCTGGTCAAGCGGCTGCCCGAGCTCGGCATCGTCGGCGAGGACATCAAGGGCTACGGGTGCGCGGGGATGAGCCCGATGGCGTGCGGTCTTGTGACGATGGAGCTGCACCGGGGCGACGGCAGCCTCGGGGTGTTCCTCGGCGTGCACGCGGGCCTGGCCATGGAGTCGATCGCGATGTGCGGTTCTGACCAGCAGAAGGCGCGCTGGCTGCCCGCGATGGCCCGGATGGGGAAGCTCGGGGCGTTCGCGCTGACCGAGCCGGAGCACGGCTCGGACTCGGTCGCCCTGGAGACCTCGGCGACGCCCGACGGCGAGGGCGGGTGGGCGCTGAACGGGCGCAAACGCTGGATCGGTCTCGGCAGCGTGGCCGACCTGGTCGTCGTCTGGGCCCGCAACACCGAGGACGGCCAGGTCAACGCGTTCGTCGTGGAGAAGGGCACGCCCGGCTACCAGGCCCGGGTGATCGAGGGGAAGATATCGCTGCGCTCGGTCTGGCAGGCCGAGATCACGCTGGAGAACGTGCGCGTGCCGGCCGAGAACCGGCTGCCCGGGGCGCGCTCGTTCAAGGACACCAGCCGGGTCCTCGCGACCACCAGGAGCACCTGCGCCTGGGCGGCGCTCGGCCACGCCACCGCCGCGTACGACGCCGCCCTGCGGTACGCGCGGGAACGGCGCCAGTTCGGCGAGCCGCTGGCCAGCTTCCAGATCATCCAGCAGCGGCTGGTGTCGATGCTGGCCGACCTGACCGCCATGCAGCTGTACTGCGTGCAGATCGCCCGCCTGGGCGAGGCGGGCCGGCTGACCCCGACCGTGGCCGGGCTGGCCAAGATGCACAACACCCGCAAGGCCCGCGCCATCGCGGCCGACGCGCGGGACATGCTCGGCGGCAACGGCATCCTGCTCGACTACCAGGTGATGCGGCACATGGTGGACCTGGAGGCGATCCACACCTTCGAGGGCACCGAGACCATGCAGACGCTGATCGTCGGCCGCGCCATTACCGGCATCGGGGCCTTCACCTAGCCGGCCAGAGGCATGACTGCGGGGCCGACGGACATCCCCGGACCGCCTGCGGGGACAATGAGGAGAATGATAAGCGTGACGAAACTGCCCGCCCGGTGAGGCTGCTGCTGCTCGCCCCGCCCGGCGCCGGCAAGGGAACGCAGGGCGAACGGCTGGCGGCCTGGTCCGGCGCCGAGCACATCGCGGCCGGCGACCTGCTGCGGGCCGAGGCCCAGACCGGCAGCGCCCTCGGCCGTGAGATCGCCGCCTGTCAGGCCAGCGGTGACCTGGTTCCCGACCAGATCGTGTTCGACGTGCTCCTTCCCGCGATCACCGCGGCCGCGGCGAACAACGGGTTTATCCTCGACGGCTTCCCGCGGACCCTCCCGCAGGCCATCGCCGCGGCTGACATCGCGGCTCATCAGGGCTTCACCCTGCAGGCGGCGATCTACCTGCAAGCCCCGGAGGGGGTGCTCATCGAGCGGCTGCTCAACCGCGCCAGCCAGGACGGCCGGCCCGACGACAAGGCCGACGTGATCCGGCACCGGCTGCAGGTCTACGCCGAGACGACGGGCGCGCTCGTGCCCTACTACGAGCAGCGCGGGATCCTGGTCTCGGTCAACGCCGACCAGCCGCCCGACGCCGTCACCGCCGACATCCAGGCCCGGCTGTCGAGTCTGCCCGGTGCCCCGGCCGTGCCGGGCGCCCCGTCATGACCGGTCGACCATGCTCCGGTACACGGCGATGAGCGCCGCCTTCTGATCGTCGGTCAGCCGCTTGTCGGCCGCGATCGCGGCCTCGGTCCGCTCTTCCTCGCCGGCCTCGTCCGGGGCGTCGGCCTGCTCGCCGGTCACGGCGTCGATCAGGCCGGCCTGGGCGAGGAGGGTCTCGGCGGACACGTTCAGCGCACCGGACAGTGCCTTGAGCACGCGCACCGACGGCTCGTGCAGTCCGCGCTCGACCTGGCTCAGGTACGGGTTCGAGAGGTTCGTCAGGTCGGCCAGCTGGCGGAGCGAAAGGTTGGCCATCTGGCGCTGGGTTCGGATGAAGGCACCGAGCGCCTCCCGCTGCGCCTGCCACGAATCGGTCATGGCCACCTCCTTAAGCACCGCTCATTATAGTACGCGGCGGCACCGGGGTCCGGTGCCGCCGCGTACTGACGTCGGATTGCTCATTCGGCGGCTGCAGCCTGCTCCTCGTGGGCGTCGCTGCCCGGCCTGAGCGGGGCCGTCGCCGCGACGAGCTCCTGGGCGAACTGGCGCTGGCTCGACAGCAGCTTCTCGGCCAAGTCGTACGCGCTGGTCACGATGTCCTGCGGCTTGGGCAGCTTCTCGGCCAGCGGCAGCTGCGGGGTAGGGACCTTCGGCGTCACCGCCTTGACGGTGTCGACCCACGTCTTGACCGCCTCGACGACGGTTTCCTGGCTCGTCCGGATCACTTTCAGCAGCTCGTCCTGAATGTCCTGCGGGGAGTAGCTGGGCATGGTCTGCGCCTTTCTGCGATGGCTGGTGGCACGCCTCTTCATGGCGAGCCGACACCGCTAACTATACCAAGCGCTAACTATAGTTAGCAAGCCCTGAACGGCGTCATTCCGACGACTCCCGCAGCCGGCGCCGGGAGTCCTCGATCTCGGCCTCGGCGGCGGCGCGGCCGGCCCAGGACGCGCCCTCGACGCTCTTGCCCGGCTCAAGCTCCTTGTAGATCAGGAAGAAGTGCTCGATCTCCCGCCGCTCGAACTCCGACACGTGGTGGATGTCGCGCAAATGCTCCTGGCGCGGGTCCCTCGCAGGCACGCACAGCACCTTGTCGTCGGGGCCGTTCTCGTCGGTCATCCGGAACATGCCGATCGGGCGGCTGCGAATCAGGCACCCGGGGAACGTCGGTTCGAGCACCAGCACCAGCGCGTCGAGCGGATCGCCGTCCCGGCCCAGGGTGTCCCGCACGAACCCGTAGTCGGCCGGGTACTGGGTCGAGGTGAACAGCGTGCGGTCGAGCCGGATCTCACCGCTTTCGTGGTCCACCTCGTACTTGTTCCTGCTGCCCCGGGGGATCTCGATGAAGACGTCGAATTCCATGGTGCTCAGCCCGCCCCTTTCGCGGTGTGGTCCACGACGCTAGGCCGGAGCTGGCCCGCGGATAACGTGCCGCCAACACAAGGATGCGCCGTTTCCTCGGGACGCCGGTACAACGGTTTGTGCCCCCGTACCAACGCGGGGTAACAGGCTTGACTCCGGGGACCGACGACCTGTGGGATCGCCCGCCGGACAATGATCAGCGTGACGAACCTGGCGAGGAACCTGACGGACACCACCCGCGCGCACGCCGGCCGGGTGGCGGTACGGGTGGACGACGCGGCGCTGACCTACCTGGCGCTGGACGAGGCCAGCGCCCGGGTGGCCGGGCTGCTGCGCGAGCGCGGCCTCAGGCCGGGCGAGCGGGTCGGCCTGATGATGCCCAACGTCGCCGAGGTCCCGGTGGTGTACTACGGCGTGCTCCGGGCGGGCGGCGTTGTCGTCCCGATGAACCCGCTGCTCAAGGGGCGGGAGGTCGCCTACTACCTGAGCGACTCCGGGGCCGGGCTGCTGTTCGCCTGGCACGCGTTCGCCGAGCAGGCGCGGGCCGGCGCGGAGCAAGCAGGGGCGGAGATCATCGTGGTGGACGGGGTCGGCTTCCCCGATCTGCTGGCCGCCGCCACCCCCGACTTCGCGGTCGCGGACACCAGCGATGAGGACACCGCGGTGATCCTCTACACCTCGGGCACGACCGGGCACCCGAAGGGCGCCGAGCTCACCCACGGCAACCTCATCAGCAACACCGAGGTGTCGCGGGTCGACATCGTCCAGGCCGGCCCGGACGACGTGATATTCGGCGGTCTTCCGCTGTTCCACGTGTTCGGCCAGACCGTCGCGCTCAACGTCGCGGTGGCGTCGGGCGCCTGCCTGACCCTGCTGCCGAGGTTCGACGCGGCGCACGCCCTGCGGATCATCGCCGGCCACCGGGTCACCGTCTTCGAAGGCGTGCCGACCATGTACGTGGCCCTGCTGCACCAGCCCGACCGGGCGGACTACGACACCTCGTCGCTGCG
>Ga0335075_10012699_pt1 | contig 12718 bp, 9 predicted proteins | sample Lox_Sample_24_FD_206723 | JGI IMG/M metagenome (GOLD analysis project Ga0335075, IMG submission 206723) | Soil microbial communities from Loxahatchee National Wildlife Refuge, Florida, United States - Lox_Sample_2.4 | ecosystem: Environmental > Terrestrial > Soil > Wetlands | place: USA: Florida... | reverse complement strand
ACGCAAGATGTTGCTACCAAAGCGCTGGTAGCGCGCGACTGCTTCATCCCGGGCACGAACTTCTCGGCCTGGGTCCATCGGATCATGATCAACCACTTCATCAGCAGCGTGCGCAACAAGCGCGAGTTCACGGATATGGACACCATGCCGGATCTGCCGGTACCCGCGGCGCACGAGGACCGCACCGCGTTGCACGAACTTGGATGGGCGTTGAACCGGCTGCCGGCGGACCAGCGCGAAGCCTTGTTCATGATTGTGCTGCAGGAAAAGTCTTATGAGGACGCCGCGGAGGTCACGGGCTGTGCCATTGGCACGCTGAAAAGCCGTGTGCATCGTGCGCGCTTGCAGTTGCGCGCCTATCTCAGCGGCGAGCAACCGGAACGCAAGGCGGCGTAGTTCAGTCCGCGCCGCCCTGGCGCAGCAGGAACAGGGCAAAAAGCTGCGCCGGATCGGTCCATGATGCGGCGCACTGCCAACCTGCACCCTCCGCAATCGCGGCGAACCGCTCCGCGGTGTACTTGTAACTGTTTTCGGTGTGAATCGTCTCGCCGCGGGCAAAGCGGATCGCATGGCCCGCAATGGAGACGGTCTGCGCCTCGCGACTGACCAGATGCATTTCGATCCGGCTCTCCGGGTCGTTCCAGACTGCACGGTGCGCGAAGGCTGTGGTATCGAAATTCGCGCCGGCCTCGCGGTTCAGCCGCGCCAGAATGTTGCGGTTGAAGGCTGCGGTGACGCCGGCCGAATCATCGTATGCGGGCAGCAGCAGCGAGGGGTCCTTGCGCAGATCGGCGCCGACCAGGAACTTTGCGCCGTTTCCCAATGTGCGGCGCGCGAGTGCCAGAAAGCGGGCGGCATCGGCGGGATCGAGGTTGCCGATCGTCGATCCGGGAAAGAAGCCCAATCGCGGCATCGTCGCGACGGCGCGCGGCAGTGTGACCGGATCGGTGAAATCGGCCGCAACCGGATGCACCGCGAGATGCGGGTGCGACCGTGCCAGCCGCGCACGCATCCGCTGCAATGCCGGCATTGCGACGTCGATCGGTGCGTACGCCTTGATGCGGCGCCCCTCATCGCCGGCCAGCAGAAACGCCGCCTTCGTCTCCTCGCTGGCGCCGTATTCCACCAGGACTCCGCTGTCCGGCAGCGTCTCCAACACCGCGGCGGCCACATGCGGCAGCAGCGCGGTCTCTGTTCTTGTCAAGTAATATTCTGGCAGCCCGGTGATGCGATAGAACAGCCGGCAGCCTTCCTCGTCGTAGAACAGCTTGGCGGGCAAGGTTTTTTGTGGACGCAACAGGCCTGACAGGGCCTGATCCACCAGGCCGCGGTCGACGCTCCGCGCCGCAAAGCCGGAATCATTTGGCATCACCCAAGCCTTTCGGTGTCAGGCGTCGCGCGCGAGTCGCAGTCCAGAGAATTGCCAGCGCTTGTCGGGATGGAAGAAATTGCGATAGCTGGGCCTGGAGTGGCCGGCGGGCGTGGCAAGCGAGCCTCCGCGTAGCACCATCTGGTTCACCATGAACTTGCCGTTGTACTCGCCGACCGCACCGGGGGCGGGCCGATAGCCGGGATATGGACTATAGGCGCTGGAAGTCCACTGCCAGACATGGTTGCTAATCTCGTGGATGTCCGGATGCGCGCCGGCAGCTTCCCATTCGGCCTCGGTCGGCAGCCGCGCATTCGACCAGCGGGCGAAGGCATCCGCTTCGTACCAACTGATATGGCGAACGGGAGCATCCGCATCGAGCGGTTGCAGCCCGCCTGGTCCCATCTGCCACCATTGTCCGTCACGCTGTTGCCAATACAGCGGCGCCGTCCAGCCCTGCGCCTGCACCTGGGCCCATCCATCCGACATCCATAAAGTCGGCGTGCGATACCCGCCATCCCTGATGAAATCCACCCAGTCGCTGCTCCGCACCAGGCGCGTCGCCATCATATAGTCGTGCAGCAGGACGCGGTGCGCGGGTGTCTCGTTATCAAAACAGAACCCGTTGCCCTGGTAGCCGATGCGTGCAATCCCGCCGCTGAATCCGACAAACCGCGTCGGCGGCGCGGCGCCGGCGGGCGCTCGCCAGTCGGGCAGCACGGCCGGCGCCAGCGGGTTCTGTGCAAAAGCGTGCAGCATGTCCGTGAGCAGAAGCTCCTGGTGTTGCTGCTCGTGGTTGAGCCCGAGTTCGATCAGCGATGTTGCCGCGGCGTCGCTGTGCGGCAACAACCGCAGGATGGCGGCATCGACATGCCTGCGATAGCGGGTCACGTCCTGGCTTGGCGGCCGGGTCAGCATGCCGCGCATCGGCCGGGGATGCCGCGCGCCCACGGCGTCATAATAGGAATTGAACAGATAACCGAAGGCGGGATCGAAGATACGGTAATCGGGGGCAAAGGTCTGCAATACGAATTGTTCGAAGAACCAGGTGGTATGCGCGCGGTGCCATTTCGCCGGGCTGGCATCGGGCATGGACTGTATGCATTGATCTTCTGCCGACAGCGCTGCCGCGAGATGTTCGGTATGGGCGCGTACTGCGGCGAACCGCCGCGCCATGTCCTGGCTGCCGGTCGGCAGGTCTGCGCGAAGGGCGGCCACGTCCATGCCAGTGCTCCCCGGCGGTTGAACAGTTAGGCGGCGGCTGGTGCGGTGCCATTATGGCAGCCTACCGCGCGGGTCGAAAGGTTAGGGAAAAAGCGGCGGGGCGACGAGGGTGGGCGACTTGCGCCGCCCACCCGCCCGGCGTGCCGCCCTCAGGTGACGTGGTCGAAACCGTCAGCCGGAAGGATGCTTGCGCCAGGCGTCATTGGAACGCGCCGCGGTGTGCCCGGTCTCGATCATGTGTTGTTGTGCATGAGCGCTGGCATGTCGGCCCGCGACTGCCTGATCGCCTGTCTCGCCGCGCATCATGACCCTGTCCTGGGTGGCCTTGAACCGATCGCATCGCATGGAAACAAACTTGCCGCCCCGCCGGGAATCCGACGGCCGAAGCCGGAATAGCCATGGCCTGCGATCACGGCGACGTGATCGATGGGGTTTCTGTAAATAGTGGTTTCGGTAAATCGACAGGGGTTTCCGTCACAGGTGGTGCCCCTGACGGCAGGCCGCCGCGGCTTGACGGCCGCTGGCCTGGCCCCAAATGTCTTCGCTTTACCGCCCGGAGTTATGCCATGGCCACGCGACCCATCTGGCGCGGACATCTGCGTCTGGCGCTGGTGACCTGCCCGATTGCGCTGCATAGTGTGGTCCGCGCCAGCGGCGAACTGCATTTCCACTTCATCAATCCGAAGACGGGCAACCGTGTGCGTTCGGTGATGCAGGATGCCGAGACGGATGCGGAAGTCTCGCGCCGCGACCTCGCAAGGGGTTATGAATTTGAAAAGGACCATTACGTACTTCTGGACGACGAGGATTTCGAGAAGGCGAAGATCGACGCTTCCTCGACGGTGACGATCGACAAGTTCGTGGCGCTGGACTCGATCGACCCGATCTATTTTGACACCAGCTATTACGTGGTGCCGGATGGCGATGCCGGAGCGGATGTCTTTGCCGTGCTGCGCGCTGCGATCGCCGCGACCGGCCAGGCGGCGCTGGCACGGGTGGTGATCGCGCGGCGCGAACGGGCGGTGGCGATACGGCCGATGGGCAAGGGCCTTGCATGCCACACGCTGCACGAGCCGCGCGAAATCAACGATGCCGAGCCGTTGTTCGATGCGATACCGGATGCCAAGCCGGATGCCGGGATGGTGAAGCTGGCGACCCAGCTCATCGAGCGCCAGGAGGGCCGCTTTGAACCGACCGACTCCGAGGATCACTATGAGGCGCGGCTGCGCGAGGTGATCGCCGCGAAGCTGAAGGGCGAAGGGATTACGCCGGAGGAGACCGAGGCGCCGGCACGCGACAACGTGATCGATCTGATGGCCGCGCTGAAGGCGAGCCTTGGCCGCGGGGGCGAGAAGGCTGCGGCAAAGCCCGCGCCGGCCCGCAAGGCCGCGGCGGCACGGAACAAGTCGCCGGCGAAGCGCGGTTCGCCGACGCGGAAGCGGGCGTGACGCAGGTTCGGGACGTCTCGCGCTTCGCTGATTCCGGGTGGCGCTTCGCTGATTCTGCGCCGCGCTTCGCTGATTCCGGGGATTGGGCCTGAAATTGCCGGCCTCGGACCGATAGACGCAGATCAACGCAAATGCTCTTCCGGACGCGCCGCTATTCGCGCGTCCACTTCACCGTGCGCTGTGGCGGGTGCGCGCGGACTGCCTCTTCATTCACATCTGCTCCCCAGCCGGCGCTGGTGGGGATCAGGAAATGTCCGTCCTCGATCGCCGGAGGCACCGTCACCAGCGAATCCTTCCAAGTGACGTCCTCGATATCGATCTCCATCACGCGGAAGTTCGGCACCGCGGCGCAGAAATGCGCGCTCATCAGCGACCCGATATGGCCGTTGAAATTATGCGGCGCGACGTTGATTTCATACGCGTCCGCCATGGCCGCGATCTTCATCGCTTCAAGGATACCGTTCCACGCAACGTCGATGATGGCCACATCCACCGATTGGTGCTCGAAGAACGGCCGGAACTGCCGCCGGCCGTACAAGGATTCCAGTGATGCGATCCGCGTGCGCGCGCTGCGGCGGATCGCGGCGAGCGCGGCCGGGTCGTAGCTGTCCACCTCCAGCCAAACCAGGTCGAATTGTTCCAGCGCCTGCGCCAAACGGATATATCCCTCGGTCTTGAAGTTGAAATTGAGATCGAGATGCAGCCCGACGCCCGGTCCGGCACCGCGCCGGAAGGCGGCCATCTGCGCCACCAGCCCGTCGACGATCGGTGCATCGATGTTGAGTTCCGGCCAGCCGGAACCGTTGAAGCCGGGCATGTGGATGTACGGCTTGCCCGCATCGAAACGCATGATGTTGGTCTTCAGGCCCTTGAAACCGCGCCGGGCCACGTCCGCTCCGGCGGCTTCGACGTCGGCCAGTGAGCGGATCGGGGCGAAGCCGGTCCAGGCTTCGATCTGATCGGCGAAGCTGACGCGCCAGGTACCGCAATGCGACCAGTAAAGCCGCAGCTTCTCCCGCACCGGGCCGCCCAGCAGTTCATAGACCGGAATGCCGAGCGCCTTGGCCTTGATGTCCACCAGCGCGTTCTCGATCGCCGCGATCGCCTGCTGGTTCAACCCGCCGGGGCTTTGCCGCGTCAGGCCGTGCAGGAATGCGGTTATCCGTTCCACTGGGCGCGGGTCCATACCGACGATGCGCCCGCCCAGGCGCTGGATGACAGTGCTCAAGCCCTCGGCGCCGAAATTCTCCAGGAACTCGGACCAGCCCACCAGGCCGTCATCGGTGGTGATCTTCAAGAAGGAGAAGTCACGCCAGCCGGCGGCACAGTGCAGGTCTTCGATCCTGGCGATGCGCATGGCGGTTTCTTCCGTGGCGGCGGCGCTTTGCCGCGCGACTGCGCATGAGTTTGCGCGCTGGCTTCGGCACCGCGCAAGCCTGCTGGCTGCAAGCCTGCCGGCTGTTGCTAGAGTCCCTGCGGCCAGCCACACTCCCCCGTCTGCCGAACCGGCCGATGCCGTTTCGTTGCCAATAGGGGGAACGTTCGCTGCCATGCCTGATGCCGCCTCGCGCTTCTCTGGCCTCACGCCATTGCTCTCGCCGCGCTCGATTGCCGTGCTTGGCGCCTCGTCCGACGCCACGCGCATTGGCGGCCGACCGATTGCCTATCTGAAATCGCAAGGATTCAAGGGCGCGATCTATCCGGTGAATCCCAACCGCGCCGAGGTGCAGGGCATCAGGGCTTTTCCCTCCGTCACCGCGCTGCCGGAGACGCCCGACGTTGCGATCGTGGCGGTGGGTGCGGAGATCGCGCCGCAAGCCGTGGAGGACCTGGCAAAGCGCGGCACCAAGGCGGCGCTGATGTTCACTGCGGGTTTTGCGGAAGTGGATGAAGCCGGCGCGAAAATCCAGGACCAGATGGTCGCGACCGCGCGGCAATACGGGATGCGCATCCTCGGCCCCAACTGCCTGGGCGTGTTCGACGCGCGCACCGCGTATTACGCAACGTTCTCGACCTCGTTCGATTCCGGCTGGCCGGTGATGGGACGCATCGGCATCGCGTCACAGTCCGGCGCCTATGGCACGCATCTCTACACGCTGGCGCGCAACCGCGGCATCGGCGCCTCGCTCTGCATCATGACCGGCAACGAGGCCGATGTGACCGTGGGCGAATGCATCGGCTGGCTGGCGGAGAATCCCGAGATCGACGTGATCGCCACATACCTGGAAGGCATCCGCGAATCGCCCAGCCTGATCGCGGCACTGGAAACGGCGCGCGCGGCGAAGAAGCCGGTGATCATGCAGAAGGTCGGCCGCAGCGAACTTGGCGGCAAGGCGGCGAAGTCGCACACCGCGTCGATCGCCGGCGACGACGCAGTGACCGAAGCGGTGATGCGCGAGTTCGGCGTGGTGCGCGCGCGCAATTCGGAGGAGATGCTGGACATCGCCCACACCGCCACCCGCAAGATGTACCCGGTGGGCAACACGCTGGGGGTGATCACGGTGTCGGGCGGGGCCGGCGTGCTGATCAGCGACGTGGCCACCGATGCCGGGCTGCCGATGCCGGAAATGCCCTCGGCGACGCAGCAGTATTTGCGCGAGCTGGTGCCGTTCTGCGCGCCGCGCAATCCGGTGGATGCGACGGCGCAGGTGGGGAATGACGTCACGCTGATCTACAAATTCGCCGAGGCGGTGCTGCGTGACGGCGGCTACAAGTCGATCCTGGGGTTTTTCAGCATGACCGCGTCGTCACGCCGCTGGCCGCTGACGCGCGAGCAATTGAACCTGGCGAAGGCGAACTATCCGGACCGCCTGTATGTGTTGTCGATCATCGCCCCGCGCGACCGTATCGCGGAATTGGAAGACGACGGCTGGGTCTGCCACGAGGATCCGACTCGTGCGGTGGTCGCGATCGATGCGATGGGCCGGTTCGGGGAGGCGTTCGCGGCGCCACCCGCGGCATCGCCGCCGATCGTGCACGCGGTCACGCTGCCGGAGGCCACGCCATCCGAAGCCGAGGCCAAGCGATTGCTCGCTTCCGCCGGGATCATGTCGGCGCCGGAGCAAGCGTGCGCCAGCGCCGAGGATGCCGTGGCGGCGGCGGAACAATTCGGCTTCCCCGTGGTGATGAAGATTCTTTCGCCTGACATCCTGCACAAATCGGAAATCGGCGGCGTGCTGCTGGGGATTTCGGATGTGGCCGCGGTGCGGGACGGCTACGACCTGCTGCTGGCTCGGGCGAAGCGCGCGGCCCCGGATGCGCGCATTGAGGGCGTGCTGGTGGCGAAGCAATTGCAGGGCGGCGTGGAGTGCATCCTGGGCATCCACCGCGATCCGGTGTTCGGCCCGATCGCGATGTTCGGGCTGGGAGGCATCTTCGTCGAGGTGATGAAGGACGTGGTGTTCCGGCGCTGCCCGTTCGGCGCGGATGTGGCGGAGCAGATGATCCGTTCGATCAAGGGGGCGCCGCTGCTGCTGGGGGCTCGTGGGCGGCCGCCGGTGGATATCCATGCGCTGGCGCAGATGCTGGCGCGGCTGTCGGCGTTCGCGGTGGCGGCCGGGCCGAGGCTGCAATCGATCGACCTGAACCCGGTGTTCGCGATGCCGCAGGGGCATGGGGCGTTCGCGGCGGATGCGGTGATCGAAGTCGGGTAACGCGAAGCGCGGCTACCCGCGCGAGCCTTCCCGCGCGGCGGTCGCCAGGGCGTCGGCACGCTCGTTCATCACGTCGCCGGCGTGGCCGCGCACCCAGTGCCACTCGATCTTGTGCCGCGCTGCCGCCGCGAGCAATCGCTGCCAGAGGTCCATGTTCTTCACCGGATCGCCGGTGGAGCTGCGCCAGTTCTTGCGCACCCAGCCCTGGTGCCAGCGGGTGATGCCGTTCTTCACGTATTCGCTGTCGGTATGCAGCACCACGCGGCAGGGGCGCTTCAGGGCCTCCAGTGCCGCCGCCGCCGCGGTGAGTTCCATGCGGTTGTTGGTGGTGTCGGCTTCCGCGCCGGACAGCTCACGTTCGTGCCCCTTGTAGCGCAGGATGGCCGCCCAGCCGCCGGGCCCGGGATTGGGCTTGCTGCCGCCGTCGGTCCAGACTTCGACGATGTCGCCTGAGTCCGGCCCTGGCGTGACGGTGATCGCTTCCGATGGCATCGGCAATGGTACCTGAAATGGGGTGGTAGAACGCGGCCCCGTGGCCGGGGCATCGCTCTCTGTCATCGGCGGGACAGCGACGCAATCCCTCGGACAAGAGAGATGGTGGGGCACGGCTGAATCGCTCATGCGAAGCGGATATGCGTGACACCTGACAGTGACCGGCTCGTCTGACAATGACCGCCTCGCCCCTGAACGCCTGCTTCCGCAGCATCAACGGGGAATGCGCACTATCGATTCATCTTCGCGTCTTCGCGCTCGGCGATCGATTCATGTTCGTGGCGTCGCGCTTTGCGATCGAATCATCTTTGCGGCTTCGCGCTCTGCGATCGATTCGGGCTTCGCGCTTTGCGGTGAATGACACCGGGCCGCGGGCGCAAGAGCGATCACGCGGCGAGGCTGGCCTTGCCAATCCGGCCGCATGCAATGCCTGCCGCCATTCTGTCATTCCTCGTCCGCAGCAATATCCCGGTCCCGATCGGCGTTCGTGCGGGTCCATCCGCAGTTCCGGTTTCACAATCGAATCGCACGGCAGCAGCTCATCAAACGGTCACAAGAACAGACAGTGAATCTTTGCACGCCCTACAATAGCCATACCCGGACTCGGAACAGATCAGGTAAATCCTTGAAGCCACCACAAAATTTCCGGCGCAGCCGGAGTCGAGACCAAGGCGATTCCCTTTGACGCCCATATCTGCCCATGCTATCCCATGCCATCCCAGAACGACAGCACCCGTTCCAGGACGTGGCAGGATTTGGCTGAACAGGCAGGCAGCCGCCCTCCGCCCCACCACGAAGACGATCCCTGCCCCACCTGAGCGAGGGCCGGAGCAAGAAAGGCGGCGCGCTGCGGATGACCCACTTCCTGGGCACCCACCAGAACAAGCTCGACGCCAAGGGCCGCGTCTCCGTTCCGGCGTCATTCCGGGCCGCGCTCAAATCGCAGGACGAAACGAACGGCACGCATCTCGTGCTGCGCCCGTCGCACCAGCATCCCTGCATCGAGGCCTGGCCCGCCCCCGTCTTCGAAGCGCTCGCCGAACCGCTGAACCGGCTCGATCTCTTCAGCAGCGAACACGACGACATGGCCGCCACGCTCTATGCCGACGCCTATCCGGTCGAGGCCGACAAGGAAGGGCGCATCGTGCTGCCGGATGATCTCGTCGAGTATGCCGGTCTGACCGATACCGTGGTGTTCATGGGGCTCGGCCGCATCTTCCAGATCTGGGAACCGAACGCCGCCAGCCACCGCCGCTCGGAAGCGCGGGTGCGTGCGCGCGAACGCGGTCTCACGCTGGCGAGCGTGCCGTCGCCGGCAGGTGTCCCATCATGAGCGGCCACGTTCCTGTTCTGCTGCCGGAAATGCTCGCGGCCCTGGCGCCGCGCAATGGCGGCATCTATCTCGATGCCACATTCGGGGGCGGCGGCTACGCGCAGGCGGTCCTGCAATCCTGCGCCTGCACGCTGTGGGCGATCGACCGCGATCCCGACGCCATCGCCCGCGGCGCCAGCCTCGCGGCCCGCTTCCCCGGCCGCCTCCACCTCATCGAAGGCCGTTTCGGCGACATGCTTTCCCTTCTGCCCGCCGCCGGGGTCGATCGGCTGGACGGCGTGGTGCTGGATCTCGGTGTGTCGTCATACCAACTGGACCAGCCGGACCGCGGCTTTTCCTTCCGCATGGATGGCCCGCTCGACATGCGCATGGGAAAGCATGGGACGACGGCCGCCGACCTGGTCAATACGCTGCCGGAACCCGACCTCGCCGACCTTCTGTTCTTGCTCGGCGAGGAGCGCGCCTCCCGCCGCATCGCCCGCGCCATCGTCGCCGCGCGCGCCGAGGCGCCGATTGCCACCACCGGCCGCCTCGCCGCCATCATCCGCGGCGTGCTGCCGCCCGACCGCTCCGGCATCGATCCCGCCACCCGCAGCTTCCAGGCGCTGCGCATCCGGGTGAACGACGAGCTCGCCGAGATTGAAAAAGCCCTCGCGGCGGCAGCACAGATTCTCGCACCCGGCGGACGGCTGGTGGTGGTGGCGTTCCACTCGCTGGAAGATCGCATCGTCAAACGCTTCATGACCGAAGCGGCTGGACGCGCGCCGTCGCCATCGCGCCACGATCCGCGCGGCCTTCTGACACATGCGCCCGCCAGGTTCCGCTTGCTTACGCCGCGCGCCATCCGATCCGGTGCGGCCGAGACCGCCGCCAACCCGCGCGCCCGCAGCGCCCGCTTGCGCGCCCTGGAACGCCTGCCCGCCGAAAGCTCCGCGCCATGATCCGCCCGGTCACCTGCCTTGCCTTCCTGCTTGCCTGCGGCTCCGGACTTTACCTGTACCAGGTGAAGCACCGGGTGAAGGTGCTCGACGACCAGATCGCCGCGGTGGCGAAATCCACCGACGCACTGCGCGAGCAAACGCGGATGCTGAGCGCGGAATGGACGCTGCTGAACGATCCCGAGCGGCTGCGCAAACTCGCCAATGAATTCCTGACGCTGCAGACCGTTTTGCCCAACCAGTTCACCAGCCTCGCCGATCTGGACAGCCGCCTGCCGCCGCCGATGCCGCGGGGCGCGCTGCCCGCGTCGGGCGTGGCCGCACCCGCCGTGGCGGAGCAAACGCCTTTGCCCGCCGCACCCGGCACCGCCGGTGCCGCGGGCAGTGTCGCGAGTGAAGCGGGCAGCGTCGCGGGTGCCGCGGCGGCGGCGTCGCCGAAGGTTGCCGCTGCAACGTCGCCTGCGCCGGCGCGGGACACGAAGCCAGTGGCGGTCGCGGCCGCGCGCGACACGGCCGCCACCGCAAAGCCCGCCTCGGTTGCGATCGCGCCAAATCCCGACGCCGCATCGCCGCGCATCGCCGCCGCGACGGTTGCGGCACATACGGACGACCGCCGTATGGCATCGCACCCGCCGCCACGCATCGCCGCCGTCCAGCCCCGCACACCGGATCGGCACATGCCGGACTGGACCGAACGACGTCCCCCGAACGTGCATGAGGTGGCACAGCGGACATTTATACCGCGCGCGGTGGAACCCCGGCCGGTGATGGCTGCGCGTTTGCCGCCGCCGATGCCGGCCGGCGGCTCGTTCCTCGGCATGGCGCACGACATGCCGGCACCGCCGGCCCCCATGCCGATGCCGCGGCCGATGGCGCAGCCCGCGCTCATCCCTTACGGCTCGGGCGATTGACATGAGCGATCCCAGCGACCTGCCGCCGGAACCGGATTCAGCCCCGCGCAACACCTACGGCCGCCCGGCGCCGCGCCGCGGGGCCGCGCGCGACGATGCCGTGCCACTCATGGAGCATGTGCGCATCACCGCGCCCGACTTGCGGCGCCGCGCTGTGATGGAAAAGACCCGCGGCCGCCTGGTCATCGCCGCGCTGGGCTTTGTCGTGCTGTTTCTGGCGGTTGTGGCGAAACTGGCCGACGCCACCATCTTGCAGCCGCTGATGCCGCGCCCCGGCCCGCCACCCCTGGCCGAGGTGGTGACGCCGCCGAAAACTTCGATCGCCGTGGCACTCCATGGCCAGCGCGCCGAGATCAGCGACCGCAACGGCCAGATCCTGGCCATTTCCATGCCCACCGTCTCGGTCTTCGCCGACCCGCGCCAGATCATCGATCCCGTCACGGCGGCGAAGAAGCTGAAGCAGGTGTTGCCGCGGCTCGACCTCGACATGGCGATCAAGCGGCTGTCCGAGAGCACCAAGCAATTCGTCTACCTCGAACGCGACATCACCCCGCACGAGGAGGAGGCGATCAATAACCTCGGTATCCCCGGCATCGACTTCCAACCCAGCGAGGAGCGCCGCTACCCGATGGGCAACCTCGCCGCCCAGGTGCTCGGCGGGGTCGATGTGGACGAACATGGCATCGCCGGGGTCGAGAAATGGTTCAACAAGCGTCTGACCGACGATCCGGCACCGCTGCGCCTTTCCCTCGATATCCGCGTGGAAGGCATCGTGCATGAAGAACTGGCCCAGGCGATGGACGAATTCCAGGCGAAGCGCGCCTGCGGCATCGTGATGGACGTGCACACCGGCGAGGTTCTGGCGATGGTCAGCCTGCCGGACTACGACGCCAATGATTTTGGCACGGCGCCGGCAGAGGCGCGTTTCAATAGTTGCGTCACCGGCAATTACGAGCCTGGCAGCACGTTCAAGCTGCAAACCGCATCCATGGCGCTGAATGACGGCGTGGTGCATATCTGGGACGAGTTCGATGCCGCGCACGACATCCATATCGGCCGCTTCACCATCAGCGATTTCGAAGGCAAGCACCGCTGGCTTTATCTGCCGGAGGTGCTGGCCTATTCGTCCAACCTCGGCGCGTCGCATATCGCGCTCGATGTCGGCGCCGATCGCCAGCGCGCGTGGCTGAAGATGATGGGCATGTTCAGCCGCTCGCCGATCCAGTTGCCCGAAGCGGCGCTGCCGCTCGTGCAGCCGGCCTCGCGCTGGGGCGAGGCAACCGTGATGACCGTGGGCTTCGGCCAGGGCATCTCGGTGTCGCCGCTGCACATCGTGCGCGGCACCGCAGC
>Ga0335075_10012698_pt1 | contig 12719 bp, 11 predicted proteins | sample Lox_Sample_24_FD_206723 | JGI IMG/M metagenome (GOLD analysis project Ga0335075, IMG submission 206723) | Soil microbial communities from Loxahatchee National Wildlife Refuge, Florida, United States - Lox_Sample_2.4 | ecosystem: Environmental > Terrestrial > Soil > Wetlands | place: USA... | reverse complement strand
CAGGTCGGCCTGATCGGCGAGCAGCGGCGCGATCAGGAGCGGAAACTGCCGCGGGTCGAGGCTGCCGTCGCAGTCGCAGAAGGTCACTAGGTCACTGGTCGCCGCCAGCAGGCCGGCGTGAGCGGCTGCTCCGAAACCCGGGGCCGGCTCGGCCACGACCGTCGCGCCGAGCGACCTCGCGATTTCACCCGAACCGTCAGTGGAATTGTTGTCCACGACGATCGGGTGGAAGCCGGCGGGAATCCGTTCGAGAATCCAGGGCAATGCCGGTGCCTCGTTCAGGCACGGCAAAATCACATCAACAATCACGGATGCGACGTTATTACTGATGACTTGCGACAGTTGAAGATAAGAGGTTACAAACTACGGAAGTCAAGCTCAGAGAGTCTCGAGTGCTTTCGGGTAATAAGGGAGTCATTTATTACAATCTAAAGAAACATCTTGCTATGCGCATGTCCTGAGTGGGCGCCGGGCTCCTTAGACTCTGCTCGTGGATGCACGCATTCTCGTTGTCGAAGATGACCTGACAGTGGCGGAGGTCGTCGTGGACTATCTGAGCCACGCCGGCCTGGAGTCTCGGCACGCGGTGGACGGGGCTGCCGCACTGGAGATCGCCGCGACGTGGCCGCCCGATCTGGTGGTGCTCGACCTGATGCTTCCGGGTGTCAGCGGCCTCGAAGTATGCCGGCGTCTGCGCGAGCGACGGAACACCTCTGTGCCGCTGCCGGTGATCATGCTGACCGCGCTCGGTGAGGAGAGCGACCGCGTGGTCGGACTCGAGAGCGGCGCCGACGATTACGTGACCAAGCCGTTCAGCCCTCGGGAGCTCACCCTGCGGGTGCAGGCAGTCCTCCGCCGTGCGCGCGCAGACGAGGCGACAGTGGCGGTGCCGGAGCCCGTGCGGTCGGGGCCGCTGGAGGTCGACGTGGCGGCTCGGCGCGCTCGCCTCGACGGCCGGGAGCTGGAACTGACGGTTCGCGAGTTTGACCTGCTCGCCTTCTTCGTCTCTCACCCAGGCCGGGCGTTTACCCGCGCGGAGTTGCTTGAGCAGGTATGGGGCTGGTCGTTCGGTGACCTGTCGACCATCACCGTGTATGTTCGCCGGCTACGTGACAAGGTCGAGCCGGAGCCCGCCTCGCCAGCCCAGCTTCAGACGGTCTGGGGTGTCGGCTATCGCTGGGATGCGAGCCCGTCATGACTGCTCAGATGCAGATTGTCCTGATCGCGGTAGGGTGCACGAGCGCCGTGGGGCTGGCGGGCATGGGCGTCATCCGGCTACTGCGCCGGGCCTCGCTCCGCTTGTCCGTCCAGGCGAGCGGCATTGTGCTCGTGCTCGCTATCGTGGCCGGCACGCTCGGCACCGCCCAGGCGATGTTCCTGTCGCAGCACGATCTCGGCGTCGTAGTGACGGTGTGCGTCGTCGCCGGCATCGAGGCGGCAATCTTCAGCTGGCTGCTTGGGCGGCAGATCTCCTCCAGCAGCAGCGCGCTGCGCCAGGCAGCCCGGGCGCTGGGCGACGAGGCGGGCCATTTCCGGCCCCCCGCGCTGCCGCTGGCGGCGGAGTTCGCGGCCCTGTCCCAGGAGCTGACGACCACCAGCGCCAAGCTGGCGAAGTCACGGGCCCGGGAGCGCGCGCTCGAGCAGTCCCGGCGGCAGCTGGTGGCCTGGATCTCGCATGACCTGCGCACTCCGCTGGCCGGCCTGCGTGCCATGGCCGAGGCCCTGGAGGACGGCCTGGCCGCCGATCCGCCGCGTTACCACAAGCAGATGCGGGCCGAGGCTGAGCGGCTGGCGACCATGGTTGATGACCTGTTCGAGCTGTCCCGCATCCATTCGGGCACCTTGCATCTGTCCCACGACGAGATCGCGCTTGACGATCTGGTCAGCGACGTGCTGGCCAGCACGGAGGCACTAGCGCAGGAGCGCGGTGTGCGGCTAGCCGGCAATGCGGCCGGGCAGCTCGCTGTCCGCGCCGATCCGCGCGAGCTCTCCCGCGCGCTCACCAACCTGCTGACCAACGCTATCCGGTACACGCCGAAGGGAGGCAGCGTGTACGTCGATGCGAGGCCGGAGCGTGAGGACGCTCTCCTGACGGTCGCCGATGGCTGCGGCGGCATCCCCGAAGCGGACCTGCCGTACGTCTTCGACCTGGCCTGGCGCGGCACCGACGCGCGAAGCCCTGCCCCCGACAGCGGCGCGGGCCTCGGCCTGGCGATCGTGCGCGGCGTCGTGGAAGCCCACCGCGGCAGCGTGCGCGTGGCGAACACCCCGGACGGTTGCCGCTTCGAAATGCGGCTGCCCGCCTGCCTGCCAGGCTGCGGGTGAGCCGACCGCCGTCAGGCCGACGCCGGCGCCCGGCCGGCGGGCGCTGCGGCGAATTCCGCGACTCCCTCGGCGAACGGCACAGTTGCCCGCCATCCCAGTTCCCGCCAGATGCGCTCGCTGGAGGCAGTGACATGCCGGACGTCGCCGAGCCGGTACTGGCCGGTGACAACGGGGCTTGGCCCGCCGTAGCTAGCGGCGAGGGCCGACGCCAGCTGGCCCACGGTGCGCGGGGTACCGCTGCCGACGTTGTAGGCGCGCAGGGCGCCCTGCCCGCCTGGGAGGCCAGCGCCGCCGACTGCCTCGATGGCGGCGACGGTGGCGTCGGCCACGTCCCGGACGTGGACGAAGTCCCGGCGCTGTGCCCCGTCCTCGAAGACGCGCGGCGCCCGCCCGGCCTCCAGTGCGGAGCGGAAGAATGACGCCACTCCCGCGTACGGGGTGTCGCGCGGCATTCCGGGGCCATACACGTTGTGGTAACGCAGCGCCACCGCGTGTCCCTGGGTGGACCTGACCCAGGATTCGGCGAGGTGCTCCTGCGCGACCTTGGTGTCGGCGTAGACGTTGCGCGGCCCGAGTGGCGCCTCCTCGGGCACCAGTTCAGGTGACAGCGGTTCGCCGCAGCGGCCGCAGTGCGGCTCGAACCGGCCCGCGTCGAGGTCGGCGGCCTGCCGCGGCGGCGGCGCCGCCGCCAGCCCGTCCTCGGCGCACGAGTAGGCGCCCTCGCCGTAGACGACCATCGACGAGGCCAGCACGAGCCGGCTGGCACCTGCTCGGGCCATGGCGGCCAGCAGGACCGCGGTGCCCAGGTCGTTGCAGCCCGCGTACAACGGTGCGTCGTTGAAGTCGACACTGAGCCCGACCATCGCCGCCAGGTGACAGACCACGTCGACGCCGCGAAGTGCGCCGTCGACTGCCTGAGCGTCGCGGACGTCGCCGTGCAGGAACTCGAAGCCGGGGTCTGCGGAGTATGGCGGGACGCCGCCGGGGTGGACGCAGGGCAGGAGCGCGTCGAGCACCCGGACCTCATGACTCGCGCTCGTGAGCGCCTCGGATACATGGGACCCGATGAAGCCGGCACCGCCGGTGACTAGGACTCGCATGGTCCGAGGCTACGCACAGTTACGCCGGGGTCGCGGCTGGAACAGAGCGTTATCACCAGTTTGTAAGGAGGAATCCCTTGCCGCGCCAGGGGGCGGATAAGTGCAATACACGGCATGACCTTTAGCAGCAGTCCGGAGATCCAGGCGCGTCCAGGCGATGCGGGCTGGTCGGCCCCGGCCAGGCCGTCCTGGCGCCAGCGCACCCCGCGAGCTGTGCGGCTGGCCGTGGCGCTGGCCGGCCTCGTAGCGGTCTGCGCCTACCTGGCGATCGCACTGAGCCGGCTCACCTACCCGTTCACCGTCGAGTGGCTGGAAAGCAACTCGCTCGTCGAGGTGCACCGCATCCTGGCCGGCCAGCCGCTGTACACGGCGCCGACCGCTGAGTACGTGCCCGACGGCTACCCGCCGCTCTATTTCGCCGTGTCGGCCGGGGCGGCTAGCGTGCTCGGCATCTCCTACCTGCCGTTGCGGCTGGTCTCCCTGGTGTCGTCGCTCGTCTGCTTCGTGCTGCTGGGCCGCCTGGTCCAGCGCGAAACGGGGAACGTCGCGGCCGGGGTCGGCGCCGCGGGCCTGTTTGCCGCGACCTACTTCGCCACGGACACCTGGTTCGATGTCGGCCGGGTCGACTCACTTTTCCTCGCGCTGAGTATCGGAGGCCTGTACGCCGCCCGGTGGATGCGCGGCACGCGCGGCGCCATCGCCGCCGGGGTGTTGCTCGCCGCCGCGGTCCTCACCAAGCAGACGGGGCTCGCCGAGGGGGTCGTGGTGATTGCCGCGCTGCTTGCTGGCCCGCGCCGCCGGCTCGCCTGCGTCGCCGCTCTGGCTGAGTTCACGATTCTCGGCATTAGCACGCTGCTGCTAGCGCTCACCAGTGGCGGCTGGTACGTCTTCTATGTCTTCCGGCTGATGAGCGAGCACCCGCTGAATTACGGCAACCTCGGCTCGTTCTGGACGGCCCTGTTGACCGCGCTTGGCATAGCTGCCTGCGCTGCCCTGATCGGCGCGCGGCACGTGCCCCCCGTGCTGCTTGCAGGCTGCGCCGCGCTGGCGGCCGAGGGCTATGCCGCCCTTGTGCACACTGGTGGCAGCAGCAACGACATGCTGCCTGCTTACCTAGCCGTGGCGCTGCTCGCTGGCCTGGCGGTTGGGGCCAAATCGCCTGGCTGGGCCAGCGCGGTGTCGGGTGTACTTGTCCTCGCACAGACAGCCCTGCTGCTCAGCGGCTTCCATCCCTCCCGGGAGATTCCCACGAGCGCTGACCGCGTCGTCGGCGAGCGGCTGACCGCGGGCCTGCGGGCGTTCGGAGGGACCGTCGCGATCCCCGCGGATCCCGGCCTGAACCTGCTGGCGGGAATGACACCGGCCGCGCACCAGGACGCGGCACACGACGTTCTGCGGGCCTCGGACCAGGCTGCGATCGCTAGCTTCAGGGACAGTGTCGCGGATGCGGTCGCCGCCCGCCGGTTCAGCGCGATCATCACCGACGGCCCTGGGGCGCCGCCGGGCTTTCCGCCCTCACTCGGCCGGTACTACCACCAGTGCCCCCAGCCGCTGCTCGCGGGGGTCCCGGCCGCGGTGTTCCGTCCAGTCGCGGGGATCAGCGCCCGTCCCGCCTCGCTATGGCTTCCCAGGGGAAGCGGATCCTGCCAGGCAGCTGTCAGCGTCCTCGACGGAGCCGGTAAGGAGAGTCACCCGTGAAATTGCCCGCGTCGCCCCCTCCCGGGCCGTTCCGCCGGTCGTTCTGGCGCAGTCCGATCCGTGGCCCGTGGCTGACCTCGGTGTTCGGACTGGTGCTGTTGCTGTCCATCCCCGTGATGTTCGTGACCGGCCTGCTGTCCTACGCCGCCTATAACCCGGACCTCAGCCCGGTCAACGACTTGACTCCAGGCAAGGGGCTGCTCGGCTTGTACCTGTTCTCCTGGCCCACGCATCCCGTCTGGCTCTACCGGCTCAACCAGGGTGTCCATGTCACCCTGGGGCTGGCGCTGGTATCGATCCTGCTGTTCAAGCTGTGGTCGGTGCTGCCGAAGCTGTTCGAATGGCCGCCGCTGAGGTCACCGGCGCACGCCCTGGAACGGCTGTCGCTCTTCCTGCTCGTCGGCGGGGCGGTGTTCGAGTTCGTGACGGGGATTTTGAACATCCAGACGTGGTACAAGTTCCCCGGCTCCTTCTACCCGCTGCATTTCTACGGCGCCTGGGTATTCATGGCGGGTTTCGTCGTCCACGTGGCACTGAAGCTGCCGGCCATGATCAGGGCGCTGCGCAGTCGCAGCCTGATCCAGGAGCTGCGCACGAACCTCGCCAGAACGCGGCCGGAGCCGCCCGAAGCCGGGTCCCTTGTCGCTGCAGCGCCCGCCGAGCCGACGATCTCCCGGCGCGGCGTGCTGGCGTTCGCCGGCGCGGGCTCCGCGCTGATCGCCCTGCTGTCCGTGGGACAGTCACTGGGCGGATCGCTGCGGCGGACCGCGCTGCTCGCCCCGCATGGCCAGGACGTCAGTAGCGGCTATGGCGACTTCCAGATCAACCAGACCGCGGCAAGTGCCCGGATCAGGCCGACCGAGACCGGGGCGGCCTGGCGGCTCACGCTCGGAAGCGACACCCAGGTCAGCAGCGTTCCAGTTGTGCTGCGCCGGGCCGACCTGCTCCGCATGGCGCAGCACACCGCCAGCCTGCCGATCGCGTGCGTCGAGGGCTGGTCCACAGATGACCAGGCCTGGACCGGGGTCCGGCTGCGCGATCTCGCCCGGCTCGCCGGCGTTCCCCGCCCGTCGAGCGTCCTTGTGAAGTCGCTGGAGCGCGGCGGAGCGTTCAGGCAAGCGGTCCTGTCGGAGGGGCAGATCATGAACCCGGACTCACTGCTGGCCCTGCGAGTCAACGGCACGGACCTCTCGCCCGACCACGGCTACCCGGCACGCGTGATCGTGCCCGCCAACCCCGGCGTGCACAACACCAAGTGGGTCGCCAGCCTGACCTTCCGGAGTTGAGCATGCGCCGGTTTCTTCGCTGGTACGGTGCCAGCCCGCTCCACCTGCTCACCCTGCTCGGGTGCTTCGCGCTTGCCGGCTATGCCGCAACCGAGCTCCTGCCCAACAACGCCGTCGGCATCCTGGTCTGGCTCGTTGGCGCGGTCATCGGCCATGATCTGATCCTGATGCCGCTGTACACGCTCGCCGACCGGTCTGCCATGGCGGTCTTCAGGCACCGTCCGCCGAAGCTGCCCGCAGTGCCGTGGATCAACTACCTGCGGGTGCCCGCGGCACTGTCCGGCATGCTGCTGCTGATCTGGTTCCCTCTCATCCTGAGGCTGCCCGCTCGTTTCCCTGCCACGACGACCCTGTCTCTGGACCCGTACCTGTGGCACTGGCTCGCCGTGACGGGCGCCCTGTTCCTGCTGTCCGCGGCGGCGCTCGCCTGGCGGCTGCGGACAGGCCGGCGCGGCGTGCGGAAAGGCCGGCGCGGCGTGCGGCAAGGCCACGGCACGCGGACCTGAGTTCCGCGGATGTCTGGCGACCTGTCCGGATCGTCCAGCAGCTGTGCTCCTGCCGTTGATCTGGTCGCCCTCTCGCTCCCGCCGTAAGGGCGCGCGATCGCCAGGCGGCTGTCGGGCGTCGCCTGGGCTAGCATTTCGGCGAGGAAGGTGGTCAGCGCGGCCTGACCGACGCGGCTGACCGCAGCCCTCGGCGCAGAAAAGGGCAGGGGAGTCGGGCTCAAAGCCGCGGCCGGCCAGCGTCGTGCTCAAGCCCTTCGGCGGGTTCGCCGACCCCCGGCCTAGCCTGGCGCAGCGCCTGACCGGTGTCAGCGCCGCCGACGAGCACGAACTGGGGGACGCTTCGGTCCAGCGCGCCGGTTATCACGCGGTCGAAGAAGCCGTCATTCATCGGCTGCCCCGGCGGCGGATCAGCCAGCCGAGGACCTCGCGGACGCTGCGGATCTGGTCCCGGGCCCGTTGCTGTCTTCATATCTGCCTCCAGAGAAAACGACCACACCGAGGATGACGTGCGCGGCGTCCGTGCCGCGGTGAGCTCCAGCACGAGCCCGCACGGCTGGAGATTGATCGGTAGGCAGGTAAGACGTCGCCGTTCGATGCTGCTAAAGAGCGAGTGTCACTGATCGCCTTACCTGACGACGGAGCTGCGCGAGGAGCCGCGATGCCATCGCTGCGACAACCTGATCCCCAGCCAGTTCGCACGCTAAGGCGCCCGGCGGCGCCATGCCGGGCAGGTTCGGCAGTGCCCAGGTTGAGCTATATCCCGAGCCTGGCCGCCGCGTTCAAGGCCGCCCCGACGCGGCCATGGCCGGGGAAGTGGTTCAGGACGTTTGGAGGGAGGTGCTGAGAAGTATCGAGGCGTTTGAGGGCCGCTCGTCGCTGCGCATATGGCTGTTTCCCATCCTGATCAACCGGGCCATCAGCGCTGGCACAAGGCAGCGCCGCAGCGTACCACTGGGTGACATGCGGCCAGTGGCGGATGCTTCCCGTTTCGATGCCGCCGGTAGCTGGAATGTTCCGCCTGAGCCCTGGGCTGGTCTGGCCGAGGGCAGGGCGACAGCGGCGAAGATGGCTGCCAGGATTGCCGCCACGATCGACGAACTCGCGCTGCAGCAGAAAGAGGTCGTGACACTGCGCGACCTGCTGTGCCTGACGAGCGGCGAAGCCTTCGCTGTTCTCGGCATCAGCGCGGCCGATCGGCTGGTGTTGCTGCACCGCGGCCGAAGCAAGCTGCGTCAGGTCATCGCGCGTGAGTTCGGCAGCGCCCGGTGATCCGCCTGATGACAAGGTCGGGGCGCGGGCTAGTTTGCCAGCAGGCAGTGGAGCTGGTCACCGACTATCTCGAGGGCGCGCTTCCAGGGTCGCAGCGCCGCCGGTTCGAAGCGCACCTGGCGGGCTGTCCGGACTGTCCTGAGTACTTTGCTCAGATAGGGGCCGTTATCGCGCTAGCCGAGAGCAGCACGCCCGATGACCTGACACCTCAGATGCGCAGGGAATTCATCGGCTTGTACCGGCGATGGCGAGCCGGCCAGGCAGATGACGACCACGCATAGCGGCAGCGGCACAGTGGCTCGGCCGTCTCGGCCATCATCGTGCTCCAAGCGTCGGCGGCGCTGACAGCCAGAGGACAGCAACCGCACCGGCCCGGCAGCGGCGGATGTCTCGCCGCCGGACATGGCGCAGCCATCCGTGCCTTCCTTTGTCATGATCACCGCTCAGGCGATGGTGCTGATCGTGCCCAGGGCGAAGCCCAGTGCCGCGCAGGCGTCGGGCGATCGGCGACGTGCGATGGTCGCCGGCACTGACGACATCGGGACGCGCCCCGTGGACCAGGCGGGCGTGCCCGAGCATCGCGTCGACTTGGCGGACGCAGGCCTCCAACCCGTGGCCGAACAGGACTTGCAGTCGAGGGTCATGACATTGCCCTTTTCCGAGCTTGCCAGGTCTAGACCGCGGACACGCCCATTTTCCTGGGTAGGCAGGCATCTCTCCTGGCCGGGGGCGGGCCACGCCCAGCGATAGCTTTGACTGAGGCCGCCGCTCGGATGGCCCGCTGGGTTCAGGAGTTCAGCATGGATGAGCGGGTCCCGCTAGAGCCCGCCTTCGGCGTGCTTTGACCGCCTGGGGGAGTTCGAAGCCTCCAGGAAACGAATACACAGGGCGTGGGGGTGCGAGGAGGACTTCGCGGACCTGCTCGCAGCCACTTGACCACGCTCGGGCGACTGGGGCTCGCGGGCCGGCCAGTTCGCGGGGAGCATCGCGCGTAAGAACCGTCCGGTCGGCGACGCTCACACAGTCAGACGACTTTGTTTCATTATTCAGGAGGTTCATCTGTGTCAGCGACACCTATCGCGGAGCGCGTCCACTCGATGCGTGCCAGCCAGCCGGCCGGGCCGCCGAGCCCGTTCGACCGCGAGCAGCAATCGCTTGCCGGTATCACCGTCGAGGGCGTGATCGCGCCGGGCGAGCGGCTGCCCGACGCTCAGCTGATCGACGTGCACGCGGCTGCGACGACGCTCTCGCGCGAGCTCGCCGGGCGCCGCGCGGTGCTGGTGTTTTACCGCGGCGCGTGGTGCCCGTTCTGCAACATCGCGCTGAAGGCCTACCAGGCCGAGCTGGTGCCTGAGTTGGGCCGGCGCGGGGTGGCGCTGCTGGCGGTAAGCCCGCAGAAGCCGGACGGGTCGCTGAGCATGCGCGAGAAGAACCAGCTGAGCTTCGCGGTGCTCTCAGACCCTGCCAACACGCTCGCGGGAGCGGCTGGGATCCTCACCGCACCGTCAGCGGAAGCGCGCGCGATGCAGCTTCAGTTCGGCCTCGACCTGACCGAGGTCAACGCCGATGGTACGACCACGGTGCCGATGCCGACGACGCTGATTGCGGATGGCGATGCCACCGTCCGTTGGGTCGATGTGCACCCGGACTACAGCACCCGCAGCGAACCGGCGGCGATCCTCGCCGCGCTCGACGCGCTGGAGGGCTGATGGCCGCCGAATTCGAGGGAAGGGTCGCGCTGGTCACCGGTGCGGGCCGAGGGATCGGTCGGGCGATCGCGACAGGCCTGGCGGCGGCCGGCGCGAAAGTCGCTCTGGTCGCCCGGTCGGCCGACCAACTCGACCAGGCCGCGGCCGCCATCCAGGCCGCGGGCGGGGCCGCGGTTGTCATCGCCGCCGACCTTGCCGACGCCGCCGCCCTGACGGGCATACCGGGACGAGTCGCGGGCGTGCTCGGACCGGTCGACATTCTCATCAACAACGCCGCCGTAGTCCAGCCCGCAGGTCCGACGCTCAACGCCGACGCGGAAGCGTGGCACACGGCGTTCGCGGTCAACGTACGCGCCCCGTTCCATCTGACCCTGGCGCTCTTGCCCTCGATGCTCCAGCGAAGCTGGGGGCGGGTCGTGAACGTCTCCGCCGCCATCGTCGAGCACCCGGCGATGATGATTGGCCTCAACACCTACGCCGCCACGAAGGCCGCGCTGGAGGCGCACACCCTGAACCTGGCCGGCGAACTCACCGGCACTGGCGTCACCGTCAACGTCTACCGTCCTGGCGCGGTCGACACCGCGATGCAAACCTGGTTTCGCACTCAGTCACCCGAGCAGATAGGCCAGCAGCTGCATGACCGGTTCATCGCGATGCATGCCTCCGGCACCCTGCTCACACCAGGCAAGTCTGCCGCGCAGCTCCTCCAGCACATGTCCGGCAGCAATGAAACAGGCCAGATCTGGAGCGCCAACGACTAGCCACCAGGCCGGGCCAGCCGAAGCTGGACGCGGCGCCGGTATCAGAAGCAGACCCTCAACCAGCGGCTTGTCCGTCGCATTGCTGAAGGAGTGCCATACGGAATGGCTCTCGAAGGTCTGAATGCCGCCGACCTCGCCTACCAGGGCTGACTCGGATCTAACCTCATCTCACACACGCCCGCCCATTCGGGAGGACCTGAACGGCCGACTGGGGCGCCAGCTTCACCGCCGCGATGGCCTTTGAGATCGCCAGCACCGATCTGGTCATTGAGCTGGTGACTCGGGCGGTACGGCTGGCCGCCGGACATGCTCGGCAGGCAAGTGATCCAGGGCACCGTCGATGACGTCGTTGCCGGGTCGGTGCAGTCACCGTCATGCTGGAAGTAGATGGAGTTCTCGCCCCAGCCACGCCGCGCCATACAGGCCATCGTAGGGAGGATGGCAGCCATTTGCGGCAGCCATCGTCCCCGCATCGGGGAGGCATCCACAGGCACGCGCGGGCACAGAAAGCGCAGCTAGACCTTGATGTTGGATGCCATTGACCTGGTACGGATCCTAGCCTTCCGCCCATGGTAAGGAGAAGGTCTACGGTTCGATTCCGTAAGGGGGCTCCAGGTCACAGGCTTGTGCCGGTCACACCGGCACTGCAGGTGGTGACTATATCTGTCCGCAGGTAGCCCGACGGGAAAAGGTCTACGGTCCAATCCCGCAGGACGATCCAGGTCAGGCGGACCGTTCCAATCTCAGATGACCGAGCCAGTGGGGACGCTGGTGGTGACTAACGGAAGGGCAAGCGAGGCCAGTGCGGCAACGCTGAGATCCCAGGCGCGGGCAACGTTTCTAGCGCTTCGGCGAGTTGCTCGCGGCTGGCGTCCTTGAGCTGAATGCCGGGGAGAGCCCCTTCACAGGCTTCGGGCCGGGATTGGTTTAGTGCGGCCAGCCATGCGTACGCATCAGGTGCTCGATACCTGGAGATGAGCCGATGCCCGCCAGCATGCAGGCCTGCATGCCGTCGGCGAACGTAGCCCCGGCACGGAGGTTGCCTTCTGCATCCGCTGGTGTGTCGTGACGCCGCGAGACCGCCACCCACAATGTGCCGCCACATCCCCGCGTAGTTGGCAGCGGCAAGAACGATGCGAGCACTGCCTTTGACTGGCCCGACGACGTCCAGCTTCAGCTTGGCCAGCGGCTGGACTGGGTCGTCGAGGACGGCCCACGAAGTCGCCACGGTCAGCATCTCGTGCAGTGCGACGCCACCGTGAGCATCCACCAACTCCATCAGGTCCTGCAGCACGGGCGCGGGAATCCACGTAGTCGGCGCATCGCGCAGGAACACGGTGAACAGCGGCGGGGCAGCCTCGGCAGAGCCGCCGCTAGGCGATGCCGAGCAGGACCATCTGCCGGAACTCGCTCCTCGGTCGCCTCTTCTTCGACTGCGGCTGCGAAGGCTGCGATCCGGGTGATTCCGCGTCGGCGGCGGTGGGCGACCAGCAACGCCTTCGCAACGGACTCCACGTTGGGTCGGGCAGTGGAGCCGACGAGTACCGGCCCCAGCCGCTGCCGTGAACCCGTCTAAGGGCTGTCCCGTAAATGATCTCCGGTCGGCGCTCGGTTCGGCGGTACCGCACCGTCATGCGCGCTGCAATTGGCTGGCGCTGCCTCAGACGAGCCGTGCTGGCCGCTCCTTGATGGCATGGAGGACTTCTCCGACCTCGAACTGCCCAGTAACTCAGCGCTGACTTGCGCACTAGCGTGGCCGAAGTCGGGTTCTAGGGCACCGCCGAGAGTCGGTTGACCGAAACATGAGACTGGGATGCGGCGGTGAACCCGGCCCCGCCCGAGTCCGCATGCCACGCCTCTAGCTCGAACCCGGCGAGTTGCGCCATCAGGTCCAGTTCCGACGGCCAGATGTATCAGTGCGGGAACGCCACACCCGTGTGGAAACGAAGCCGATCGACTCAGCGCGCACCTTGGTGACCTGGCTCTCGCGCAACTGGGCCAGGTCTTCGCCTGGGTTGTCGCCGAACAGGATGCTCCCCGACGTCGGCCGGTCAAGTCCGCCGAG
>Ga0335075_10012697_pt1 | contig 12719 bp, 11 predicted proteins | sample Lox_Sample_24_FD_206723 | JGI IMG/M metagenome (GOLD analysis project Ga0335075, IMG submission 206723) | Soil microbial communities from Loxahatchee National Wildlife Refuge, Florida, United States - Lox_Sample_2.4 | ecosystem: Environmental > Terrestrial > Soil > Wetlands | place: USA... | reverse complement strand
AAAGCAAAAACTGCTTCCCACATTCGCACAGCCCCGACTGCGGCGAGACGATCTCGCTGCTAAACTCAACCGCGAGCACTCTCACTTAGCTGGACTAAACGATGGGGGCAGCTCACGGAGACTATCGGGCTGCACCCATGATTTTATGGCGGGTGCTGCAAAGCCGAAAGCGCCGAGTCTCCGGGCCGTCCGATGTTAAGAAGACGCGATAACGTGGTATACAGCCTGTATCCTCACTGAGGGCCGGTGCCATTGACAGGCTTTTTAGGCGGAGTCGTGCCGCTGTTCTTTCCGCCGGATGAATTGCCGCTCACCGAGGTTACCTCTTTCTGCGCATTTGAGACAATCATTGCGGTCGTGCTGTTAATTGATCGGAGCCAACTCAAAATCTCTGGAACGTAATCGGAGACGTTTTCGAATGCTTGTACGATTTGAGTTATAAGTTCGGCATAGGTATAACTCGCTCGCGGTGCACCATTTATCTGGGTCGCCAAAGCCGCTGCTGCCTTTTCCATCAGGCTAGTCATCGAGGGCGTCAGATTAGCCGTCGTCCCGAGCGCCGCAATATCGTCGGACGTCAGCGTGGCCGGAAGGGCGATTGATGATATACCCGTAGTCATGCCAGTGCTTGAAGCACTTGAGACTGGTTCAGAATCGCCGGGAGGGTCGGGAAGGTTCGTAGCCGTTAACAGGGCATTGAACCCAGTGGCTAACGATTTCGAATTAGCTCCTATCGCTTCGAAAATAGGAATGCAATTAAATGAGGTCTGACGCAGGGCGTCCAACTGTGTAATCATCTCTGCCCCATAGTTCTTTTGCTGATTGAGCGCTTCAATGCGCTCCTTAGTTGCACCGAAAATGTTCAGCGCGGTTATCGCTTCGTATACCTCTAAAGACAGTGATGCTGCTGGAGAAGCTGATGAGGTCATCTGGCCGGGGACGAATATCTTCGCAACCGCAGTATCTGTCGCTGGAGGGTCATTCGACAAATGATTTGCAAGGAAGGCTAAAGCCTTGAATCCCCATTTAAGCGCAGTGAGGACTTGAGGTGATGCAACGATATCCTCTGCTCCGAGGTAGGTTAGAATGAATCCCCAGCCCGAGATAGATGCGAGGATTGCCAGGAGAGTAGCTACAGCGGCAAAGAGATCTCCCATCGTCACAGGTGGATTCATGCTATTCAGTAATGCTACTGCCGCCTGGTAATTCGGGTCACCCGGATCGGTACTTCCGGCCTCAATCTGAATGACCAACCCCTCGGAGTCGTCGAAAGTAATGATCGTCTCTCCGCCTGTGCTGCTAACACTCACGGAAGGCGAGGGTCCATTTACGACGATGCAGTGAATCAGGGAGTAAGAACCGCTATTGTGGCAGGGATCATCTGCTGCCAGAGAACGGGAGATCATCCCGCTCAAGTCGCTCATGAGGCCGAGTGCAAACAATTTGGAGCCGCTGCACACCACTGCTCGACGAGAAATCATCCCGAGTGCCTCCCACATAGATTGCGTCCGAGGACTCAGCGTGCCGCAACAGATTCGGTGTTAGATTGCTGGATTGTATGGTCACATGTCGCGTGGTGTCAAGAGATATTTGAGGTTGGTCCCGACTTTTAGCTATAGCATGATGGATTTATTAGCCAAGCTGCGATTGCTACCCCGTGGCATACCAAAGTGTGGTCGCTACTATCGCCGAACCGACAAGCAACGCATCGCCGAGGCATTCCGCACCGGCCTGCCAACCACGTTCGAGATTCTGCCGAGCTTCAACGTCGCGCCTCAGAGCTTCCAGCCCGTCATCCGCCTGAACCGGAAAATCGGGGAAAATCGGGGACAGACGGGACGTTCCCCCCTCTCGACCCGGCTATGGCCCAAAAACAAGTTCACCTTGTCTGTCCTGCTTCTCCGGCGCTGCCGGACGGCCACCCTTCCGCGCAGCGAGGGGCCTTTGCGTCCTCTCTTCCAGGTCACGCACGAATTCCCCGGTTCCGAGAGGCCCCCCGGTGTGCGTACTCTGCCGCACACCGATGATCTCCGACTCGCTTTGTCCGGCGCGGAGATACTCCCTCCAGCTGGCCGCGTCCCATCGCCCTCCCCATGCTTCCATGTCCAGCCAGTTGCCGGCTGCCGCTGCTCCGCAGTGGACTGCCGCGCTCGACCAGCGCCACGATTCGGCCTCCGCAACCAGCCCCGCCCGCACCGGATTCAGCTCGACGTAGCGTAACGCCTCCCACAGGTGCGGCTGATCCATCGGGCAGGAATAAAATCGCCCCTGCCACGCATGCCCGCTCGACCCATGCTTCGCGTTCCAGTAGACAGCATATCTCCCGTGCGTGTGCTTCAGCGTTACCGCAAGAGCATCCGGCTGATGAGGAATCATCGCCAGGTGAACGTGGTTCGACATCAGGCAGTAGCCGATCAGGGACGCGCCATGCTGTGTGAGGCTTTCCCTCAGCAGGCCAAGGTACACCTCCCGGTCCGTGTCGCTGTCCAGGATGAATCGCCGCGCATTGCCGCGCTGCGTCACATGGTGCGCAACTCCTGTGGCGACCACCCGGGCGAATCGTGCCATGTCGTTCCTGGCTGGCTCAGCCTCCCCGGCGAACAACTGCACGCCACGGCCGGAGCTCCGCACCCAGAGCTTACGCTTATCTGAGGATGCCGACCGCCCTGGGCATCCGCTGAAAGAGACCCGAAGTAACGGCGACCCCCCCTGATCCCGAACCGCGCCGCCGTCAATCTCGGGGAACCTCCCGTCTGTCCCCAGGTTTCCCAGGTTTTCGTCGATCGAGCCCGTTTCGATGAGATCGTCGCGCCCGGTCGGGTCCTTACCATTGACGGGATCGCCGTCAGCCTACAGGTACTCGTGCAGGCTGGCCAATAAGCGGTCGGGCCTTGAGTCATAAGACTTAGCGGCTTCCCGGTTCCTGAAATTCAATTTTGAATCTCTTATATTTTTTTCTAAGCGCAGACGTGACCCGAAGCAATATCTGTTCCAGCTCATGAACCGCAATTGGATTTGTCTGATTGTCCCAACATACAGGGGCGTCGAATCTCAATATGAATTCCTTCGGTTGAAGCAATTCACGCAGCAACCAGGGCATCCAATGCCATGGATCTCCGATCAAACGATAAAAGCAGTCCCCTGTCAGGTGTTTATCGCCTTGGACATACCGAACAAAATGAATATTTGTATATAAGATCCCCCCCGGAATGGTTATGGTAGTAGACCTCGGAAGCTGCTCCTGGATGCTTGTCTCTACTTCATCACTAATAAGTGCCATCTATTGTTAGATCCTAGTTAAGGAATTATGTTGATTGAGCTTGGCCACGTCACAAGGGCGTAGCGGTTCAAACTCTGCGGACCGCTGACGTCTGCGGTGCCCCCATTGGGGGTCGGGCGTCGTAGCTGTACGTCTTGCTGCCCGTCGCGGTCACGTTGCCGTTCGTGTCGTACATTTCTCCGGACATCTGATCGTCCGGATTGTAACTGAAGGCGCCCGAGCTGATGCTGTACAGCGACGAGGTCGCGGACAGCCGGTTGCTGTAAACGATGATGCGGAGTTGATGAGCGCGGGAGTGGAACGAGGGAGTGGGACGAGGGGGTGGAACAAGGGAAGTGAAACGCGGGCAGGAGAAAGGGGCGCGACGCGCGCGCCCCTTCCGGTGATGCGGCAGCCGCAGGCTAGCTGATGGGCTGGCCGTTGGCGGTGAGCTGCTGGAGCTGCTGCTGGTCGTACTGCTTGACGCTGTCGGGCAGCGGCGCGTAGTTCAGACCGCCGGCCGTGGCCTGGCCGTCGGTGATGATGTACTGGATGAACTGCTTCAGCGCGGTGCGTTTTGCCACATCCGGGCCATCCTTGGGGACGAGCAGGAAGGTGAGGCCGGAGATGGGGTAGGCGTCAGGCGCGTTGGCGGCGGGATTGACGATGGGCTGGCGCGGATCCTGACTGATCTGCGAGCTGAAGGCGGCGATGTCGGCGGTGGTGCCGTCAGCGGTAGCGGCCACGAACTTGCCGGCCTGGTTTTCAATCAGGGCGGTGGGCAGGTTGTTCTGCTGGGCGTAGCTGAGCTCGACGTAGCCAATGGCTCCCGGAGAGTTGCGGATGTTGCCGGTGACGCCTTCGCTGCCCTTGCCGCCGATGCCGACCGGCCAGCTGACGGCGGTGCCGGAGCCGACCTTGGTTTTCCAGTCGGGGCTAACGGCGGAGAGGTACTCGGTGAAGATGCCGGTGGTGCCGCTGCCGTCAGAACGGTGGGAGACGACGACGGGGAGCTTGGGCAGCTTGACGCCGGGGTTTTCTTTGGTCAGCTTGGGATCCTGCCAGTTCCTGATGGTGCCGAGGAAGATGCCGGCGAGGGCGTCGGCGGAGAGCTTGAGCGGCTGGTCGAGGCCGGGGAGATTGTAGGTGATGCAGACGGGACCGGCGGTCTCGGGGATCTGCACGAGCGGCTGCATGGTGGCGAGTTGCTCGTCTTTGAGGGCGACGTCGGAGGCGCCGAAGTCGACGGTTTTGGCCTTCACCTGCTGGATGCCGCCACCGGAACCGATGGACTGGTAGTTGATCAGGACATTGGGATGGAGCTTGGTAAAGTCGGCGGTCCAGCGGGTCATGACGGGATTGATGAAGGTGCTGCCCGCCCCGGAAATTTCGACGTTATTGTTGCTCGATGATTTGCAGGCAGTCAGGCTACCGAGCACGGCGACCGCTACCAGCGCGGCCATCCAACGATTTGCCATGAAAATTCCTCCGATTGCAGGGGTTAACCCTGATTCCACGCCAAACTGTACACGAAAGAGACCGCCTCAACGTTACAGTCAGGCAAATTTGGAAAATGTTGCCGTGGGGCGGAAAGGGGGGCGCCGGACCGGGTGAAGGCAGCCGGGGCAACACGGCGCGGGCGGGTGCCCGTCCCATGGAAGAGAGCGATCAACGAAGGAACACGGAGGGATGGACCCGATGAGCAGAGAGCTGCAGGGACGGAAGATTGCGATCCTGGCGACGGATGGATTCGAACAGTCGGAGCTGTTGGAGCCGTTGAAGAGGATGCGGGATGCGGGGGCAACGGCGGTGGTGCTTTCGCCCAAGAGCGGTGAGATTCGCGGCTGGAACAAGACCGACTGGGGACAGACGGTGCCGGTGGATCTGGAAGTGAACCAGGCAAAGGCGGAAGATTACGACGCCCTGGTGCTGCCCGGGGGGGTGATGAATCCGGACCACCTGCGGATGGACGCGGAGGCAATGAAGTTCGTGAACGATTTTATCGCGACGGAACGGCCGATTGCGGCGATTTGCCACGGGCCGTGGACGCTGGTGGAGGCGGGCGCGGTGAAGGGACACACGTTCACCTCGTGGCCGTCGCTGAAGACCGATCTCGAGAATGCGGGGGCGGCTTGGGTGGATGAGGAGGTGGTGACCAGCGGCCCCTTCATCAGCAGCCGCAAGCCGGAGGACATTCCCGCGTTTGTGCGGGCGCTGGTGGAGCGGCTGGCACCGGAGCCGAAGAGGAAAGAGCGGGCGGCGTAGGAGAGTGTTGCGGGGCGATGGGCCCGGCCGAGTGCCGGGCCTTTTTGCGTCCGGCGCAGGGTTGCGGCCGATCGGCGCCTGCGCCCGCTAAGATGAGAGCTGCGTCATCGGGTCGTGCGAGCACATGCCAACCTTTCCCCTGGAGACTTCCCTGCCGCCGTTGCCGCACTTTCCCTGCCCTGCAAAGGAGATCCTCGAATGAACGACCGTTTGCCAGTGGGGACATCGCGGTTCCTGCCGACGCGAAGGGGGTTTCTGCAGAGCGGGCTGGCGGCCGGGGTCGCGTCGCTTCTGCCGAAGCGCGCCGCGGCTGACTGGAAGATTGCGGAGGGGCGGCCGGCGCCAGCGGACCGGAAATTCATCAGCCCGGCGGTCGAGGCGGCGATAGCGCGCGTGGGGCAGCAGATCGCCGATCCGACGCTGCGCGCGATGTTTGAGCGCTGCCTGCCGAACACGCTGGACACCACGGTGTTTCCGGAAACGCGGGACGGCAAGCCGGACACGTATGTGATCACCGGGGACATCGACGCGATGTGGCTGCGCGATTCGTCGGCGCAGGTGTGGCCGTATCTCCAGTTTGCGAAAGAAGACCGGAAGCTGGCGGCGCTGCTGGAGGGGGTGGTGCGGCGGCAGACGCGCCTGATCCTGATCGATCCCTATGCCAACGCGTTCACGCGCACGACGTCGGATCCGCCGCTGAGCTGGGCGCTGGATGACAAGACGGAGATGAAGCCGGGGGTGGCGGAGCGCAAGTGGGAGGTGGATTCGCTCTGTTACACGATCCGCCTGGCGCACGGCTACTGGCGGCAGACGGGAGACACGGGTCCATTTGGGACGGAGTGGAAGGCGGCGGCGGAAAAGATTGTCGCGACGTTTCGAGAGCAGCAGCGAGTGAACGGGCCGGGGCCGTATTCATTCGAGCGGCGCACCTTTGTGCCGACGGATACGCTGATGCTGAGCGGGTACGGGAATCCGGCGCGGCCGGTGGGGATGATCTATTCGATGTTCCGGCCATCGGACGATGCGTGCACCTATCCGCTGTTTGTGCCGGCGAATCTGTTTGCGATGCGCGCGCTCGAACAGCTCGAGGAGATGGCGACGGCGATCGCGGGCGATGCGAGCCTGGCGGCGGCGTGCGCGGATTTAAGGAAGAGCGTGAGCGCTGCAGTGGCGCAGTATGGAACGGCGCAGCATGCGGAGCTCGGTCAGATCTGGGCGTACGAAGTGGATGGGTACGGCAACGCGCTGATGATGGACGACGCCAATGCGCCGGGGCTGCTGAGTTTGCCGTATCTGGAGGCGTGCAGCGCGGCGGACCCGATGTATCAGCGGGCGCGCCGGTTCGCGCTGAGCGCGTCGAATCCTTATTTTTTCGAGGGGAAGGCCGCGGCGGGGATTGGCGGGCCGCATGAAGGGCTGGGGATGATCTGGCCGATGTCGATCACGCTGCGCGCGCTGACGTCGACCGACGATGGGGAGATTGTGCAATGCCTGCGCTGGCTGCGCGACACGACAGCGGGGACGAATTTTATTCACGAATCGTTCGACAAGGACGATCCGGCGAAATACACGCGGCCGTGGTTTGCGTGGGCGAACACGCTGTTCGGGGAGCTGATCCTGAACCTGGCGGAAAAGAAACCGGCGCTGTTACGAGAGCCGCTGGGGGCGGCGTGACGGTTACGCTCCGGGGATGAGTGACAACACGCCGTTGATGGCCGCAATGATGTCGGCGGCCATGGAGAAGTGCGAAGCGGTGGCTGCGATCTGCGCCTTGAGGGTCTTCAGGCTCTTATTGGCCGCGTCGAATTGCTTCTGCAGCTCGGAAAAAGCTGCGGTGTTCTGGTTGAGCTTGTATAGGTCGTTCTTATCGAGGACGCTCTGGATCTGAATCTGCGCGGCGTTGAGCGCCTGCAGGGCAACCGGATCCATGGTGCTGTCGATCTGGGCCTGCATGGTGTTGTAGGCATTCTGATAGGCGGCCTTCAGCTCAGGGCTGAGCGGGATAGAAGGATTCGCGGGGAGGTTCGTCGGCGTGGTCACGGCCAGCTCCTTGAGTGATTACTTTGTGGGCAGGGATTTATAGAAGTTGCCGAGGCTGGTGCCGGCAGCGGCGAGATCGCTCACCCTATCTTTGAACTTTTCCGGATTCTTGCCCTGAGCGACGGCGAGCAGATCGCTGTGCGCTTTGGCCATTTTGCCGATGGCGGCGCGCAGGGCTTCGAGCTGATCGTTGGCGGCGCGCTGCTGGCGGGCTAACTCGGGGAGTTGCATGATCTCGGCGCGGTGCGCGATGGGATCCACATGGCTGTGCGGCTGCTGGTCCTCGAGGATGAATTGCTTTTCAAGGTTGAGGATGCGGTTGTAGTCGCGCTCCTCGATGCCTTCGAGGGCATCGATGTCATCGGTCAGCGCCGTGCAGAGCGCCTGAACGTGAGGGTCCATCTGCTCGACGACGGGCGGCAGGTCGGTCGCAACGGTTCGGCTGACGAGGAACTGGCCGAGGGCGTCGACGGCGGTGCTGATGCCGTTCCGGATCGATGGGGTGAGAGGCGCAGGGGGAGTGTGGGTTGTTGTGGTGGTGGCTGTGGTCGTCGCTCCGGAGACGGTGGTAACGGTGGTCGCGACCGTCGAACCCGACGCGGCGGCGATGCCGAGCACGCTGTCGATGGACGGCGCTAAGTCGTTGCCGAGCGCGGTGAGGCTGTCGCCTACGGATTTCGAGGCGGCGTCGAGCTCCTTCGAGTCGGTGCCGCTGGTGATGGCGGCCAGAGACTGCGAGTACATCTGGAGGCCGGCAAGAACGGCGAGGCGCGTCTGAATGTCCTTTTGCGAAAGCAGCTGGGGAGCGTCGCGGGGGTTGTAAGTCGCGTCCTTATTTTCGTAGGCGACGACGGCTTCGTAGTCGTTGCGCTTGTCGTTGAGCGCCACGGCGGCGTTGTAGGCGGCAGCGGACTGGTCGACGACCGGAGCGACAGCCGCGGAAAAGGCGGTGCTCGGTTTGGCGAGAGGCGAATGACAGCCAGCCGCGGCGAGGAGCACGGGCAGCAGAAGCATGGGTGCAGACCGCCGGAAAGCCGCTGTCGCTGCGGCGCGAGGCACAACCGGCCCGAGTGGCATGGCGGTATGGGACGCCGGGCGCGGGCGGTTGTCAAGATACTGCTTTGATCAACAAGCGTGCGGGGCCGATCCGGGCGGCGGCTATCGGGGGGTGACGCGAGACTGGAACTCGGGGTGGGTATCGAGGAGGTGGATGGCGACGGGGCAGAGGACGTCGACTTTGAGGTGGTTCTCCTCGGCATAGCGGAAGGCGGTGGTGACCAGTTCGAGGGCGAGGCCGAGGCCGCGGAGTTGCTCGGGGACTTCGGTGTGTACGAGGGTGAGCCAGCCGAGGTCGTCGGTTTCGAACTCGAGCCAGGCGGTCTGGCCGTCCTGGGCGATCTCGAAGCGGCTGCGGGTGACACGGGTTGGGTCGGGCATGGGGTCCTCTGGGGAGATGATAGCTGGGGACCCTGAGACTTGCGTCGCGAGGGGAGTTGAAAAGCGCAGGGGCTAAAGCCCCTTTCTCATTTGCTGCGTGGATTCCACGGGCTGAAGCCCGTGGCTTTCACCGTCGTGTCGCTAACGCGCCACAGAAAAACAACCTCGGCATTTCTGCCGCGCCTGTGGACCTGACTCAGGCGGGGAGGGGGTTGGCGGGGGCGGCGAGCATTGCGCGGCGGGTGCGGCGAGCGGCGAGGACGATGGCGGCGATGGTGAGCGCGAGAAAGACGGCATTGCCGGCGCGCACGATCCACAGGGGGCTGGGGATGACCGGGTGTCCGAAAAACGCGTGCACGCCGTAGAAGAGCGCGCCTCCGGCGCCGATGCTGAGCGTGTGCAGGGGCGTCCAGTCGTGGCGGCGCGAGAGTCCCCATAGAAACACGAGAAAGAGAAGATCGGCGATGGCCATGATGATGACCGCGCCCCAGTTGAGCATGGGAGGCGCGAAAAAAACGAATGCGCCGAGCACGAATGCGGCGGCGCCGATGGCCCACGGTGGAGGGACCGGCAGCGATCCACGCGGCGCAGCAGGCCTGGGAATTGCGAAGGCGGCGCCGATGAGCAACACGCAGGCGACTGCCGTGATGGAGAACTGCGTGGGCGATGCGCGGAAGCGGTTCATGCGCAGCCCCATGACGACGCCGGCGGCGACTCCCAGGAGGAAGAGCGCCGCGAAGACGCCGGTGCCCACGCTGCCCAGCCAGGGCGTGCGGGCGCGCGCGGGGAAGAGCCCTTCGACGAGCGCGATGGATACGCCCATGCTCCAGAAGACGTGGACGTTGAACATGAGGAGGGTCCACCACGCGCCCATGCCGAGAGCCGGAATCCACGCGTAGCGCAGGAAGTGCATGTGCAGGTAGTTGGGATTGAAGAGGGACTGCGTGGTGAAACCCTCTTCGATGAGCGTGTAGGCGGCGGCGAGCAGCAGCATGGAGGGCCAGCCGCGGCCGGAGCGGCGCGCGGTTTCGCGGATGAGCACCGCGCCTCCGCCGTACATGGGCGCAAAGAGGAGCAGGAGGCCGAGCATGGTGATGGAGAAATCGCCGAGGAGGAACTCGGCAACGAGGGGCGCGACGAAGAAGAGGGTGACGGCGGCGGCGATGGATCGCTGAGACATGGGCGCCTCGGATCGCAGGAGGTGCGGATGGTTCCGGTAAGGGGGAGTGTATCGCATCGGGCGGGCGGCGATGCGGTGATTCGCTGAGGAGGGCACTCGCGGACGCGGCACTGCAAACGGTCGCGCGTGCTTTCCTCAGCAGTCAAAATACAGCCACGGCGTCCGCATCGAAGCCGTGAACGTCTTTGGCCGCGAGCATTCGCTGGCGCTCGTGAGTTTCTTCAATCGTGACGCCCATTCGATTGCGCAGATGGGCAAACAGCTTCAACAGGTCCGCGCACCAGACGCTGGGATTGTCGAATCCGCGAGCGCTGGAGTAGCGATGCGGGAGATATCCGCCGCGGCATGTCTCGCCTTCCATGCAACCGCGGCACGCCTGGGGGACAGGCATCCCCTCGAAGATCGCCAGAGAATGCATGGTCTCGGTATGCAGCAAGTCCGCAAAGCTCGCATTGCGTACGTTCAGTCTGATTCGGGAAAGTCCGTCGCAGCAGGCGCGCAGATTGTCTAATCCCTCCATCTCCCCGTCGGGTTCAATGAACACGTAACGCGGCGGATAATTGCCCAGCGCTTCGCTGTGGCTCCGGCCGCCCATGATGACGCGCACCACATCTTTGAGATCGTTGATCTGAATCTCCATGGTGCTTTCAAACCACCAGTCGTCAAAAATCGGGATCAGAAAATCCGCGCAGGGAGTGGGACCGTAGCGCTCCCGGATGGGCGCAATGGTGTCGTGCGTGAAGTGCGGCATCAGGTAGGTGATCTGGGTGCAGCCGAGGCCCAGAAAATGATGGTGCACGGTCAGAGGATCGGTCCCCAGGGGAATGACACAACCGACACCGTATGGCACGCTGCCTTCCTGCAGGAGCCTGAGGCCGCGCTCCACGCGTTCATAGGAACCCTGTTTCTGGTGATCAACTCTCGCAGCGTCGTGGATCTCTCTGGGCCCATCCATGCTGAGGCCGACAGCCACGCGGTGCTTTCGGAATAAATCAATCCACGTTGAATCCAGCAGTGTTCCGTTGGTCTGGATGACCAGGCCTAATTGCACCATCTCTCCAAGAGCAGTGCGTGCTCTTCCGCACCAGGCGTCAAAGGTGCCATGACCAATCAGACATGGTTCTCCGCCGTGGAAGGCTATACGGAAACGATCCTGGCGGGTGGCGAGGCACTGCTCGGAAATCCGCCCGAGCGCCGTTTCAAATACCTCATCCGACATCAGCGGCGGGCGTATTTTCCACGTGGTGTCGCCCTTGTTGTACACGTAGCAATAAGAGCAGTTCAGATTGCAGCGTGATGCCACCTTCAGAACAGCGTGGCTGATATACCTGGTTTCTTTGGAGTGCGGAAACTCGCTCATAACTTCTCCCGCGCGGACACCGGTCGAAGTCAAAGACACAAAGTTACTGACGCCCCGCAGAGGGTGCGGCAGTTAGACCGATAACATCGAATAGCGAGGGACCCGGCCCGTTTCGATCTACACCTTATCGAAAGTAATGTCGATGTGAGTGATCTCGAGATGAAAGGGCGGACGAATGGAGAGTTCACTCTCTACCGCACTTTTCAGGGCGTTCTGCACTTTTGACTGCAGTTGAGGGGTTATGGGCTGGCTGTTAACTGTGCCGTTGATAGCAACCTTGTTCGCTGCCATGGCTTTCTCCTCGTTCGTGGGGATTCCAGAGGGTAGAGGGAGGCTAGTATCAGTCGGCGCGCTTGTCAAGACTAAAATGCGAGCGAAATCAGCGATGCAGGTTTCGTGCCGATACGGCGAAAGCTGTGAATCCGGGAATTGAAGAATCAGCGAGTTGTGTTTTGAACGGCTCGTTGAACCGCGCCCTGATGCAAAATCAGAGGCCCCACCCTCACCGCGCCAAAGAATGGCGCTGTCAGGGTGGGGCCTCCAGTTATTCCGCGGCCGGGGTTTCTTCGACGGCTTTGGTTTGGGCGACGGTCCAGAACTCGCCGTTCAGGCAATCCTCGCTTCGCACAAACCTTACTCGGCGGGGGATTCTTCCGTCGCCTTCGTCTGTGCCACCGTCCACGCTGGGTCGCCGACTTTGAAGCGGGCGAAGCGGCGCACGGTGATGTTCTCGCCGAGCTTGCCGACCTTGGACGCGATGAGGTCCTTGATGGACAGCGTCTGTTCCTTGATGAAGGGCTGCTCGAGCAGGCAGACCTCCTCGTAGAACTTGGTCATCTTGCCTTCGACGATCTTCTCGACGACGGGCGCAGGCTTGCCGGTGGCCGCGGCCTGGGCGCGATAGATTTCCTTCTCGCGCTCGAGGTCCTCGGGGGTCACGTCTTCGCGGCGGATGTAGCGCGGGTCGGTGGCGGCGATGTGCATGGCGACGTCTTTGAGGAGCTCCTGGAAGTCGTCAGTGCGGGCGACGAAGTCGGACTCGCAGTTGACTTCGACGAGCACGCCGATTTTGCCGCCGGCGTGGATGTACTGGCCGACCGCGCCCTCGTTGGTGGAGCGGGAGGCTTTCTTCTGGGCGGAGGCCATGCCGCGCTTGCGCAGGACGACGAAGGCGTCTT
>Ga0335075_10012696_pt1 | contig 12720 bp, 12 predicted proteins | sample Lox_Sample_24_FD_206723 | JGI IMG/M metagenome (GOLD analysis project Ga0335075, IMG submission 206723) | Soil microbial communities from Loxahatchee National Wildlife Refuge, Florida, United States - Lox_Sample_2.4 | ecosystem: Environmental > Terrestrial > Soil > Wetlands | place: USA... | reverse complement strand
CGTGCGACCGGCACGCCGCCGCGGGGCAGGCCGAGCACGACCGCTCGTTCGCCCCCGAGGTTCACGAGCAGCGCGGCGAGTCGCTGCCCCGCGTCCGCGCGGTCAGCAAAGATGCCTTGCATCGCACTTTTTGTCTGCCCCGCTGCCGACGCGGCCAACCAGGGGACAAATGCCGCGGATGGTTCGGAACCGGTCCAGCGTTGACCTTTAACGTGCCGAATCTGATGCTTTCCTGGCAGCAAGCCGCTCTGCTAGCGATCGGGCTCGGCACGGCGGCCATCCTGCTCGCGGCCGCCGGCCATGCGGCCGGACGCGCCAGGCGCGCGCCGCGCGCCGGCCGGTGGGCGGCACAAACCGGCCCGTTCGCACGCGAAGCCGGGATCATCATCGCGCTGTATGCGCTGTGGCAGCTCGCGGGGAACCTCTCGTCCGGCGGGTACCGCGGCGCGATCGCGCACGCCTGGTGGGTCTGGCACGCGGAGCGGGCGCTGCGGCTGCCCAGCGAGCTGGCGGTGCAGCGGCTGCTGCTGCCGCACCCGCTGCTATCCGAGGCCGCGAACCTGTACTACGCGACCATGCACTTCGGGATGCTCACCGCGATGCTGGCCTGGCTGTTCACGCGGCACCGGGACGGCTACCCGGCCGTGCGCAACGCGGTGGCCGCCAGCACCGCGATCTGCCTGCTGATCTCGCTGCTTCCTGTCGCGCCGCCGCGGATGCTGACCTCGCTCGGCTTCGTGGACCTGGCGGCCCGGTACGGGCAGTCCGTCTACGTCGCGCTCGGCTCCACCGCGGGCGCGGACCAGCTGTCCGCGATGCCATCCGTGCACGTCGCGTGGGCGGTGCTCGTGGCGTGGGCCGTGCTGACGCACAGTACGAGCCGATGGCGCTGGCTGATCCTGCTGCACCCGCTCGTCACCGTGTTCGTCGTGGTCGCTACCGGCAATCACTTCTGGGCCGACGGGATCGTCGCGGCCAGCGTCGTGGCGCTCGTGCTCGCGGCGCAGGCCCTGATTACCCGCGGCGCCGCCGTCGCCTGCCCGTCACGGGCGGTCCCTGCGCCGCGTGAGCGGCACTATGAACCACAGGCTCGCGAGCATGCAGGCCAGCACCGCGGTGATCACGCCGGCGGCGACCGGGCCGGCGACGAAGTCCATGACAAGCAGGACCGCAATCAGCACAGCTGCGCCCACGGCGGCCAGACCTAGGATCGCCAGCATGTTGGCGAACCGGACCAGTTGCTCCTTCATGCCCCGGCGGAAGACCAGCCGGTGGTAGGCGACGGGTCCGATTAGCAGCAAGGTGGCGACGGCGGCCAGCACCAGGCTGGTCAGGTAGAGGTCACGCTGGACGCCATCCAGCTTCGTGAAGCGCATCGTGAACGGAAGCGACAGCAGGAACCCGAACAGCACCTGCACGCCGAGGCCCACCACGCGCAGTTCCTGAGTCAGTTCGGCGATGTTCCGATCCGCGCGCTGCGCGATGGACTCTTGCCGCGCGTCAGCGGACGCCTCGTTCTGCTCATCGTGCTGGTCCCCGCGGTCTGCGGGGTCCGCGAACCTCGTCACTGCGACCTCCTGTCAGGGCGTCGCTACCCCGGGGCCGGGAGAGAGAAACGGCAGCGGGAAGTGAGGCGGCGCGAACCTGGGGTAGGGCGTCTTCAATGAGGACACAGACCACCCCAGAGAGGGCACAAGCAAACGGATCGACCGTAGCCCTGGCGCCGCCTGACCGCCGCCAGGCCGGGCGGTCGTGGGCGCCGGCCCGCGCCGGGCGTGAGCTCACCCGCCGGTCCGCCGCTGGCGACGTGGTGATGGCTTACATCGGCACGCAGGCCGACAGGCTCAAGGCACTCGACCCGCTCGTCCGCAAGAACGCCCCGGATTCCGTGCACCAGATGCGCGTGGCGGCCCGGCGGCTGCGCAGCATGATGCAGGCGTATCCGGCGGTCCTGCCCAAGCCCGCGACGCAGCATCTGCGGGCCGAGCTGAAGTGGCTCGGCGAGATGCTCAGCGGGGCGCGCGACAATGAGGTGCTCAGCGACTACCTGATGACCCGGCTGGCCAGCCTGCCCGCGGAGCAGGTGCTCGGCCCGGCCCAGGCGCGGACCCGGGGGCATTTCGCCCCACTCGAGGCTAGCGAGCGGGAAACGCTGCTCGAAGCGATGAACTCGGCCCGCTACTACGCCGTGCTAGCCGAAGTCGACCGGCTGCTCGCCGACCCGCCGCTGACCGCGGCGGCAGCGCAGCCCGCGGACAAGGTGCTGCCGCGGGCGATCAACCGGACCTACCGGCGGACCAGGCGCCGGATGCGGCACGCGCAGCGGATGGTGTCAGGCCCGGGACGCGACACCGCCCTGCACGAGACGCGGAAGGCGGCGAAACGCGCCAGGTACGCGGCCGAGGCCGCGCAGCCCGCGCTCGGCAGGAAGGCGGGCCGGTTCGCCCGGCGCATGAAGGCCGTCCAGTCGGCGCTCGGCGATCATCACGACGCCGTGAACGCGCGCGCGGCGGCGCGCGAGATCGGCGTGCGGGCGCACCTGGCGGGAGAGAACGCCTTCACGTTCGGGCTGCTTGGCGAGCGCGCGGCGCGGGACGCCGACGCCTACGAGGCGAAGGCCCAGAAGGCCTGGAAGCACGCCAAACAGCTTTAACGAAGCGTAAGGCCGGGCGCATTACACGCCCGGCCTCACCAACCGCCGCTCAGCCCTGGTGGGAGCGCCAGCCTTCGTGGTAGTGCTCGCGGGCCTCCTGCGAATACGGGATGGGGGCCACAGTGGCGCGGACCTCCATCTGACGGTGCGGCCGCTCGACCGACGCCTTCGGGGATCCGCCGTCGGGCTCACCCCAGATCAGGGTCACTTCAGTGCCCACCGGGATGTCCGGGTCGATGACGGCGAGCGACAGTTCCTTGCGCTCGTTGTGGCTGTAGCCGCTGAACAGCGACAGGCCGACGACCTTGCCGTTGAGCAGTACCGTGTCGTAGTTGGACGCGGCGTAGTTCGAGATCGGCACGTCGAGGCCCTTGTACGGGATGTCGTCGGTGAACAGCGAGGCGGCGACCTTGCCGGCGTCCCCGCCGTTCCAGGCGAGCGTCACCTTGCGGCGCTGCGACGGCTTGTCCAGGGCCTCCAGCGCCTCGCGGCCGATGAAGTCGTGGTCGAACCGCACCATGTGGCCGTAGCCGAGCTCGTAGGGCGTGAGGTAGTAGTCATCGATGTTGTCCGAGACGAAGCTGCCGCCGATCGACCCGGCGAAGCCTTCGTAGCCAAGCGCGGGGAGCCACTCGCGGTACGGCTTGAGCTGGTCGCCGGTGTAGATGGCGGGCAGCGGCGACGGGATCCAGCCGGACTCCACGGTGTTGGACGCGTAGGCGCGGGACCCGACCGGCTCGATGCCGAACTCCTTGCCCGCCTCCAGGATCGCGTCGCGGATCTCGAAGTACTCCGCGTACGGGCCGAAGACCTCCAGGCCCGGCTGGCCGGACATGCCGTGCCGCAGCGCGCGGACCCGGCGGCCGTTGATGTTGATGTAGTCCGTGCGGAAGAACTTGATGTCAGGGAACGGGCCGCCGTTCAGCTTCTCGATCACCTGCCACGCGTTCGGTCCCTGGATCTGGAACCGGTACTGCGTGCGGGTGACGGCCTTGCCCATCGGCCGCGACGGCGACCGGTCGTCGCGGACCAGCTCGACGTCCCAGTCGCCGGTCTCCGCGTGGAACTGCACCCAGTTCACGGTCGGCACCCGGCCGACGAACTCGTACTCGTTCTCCTCGAGGTGGAACAGGATGCCGTCGCCGATCACGTACCCGTCGTAGGTAGTCGGCACGAACTGCTTGGCCATGCTCGTCGGGAAGTTATTGAACGTATTGATGCCCAGGTGGGAAATCAGCTTGAGCGCGTCAGGGCCCTTGATGTACAGGTTCGCCATGTGGTGGCTCTGGTCGAAGAGCACGCACGTGTTCGCCCACGCGAGCTGCTCGCTCTTCCAGTTGGTGAACTCTGTCGGGACTACCGGGTAAACGTAGGCTCCCTCCTGGGAGCTGCGCAGCAGCTCGACGGGATTGGCTGTCTGCAGCAGATCCTCAAGGCTTCGCTGCGTCATATGTCGTTCCTGCCTCTCGTGGTTACGCCGCCTGGCCCGATGACCATCATGTACCCCCGCCTGCACGCTGTCGCTGTTTGATTCACCCGAATTTGCGTTGGTGCTCTCGTTGCTTGCCCCAGCCCCCAACTGGCACTTTCCGGCAGGAGATCATGGGCACAGGACAACCGAAGGGAACGATTCATGGAAACCTGGGACGCCATCCGTGCCCGCCGCAATGTGCGCAGCTACCGGCCCGACCCGATCCCGGACGCCGACCTGGTCCGGATCGCCGAGGCGGGCTGGCGGGCGCCGTCGGCGAGCAACAGGCAGCACTGGGATTTCATCCTCGTGACCGACCGCGAGCAGCTGAAGGCACTGTCCACCGTCTGGGCCTACGCCGGCCACATCGCCGGGGCGGCCGCCGCCTTCGCGCTGGTCCTCCCGCAGCCCGACGACGAGCGCGGCAAGGTGGTCGACCAGTACGACTTGGGCCAGGCCACGTACGCCATGATGCTCGCCGCGACCGACCTCGGCATCGGCACCGGCCACTCCTCGGTTGGCGATCAGGAAGCCGCGCGCGAGATCCTCGGCGTGCCCGCTGACTACGAAGTCGCCTACCTGCTCGGCGTCGGCTACCCCGCGGACCGCCCGCTCCGCCCCATCCTCAAGCCGACCCGCCGCCCCTTCGACGAAGTCCTGCACCGCGGCCACTGGTAGCCGGCCGCCGGCCCCGGTCCGCCCGGCCACCGTCCACCACCCAGCCGACGGGGCCCGCGTCGGCACTAAGGGCGCGATTCTCCCCTTTTATGCCCTTTTATCCGGCAGGCTCTCGGGCCCGCACTTGCGTCCACCCGAGGCTCGCGAAGATATGGGATAGTTATGGCCCCCCCGGGGGCTTTTTCTATCCCACATCTTCCGGAACCGTTCCCTGGGACGGGAGATAAGGGCGATGACCGTCCTCTCGCCTAGGAGGCCGACGGGAGAAATTACCACCGACATCGAAGTCATCGTGAGGTCGCCGGCCTACGGCGCCTGTTCCGTTATTCGCGACTCGGCGGGACGGTGCCGACGAAGTAGCCGTGGCCCCGGCGGTAAGTGACGTAGCCGAGCTCGCGCAGGCGGCGCATCGCGTGACATGGTCCGCGGTGCGTCTGGTTCCCGGCGGCCAGGGTGACCAGCGAGGGCAGTTGGTCGCCCCGCGCCGTACCTGCCGGACCGCACGGCGTCTGCGAGGTCGCCGGCGGCCGTGGCCCAATCGGAATTCCGCCGGCCGCCGATTTCCGAGTGCAGCCCGTCATCCACGACCCCCGTCCTTCCGGCCCGCATCGCCCCATTAGTCCTGCATGTGGTGTTAGAACCGTGACCGCCCTGACTAGTGTTACTAAGCTGCATGTAGGTACTTCCTGCGTTCGCGAGAGCACAATTACATGAGTGCTTTATGGTCGTTTCGTGCTGGACGGGGATTTTCCGCAAGTGCTGCGCCTGGCAGCCGCTGGAGACGCCGCAGCGTTCGCGACGCTGTGGCGGGACACCCAGCCGCCGCTGCTGCGTTACCTGTGGATATCGGCGGGGCACGCCGCCGAAGACCTAGCGGCCGAAGTGTGGCTAGAGGTTGCCAAACGCATCGGGTCGTTCCGCGGCGGCGAGCATGAATTCCGCGGCTGGCTGTTCACGATGGCCCGCCGGAAAATGATCGACAGGCACCGGTACGAGGCCAGGCGCCCCGTGTCTCCCACCATCGACGGAGAGTTGCTAGACCGTCCGGCCGCCGACGACACCGCGACCGCGGCGCTGGAAGAGATCTCAACCGAGACGGCGCTGGCCCTGATCGCGACCCTGCCCCGCGACCAGGCGGAAATTATCGTGCTCCGCGTGGTCGTCGGCCTGGACGCGAGCGCGGTGGCACAGATCGTCGGCAAGAGCCCTGGCGCGGTCCGGGTGGCGGCGCACCGCGGTCTGCGGACGCTGCGCGAGCGTCTGGACGGCGCCACCGTGACTTCGCCAGGCAGGCGAGGCGTAACGCTATGAGGCTGTTCGCCGCTTCCCTGGCTGAGATGTGGTCTTCTGCTTGCCGGCGCATCCCGCTGTCTTCGGACGAGGCGGCCGCCGAGCGACTGCTGGCCGAACGGGGCGTGGACCTCGAGGCGCCAGCCAGTCAGCGCACCCTGGAGCTGGTCCTCACCGCGGCGGCCGGCCCGGCCACCGAACGTGAGCTGGCTGGGGAGGCGGCCGCCGTGACCGCGTTTCTGGCCGCCCTGGAACCGGAAAGGGCGCCGCAGCACCGCCACCACCACCACCGCCGCCGCCGCCCGAGGCGAATCCCGGTGCTGACGGTAGGGGTCGCGTTCGCCGCGGTCCTCGCGCTCTGCGGGACGGCTGAGGCGGGTGCGCTGCCGGCTCCGCTCCAACAGCTGGCCCACCAGACCATTGGCGCGCCCGCGCCCGCCCCATCGCCAGCCATGCGTGATCAGCCGGCCACTGGGCGGGTCACGCCCGGTTCCGCCGGGACCGTAACCTATCCGGCTCCGGCTCCGACTAGCCCCAGCGTCGGCCACCAGCCCACCACTCCGAGTGCCAGTCCAAGCCCCACCCACACTGACAACGGTCACGGCACCGACAACGGCCGGGGCCGGAGCAGCGACAACGGGAACGGCGGGGATACGAGCACCCCAGACACGCCGAGCCCGACGACAGACTCCAGCACTCCCAGCGCAAGCAGCCAGGGCAACGGAAACGGAAACGGAAACGGCAACGGCAACGGGAACGGAAACGGGAACGGGAACGGGAACGGCTAACCCTCAGTCGGCGCACCCAAGCGCGCAGAGCCCCCGGGCAGCCAGCAGCGGCACCGCCGGGCCGACCTTCGCGTAGCCCTCCCCGAGGGTCTGCCCGCCGAGGTACCTGGCGTGCACGCCTTCGCAGATGACGGCCAGCTTCATCCACGCCAGGCCCAGGTAGAACGACAGGTTCCCCAGGTCACGGCCGGTACGCGCGGCGTACGCGGCGGCGAGCGACTCGGCGGCCGGGAAGCCCGGCTTGTCGGTCAGCCCGACGGAGACGGGGATCTCGGCCCGCTCGACGTCCCCCGGGTCGTGCCAGTACGACATCGTGGTGGCCAGGTCAGCGATCGGATCGCCGAGCGTGGACAGCTCCCAGTCGAGCACCGCGACGACCCGCGGCTGCTCGTCAGGCGGCAGCGAAACAACCGTGTTGTCCAGCCGGAAGTCCCCGTGCACGATCGTGCACGCGCTATCCTCTGGCGCCAGCTCCGTCAGCCGCGCCAGTAGCTTCTCCATGTCCGGCAGGTCCCGCGTCCGCGACCGCTCCCACTGCGCGCCCCACGTCCTGATCTGCCTGACGCAATAACCGCTGCGTTTCCCGTAGTCCCCGAGGCCGACGTCGTCCGGCGACACGTCGTGCAGGTCGGCGAGCACGGCGATCAGCGACGCGGCCAGTTCGCCGCGCACGGCGGGCGACAGCGGCTCGGTGTCATCCCCGGTCCGCAGGACCGAGCCTGGCACGTCGCGCATCACATAGAACGTGACGCCGAGGACGTCAGGGTCCGAGCAGAGCGCCAGCGGCTCGGGCACCGGCACCGGCGTCCCGAACAGCGCTCGCAGCACCCGGTACTCCCGCCCCATGTCGTGCGCTCGCGGCAGCACGTGCCCGAGCGGCGGACGCCGCAGGATGACTGTCCCGCTGGGCAGCCAGAGCCGGTAGGTGATGTTGGACAGCCCGCCGGAGATCAGCTCTGAGCGCCACGGACCGCCGTCGAACAGCCCGGGCAGCGCGTCGCGCAGCCACTCCTCGACGGGCGCCGCCGGGAGCCCAGGCAGGTCGTCAGCCATCTTCGCGAACCCGGCGCGCCGCCCGCCTGGCGATCGACATGCGGTGCACCTCGGACGCCCCGTCGTAGATGCGGAAGGCCCGCGCGTCGGCGTAGATCCGCCCGACCACCATCTCCTCCGAGGTGCCAAGGCCGCCGCACAGCTGCACGGAGCGGTCCACGATCCGGCTCACCGCCTCACTGATGAACACCTTCGCCCGTGACGACGCCTCGGTGGACTTGTCGCCCTGCGCGACGTGCCACGCGACCTGCCAGAGCAGCGCGCGGGACGCGGCCAGCTCGATCTCGTTGTCGGCAATCATCTGCTGGGCCATGCCATGGTCGGCGAGCGCGGCGCCGAATACCGACCGCGTGACGCTCCTGGCCAGCGCGATCTCGTGCGCCCGGCGGGCCGCGCCTAGCCAGCGCATGCAGTGCGTTAGCCGGGCGGGGGCCAGCCGCACCTGGGCGTACCTGAACCCCTTGGCTGGCTCGCCGAGCACCGCGTCGTCCGACACGAAAGCATCCTCGAAACGAACCTGGCAGTGCCCCCCGACCGCCATCGAGTCGATCGTCCTTGTGTGCCCCTTGATGAGGAATCCCGGGTTGTCCGCGTCGACGAGGAACATGGTCGCCCCGCTGCCGTCCGCGTTCGCCGCCATCACGATCGCGAACGCGGCCCCGAGTGCGCCGGTGATCAGGTGCTTGTCCCCGGAGATGACCCAGCCGCCCGGGACCTGCGCCGCCGACGTGCGCAGCGCGGCCGGGTCGGACCCTGCGCCAGGCGGCGGCTCGGTCATCGCGAAGCACGACCTGACCTCGCCTGCCACCAGCGGCAGCAGGTACTTCTCCCGCTGCGCCGCAGACCCGATCATGTGCAGCAGGTGGATGTTTCCCTCGTCAGGCGAGGAGCAGTTCAGCGCCAGCGGCCCGAGCAGGCTGCGCCCCGCCTCTTCCAGCAGCACCGCCGCCTCGTCGAACGCGAACCCGCCGCCGCCCACGTCGGCCGGCGCCTGCGGCGCCCACAATCCGGCGGCCCGCGCTTCTCGCTGCAGCTCCATGCGCAGCGCGTCGTCAACCCCGGCAGCGAACGCTTGCTGCTCACGCGGGATCACCACGTCGTCGACGAACCGGGTGATCCGGTCCCGCCACTCCTCGACGCGCGGTGTGAGGGAAAGGTCAAAAGACATATTCAGAACGTACTCGTGGTGACTCCAGGTGCCAACGTCAAAGCCGAGCCAGCGCCAGCCGGGCGGCGTGGTACCCGCCCATGCCGTGCACCGCGGCGCCGGGCGGCGTGCTCGCCGAGCACAGGTAAACCCCCTGCAGCGGCGTCGCCCACGGGTGCAGCGAGAGCATCGGGCGCCTGACGAACTGGGCGAAGCCTGAGTGGCCGCCGGCTATGTCGCCGCCGACGATGTTCGGGTCGTGCCGCTCCATGGCTGCCGTGTCGTGCGCGGTCCGCGCCAGGATGACGTCCCTGAAGCCTGGCGCGAACCGCTCGATCTGGTCTTCGATCGCCGTGGTCATGTCCACCGTCGAGCCGTTTGGCACGTGGCAGTACGCCCACAGCACGTGCCGGCCGGCCGGTGCTCGCGACGGGTCGGCCGCGCAGGGCTGGACGGCGAGGACGTACGGCCGTTCCGGGTGCCGGCCCGCGGCCACCTCAGCCTCGCCGGCGGCGATCTCCGCGAGCGTCCCGCCCAGGTGCACGGTGGCTGACCGCGCCACCGCGGGATCTTTCCACGGCACCGGCCCGGACAGCGCCCAGTCCAGCTTGAACACGCCCGGCCCGTACTTGTACCTGCGCAGCTGGCGCGCGTACCTGGCCGGCAGCCGGTCGCCTGCCACCGCGAGCAGCTGGGCCGGCGTCAGGTCCAGCAGGATCACGCGGGCCTGGGGCACGTCGGACAGGTCCCTGACCGGGTGCCCGGTCTCTGCCACGCCGCCGAGCGACACGAGCCTGTCGACGAGGGCGGCGGCGAGCCGCGCGGACCCGCCGCGCACCATGGGCCAGCCGACCTGGTGGGCGAGGGCGGCGAGCAGCAGCCCGTAGCCGCCGGTGATCGGGTCGTGCAGGTCGACCATCGAGTGCGCGGCCATCCCGGCCAGCACCGCGCGCCCGCGTTCCCCGCTGAACAGCAGGCGGCCGAGCACCGTCGCGGGCAGCGTGCCGAGCGCGCCGTACCTGGCCAGCCGCAGCGGTGCGCGCGGCACCGACAGCGGCGAGAGCAGTGAGTCGATCAGCCCGTAACCGCCGCTCGCGGTGGAGCCAACGCTTTGCCGCCAGGCGGCGGCGTCCCTGGCAGACCCGAGGCCCGCGGCGGTCTCCGCGATGTCCCTGTGCACGAGGACCGCGTCCTGCCCGTCCAGCGGATGCGCCGCCTGCACCTCCGGGAACGCCCACTCGACCGGTAGGTCGAGATTCCGGAACGCGGCGGACACGCGGCCCATCGGCAGCACGGTCGCGCACATATCGTGCGTGAACCCGTCCAGGGTGAGAGCCGCGCTGCGCAGCCCGCCGCCGAACTCCTCGGCGCCCTCCAGAAGCAGCACCTTGAGACCGGCGTCAGCCAGCATGACCGCGCCGATCAGGCCGTTCGGCCCGGACCCTACCACTACCGCGTCAAACCCGTCCGCCGCAGCCAACGACCCTCCTCGTTAGGTTGTGCCGCAGCATTACAGCCGGCAACCTCCCCGTGGCGGAAGCGTACAGCCCCCACTTCGCACCGGTAGCAGCCACCACCCCGGTTCGGGCCACCAGAGTCAGATGACCGATGCCACCCGCGGCCGAATTTCCGACGATGGCTGCATGAGGGCACGACTCGGAATCGTCGCTAACGGGATCCCCTTGCGGCACCGCTTCCCGCCGAATCTGTTCGCCATCCCCTTCGGTCTGACCGGGCTGGCCGAAGCCTGGCACGCGGCCGAGCAGACGCTGCCCACGCCCGAGGCGATACCTGACGCGCTGAGCATCTTGTCGGCGCTGGCCTGGGTGACGCTGATGGCCTGCTATTGCGCGCAGGGCTGCAGGAACACCCTCGCCGACTTCAGGGACCGGACGTTCTCGCCGTTCATCTCGCTCGCCCCGATCACCGGCATGCTGCTCGCGACCACGCTGTCGGTGCGCGCGTCCGCGGCCGACCAGGCGCTGGTGGTGGTGTTCCTGATCGCGACGTTCGTCGTTGGCGGGCTGCTGACCGGCGACTGGATCGTCGCCGATCTCGACCACAACTCGGCGCACCCCGGCTATTTCCTGCCCACGGTGGCAGGCGCCTGATCGGCGCGTTCTGCGCCGCTCAGGTCCACCTGCACAGCCTCGCCGAGGCCAGCTTCGGCATCGGGATGGTGTGCTGGCTTCTGATCGGCGCCACGATCCTCAACCGGCTGTTCTTCCACAGCCAGCTGCCGCCGCTGCTCGTCCCCACGCTCGCGATCGAGCTCGCCCCGCCGGCCGTGGGCGGCATCGCGTACTTCGCGCTGACCGCCGACCGGATCGACCTCGTCGCGCACGCCTTCGCCGGGTACGCGGCGCTGATGGTGACGGTCCAGCTCCGGATGCTGCCCCGGTTCCTGCGACTGCGGTTCTCCCCCGGCTTCTGGGCCTTCACCTTTTCCTGGGCGGCGACCGCCAGCTACGCGCTGGAGTGGATCGCGCTGCGCAAGCCACCGGGCGCGGCAGCCGACGCGGCGGTGATCGTCATCGCGATCACCGCCTTCGTCGGCTACATCGCGGTCAGGACCGTGATGCTCATCGCCCGCGGCAAGCTTCTGCCGCTACGTCACGAACCGCGGCCGGCCGGTTCCACCTCGGGCACCACGTCGCCTAGCGTGACCTCGGTCGGCGCCTTGGCGCGCGGCCGAAGCGACAGGTAGCTGACCACGACACCCGCGGCCAGCAGAGCGATCGTGACCCACAGGCCGGCGTGGTACCCGTCGAGGAACGCCTGCGGCGCCGAGGCGCCACCGCGCAGTGCCGAGCCCTGCTGCGCCCGCAGCACCGCGCCGATCACCGTGATTCCGAGCAGGCCGGCCATCTCGCGGGAGTTGTTGAGCAGCGCCGACGCGATTCCGGCGTGGTCTGGGGGCAGGCTGTCCAGGACCGCGGTGGTCAGCGGCACGTTCATCAGCCCGATGCCAAGGCCGAACACCGCGAACCCCGGCAGCAGCGCGGTGAACGAGGCGCCGGCGCCAAGCCGGGCGAACAGCAAGAGCCCGACGACCATGAGCAGCACCCCGAGGGCGACCGCGCGATGGTTGCCGATCCGCGCCGCCACCTGGACCGCGACTGCGGAAGCCACCACCACGAACAGCGCCATCGGCACGAACGCGAGCCCGGCCTTGGTCGGCGAGAACCCGAGTATCCCCTGCAGGTAGAGCGAGGTGAAGAAGTAGATCCCCAGGACGCCGAACGCCCAGATCATCATCGTGACCGTCCCGCCGCTGAACTGCCTGGCGCGGAAAATCGACGTCTGCACCATGGGCTGCCTGACGCGGCCCTCAATCGCCACGAACGCGGCCGCAGCGGCTGCGGCGAGCCCGAACGCGCCGAGGATCAGCCCCGACGTCCAGCCGCGGTCGTGTCCTTCGATCAGCGCGTAGGTCAGCGAGGTCAGCGCGATCGATGAGGTGATGAGCCCGGGGATGTCCAGCCGCCGCGACTCCAGATCCGCCCGCGACTCGGCGATGGCCGGGATGGCGATCGCGAAGGTGACCACGCCAAGCGGCACGTTGATAAGGAAGATCCAGCCCCAGTGGATGTGCTGGCTGATCAGGCCGCCGACCACCGGCCCGAGCGCGAGGCCGAGC
>Ga0335075_10012695_pt1 | contig 12721 bp, 13 predicted proteins | sample Lox_Sample_24_FD_206723 | JGI IMG/M metagenome (GOLD analysis project Ga0335075, IMG submission 206723) | Soil microbial communities from Loxahatchee National Wildlife Refuge, Florida, United States - Lox_Sample_2.4 | ecosystem: Environmental > Terrestrial > Soil > Wetlands | place: USA... | reverse complement strand
TAGCTGTACGCCTCGGGCACGAACACGATGTCCAGGCCCGCCTTCTCGTAGTCGGCGAGCTCGGTGACGGTCTCGGCGAAGCCGCCGGCGTAGTTCAGTGACATCCCGATTCTCATCTTTAGCCCTTCCCGCCCAGCGCCGGGCCCTTCCACCGGGCCACGCCGACCGAATCCCGTTCGGCTTACGTGCCCTGAGCGTAGCGCGGCTCGGGCCCGCGGTCAGGAGCGGCCGACGCCGGCCGGCCCGGCCAGATCGGCGACCACGGCCGCCAGGCTGGCCTCGTCGGCCGGGATCCCGGCTTCGGGCTTGCCCAGCCCGTTCAGCACCACGAACCTGGCCCCGTCCTGGTACTTCTTGTCGCGCAGCCACGCGTCCTTGAGCTCGGCCAGGTCAAAGGCTCCCCGGGTCGGCAGCCCCAGGTCGGTGAGCAGCCGGCGGTGCAGGTCCACGAGATCGGCCGAGATGCGCTGCTGACGGCGCGCCAGGTAAGCGGCGGCCATCATGCCGACCGCGATCGCCTCGCCGTCGTCGGCGGAATCAAGCCCGCGCACCTGCTCGATCGCGTGGCCGAAGGTGTGCCCGTAGTTCAGGTGCAGCCGGTCCCCCTGCTCCCGCTCGTCGCTGCTGACGATCTCGGCCTTCACGGTGACGCTCCGCGCGACCACCTCAGCCAGCGTCGCGACGTCCCCGTCGCGCAGCTCGCGCACGTGGTCATCGACGAGGGCCACCATGTGGGGGCCGCTGATCAGCGCGTGCTTGACGATCTCGGCCAGCCCGGCCTGGTATTCACGCCTGCGGCGCTCGGCGGCCAGCTCAACGTCGGCGACGACGGCGACCGGCTGGTGCACCGTGCCGACCAGGTTCCGGCCCTGCGGCAGGTTGAGCGAGGCCTTGCCGCCGACCGCCGCGTCGGCCTGGGCGGCCAGCGTGGTGGGCAGCAGCACCAGCGGCATGCCGCGGTTGTAGGTGCTGGCCAGGAACCCGGCGATGTCGCCCACCACCTCGCCGCCGACCCCGACGATGACGTCGTCCTTGTGCACGGCCAGGTCAGCCAGGTCCCCCGCGATCCGGGCGATCGTGCCGAGATCCTTGGCCTGCTGGCGGTCGGGCACCTCGACGCACCGGACGTCGAGCCCGGCCCGGTGCAGCGCGGCGGTCGCGCTGGTCACCGGGGCGCTGTCGTGGCCGGCCGCCAGCAGCACCGCGGTCCTGGCGTGCGGCAGCGGCGGCAGCAGCCGGTCCAGCTCGGGCAGCAGGCCCGCGCCCACGTGCACGTTGTAGGTCCCGCCGGTGCAGGCGACCAGGACCGACGTGGTGCCCGGCGGGGCTGACGGCAGCTGAACCAGCCGCTCGATGATGTCGAGGCAGATGGCCTCGGGCCGGCGCCCGTCCGTGGCCACGGTCTGCGTCGCCACCGCCTGGTAGGTGGACAGCCGCCGCTCGAAGATGGCCTGCAGGTCGGGCGCGCGCAGCATCGGCCGGTACTCGTCGTGAGAGACCCGCAGCATCGCCTCGGAGTATCCGACCTGCAGATAGATGACCTGGCTGCCCTTGAGCGCGTCCTGGGTGGCCGGATGCTCGGCCCCGCCGCCGCCGAGCGCGAGCACGGCGTCCGAGCCGCGCAGCAGCTCGGCCGTGATCTCGTGCTCGAGGTCGCGGAAGGCCGGCTCGCCGCCGGAGACGAAGATCTCCCTGATGCTCCGGCCGGTGCGGCTCTCGATGACCAGGTCGCTGTCAACGAACGGCAGCCCCAGCTTCTCCGCGAGCATGTGCCCGACCGTGGTCTTGCCCGCCCCCATGAACCCGACCAGGACGATCACTCGGGCCCGCCCCCCCGCCCCGGGCCCATTTGTGCGACCGCCCGCAGCGCGAGCTGATACGACATCAGACCGAACCCGGCGATGGTCCCGTCGGCCACACCAGAAACCACGGACAAGTGCCGGAACGTTTCGCGTGCCGCAGGATTCGACATGTGGACCTCGACCAGCGGCGCGGTGCGCATCGCGAGCGCGTCCTTGAGCGCGTACGAGTAGTGGGTGAAGGCGGCCGGGTTGAGCACGACCGGCGTCCTGGCGTCGCTCGCCTCGTGGATCCAGCCGATCAGCTCGCCCTCGTCGTCGGTCTGCCTGACCTCGACGGCCAGGCCGAGGTCGCGCCCGGCCGCTTTGGCCATCTCGGCCAGGTCGGCGTGCGTCGCCGTGCCGTAGATGTCGGGCTCACGGGTTCCGAGGCGGCCGAGGTTCGGGCCGTTGATCACCAGGACGCGCCGCATCAGGTCGCCACCTCCGCGAACGCGCGGGCCAGCAAGTCCTCTGAGGGATCCTCCAGCAGGACCGGGCGGCCGAGATCCTCGAGAATGACCAGCCGCAGCTCGGCCCCGCGGGTCTTCTTGTCGACCGCCATCCCTTCCCGCAGCGCGGGCCACGCCGCTGACGTCCAGGTGGTCGGCAGGCCGACCGCGGACAGCACCTTGCGGTGCCGCGCCGCGGCGTCCACGGCGAGCCGGCCGGCCAGGCGGGCCACCTCGGCTGCGTAGACCATGCCGATCGCGACCGCCTCGCCGTGCCGGATCCGGTAGCCTTCCAGCCGCTCCAGCGAATGGCCAAGCGTGTGGCCGTAGTTGAGGACCTCGCGGAGCCCGGACTCCCGCAGGTCGGCCGAGACCACCCCGGCCTTGACCCGGACCGTTCGCTCGACCAGCTCCCTGGCGGGCCGGCCGCCCGGCGTGGTGGCGCCCTGCGGGTCGGCCTCGATCAGGTCGAGGATCACCGGGTCGGCGATGAACCCGGTCTTGATCACCTCGGCCAGGCCGCTCACGTACTCGGCCGCCGGCAGCGACCCGAGCACGGCCAGGTCGGCGAGGACACCGGCGGGTGGGTGGAACGCGCCGACCAGGTTCTTGCCCTCGGGGATGTTCACGGCGGTCTTCCCGCCGACCGCGGCGTCCACCACCGCCAGCAGCGTGGTGGGCACCAGCACCACGCGCACCCCGCGCAGCCAGGTCGCCGCCACGAAGCCGGCCAGGTCCGTGGTTGCGCCGCCGCCGATGCCCACGATCGCGTCGGCGCGGGTCACCCGGTGCGCGGCCAGCCGCGACCACAGCCCGGCCGCGACCGCGATGTCCTTGGCCGCCTCCCCGGCGGGCACCTCCTCGGCGTGCACGAGGTACCCGGCCGCGGCGAGCACCTCGCGTGCGGGCCGGGCGATCTCGTCCAGGCCGGCCGGGTGAATGACCACCACGGTGCGGGCCGCGGCACCGACGAGCGCCGGCAGCTCGCCGAGCACGCCGGTGCCCACGACCACGTCGTAGGGGTTCGCCCCGGTGACCGGGATCCGGGTGACGCTCACGGGCCCTGCTCCCCCGCGACCACGGCCGCTATCTCGTCGGCGACCTGCTCCGCGTCGCGGTCGTCGGTACTCACGGTCAGCCAGGCCAGGTCCGCGTACAGCGGCCGGCGCTCCTCGAGGAACTGCCGGAGCCGCCCGCGCGGGTTGCCGGGAATCGGCGGGTGCGGGCCGTCAAGGCCGGACCGCCTGGCCACGGCCGGAAAAGCGGTCTCCAGGTACACCACTCGCTGACCCGCGAGCAGGGCCCTGATGCCCTGGCTGAGGATCGAGCCGCTGCCGAGCGCGAGCACGCCACGATGCCCGGCGATGGCCTCATCCGCGGCCGACCGCTCGAGCTCCCGGAACGCGTCCTCCCCGTCGTCGATGAAAATGTCGCCGACCGGCTTGCCCGCTCGCTGCGCGATCAGGCTGTCGGTCTCCGCGAACTCGACGCCGAGCAGCGCCGCCAGCAGCGGGCCGACGGTGGACTTCCCGGAGCCAGGCGGACCGATGAGAATCACGGCTGGCCCCGGGGCGTCCCGTTCAGGCAAAGACGTTGCGAGGTCAGTGATCGCTAGCTCCCGGCGGCTGGATTGCTTGACGCTGGAAGCCTACCCACGGGGTCTGGGAGGTCAGGGCAGGTAGTAATACTTCGCCTCCTGGCTGACGTTGGCCGACGTGAGCAGCACGTCGGGCAGGCTCAGGTGGAAGGTGATCGCGCTGGTTTTCCCGGTGAGCTTGTCGTAGGCGTACTGGGCCGCCATCGCACCCTCCTGGGCCGCCTGCTGCGCGACCGTCGCGCTGAGCGTGCCCTTCTTCAGCAGCGAGACCTCGGCCGGGCTGGCGTCCCAGCCGACCACGAGGACCTTGCCGCCCAGGCCCGCGGCGGCGATGGCGTCGATCGCGCCCTCTGCGTTCGGCTCGGCAACCCCGAAGATCGCCTTGACCTGCGGGTGCGCGGCCAGGATGGACCGCACGGTGGTCTCGCTCGACGAGGTCGCCTGCTGGGTGTACTGCAGGGTGACCACCTTGATCCCGGGATACGAGGCCTTGAGCACGCCGTCCACGGCCTGCAGCCGGTCGACCTGGGTGGTCGCGGTCGGCGACAGGCTGAGCTCGGCGATCTGCCCGCTGCCGTGCAGTTCCTTGCCCAGGTAGGCACCGGCCAGCTGGCCGCCCTCGGTGTTGTCCGTGGTGATCTCCGCGGTGAGCCGGGAGGTGCTGGCCAGCTGGGTGTCCACGGTGATCACCGGGATGCCCGCGTTCAGGCAGGTGTCGATGGCCGGCGCCATCGCGACCGGGTCGGTGGGCGCGACGACCAGGACGCTCGGGTGCTTGCTGCAGACCCCGTCCACCACCGGCGTTTGCGCGCTGGGGGCGAAGTCCGGCGAGCCCTGGTAGGTCACGGTCATGCCCAGCGCCTTGGCCTTGGCCTGCATGCCGGCCAGGACGGTGTCGTAGAACGAGACGCCGGTAGCGCCGGGCACGAAAGCGATCGTGTAGTGCTTGGCGGACGAGGCATTGCTGGTGGAGCCGCCCGGGCTCGAGCTGGAACTGCTGCACGCGGCGGCGGTGAGGGTCACCGCGGCCAGGGCCGCGGCCAGCGCCCAGCGGCGCGACGGTCTGTTCACGGACATGCTTCCTCCTGGGGGGCCAGAAACAGCGGGGAACGGGTTACGCGGAGTCGTCGGGCTAGCCGTTTCGCCGGCCGACCACGGACGGCGGGATGAATGCCGGGATGGCGGATGCGGGCCCGCCAGGGGATCGCCGCCGGGCCCGGAGCTGGCCCAGGTGCAGCTGATCGATGTAGACGGCGAGGATCAAGATGACGCCGACGGCGACTTCCTGCCAGAACGGCGGGACGTTGGTGATGACCAGGCCGGTGACGAGCACGGCGATGATGAACGTGCCGATCACCGAGCCGCCGATCGTGCCCCGGCCACCGAACAGGCTGGTGCCGCCGATGACCACGGCCGCGATCGCGTTCAGGTTGTCGTCAGAGCCTGACGTGGGGTTGCCGGCGCCGAGGCGGGCCATGACCAGGACACCCGCCACCCCGGCGAGCAGGCCGCAGATCAGGTAGACCGCCAGCAGGTGCCTGCGGTCATTGATCCCGGCCCTGATCACCGATTCCCGGCTGTCCCCGATGCTCAGCGTGTAGGCCCCGAACCGGGTCCTGGCCAGCACTACTCCGCACCAGAGCGCGATGACGGCGGCGACCAGCACCGGCACCGGGACCCAGCCGCCCAGGTTGGTGTTGCCGAACGTGGTGACCGAACCGGGGATGTTCGAGATCTCCTGGCCGTTGTCCAGCAGGTTGCCGAGCCCGGTCGCGATGCCCAGCGTGCCGAGCGTGACAACCAGCGGCGGGATCGGGGTACGCGACACGAGCACGCCGTTGACCGCGCCGAAGACGGCCCCGGCGAGCACCCCGGCGGCAAACCCGGCCGATACCGACAGCAGGTCCGGGCCGCTGGTCACCGCGAACCAGTGGGCCATCACCCACGCGCCGGCCATCCCGGAGAAGCCGAGAACGGCACCGACCGACAGGTCGATGCCTCCGGTGCAGATGACGAACGTCTCGCCGACGGCCAGCAGCAGCACCTCGGTCGCCGTGCTGGTGGTGTTCAGCCAGTTGGCCTGGGTGAAGAAGTACGGCGAGGCGATGCTGAAGCCGATGATGAGGGCGAGCAGGACCACGCCGATCCACAGGTCGCGCAGCTGGGACCGTCTCATGCGCCCGCTCCGGTCTTGGCGCCGGTGATGTAGCCGACGAGGTTCTCCGGGGTGAGCTGGTCCTGGCCGAGGGTGGCCGCCAGCTCGCCGAGGCGGAGCACCGCCACCCGGTCGCAGACCGCGAGCACGTCGGGCATCTGGTGGCTGACGAAGATGACCGCGATGCCGTCGTCGCGGATCCGGCGGATCAACTGCAGCACCTGGTGCTGCTGCTCGACGCCCAGCGCGCTGGTGGGCTCGTCGAGCAGCATCACTTTGCTCGTCCACGCCGCGGCCCTGGCGATCGCGAGCACCTGGCGCTGGCCGCCGGACAGGCTCCTGGCCGAGGCGTGAATGTCCGGGATGCTGGTGCGCAGCCGCGCCATCTCGCTGGCCGTGTGCGCGGTCATGGCCTTGGTGTCCAGCCATCCGATGCGGCGGCCGAGCCAGTTGGCGCAGACCAGCTCCCGGCCCATGAAGAAGTTGGCCACCACATCGCGCTGGTCGGCCAGGGCCAGGTCCTGGTAGACGATGGAGATGCCGGCCTCACGCGCCGCCGCCGGGTTGGCGAAGCGCACCGGTTCCCCATCGACCAGGATCTGCCCTGCGGTCGGCGCGGCCGCCCCGGCGAGGATCTTCAGCAGCGTGGACTTGCCCGCGCCGTTGTCGCCGACGAGCCCGAGCACCTCGCCGGCGGCCACGTGCAGGCTGACCCCGCGCAGCGCATGGACCCCGCCGTAGTGCTTGGCCAGGCCGTGGGTCGCCAGTCGGGCTGGCATCACGGTCCTCCCTTCCCCGGATGGCCGGTCTGGCCGATCAGCCGGCAACGTCGTTCTCCTCGCCCCGCTCAGCCCGCGCTTGCCAGCGCGTGAGGACCCGGTCCAGCGAGCGGCGGGCCCGGGCGGCGAACTGCGCCGGGGTGAGCTCGCCGCGCAGGGACAGCCGCGGCGCCTCGATCGCCACCGGGGTGGCGGGCGGCACGGCGGAAAGCAGGCCGGCCAGCGGCAGGCCGCCTTCTCCCGGCAGCAGCCGGTCGGTGCGCGCCTCGGCCGCCGCGTCGCCGCCGGCCGGCTGCACCGGGGCGTCACACAACTGCAGGTAGCTGAGCAGCCCCGGGTCCACGCGTATGATCTCGGCGATCTCGGTGCCGCAGCGCTGGACGTGCAGCGCGTCGAGCAAGATCCCGCCGCCGTCCGACTGGGCCGCGATGGCCAGCGCGTCGTCCAGGGTCCGGACCGTCTTGTACGCCATGAACTCGATCACCGCGCGAATGCCGTACGGCGACGCCATCGCGACCAGCCGGCCGAAACGGTCGGACAGCCGCCCGAGATCGGGATCGTCGCCGATCGCGGTGATGTAGCGCGCGTTCAGCCGGGCCGCCGTTTCGAGGACCGGCTCGCTGGCGGCCAGGTCGACGTCGGCGGTGAGCCGGATCGTCTCGGTGTCAAGGACGGTCACGCCGCTGTCGCGGCAGCGCCGCACGGTCTGCCCCAGCATGCGCGAGCCCGGTGACATCGGCCACGGGGACTCGGCCGCCGTCGCGGGGGCGATACGCAGGCCGACGGCGTCGAACCCGGCCCCGGCGGCCAGCCCCACAAAGTCGGGCGGCGCGACGTCAAGCAGCGTGAGGTGGTCAAGGGCAAGGACCCGGTCCCACCGCATGAGCGGCCCTGGCGTCATCGTTCGGGCTCCTGATAGTGTACGAACTAGTTAGTACATTATGCCCATGCCGGATACGCCTGTACAGGCCGGCTGGAACGCTGGTGCCGTCGGCCTGAGCACAAGGGCCCGCGGGAAGCCCGCGGAACGGGCCGGTTCCGTGGTACCTCGCGCCCCGGCCGCCCGGCATTGGCAGACATAGGCTCGGGGCTTCTGCTAGGCAGAATGGGGAAGCCCGACGGCCACGCCGGGGGGCGGGCCGCGCGCGAAGGGAATGCGATGGTTGCCAGGCCGGAGTCCGCCGAGGTGCCCGCGCGACGGCGGAATCCAGATCTAACCCGTGAGGAAATCCTCGATGTCGCCGTCCGGGAGTTCGCGCGGCACGGGCTGGCCGGGGCGAGGGTCGACGAAATCGCCGCCCAGACGCGCACCACCAAGCGAATGATCTACTACTACTTCGGCGGCAAAGAGCAGCTCTACATCGCGGCCCTGGAGCGGGTCTATTCCCTGTTCCGCGACGTGGAGGCCCGGCTTGACGTCGATCACCTCGACCCGGTCGCGGCGATCAGGCAGTTGGCCCAGCTCACCCTCGATCACCACGAGGCGAATCCGGATTTCATCCGGCTGGTCGCGATCGAGAACGTTCACCGGGCCGAGCACATCAGCAAGTCCGAGACTCTCCGGCCGATGAACAGCCCGGTCATCACCACGACCGCGCGGATACTCGAGCGCGGTTACGCGGCCGGGGTGTTCCGCAGGCGGATCGACCCGGTCGACCTGCACATGATGATCAGCGCGTTCTGCTTCTTCCGGGTGGCCAACCAGCACACGTTCCTGGCCGTATTCGGGCGCGATCTGGTCAGCCCGGCCAGCCACGAGCGCCACCGGGAGATGGTCGGCGACATGGTGGTCAGCTACCTCACCGGATGAGCACAGCGGCGGGCTAGCGGCACGGCGAGTGCGGTCCGGGGAGGCGTGGCCAGGTCAGTTATGAACGGACTTGTTAGTACATTAATGATGTCAGCCCGACAGGAGCAGGTCAGTGAACGGGAACACGCCTGAACCCAGGCAAGTGGTCCTGATCGGCGGGCGCACCGGCGCCTCGTTCTCGCCCGCGGTCTGGAACCAGGTGTTTGCCGATTTCGGGATCCCGCTGGAGTACCGCAGGCTCGACATCTCCGCGGCCGACCTGCCCCGGGCGGTCGGCGGGGTGCGTCACCCCGGCGTCGCGGCGGCCAACGTGACCATGCCCTACAAGGCGCGGGCCGCCGCCCTGGCCGACGTCAGGGACGCGGATACCGAACGCGCGGGCGTGACGAACTTCCTGGTGAACCGGTCCGGGATGCTGCACGCGAGCAACACCGACCTCGCGGCGGCGCGCGTCGCGCTGCAGCGCGTCACGGCGCGCAGCGCGCTCCTGCTCGGTGCCGGGGGCGCGGGGGCGGCGGCGCTCGGCGGGGCGGCCGGGGCGGTGCGCCGCGTTGTCATCGCCGACCGGGACCAGGCGGCGGCCCGCGGCCTGGCCGCCCGGGCGCGCGGCTGGGGCATGGCGGCCGCGGCCGTGGCGTGGGAAGCCGTCCCGGCCGCGGTGCCTGATGCCGATCTCATCGTGAACGCGACGCCGATCGGGATGGACGCCGCGGACCGGCGTTCCCCGATCCCGGGCGGCCTGCTCGGGCACCGGCCGGCGGTCTACGACTTCGTGTACCGCAGCGAGATGACGCCGCTGCAGGCCATGGCCCTGGAGGCGGGCTGCCTGGTGTACGACGGGCTGGCGCACATGACCGAGCAGGCGGTGGCGATGATCCCCGGTCTCGGCCTGGCCCCCGAGCTCGCGGGCGCCATCCGGCACGCCGCGGTGGCCGTGGCCGGGCGCGCACCGCTCACCTGGGCCAGTTGCGGCAGCACGGCTGGGTGACCGGCGCCGTCACCCGGTTATCAGCGAGTCCAGGTAGCCGCGCAGGTTGCGGCGCGCCTCGCTGACCGAGTCGCCGCCGAACTTCTCGGTCGCCGCGTCCGCGAGCACCAGCGCCGCCATGGCCTCGGCCACCACCCCGGCCGCGGGCACCGCGGTGACGTCGCTGCGCTGGTTGATGGCCTTGGCGGGCTCGCCGGAGCGCACGTCCACGGTGTCCAGGGCCCTCGGCACCGTGCTGATCGGCTTCATCGCGGCCCGCACCCAGATCACCTCGCCGGTGCTCATCCCGCCCTCGATCCCGCCGGCCCGGTTGGTCCGCCTGCGGACCCCGCCCCCGGACAGTTCGATCTCGTCGTGCGCCACCGAACCGCGGCGGCGGGCGGTGGCGAAGCCGTCGCCGACCTCGACTCCCTTGATCGCCTGGATGCTCATCATCGCGCCGGCCAGCCTGCCATCGAGCCGCCGGTCCCAGTGCACGTGGCTGCCGACGCCGGGCGGCACGCCGTACACGGCCACCTCGACCACGCCGCCCAGGGTGTCGCCGTCCTTGCGGGCGCGGTCGATCTCTTCCTGCATGGCCGCGCTGGTCGCCGGGTCCAGGCAGCGGACCGGGTCCTCGTCGATCCGCGCAGCATCCTGGCGGCCCGGCCGGACACCCTCGGGCACGCCCACGGGACCGATCGCCACCACATGACTGACTATCTCGATGCCGAACACCTGATGCAGGTACCGGCGGGCCACCTCGCCCAGCGCCACCCGGGCTGCGGTCTCGCGGGCACTGGCCCGCTCCAGCACCGGGCGCGCCTCGTCGTGGCCGTACTTCTGCATGCCCGCCAGGTCGGCGTGGCCGGGCCGGGGCCTGGTCAGCGGGGCATTCCTGGCCTGGTCGGCAAGCTCGTCAGCGGCCACCGGATCGGGCGACATCACGGTCTCCCACTTGGGCCACTCGGTGTTTGCAATCCGTATCGCGACCGGGCCGCCCAGCGTCACGCCGTGCCGCACTCCCCCGGTGATCTCGGCCTCGTCCTGCTCGAACTTCATCCGCGCACCGCGCCCATACCCGGCCCGTCTCCGGGCCAGCGCGGCCACGATGTCCACGGTCGTCACCTCGACGCCGGCCGGTATTCCCTCGCATATCGCGACCAGCGCGCGCCCGTGCGACTCCCCCGCGGTCAGCCAGTGCAGCACGAACCACACTGTAGAAGATGCGGCCTCCTGCCGGAGTCGGCGCAGGTAGCCTGAGTGCTTGGTATCAACGGGTCAGCGGAAGCAGTTGAGGACGCATTTCGCGATGTGAGACTCTCATGGAACTGCACCAACGTCGACCACAGGGGAATGCGTGCGCCAAGCTGACCAGGCATCCGTGGCCATCATGCCAGGGACGCTCATGCAGAAGGCGATCCCACCGCGGCTGGTCGAGCCGTACCTGACGGGCCGCCGCGCGGTCATCGCCGGGTTCGTCTACCGGGTGCAGGACAGCGCCTTCGCCGGCCCGGCGGAGTACTACGAGGCACTGGACCTAGGCTATGAGGGCTCGGACTTCGGCCCGGACATCGCGGAGGTGTATGTCTTGCGCTGGAATGCGGTGAGCCCAGATTCATACCGGGTCCCCTACTCCTCGGAGCGGGGCGGTGACTGGTCCGGCAAGCCGCCGTTCACCGGCGCCGGTTACACCTCGTCGCCCAGCCACATGGTCGCCGAGTTTTACCTCGATCCGGTGCCGGTCCCGGTGGGAGCCGAGATCTACCGGATCGCCTCAGGCGGGGAGAATTTCATCGCCCGGTTCGACGGGCAGGTATGGCTGCGCCCGGTCGGGACGGTCTGAGCATGCGCTACCGGCTGATGGCCACCTACCGCGGCGTCCCTTATGAGGCTGGAATCGGCCCCACCGACACCGATGTCGTGCTGTTCGCCGCCTGCCCGCCGCCGGAGGAACTCGGCTTCGAGCCGGCCACCGGTCACTGGCGCAAGCAGTTGCGCATCGACGAGGTGCAGGCGTTGTGGGAGTCCAGGCCGATGGGCACGTTCCGGGGGGATCGCTGCATCGTGCTCGACGATCTTGGTGACCGGCTGCACATCGCTTACCTGGGCCATGACGCCTATCAGGCAGAGCAACTCGGGTACTGGCAGGTGGACCGCGGCGTATTCGAGCTGATAACGCCGCGCGACGAGGTCCTCGGGATCGTCGAGGAACGGCTTGACTACCCGCGGGCCAACGGCGGCGGGACCCAGGTCACCGGACCGCACGCCACCATGCCGCCGGTCAGCGGGCCGCACGCCATCGTCCCGCCCGTCACCGGGCCCTTCGCCGCCGTCCCGCCGGCCACCGGGCCGCACGCCGCGGTCCCACCGGTCACCGGGCCGCACGCCGCGGTCCCACCGGTCACCGGGCCCCACGCCGCCGTCCCGCCCGTCACCGGGCCCCACGCCGCCGTCCCGCCCGTCACCGGGCCCCACGCCGCCGTCCCGCCGGTCACCGGGCCCCACGCCGCCGTCCCGCCGGTCACCGGGCCGCACGCCATGGCCCGCGCGGCCGCCGCAGCCGCCGACCCGCGCGATCTGGCCGTGATCCCGGAGGTCGGCGAGCCGGTCCTGCCGCTGGAGGCGGCCGCCCGCCGGGCCGCCCTGGGCCGCGTTGTGCCGCCGCCGGCGTCACCCGTGGCGGAGCCCGCCCCGCCCACCTCGCCCATGGCGAGGCCCGCGGCACCCATGGCGGGACCGGCGGCACCCGCACCCGTTGGGCCCGGGCGGCCGCGCCCGCCCGCCGGGCGCCGGCGCTCTGCGCTCAGGCGCCAGGCCACGCAGCGGATCTTCTCCGAACTGGCCAGCCTCGCCGCCATACCGCCGTCCGCTTATGCGCTCGGCGAGGAGGTTGACGGCGCCATGTGCCTGATCCAGACCGCGGACGGGTTTGAAGTCTTCAATGCCGCCGCCGGGGCCAGGCACGAGGTGCGCATTTTCGACGATGAGGAGTCGGCCTACTTCTACTTGTTCGGCGTACTTGCCGCCGAGGCCATCCGGACCGGCCGCCTGGCGCCGCAAAGCTAGCGGCCCAGTGCCCGGCTCACCTGGGAACTACCTGCGGGGTTGGCGAAGTTCACC
>Ga0335075_10012694_pt1 | contig 12721 bp, 11 predicted proteins | sample Lox_Sample_24_FD_206723 | JGI IMG/M metagenome (GOLD analysis project Ga0335075, IMG submission 206723) | Soil microbial communities from Loxahatchee National Wildlife Refuge, Florida, United States - Lox_Sample_2.4 | ecosystem: Environmental > Terrestrial > Soil > Wetlands | place: USA... | reverse complement strand
GGTATCAGCCAGACCTGGGACGTGACGCCGCGGAACACGCCCTTAGTCGTCGCCACGGCGCGAATGGTGGCGGGGTCGCTGGTGCCAAGGGAAGCCTTGTGGACGATGGCCAGGCCGGCCCGCATCCTGGGAGCGGGCAGGAAACCGAGCGGGACCTGCCCGGGACCGGTTCCGGTGAGGTACTGCCGTGCGAACGCCTTGAGCTCGCTCCGGCCGGTGATCAGGTACAGGTCCTCGACGACGAAGTCCCACTGGCATGTGAACACGGCGCGGGTCTGCGCGAGGACGGTGATCTCTTTGCGTGGCGGCCACCGTCCGGCGCGCCGCCGCCGTTCGAGCCCCCGCAGGCCGCCGATCTGGACCTGATGGTCGTCCACCCGGATGCCAAGGCGCCATCCCCTGGCGGACACGCGCAGCCAGCGGAAGACCCAGATGAGCAGCGGCAGGGCGAGGAGAACGAACGACCACATGGGGGGCAGGGATATCGCCATGACCACGAGAAGCAGGAATCCCAGCGTCCCGGCGACGGCGACGGCGACGCTGGCCAGCAGCAACGGCCAGCGCACGCCGCAGCGGTCCTCACGGTAGATCAGCCGCGCCCGCGGCGCGTGGCGGCCTGTCACTAGCCGATCTCGGACTGGACGATACCCCCCGGCGGCAGGTTATCGTGCATGGGCGGCGCCTGCGGCAGCCGCTGCAGGGCATCGCGGAGAGCGCCGGGGTGCCGGGTCGGCACCAGCCAGATCGGCGAGGGCACTGGCCGGACGCGGCCGTATTGCCCTCGCATGATGCCGAGTTCCGGGGGATCGGTCTCGGTACGGCGCGGGTCGACGCTGATCACCAAGAGCGCGTTCGCGAAGGCGGCGGCCGAGTTGAGGAGGCCGAGCGGGATCGTTGTGTCGGCGTTCTTCCTGTGCCGCTTTAGATCCCGGCGGAAGCGCTTGATCTCCGGTCGCCCGGTGATCACGTACAGGCCGTCCGTAGCCTGCCACGGGGCGGTGAAGACCGCCCTGGGCTGCGCGCCGACGCTGAGCTTCCGCGGTGGCCACTTGCCTTTCTGGAGGCGGCGGTCCCGGCCGCGCATCCCGCCTATCTGGATCCCGTCCTCGTAGACGCGGATGCCGGCGGCCATCGAATACCGTAGGCCCACGGCGCAGAACAGTACGAGGAGAGCGCCGATGATCGCCAGGATGACGAGACCCACCAGGTGCGGCAGGCTCGCTCCGATGCCGCCCCCGATCAGCAAGACCCAGCCGACGGTAAAGATGGCCACCAGTGGCCACCTGACGCCGGAGCGCTCTTCGCCGTAGACCACGCGCTGCGGCATCGCTACCTCCGGGCGTGCCTCATGCCCGCTCATCCCGCGGCGCCGATGAGGGCGGCGGTGAGCAGCTGAGTTACCTGCATCTCATCCAGCCTTTCCGGCGGGAGGGCCGTCGCGGGCCGGCGGACATCGAAGAACCCGCCGTCCCGGCGGACCTCGTAGCGATCACGGGCCAGCCGCCCATCCCCGTCGCGGGCGAATACGTCGATGACCGGCGGTTCGCCGGTACCGAAGTCACCGACGACACGCGCCCACGCGGCCAGCACCTTCGCCGCCCAGGCGGGCGTGACGAGCGTGTAGCTGAGCATAGTCCCGAACTCCGCGCGGTCGCCAGGGCCGGACGGGCGATCGGTCAGCAGCTCGCAGACCAGCACGCGCAGCCCGGCGCCCTCCTGCGTCATGCCGAAGAACCGCGGGTTCAGCGCCGCGTCAGCGCCGGGAACCTGGCACGTGACGAGCGGCTCGGGGTACGACCGCGCGGACAGGATCATGCCGAGCTCGGGAACGGGCACGGCCGGCACGCCGCCGCGCACCGGCGCGATCAGCTTGCGGAAGGCGAGCAGTTCCAGCGACTTGGCCGCCATCTCCGCGCGTCCCCGTTCGCCGAGGCCGAGCCACCAGTCCCACGTCCGCTGGCAGACCAGGGACTTGTCCGCGGCGCCGAGCGCGCACAGATCGGCCTGCGTGAGGGCGGGCAGCGCCGCGGAACCGTCCCGCTCGGCGATCGCGGCGATCGAGTCGACGGTGTTCACATCCAGCTCACCGTTCATATCCAGCTCACGAGGTCGTCGGCGTAATGAGCCGCCGTATGCCGGGCAGAGTCGAAGGTGTGCGCGATCCAGTGGGTGTTGTGGTAGGCCCAGTCGCCGACCAGGTACAGGCCGGCGGCGGCCGCCACGCACTCGCCGATGCCGGGTACGGAAAGTGACCCGAGCACCGCGGCGTTCACCACGCTGTCCGTCGCGAAAAAGCTCCCGACGAGGCCGGCCGTGCTGCCGAGCGCCATTCCCCCGCCCGCGACCCGCGCGGCCACGCGTGCGCCGCCATGGTCGTAGCTGGGCGGCGAGATGGCCGTGTAAGTCCCGCCGATGATGCCGACCACGTCACCGGCGCGCCCCAGGTTCTTCAGGTACGGAAGCATCTTGAGGAGTCCCGCCTCTTCGGGGACGTCAAGGGCGCCTCCCTTCGATGCGGCCTCCGTCGTCCACTGGGCGAGCACTTTCCAGTTCTCGACCGCGTTCTTCAGGTCATCCAGGCCGGCGGTGCCCTTCAGCATGTCCTTCATTGTGCTGCCGACGATGTCCTCGAAGTCTGAGTCAAGCGCCGCGTCGAGGGCCTTCTGAGCCTCCTCGGCGGCGTCCTTAGCTTTATCGAACGCCGCCTCGAGCTTTTCGCCGTGCGTGAGTATCCCTTCCAGGATCGCGTCGCCGGCGGCCGAGTCCCACGGGCGGGTAATCGTCTCCAGCCAGTTACGGAAGGGGCCGTCGGTGCCGAATACCTCCGCGAGCATGTCGCCGATGTGGTTGAGCGCGCCCTGGGCGACCTTGGCCTCCTCCTCAAGCACGTCGAGCGCGGCCTGCGCCGTGTCAAGCAGTTGCTGGGATTCGGTGTCGATCTGAGCCTTCTCCTGCGCGCTGACCGGCCCGATGAACGAGTCCACCTGCCGGGCGAAGGACGCGTAGTCGCCGACCTTGGACTGCGCGTCGCGCAGCGCGGCGGCGTAGCCCGCCACGGCGCCGGGAACGCTCTGCAGCGGATGCTCCATGCCCCCGATCCCGGAAGCGAAGCTCCCGGTGAACTCCGTGTACGCGTCGGCGGAACCCCCGGTCCAGTCGGCGTTCGCGGCGATCCGGCCCGTCGTCGACCGGGTGGAGTCGCTGAGCGTCGCGATCTGGCTGGCGTAGCGGCGCAGGCTGCCCGCCGCCTCCGACAGCGCCGCCGGGTCCCCCCCGGGCATGTACAGGCCGCTCACCGCGCGCGCCCCGGGCCGATGCCGTTGACGGCCGAGATGGCGTCGTTCTCCGCGTTGGCGTACGTCATGGCGGTGTTCGACAGTTCCTGCGCCGTGTGCTGGTAACCGGCGTTCGCGTTCAGGAACTGCTTAAGGGCTGACAGCCCAGCGTTGCGTGCCGCCGATTCCACGCCCGCGTCCCCCGCCGCCGCGGCCAGCGCGCTGAACGCCTCCGTCACCGACCCGGCGATCTGCTCGCATTCGCTTTGCAATTCGGAAACCTGCTCGCTGCCCGCCGTGAGCACACTTGGTTGCACTGTGTACCCGCTACCTGCCATTGGCGTACCGCCTTCCCCGCCTGGACGCAGAACTGCCCCGACACTTGTCTCCAAGAAGCTTCGTATGCCCTACATGATTATGGACACGCAGCCTCGTTCTCGCTACCTACGCTGTACAACGCACAGCGAAATCAGCCCGTTCATACGGTGCGGAATTCGCCGCACGCGTGATCACGACGCCGTCGGGACGGCCGCCGGTCCGGAAGGGCCGCCGCCAGCCATAATCACCGCTTAGCCATATGCGCCCCAAGGATTATTCATTATTCACACATACCTATCCTTCACCGGCGCATTGCCGACAGCTAGTCGGGCGCAATTTTCTTGGTGTCGGCATGAGGCTGCATACCGCGAGTAGGGTGCCGGTCACCGCGTGGCGGTGCTGCCGCACGGCGCGATGGCGCCACAGTCGGTTCCAACGAGATGTCGAGAATCGCGCCGTGGCTCCGTCCAGGATGTGAAGCGCCAGACAATGAGAACTTGGGAGAGGATCTGTGAACACCCTTGCCGATGAACTCGGGCATCCCGGTGCGCAGGAGCTGCTGCGCACGCAGTCTCTGACCCGGCTGGCCTACAACGGGGTCGACGGTTTTCCACGCGTGATCCCGATCGGGTTCCGGTGGGACGGGCAGCGGTTCATCATGACCACAGCGCCGACCGCGCCCAAGGTGCGAGCGCTCGCCGCCCGGCCCCAGGTGGCCCTGACCATCGACTCCTCGGACCCCTCGTCCACCAATCTGAATCCCGCGTCCAGGGCACTTCTCGTGCGTGGTCTGGCCACAATCGAGGTCAGTGACGCTGCGCTTGACGAGTACGTCGCGGGCTCGATCGAGGGCCTGGACGAAGACCATCGTCGCGCGGGCGAAGCCAAGCTCCGCTCCATCCACCGGCGGATGGCCCGGATATCGATCGAGCCCCGTTGGGCGCGCTATTACGACTTCGGGGCCGGGCGAGTGCCGGCTTTCCTGGCCCGGCTCGGCGAACAGTGAGGCCGGGCCCGCCAGGCGGTGCAGCAGGCTCCTCACCTGCCTGATCGCCTGATACGCGGAGCGCTGTCACCGCCGCCGAGCTTCGGTACGGGGTCGCGAGGCTCCCGGTTGGGCACCGCAAACGAGAGCTGACGGCGGCGATCCGCGGGCTGCTCACCGAAGACCTCCATGGCCGGGTGCTTCCCTTCGACGAGCGCGCCTCGGTGCGGTATGCCGACATCGTCTCCAGTAGAGAGCAGATCGGCCGGCCGATCGGCGTCGCCGGTGCCGAGATCGCCGCCATCTGCCGGGACCTCGGTGCCACCCTCGCCACACGCAACATCGCCGACTTCGAGGAGACGGGCATCGAGCTAGTCAACCCCTGGAACCAGGGTGATCACTAACTCGGCTGCGCACCCGGCTTCGGAGGAGCAGCGGCGTCGCCCGGCAACGCCAGCCCCGAGCGCATCAGGGCCGGCTTGGCCAGCGGGAGAACGATCCGGCGGTAGATGTAAAACTCGTTCGCGCCGTCGATGCGCGCCGCGTCGGAGAGCGACTGCGGGATCGTGGTGAAGAGCTGCCGGAGCGGGAACGTGCTGAACACCGAACTGCCCACCCGCGCTACGTTGCCGCGGCGCTGGCGTCGGGCTGCGGCGCCAGCTGCGAGAAGGCCAACTCGGGCGGGCCGCTCGTACACAAAGCGAGCCACCACTTCGACCTGGTTAACTGGTGGATCGGGGCGGGGACGCGCTGCTGCTTGACTTCGTGTTCCGGCGCAACGTATCTGCCCCGACCCCCTGGGCAGATGGGCCGGGTACGCTGACGGCCTGGCCAGCGCGGCGATCGGGATCGCGGCGAACGAGTCGATCGCGACGGGCAGGCCCGTCGACATCCACAGTCTGGGCATCGGGCTCGCGGACGGCTGAGGCCGGGCCTATAGAGGGCTAACGCGCCGGCCGCGTGCATGCCGCGGCCGTGTCGCCACGGTGGGTAACGGACGCCCGTGTATTTAGCGCTTCGCGCGCCCATAACCAGCGAAGGAGGATAAGCTGCCACGGCATGGCAGGAACCGGGCCGCGGGAAGAACAATCACACTACTCGTGTCCCGTTCTCGATGGTTATGTCTGATTATCTTGGTCTGGACGTATGCCAGATCCGTTGATAGAGGCCTTGATAGTTCTGAAGACGTCTGCTCTTGGTGAGCGGCATAGCCGCGGATCGCTAGCCTGGCGCGACGACCACCCGGCCACGGTTTCCGTCGATACCGCTCCAGCCATGCCGGAGCGGCAGGCCAGTCCGTCCCCGCAGGACCAGCTGCCGGGTAGGCTACCGCTGCCCGGCCTGGCCTGGCAGAAGATCCGGCGCGTCCCGGCGACGATGTGCTACCTGACCGCGATCTGGGTCGCCGGGCTGGCCACCGGCAGCATCGCACACGGGCCGCCACGTTGGCTATCCGGCCATGTCGGCGCCGGCTTGCCGTCACTCGGGCACGGCTACTGGTGGACTCCCCTTAGCGCGGGCCTGTGGGCGCCCGGCCTGCGCGGCTACCTGACCGTTACCGTACTTGGCCTGTTGATCCTCGCCCCTGCTGAGCACCGGCTGGGAATCACTCGCACGTTCACCACGCTGCTGGTCAGCCAGGCCGTCGGCTTCCTGCTGGCCGCGGGGCTGATCAAACTGGCCGAGCTGGCACACGAGCCGTGGCTCAGCGCCCTGACTGGCGAGACAGCCGTCGGCGCTCTGCCTGGCGTGATCGGCGTCGGTTTCGCGCTGAGCTGCACGCTTACCCCGCTGTGGCGCCGACGGCTGCGGTTGCTACTGACCGTCGCCATCACGATCAGCGTGATGTACATCGGTCATCTGCAACAGGTCGCGCTGGCATGCGGCGCACTATGTGGTCTCGTCGCCGTGGCGCTGACGCACGACCGCGTCCGGCCATGGGCGGGGCTGCGCGCGTCCCAGCATGAGGTACGGGTGCTGGTCGGCATGCTGGTGGCGGTGCCGGCACTCGGCGCCATGCTGGCCACGCTGGTCGCCAGCGCGAACGGCCCGAGCGAGCAGCAGCTCTACGCATCGGGCCTGCTTGTGCAGGCCGCCCCGGCGCTGCTCCTGTTGCTGTGCGCTTACGGGTTGCGCCGTGGGCGCCGCCTGGCCTGGTGGCTCGCGGTGGTCATCAACCTGGCCGTGCTCGCTGTCACCATCTGGGTCGCCCATGCGGTCGGCCCCCACCCCAGCATGCGCATTGCCAGGCTCGACGCAGGAGCCCGGGCGATTCTGCTGACCAGGGAGGCGATGCTCCTGCCAGCCGTGACGCTGGTAGTGCTGCTTGTCACCCGTAGCCACTTCGACCAGACCGCCGAACGCCGGGCTATCAGGAAGCTGGCGGCCACCCTGGCCTTCGCGCTGAGCGTGAGCTTCGAGGCATTCGTGCTGCTCAATTACCTGCCGCGGGAGCACTCCAGCCCGCGTCCGGAGTTCGGCGTGCCGGCGCGGGATCTGCCGATGCGGTTCCTGGCATACATGCTGTTCAGCAACCGCTTTCTCCCGGCCCACCTAGCCGGGAGGAGACTCTACGTGTGGGTCTTCCTGCTGTTCTGGATCGTGGCCCTCGGCGCGCTTACCGCGTTCTTCCGGCACACTTCCACCTATCGCGATGCGGACGCGGCGGACCGGGCGCGCGCCATCCTCACGCGCGGCGGCTCGACGCTTTCCTACATGTCGACCTGGCCAGGAAACAAGTACTGGATCAGCCCGGACGGACGAGCCGCCATCGCCTACCGGGCCATCGCCGGCGTCGCGTTGACCGTGGGCGAGCCATACGGCGACCCAGCCGCCCTCGATTCCGCGATTACGGAGTTCGCCAGGTTCTGCGAGCACCGCAGCCTGCAGCCATGCCTGTACGGCGTCACCGAGCAGGCCCACGCCGTTACGCGGCGACTCGGCTGGAAGTCGGTGCAGATCGCCGAGGACATCGTGCTCCCGCTGCCGCACCTGGAATTCACGGGCAAGAAGTGGCAGAACGTGCGGAACGCCCTGAACAAGGCGGCCAGGGAAGGCATCACTGCCGAGTGGTGGAGCTATCCGGAGATGCCGCTTGACCTGGCCGACCAGATTCGCCGGATCTCCGAGAAATGGGTGGCGGGCAAGGGCCTGCCCGAGATGGGCTTCATGCTGGGCGGGCTGAACGAGCTCAACGACCCGAACGTCCGCTGCCTCATCGCTGTGGACGCGGACCGCAGGATCCACGGCGTCACGAGTTGGATGCCCGTCTACGCCAGCGGCCGCCCAGACGGCTGGACGCTCGACTTCATGCGCAGGAACAACGAGCCGGGCACATTCCACGGCATAATGGAGTTTCTGATCGCGACGGCGGCGCTGACCTTTCGGGAGGAAGGGGCGCGCTTCGTCAGCCTCTCCGGTGCGCCGCTTGCCCGGCTGGACCGCGGCGAGCGGCCGTGCGCGGTGCATCGCCTGCTCGACATGATCGCCAGCACCATGGAACCGGTGTATGGCTTCAAGTCACTGCTGCACTTCAAGGCCAAGTTCCAGCCGGTCTACCAGCCGCTCTACCTGGCTTACCCGGATCCGGCCGCGCTCGGCGTGATCGCCGCCGCGATCGGCCGCGCCTACCTGCCCCACCTCACGTCCCGGCAGGGCCTACGCCTGCTTACCAAGATCCGCTGGCCGCACACCAGCCGCAGCCCGGCGCAGGAGCGCGAAAGAGGTCTGGATCTACCTAGTCCCGGCCATGAGCGGGTGCCCGCGGCCGTGGGGACCGCGACCGCACATGCCACAATTCGTCCAGATTCCAGATGAACCGGCACGGCCGGTGCGGGTCCTGCGCGGAGCACCAGAGGGTCAGGAAATCGGCGGACGTGTCGTAGGAGGCCACGCAGGCTCGTCCCTCGAGCGGCGAGGCGATAAGCCGCGGGATGCGGAACCGACCCCGACCGTAGTCATCCCCGGATACGTTGCCACGCTCACTGTCACAGCCGATGTTCGGCGGTGACCTTGCGCCTGCTGACCGCACGCGTTTGACTTCAAGCGCTTGAGGTGTGCTTTGCTGCCCGCATGACAGCCTTGACGATTCAGGAAGTCTCCCGGCGCAGCGGGCTGAGCGAGCCGACGCTGCGCTATTACGAGGAGATCGGGCTGATCGGCCCGGTCGATCGCGACGAGCGCAGCGGGCACCGCCGCTACCACGTCGAGGACCTCGACGTGCTCCAGGCGCTGGCCTGCATGCGCGCGCTCGGCGTCGGCATCGAGGACATGCGTACCTACCAGGCCAACCGCAACCGCGGCGGCCCCGCGGCCGCGGCCGAGCAGCGCGACTTGCTGCTGCGCCACGCCGAGCGCATCGAGGCCGAGATCGCCGCCCAGCGCACCCGGCTGGACTACCTGCGGGCGAAGGCGGCGCTGTGGGACGCCCGCGCTCGCGGTGACGCTGACGCGGAGGCCGGGGCATGGCAGCGGGTCACGGATGCCTTCAACCGCATGGACACGGAGATGGAGATAAAGCGATGAGCCCGATTCTGGTAACCGGGGGGTCTGGCTACGTGGGGACGCAGCTGATAGCCGCGCTGCTGCGCGCCGGGCGCCCGGTGCGCGCCACGGTTCACTCGGCGGCCCGCGAGGCAGGCCTGCGCGCGGCGGTGCGCCGCGGCGATGCCGACGACGCCGGGCTGGAGGTCGTCGCCGTCGACCTGACGGCCGACGACGGCTGGAAGGCCGTCATGGCCGGGTGCGAGGAAATCCATCACGTCGCCACGCCCTTCCCGGCCGCCCAGCCGGAGGATCCCGACGAGCTGGTCGCGCAGGCCCGCGAAGGCACGCTGCGCGTGCTGCGTGCCGCGCGTGACGCGGGCGCCCGGCGCGTCGTGCTGACCTCCTCCTTCACCGCGGTCGGCTACACACCCAAATCGGGCGCCGAATTCACAGAAGACGACTGGACCGATCCAGGCACCCCGAGCCTGGCGCCCTACCCGCTTTCCAAGGTGGTCGCCGAGCGTGCCGCGTGGGACATGATGGAGCACGACGGCGGCGACACCGAGCTCGTCGCGGTCAACCCCACGTTTATCCTCGGGCCCACCCTAACGACCGGGCTCTCCTCGGCGCGGGTGGTCAAGGCGATGCTCGACGGGACGATGAGCATCGCACCTCGGCACCGGTTCGGCGTCGTCGACGTGCGCGACGTGGCCGACCTGCACATCCGCGCGATGGCCGCGCCCGGTGCCGCGGGTAAGCGCTTCCTGGCCGTCGCGGACGGCCCGACGCTGAGCTACCTGGAAGTAGCCGAGACCCTGCGCCGACGGCTTGGCCCGCTCGCCGCGCGCGTGCCCACGCAGGAAGCCCCGGGGGATGACCTGCCGCGGCCGGTCATTCACAACGACCGGGCCCGCGAGGAACTCGGCTGGCGTCCGCGCCCCGCCGAGACGACGATCGTGCAGACGGCGGAGAGCCTGCGTGACCTCGGCCTGCTGGAGAAAGGAACGGATGGTGGCAGCCGCTGACACCGGGACGGTGCTGATCACCGGCCCGACCAGCGGGCTGCGGTCGGCTGTCAATGGCTCTCGATTCATGCATAACCGGCTACGGCCCTCGGCAGAAACCTTGCCGCGCCGCACTCTCATGCCGCGACACGCGATCGCACCTACCTGAGAGGCTCTTTCGCCTGGCCGTGGCCTTATCCGGCACGGCCTTCCGCTGGCCTGTGCCATAACTGCGAGCTGATGCTCCAGTCGTTGATGAAACCGTTTTGGTCGGCGGTGAGCAGATGCTTCCCGCCCGGGCTGGTGTCCGGGCTGGCCAGCTCGCCGGTGAAGCGGGTGGTGGCGGTGTTCCACAGGTAGACCGCGCCGCCGGCGGTCGCGGCCATGGTCCCGCCGTCCGGGCTGACCGCGGCCGATTGCACGTCCAGGTTGCCGTGGGTCAGCTGGACGCTGCCGCTGGTGGCGATGTCCCATTCCCTGAGCTCGCCGAGCTCATCGGTGGTCACCACCGTTTCGTTTTTGGAGCTAACCGATAGCGATGTCAGGACGGCGCTCAGGTTGTTGAACGTGTCGCCCACGGGGGTGAAGCTCACATTCCGGACGAGTAGTGACCCGACGACAGTCAGTTCCCGCTGGCCTCCAGCAGGGCAATACCCGCCTGCTCGGCGGCCAGACGCGCGTGGAGCAGAGCCAGGCTGGGATCACTGGCGCGCCTGCGCCGCGGCATGCAAGTGCTGGCGAGCCCCTTCCTCACGCTTGCGGGCTCGCCTGGCTCGTTCCTCTACAGCGGCGAAACCGGCGCTGACCTGGCGACGGATGGCCTCGTACCGGCCGTCGTCGGCAAGGACCACTGAGTTGACCACCCGGTGCTGCCAAGCCCCCTCGCCGACGGCAGCTTGGAACCGCTCGAAGGAGATCGAGCAGGACCATAATGTCCACGTCGCTGGTTTCGTCGGCGTCACCCCAAGCGGCTGAACCAAACACGAATGCAGCCACCAGGTCTGGTTCTGGTGAGGCGGCGAGAAGGCAGCGGGCCGTTTCCACCCAGCGGTCACACAGTTCCGAGCTGTCCATATAGTCCCCTAGATGAGGAATGTAACTCTGGCAGCTGCAGGCGTTGGCCCACTGGTGCTCTCCACCGTTCTTCGGCTCCGCTATGCCGCGGGCTCGTCTTCATCGGCGTTCGTTCTTTCCTTGGCGGCGCATCGCGTGTCGCGAAACAGCGCCGCGAGTGTGGCTATCGCTGCAGTAACCGTAGTCACCCCTGGATACGTTGCCACGCTTGCCCTCACACCCGGCTGGTACTCCAGCCGTTGACGGTGGATCTTGGGCGTGTTGGTGCTGGAGACGAGGCGGCCACCGTCTGATCATCCCTGGAAGAGCGACACGCCGCATCTCATCAGACCGCGACCCACCCATCAGAAACAGGATGGAATCAGCTCACTGTTAGGCACATGGAGATTGCAATCCGAATTGCAACCGGAGTTATTGATCTTTAACTGCTGGCGTCTTTCGCCTCTACCTCACGCTGTGCCATAACGGGTCGGCGCGGTTCGGGGTGCATCTGCGGCGGTCGCGTGGACAACAAAGCCTGACACTGAAATTTCGAACTAAAATTAGTAGTGAATTGCGTTGACGCCGCATAATGATGGTGAGATAATCGGATTAATCAGATGCCATCCAAGCCTCGGGGGAGGTGATCCGGGATGTGCACCGGCGGTGACGGGATGCCCGGCAGTGTCGCCGAGGCGCTGGGAATGATGGACGCGTGCCTGGATTACCTCAACGGCCCGGGCGGCGAGCAGGTGGACGGCGCGGCCCTGGGCGGGGTGCTTGAGGCGCTGGCGGTGGTTGATGCGAAGCGCTCGGCGGCGTGGCTGCGGTTGCTTTCCCGGTTCGACGCGGCCGGCGGGCATGACGCGGATGGGTACGCCACGTCGGCGGCGTGGCTGGCCGGGAAGTGCAAGATCACCCGCCAGGCCGCCAAGGGCTCCGTCGGGAAGATGCGGCAGCTGGCCGGGCACCAGCCGGTCGCCGGAGCCCTGGCCGGCGGGGAGATCTCCGAGTCCTGGGCGGGTGAGATCGCCCGGTGGACCAGCCGGCTGCCGGCGGAGATGCGCGAGGACGCCGACCGGATCCTGCTGCAGGCCGCCGCGGCGGGCGCGGAGTTGACGGACCTGAAGCTGCTGGCGGACGCGGCCTGGGAGCAGTGGAAGTCCCAGCGCCCGGACCCCGACGATGACGAGGACGGGTTCGATGACCGGTACCTGCGGCTGGGCACCACCCTGGACGGCGCGGGCCGGCTCACCGGGAACCTGACCCCCGAATGCGCCGCCGCGGTCCAGGCCGTCCTCGAAGCCCTCGGTAAAAGGCGGGGCAAGGAAGACACCCGCACCATCTTCCAGCGTTATCATGACGCGCTGCAGGAGGGCTGTGAGCTGCTGATCCGGTCCAAGATGGTGCCTGACCGGGCCGGGGCTGACACGCACGTGGACGCGCACATCGCCTTCTCCCAGCTGCGGGACCTGCCCGGCGCCCCGGTCCTTGAGGCGGCCTGGCTGGCGGCCAGGGCCGGGGAGCACGGCTACCTGGCCGGCACCGACGCCGAAGTCATCGCGTGTGACGCCCTCATCGTCCCCGTCGTCACCGGCAGC
>Ga0335075_10012693_pt1 | contig 12721 bp, 12 predicted proteins | sample Lox_Sample_24_FD_206723 | JGI IMG/M metagenome (GOLD analysis project Ga0335075, IMG submission 206723) | Soil microbial communities from Loxahatchee National Wildlife Refuge, Florida, United States - Lox_Sample_2.4 | ecosystem: Environmental > Terrestrial > Soil > Wetlands | place: USA... | reverse complement strand
GCAGGCAGCCTCGGGTCGAACCATGTTCGCCTGAGCCGAACGCCAACCCGGCGTCCAGGCGAAGCGTGATCCGCCCGGGCAACGTCGCGCCGGCAAGATGGCTGCCACGGACGGCGAAACGGCGGCCGATCAGTTGCTCGGGAAACGACGCATAGCTCCGCTCGAGCCATCCTTCCGCGTGGACCGGCGTACGGACCATCGTCGTATTGAACTGACTCAGCCCGGCGGCCAGCGCAAGCGCGGCGGCAAGCTTGGATTCGTCGGTGCCAACCGGCTTGATCCCCTCGATCTGCCACAGGCCGCTCGCATGGTCGCGGAAGAAACCAACGCTGTCGCAGACGCTGCCAAGTGCCGCTTCATACGCCTCGACCGCTGCCTCCGGCACGGTGACCGAGACGCGTTCCAGCGGCGGTGGGGTTGCGCGCATGGGGCCACCCCATAGCATGGCGGCTTCCCGGCTGTGGCGAGATGCTTGTTGTCGGGGCCGTGGAAGAATGCCGCCGGGAGGAACTGCGATGACGACCGAGACCAAGGGCCGATTTACCGGCTTGACGCCACTTCTTGCCCCGCGCTCGGTGGCGATCCTCGGCGCATCGAACGATCCGACCCGGATCGGCGGACGGCCGCTGGCCTACATGAAGGTGTCAGGCTTCAAGGGTGCGCTCTATCCGGTCAACCCGAACCGGCCGGCGGTGCAAGGCATCAAAGCCTATCCCTCAGTCGCAGACCTACCGGAGGCGCCGGACGTGGCGATCGTCGCTGTCCCGGCCAGCATCGCGGTTGAAGCGGTGGAAGAACTCGGCCGGCGGGGGACCAAAGCGGCTCTGGTGTTCACCGCCGGCTTTGCCGAAGTGGATGCGGAGGGCGAGGCGGCGCAGGCGCGAATGGTGGCGGCGGCGCGGGGGCACGGGATGCGTGTCCTCGGGCCGAACTGCCTGGGCGTGTTCGACGGGCGGAGCGGCTATTACGCGACGTTCTCCTCGTCATTCGACAGCGGCTGGCCGGTGCCAGGGCGGATCGGCATCGCCAGCCAGTCCGGTGCATACGGTACGCACCTGTATACATTGGCGCGCAATCGGCGGATCGGCGCCTCGCTTTGCATCATGACCGGCAATGAGGCAGATGTGACGGTGGGCGAGTGCATCGGCTGGCTCACCGAGAACCCCGAAGTCGATGTGATCGCTGCGTACATCGAGGGCATCCGGGAGGCGCCGGGCCTGATCGCCGCCTTCGAAACCGCGCATGCCGCCCGCAAGCCGATCGTGATGATGAAAGTAGGACGGAGCGCGCTGGGCACCGTGGCGGCTCGTTCGCACACTGCCTCGATTGCTGGCGACGATGCGGTGACCGAGGCCGTCATGGCCGAGTTCGGCGTGGTGCGGGCACGGACGACCGAGGAGATGCTCGATATCGCCCAGACGGCGACGCGCCGCATTTATCCGGTGCGCAACACGCTGGGGATGTTCACCGTCTCGGGTGGCGCGGGGGTGCTGGTAAGCGACGTGGCGGATCAGGTCGGCCTGCCGATGCCGCCGATGCCCGAGGAGGCGCAGAACCGGCTGCGCTCGCTGGTGTCGTTCTGCGCGCCGCGCAACCCGGTGGACGCCACCGCGCAGGTAGGCAACGACCTGAACCTGCTGGAGCCGTTCTTCGAGGCGGTCGTGCGCGACGGCGGGTACGCCTCAGTGCTGGGGTTCTTTACGATGGTTGCCTCAGCGCGCCGCTGGCCGGGCATGCTGGAGAAGCTGAACGCGGTGCGGGAGCGCTATCCGGACCGGCTCTACGTGCTGTCCGTGATTGCCCCACCCGAACGACTGCGCGAGCTGGAAGAGCAGGGGTGGATCTGTCACGAGGACCCGAGCCGCGCGGTGGTGTCGATCGCCGCCATGGGGCGGTTCGGTGCGGCGTTCGCGGCGGGGCCGATGGCGCCGGTTCCGGTGGTGCCGCCGCTCGCCGTGCCGGTGGCGACGCCAACCGAGGCCGAGGCCAAACTGCTTTTGAGGAAAGCGGGGATCCGCTCGGTGCCGGAACAGGCCTGCGAGACCGAGGCCGAAGCCGTGCGCGCGGCCGAGCGGCTCGGGTACCCGGTGGTGCTGAAGATCCTGTCGCCGGACATTTTGCATAAGTCGGAGATGGGTGGGGTGCTGCTGGACGTGGCCGATGCGGCCGCGGTGCGGGACGGGTTCAGCTTGGTGATGGCGCGGTCCCGGCAGGCGGCGCCGGCGGCGCGGATCGAGGGCGTGCTGGTCGCGAAGCAGATGCGCGGCGGGGTGGAGTGCATCCTGGGTATCCACCGCGACCCGGTGTTCGGTCCGATGGCGATGTTCGGGCTGGGCGGGGTGTTCGTGGAGGTGCTGCGCGACGTGGTGTTCCGCCGCTGCCCGTTCGGGGCGGATGCAGCGGAGGCGATGATCCGCGGCGTGCGGGGCGCGCCGTTGCTGCTGGGTGCGCGAGGGCGGAAGCCGGCCGATCTGCCGGCGTTGGCAGAGATGCTCGCGCGGCTGTCGGTGTTCGCGGCACAGGCGGGGGATCGGTTGCAGGCTGTGGACCTGAACCCGGTGTTCGCCATGCCGGAAGGCGAAGGGGCGTTCGCGGCGGATGCGGTGCTCGACGTCGCGGGATGACTCACTGTTCGTCAAGGCCGGGTCCTGCGCCACGACCGTCCGGTTTAATTTGAGGCACCTCCAGGCGGTCGGAGCCTCCGCCGCTACTTGTGGCTGTGGGGGACTTTGGGAAAGCAAAAGATCTTAACGCAGATGAAACCACAGATGCACGCGGATTGACGCAGATATTGCGGTGCGACTTAAAGGCCGTCGGCCACGCGCGTTTGATTTCAAGCCGCAGTCTGCCGGAATTCTGCCGCAGTCGTCCGATTTCGCCACGCGGAAGTTGGTTCGATGCGTCGATTCGCCTGCGCCGCGGTCGCAGCGACCGCGTCGCCCTTGGTCCTTGCGCACGAGGAAGCAGGTCGGCCGTGGCGGCTGACCGATCTATTCTCATCGTCGTTCGCGCGGATAGACAATGTTCGGATATCACCCGACGGAGCGCACGTGCTCGCCGCAATCGACACCGCCGGTTTGCGGGCGCGTGGCTGGCGCGGTACGGGGCTCCTGCGATTCCGCATGCGGTGCTTCCGAAGCGAGGGCTTGAAGCAGGTGGTTCGCCACTGCAACCGTCAGTTCCCGCGCGAGCAGCGCAGCGGATGAGAGATTTCGCGCCGTCGCACCCTCACCCAGATCGCTTCGCGATCCGACCTCTCCCGCAGGGCGGGAGAGGTGAGCCAAGCATTCACCCCTTGCGCCGCACGAACCGCCCGAACGCTGCCAGCGTGGCGTCCGACACGTGGTGCTCGATCCCCTCGGCATCCTGCTCGGCTGCCTCCGCCGGCACGCCGATTGCCTTCAGCACATCGACCACCAGTCGGTGGCGAGTGCGGACACGCTCGGCCAGGTTGTCTCCGGTCTCGGTGAGGAACACGCCGCGATACGGCTTGGCGACCGCCAGCCCTTCGCGCTTCAGCCGGCCGATCGTCTTGATCGCGGTGGCGTGGGAGACGCCGAGACGGCGGGCGATGTCGGTGGGGCGCGCCTCGCCTTCGCTCGCCAGCAGGTCGGAGATCAGCTCGACATAGTCCTCGAGCAGCGCGGCCGACTGGGCGGTACGCGCCTTGCCGAACCGCCGCGCCTGAGTGGGCTCGGCCGGCATGTCGGCGCGGCGGGCGGTCAGCGGGGGGTCGGTCACGGAATCGGTCCCTGCCAGTGGTCGGACCATGGCGCCTGTGGGCGCACGGATCAAGCAATTGAGATAAGGCGAAAACCAACGGTGCACGCCCTATCGGGCCTTCGGTTGATCAGCGCGTCCGTCCGTAACGGCCCATGGTCTGCGCAAACGCCAGCGTGTTCGAATTGAGCACGGACCCGACCATGGCGCCCGAGGACTGCGCATTCAGTGATAGATGCGGCACCCTCACCGCGTATACGGTCACGACGTAGCGGTGCGGCCGATCTCCCACCGGCGGGCATGGGCCGGCATAGCCGACGGTGCCGAAATCAGTGCGTCCCTGTGCCGCGCCGGGTGGCGATTGGGTCGCCGCGGCATTCTCGGGCAGCGCATGCACCGTCGGCGGGATGTTGAACACGGTCCAGTGCCACCAGCCCCTGCCTGAAGGGGCATCGCGATCGTACATCGTCACTGCGAAACTTTGAGTGCCGGCGGGTTCTCCTGACCACGACAGTGCGGGCGACTGATTGCCTCCGATGCAGCCGTACTGGTTGAACACGTGCACCATCGGGATCGTGCCGCCGTCGCGAAAATCGGGGGCGCTCACAGTGAAGCCGGCGGCCGACGCGGCGATTGCCTGCAGGCAAAGGGCTGCCGCCAGGACGACTCCCCGCATGGATCGCTCCCTGGGCTGTTAGTTCGTGCGGAGTATGAGGCCACCGCGTGACAGCCGTGGCAATATGCGGGGGTCGCTCAGCGGATCGGTTCAAGATAGAGCATTAACGCCGAGGCACTGAGTCAGGGAGGAGGGGTTTCCCGCGGCCGCACTGACTGTTCTCGCCGTCTCAGTGTCTTAATCGCCTTAGTCGAATTTATGACTCTCAGCAACCATTGCTTCCACGGCCGCGCCGATCTCCACGTACCGCAGTGTCAGCGGCGTGATGCCGAAGCGCAGTACGTCCGGCGGACGGAAATCGCCGATGACGCCACGCGCGATCAGCCTCAGCATGATGGAGGCCGCCTCTGGATGCGCCACGCAGACCTGGCTGCCGCGGAGCTCCGGGTCGAGCGGCGTGACGACACGGAAACCGGCCGCGGTCGCTGCCTGGATGAACAACTCGGTCATCCGCAACGATTTGGCGCGCACCGCCTGCATGTCCGCGGACAGGACGAGATCGACACCCACTTCCAGCGCCGCCAGTCCCAAGACGGCAGGCGTGCCGACCAATGCGCGCCCAATGCCAGCCGCCGGCACATAGTCCGGCGCGAAGGCGAAGGGATTGGCATGTCCCATCCACCCGGTCAGCGGCATCGCCACATCATAATGGCGCGGCGCCACGTACACGAAGCCCGGAGCGCCCGGGCCGCCGTTCAGGAATTTGTAGCCGCACCCCACGGCGAAATCGGCTTCAGCCCCGGCAACATCCAACGGCACCGCTCCGGCGGAATGCGACAGGTCCCATACCGTCACCGCTCCTGCCGCGTGCGCCACTCGGGTCAGCCGCGCCATGTCGAGCATGCGACCGCTGCGAAAATCGATATGCGTCAGCATCAGCACCGCGACACGTTCATCCAGCGCAGCTTCGATCGCCTGCGGCTCGACCGCACGCACCGTGTGCCCACGCCCCAGCAGCCGGCACAGCCCGTTTGCCATGTAAAGATCGGTCGGAAAGTTCCCGCTCTCCGACAGGACGGTCCGCCGCTCGGGCCGCAACGCCAGCGCCGCCGCCAGCGCCTTGAACAGGTTCACCGACGTGCAGTCGCCCGCCACCGTGCAACCGGGCTCGGCACCGATGATCCGCCCGATCTTCTCGCCGACGCGGAACGGCAGCTCCATCCATCCGTTCGTTTCCCACGATCGGATCAGGTCCCGCCCCCATTCCTGCTGCACCATGTCGGCCAGCCGCTGCTTCGTCGCCTTCGGCAACGGCCCGAGCGAGTTGCCGTCGAGGTAGATAACCGCCTCTGGCAGCTCGAACAGATCGCGGAACCTGGCGAGCGGATCAGCCCTGTCCAATGCCTCCAGGTCGGTCATCGGACCGAGGCTCAGGCGGTCTTCTGCACCCCGTAGAACTGCGCCCAGCCGTCATGGATACCCTTGAGATACAGATGGAACGCAGTCGGCGAGTCGTACATGCCAAGCGGCACGTACGACGGGTTCTGGAAGAACTCGGCCTGCATGTCGCGGCAGATCTTCTGTTGGGTCGCGAGGTCCGGCGCATCGAACCAGGCATCGCGCAATGCCTCCATGGTCTGATCGGTCGGCCAGCCGAACCATGCGCCGGCGCCGTTGCCGCGGATCGGGAAATTCGAGGCCGGCGAGATGTTCCCGAAGCCACCAAGATAGGTGTAGAAGACGTTCCATCCGCCCTTGTCCGGCGGCTGCTTGCTGGCACGGTTCTGCACCACCGTACCCCAGTCGGTCACCCGGGCATCAACGTTCAGCCCGATCTTTTTCAATGTATCGGTGGCCACCTGTGCCTCGGCAAAGATCGAGGGGTACGACTGCGCCTCCAGCACCACCACCTTCTCGCCCTTGTAGCCGGCTGCGATCAGGTCCTGCCTGATCTTCGCATAGTCTTTCGGCCCGCGTGTAACCTGCACCCCGACATCGCTGGCCATCGGCGTGCCAGGCACGAACAGTCCAACATCGGTCCTGATCAGCTCGGGCGCCGCACCCGCAACTGCCGTCATGATCTCGTCCTGGTCCATCGCCGACAGCACGAGGCGGCGAATCGCCGGATTGTCGAATGGGGGGTAGAGCTCGTTGAACCGCAGGCAGCCGATCTCTCCGGTGCGGTCCTTGACCGTCACGACAAGATCCTTGTTGGCCTTGAGCTGCGGCACCAGGTCGATGGTCGGGTTCTCCCACCAGTCGACCTCGCCCTGCATCAGGGCGGCGGACGCAGTTGCCGGATCAGCGATAACGTTCCACACGACACGATCGACGTACACTATCTTCGGTCCGGCAGTGAAGCTCGGCACGCCGCTCGGGCGCGGGACGTAGTCGGTGTTCTTGGCGAACACCACACGGGCGCCGGGGATGCGCTCGGCGGGGAGGAAGCGAAACGGGCCGCTGCCGATCGCCTCGGGGATCTGCTTCATCGAATCGGTCGCCGCCAGCCGCTCCGGCATGATCGCGCAATCGGTCTGCGCGAGCGCCGTCGGCACCAGGGCGAACGGCTTGTTCAGCCGGAGGCGGATCACCTTGTCAGAGGCGGCGGCGAGCTCATCGACCCGCGCCATCATCGCCTGTCCCAGCGGATTGCGAGTTGCCCACCGCTTGATGGTGGCGACGCAATCGCGCGCCAGCACCGGCGTCTTGTCGTGGAACCGCAGCCCGTCGCGCAGGCGAATCTCCCACAGCTTGCCGTCGCTTTCGACCTGATGTCCTTCAACCATCTGCGGTTGCGGCGCGAAGGAGGCGTCGAAGCCATAGAGCGTGTCGAACACAGCGCCGGCGAAGTTGCGGGTGATGTCGGCGGTGGTCCAGACCGGGTCGAACGAAGCGAGGTCAGCCTGCGGGATGAAGGTGATGGTGGTCTGGCCCTCCGCCCGCACGATGCCCGGCGCAGCCAACACGGCCGCTCCGGCCAGCGCCGATTTCAACACGTCTCGCCGCTGCATCGTCCTGCTCCCCCGCCGCTTGCAGGGAGGATAGATGGAACCGGCGGCGCGGGCCAGGGTGACTGCCGACGTCCCTAGGACTCGCAGGCACACATCATGGCCGGCACAAGGCCGCCCATGGCGCTTACTGCGACCCGTCGTCGCCGAACGGAATATGAAACAGGATTCCGGGCGCGCTTTCGACCGGCCGTTCACTGGGGATGTTGAAGTAATAGGGATCGTCCCCTTTTGCCGGTTGATAGGAACCGGCCAAGTGCGCGCCCATCCCTGCGGTCCCTACAGTGATGAGAGTACCGCTGCTGTCCTGCAGCCCCTCCGGGCTAAGTTGCAGGTCCATCTTCGCTATGGCCGGGTTCGGCAATCCGACAGTTGCGGCGAAGCCAATCGCCAGTGCTCCCGCGGCACGTGTGATCATGCTTGCGGCTCCTTCTTCCGTGCGGGCCCCCCTCGCCGGAGATCGGGCTGTCGGCAGCCTTGCTCTGTTGCAGTCCGGAACGCAAGTAAACGAAAGATTTAGGGCCCGATTTCCCTTGACTGTGGCCGGAATCACATCACCGGTCAGATCCGTTCGCTGAGAGCGATCGCGGCGCGGCAGCCGGCTTTGATCGCGGCCGACAGCAGCCGGTAGCCAGGTGTGTCGGTGGCCCCGTGCGCCAAGCCGATGTCGCGGTGCTCCAACTCCTCGGCACGGAACGCTTCCAGGGTGCCCTTCAGCTCCGGCTCGGAGTCCTCCAGGGCGGCGATCTGGCCGGCGTAGTGGGCGTCGATCGCTTCCTCGACCGCCACCGTGCAGGCCATGGCCGCGCGCTGCCCCAGTGCCGCGGTGGCCGCGCCAAGGGCGAAGCCGGCCACATGCCAGAGCGGCAGAAGGGCGGTCGGGCGGGCGCGGCGGCGGCCGATCAGGGCCTCGAAGCCCCCAAGATGCTGCTGTTCCTGGGCTTGCATGTGGCGCAGCAGAGGGCCGGTCTCCCCGCGGCCGAGCAGGGCGAGCTGGCCGGCATAGATGCGGGCGGCGCCATATTCGCCGGCATGATCGACCCGGATCATGCGATGCACCGCAGCACGCTCCGGCAGATCGCCCGGCAATCTCATGCCCGTCTCCCCGACCCGACGCGCCAGAGGAAGATGGCCAGCAGCACCGCGAAGGCCAACGCGAAGATCAGGTTCATCGCGGCCATCGACACCGGCAGGTGCGGGATCAGGAACGTCGGCGCATCGCACGGCTTGGAGGGTCTTGCCGGCATCTGGGCCAACCGGGCGGCGATGTTGCCGGCCGTGATCCGTGGGGCGGCACATTCCGGCAGCGGGCTCGGCCACCAACCCTGCTCCACACCGACATGCAGGGCGCCCAACCCGGCGCCGGCCAGCATCGCCAGCGCGACGAGGGCGAGGCTCACGCGGGCCAGCACGGCTGGCAGGAAACACGCTGCCAGCGACAGCACGATCGCGATGCGATAGGGCCAGCGTTCCAGCAGGCAAAGCGCGCAGGGGACCATCCCGCCCAGGTGCTGGGCCGCCAGCGCGACCCCGAGCGCCACGCCGGCGGCCAGCACCGAAAGCACGGCGACGGTGTGCTCGCGCGGTCTGGTCATGCGCGCCGGTTTGCCCGGCTTCCCGCTGTGGTGCAACCAGCCTAGGCTTCCGTTCGCATGGAGCGAAGGAGGAAACCGCGATGCGCCGCATCCTGTGGGGCCGCAGCACGTCCAGCAATGTGATGAAGGTGATCTGGGCGCTCGAGGAGCTGAAGCTGCCCTACGAGCGGATTGATGTCGGCGGGCCGTTCGGCAAGACCGATACCGCCGAGTATCGCGCGATGAACCCCACCGGACTGGTGCCGACGTTGCAGGAGGACGATTTCACTTTGTGGGAGAGCAACGCCGTCCTGCGCTATCTGTGCAATGCGCATGCGCCGGGAACAACGCTCTGGCCGCAGCAGCAGCACGCGCGCGCCAATGTCGATCATTGGCTGGATGCGCAGCAGACTGTGATGAACCGGCCGCAGGGCGTGATCTTTGTCGGGCTGGTGCGGACCAAACCGGCGCAGCGGGACCAGGCAGCGATCGCGCAGGCAGTCAAGGAGGCCGGGCGTGCCTGGGGGATGATCGCGGCGGAGCTGGGCAAGCACCCATTCGTTGCCGGCAACGAGCTGACGCTGTGCGACATCGCCTGGGGCGTGCACGTGCATCGATGGTTCACTATGGAGTTCGACCGGCCCGAGATTCCGCACCTGCGCGCATGGTACGACCGGCTGCTCGCGCGGCCTGTGTACAAGGAGCACATCGCCCGGCCGTTGGTTTGAGGTTGGCGGCGCCTGGGATGGAGCATGTCGGAAGCTGCCATTGCGGGGTGATCCGCACGCGGCTGCGTCTTACCCGACCGCCGGCGGACAATGCGTTGCGTGCGTGCGCCTGCTCGTTCTGTCGGGCGCATGCGACGCGCACTGTTTCGGATCCCGATGGGCTGTTCGAAGTCTGGTCGGATGACTGGAGCCTTGTCGAGCCGTACCGGTTCGGCTCGCGCACCGCGGACTATCTGATTTGCCGCCAATGCGGGGTCTATGTCGGTGCGGTGTGCGAGACCGGTGCGGGACTGCGCGCCGTGATCAATACCAACGCACTGCACGACCGGGCGGCATTCACCGCGGTGCCGGCCGCGCCGGATTACGAGGGGGAAACGACCGAGGCGCGACTCGGGCGTCGGGCGGCGAACTGGACGCCGGCTGTCCTGCACCGCTGATGCCTTCAATTCGAGCGTCGCAGGCGCGTCCCTCTTATCGCACTTCCTGGCGAAGAATACAAAGGCGGAGCCCCGCTCGGCTCGTCATCGGACATATGATCGCGCTTCCTGAGTGCCGTCGGTTCTGATAGGCTCTACAAGGGAAACGTTCTGTCATTGTCCCCTCAATGGGCTGCAGCCGGTGCTCGACAGCGATACCGCAGACGATCCCCACCTTGTGGCCGGCCGCACCTGCGGCTCGTGCAACGTCTGCTGCGTCGAACTGACGATCGAAGATCCGGAACTGCAAAAGGTGCAGGGCTATCGCTGTCCCCACGCTCAGCGCGACAACAGTTGCGGCATCTATGCTGCGCGGCCGCACACTTGTCGGACGTTCTATTGCGGGTGGCGGCGCCTGAAATGGATCCGCGAGTCGCTTAGGCCCGACCGGTCGGGCGTGCTGGTCCGGCTGCATGGCTCCATTTCAAAGACCGATGGAACGAAACGCCTTGGCGTCGAGTTCACCTTGCTGAACGCCGCCGCACTGAAGGCGGAGGGGCTCGCCGAATCGGTCGCCGCGGCGGTGGCGGGCGGCGTGCCGGTCTATCTCTGCATTCCCGGCCGGCCCGGCTACACCGCCGCCCAGGCACGCATCGACGGGGTCTTACGCGACGCCGTCCACGCCAAAGACAAGGCCGCGGTGCTGAGAATTCTTCGGGAGGTACGGGCGAAGGGTCGGCACGGAGAGCGCCAACGGATCCTGCTCGCCGGCGGCGCTCACGGCGAGACCGGCGCCAACTAGGCCGGCATACTGGAGGTCACGGTCAAGGTCACACGGAGCTACACCGAGGCCCGACGGAGTTTCACGGAAATTCTAGTTCCAGACGGTTCCGCCAGCTGCCGGTGCGAAGCTGCATAAATTTACCTCTGTGCAACTCCGTCGCGCCTCGGTGTAACTCCGTGTGACGTTGACCGTGACCTCGCTTCATTTCTCCTCGCGCGACCTCTGGACACATCAGCTATCCGCCAACTCCCGCAGGATCCGACCGCGCGCTGCCGCATCGCCTTCCTCGTGCACGGGCTGCAAGCAGACATGCGTGGCGCCGGCGTTGAAATGCGCACGCAGCCCTCGCTTCACTGCGTCCGGCTCGCCCCACAGCATCATCGCATCGATGAACCGGTCGCTGCCGCCATCGGCCAGATCCCGCTCGGTAAAGCCGATGCGCAGCCAGTTGTTGCGATAGTTATCGAGCCGCAGGTATCGCTCCAGCTCCTTGCGTCCCAGCGCGCGGGCGCGCACCGGATTGGTCTCCAGCGAGACCTTCTGCTCGACCGCCAGCCATTTCGAGGCACCCAGCACGCGTTTCGCCTCTGCCGTGTGCTGCGGCGTCACGTTGTAGGGCAACGCCCCGCGCGTCCGTGCCGCCGCAAGTGTCAACATATGCGGGCCGAGCGCGGCGATCGCGACCGGCCACTCATCGGCGCCGCTTTGCCCTTTCATGATCCCGTCCAGATAGGCCCGAATGGCCGGCACAGGCTTCTCATAGACATGGCCGCGCACCCCTTCGACCATCGGCAGATGGCTTACGCCAAGCCCCAGGATGAAGCGCCCGCCATAGAGCCCGGTCAGAGTCACCAGTCCACGCTGCGCCGTGAACGCGTCGCGCGCATAGATGCTGGCGATCGAGCTGCCGACCTTCAGCTTCGTCGTCGCCCCCAGCATGAATCCGGCGACCGAGAGCGACTCATAGCCGCGCGATTCCGGATACCACAGCGTATCGTAGCCGAGGCGCTCCACCTGCTGGGCGAAGTCACGAAGCTCTGGTGCGGCGAGACGGTCCACCGGATACCAGACGCCAAGACGACCGAGTTGCATGATCAGGTCACCCTTAATGGAGAACTCTCCGATTTCGGACCGGCTACCTTCACCGGGTCAGATCGCGTCCCAATTGTACACGTCCCGCGTGCGTTCGAGCGGCGTGAGGCTGCCGCGGATGGCGGGCAGCAGGTGCTCGGCCATGCGCTCCGGCGTCCAGCCCTCGCCGCGATGCAAGATGCGGATCGGCCGCGGCTGGTTATAAAGATAGATCTCGTTCCCCCGCGCCCCCAGGATCTGCCCCGAGATCTCCGCCGCCGCGTCGGATGCCAGGAACACAGCGAGCTGCGCCACCTGGTCCGGGCGTGTCTTGGCGGCACGCGCCTTCATCTGTTCCTCGCTCTGCCCCGGCACCGTCTCGATCATCCGGCTGAACGCGTGCGGACCGATACAGTTGGAGCGAATCTTATACCGTTGCATATCCATCGCAATGTTCCGAGACAGTCCGGCGATGCCCAGCTTCGCCGCGCCATAGTTCACCTGCCCCACCGCGCCAATCAGCCCCGACGTCGAGGTCATATGCACGAAAGCCCCACTTTCCTGCTTGCGGAAATGCACGACTGCGGCGCGCGAGACATAGAACGCGCCATACAGATGCACCTTCATCACCGCATCCCACTCCTCCGGCGACATATAGTGGAACATGCGGTCGCGCAGGATGCCGGCATTGTTCACCACGATATCGATCCGCCCGTAGCGGTCGATCGCCGTGGCAACGATGCGCTGCGCCGACTCCCATTCGGCGACGCTGTCGGTATTGGGGACGGCGGCGCCCTGACCGTT
>Ga0335075_10012691_pt1 | contig 12722 bp, 8 predicted proteins | sample Lox_Sample_24_FD_206723 | JGI IMG/M metagenome (GOLD analysis project Ga0335075, IMG submission 206723) | Soil microbial communities from Loxahatchee National Wildlife Refuge, Florida, United States - Lox_Sample_2.4 | ecosystem: Environmental > Terrestrial > Soil > Wetlands | place: USA: Florida... | reverse complement strand
GGGCGCACGGCGCCCCGGCTCGGCCGCCCGCCGTCAGCGGCGCGAAATCGATGGCGTAACGGGGTGCCCGGCCCGACAATCGGGCGCGGGTACGCGGCGGTCAGAGATTCGTCCTGCGCGCGAGTTCGTCCGGGTAGCGGTCGCCCACGATCGACACCTCGGACGCGACGCCGTCGATCTCGGCCAGGTCGTCGCGGGTGAGCTCGATGTCGGCCGCGCGAAGGTTCTCCTCCAGCCGGCTGGCTTTCGTGGTCCCCGGAATCGGCACGATCCACGGCGCCCGAGCCAGCAGCCAGGCCAGCGCGAGCTGCGCCGGGGTCGCCCCCGTGCGCTGGCCGATTGTCCGCAGCCGCTGCACCAGCGCCTGGTTCGCCCTCCGCGCCTCCACCGTGAAGCGCGGCAGCTGGTTGCGGTTGTCGCCGCTGTCGAAGGTGGTGTGCTCGTCGATGCCCCCGGTCAGGAAGCCGCGCCCCAGCGGGCTGTAGGGCACGAACCCGATCCCGAGCTCCGCGCAGGCCGGGAGCACCTCGCCCTCCGGCTGCCGCCACCACAGCGAGTACTCGCTCTGGACCGCGGCGACGGCCTGGACGGCGTGCGCGCGGCGGATCGTCGACGCCCCGGCTTCCGACAAGCCGAAGTGCCGCACCTTCCCCTCCGCGATCAGGTCCCCGACCGTGCCGGCGACCTCCTCGATCGGCGTGCCGGGATCGACTCGGTGCTGGTAGAGCAGGTCGATCGCGTCGACTCCGAGGCGCGCCAGCGAGCCGTCGGTGGTCTGCCTGATCAGCTCCGGCCGGCTCGAAAGAGCGGGCCGGCCGTCCGCGTCGACTTCCCCGAACTTCGTCGCCACCACGACCTGATCGCGAACGGGCGCCAGCGCGTCCCCCACCAGCCGCTCGTTCGTGAACGGCCCGTACGTCTGGGCCGTGTCGAAGAGCGTCACCCCAAGGTCCACCGCGTCCCGGATCAGGGCAATCGCCTCGTCCCTGGTCAGCGTCGAGCTGCGGTGATAACTCAAGCCCATGCAGCCGAGCCCGAGCGCCGACACCTCCAGCCCGCCGGCCCCCAGCGTCCTCCTCTTCACGGCCCTGTTCACGTCGCAATCGAACCACGATTCGCCGCCGGAGGGAACGGTGCTTTGCGAAGGCGTGGGAGTTGCGGAGCCGGCGCCGAAGCGGCGACAACACGCCGCCCGTCGCTTTCCGGTTTGAACATGTGAACCGCCGCCGCCCGGCCGGTCGCGGGGCTGGCCGCGCAAGTCGCCGGATTTTTCTGTTGTCGCGGACGCCGTCGATGTGTCACCGCCGTATCCGGTGACGCTTTGACCTGTGAATTATCCGGACAGTTACGATCGGGCATTTCCGGCCGGGCTGATCATTGACTTAGATGATTAGGCTTTTGCCCCGTATCCAGGTACGGTCGCGGCAGAATGTCCTCCAAGCCACCTGATCATCCGCGATCACGGGCGAATAATGCTCGGCCGGCCGGGCAGTGGCAGTTCGCTCGACGAGTCGGGTCAGCCGCCCCCGCTGCCCGGTGTCCCCCAGACAGGAGCCAGGCTCGGTGAACGACCAGCAGCCAAGTGCACGGCGGATCAGCGTATTCCTGCTCGACGACCACGAGATCGTCCGCCGCGGAGTGCGGGACCTGCTGGAAACCCAGCCTGATATCACCGTGGTCGGCGAGGCGGGAACGGCCGAATCCGCGCTCGCCCTGATCCCCGGGCTCAGCCCCGACGTCGCCGTGCTCGACGTGCGATTGCCAGACGGTAACGGGATCTCCGTATGCCGGGAGATCCGGTCCCGCGCGCCGCAGGTCGGCTGCCTGATGCTGACGTCATTCGGCGACGACGAGGCGCTGCTCGACGCGATCATGGCGGGCGCGGCCGGCTACGTGCTCAAGCAGATCCGCGGCACCGATCTGATCGGGGCGATCAGGACGGTCGCGGCGGGCCAGTCGCTGATCGACCACAAGGCCGCCAGCCGGGTCATGGAGCGCATGCGCGAGCAGGCCCAGGGGGCCGACCCGCTGGCCGCGCTGACCGACCCCGAGCGGAAGATCCTCGAGCTGATCGGGCAGGGCCTGACCAACCGGCAGATCGGCGAGCGGCTGTTCCTGGCCGAGAAGACCGTCAAGAACTACGTGTCCGGGCTGTTCGCCAAGCTCGGCCTCGAGCGCAGGACCCAGGCGGCCGCGTACGCGGTCAGGGTGTTCGAGGAAACCGGCCGCTGAACCAGCCCGGCCTGACGACCGAGCCCGACAGCAGCGGCACCCGCCACTCGAGCTCGGTTCCGCCGCCGTCGGCCGCGGTGACCTGCATCTCCCCGCCGAGCTCCTCGGCCCGGTTAGCCAGGTTGAGCAGTCCGCTGCGGCGGGTCCGCAGGCCGATGCCGATGCCGTTGTCGGTCACCCGCAGGGTCAGGATCCCGGCCGCGTCGACGTCCGCCGTCACGTCGACCTGGGTCGCCTTGGCGTGCCGGGCGACGTTGGACAGCGCCTCCCGCAGCACCGCCAGGGCCTGCTCGGCGACCTCGGGGTTGGCGTGCGCGTCGAGGCCGCTGCCGAGCCGGAGCGCGGGCGCGAAGCCGAGCGCGGCCGCCGCCTCCTCGGCCAGGTCGACGATCTCGGTCCGCAGCTTGGGGCCGCCGCTGCCGCCGCGCGACTGCAGCGCGAAGATCGTCGTCCTGATGACCTTGATCGTCTCGTCCATCGCGTCGACCGCGTTGGTGATCCGGTCGGCCACCTCGGGCCTGTTCACCATCGGCATCGTGCCCTCGAGCGACATCCCGGTCGCGTACAGCCGCTGGATCACCAGGTCGTGCAGGTCGCGGGCGATCCGGTCGCGGTCCTCGTAGACCGACAGCCGCTCGGCCGCCGCCCGCCGTCCCGCCAGCTCGAGCGCGACCCCGGCCTGGGCCGCGAACGACGCCATGACGTCGGTCGCGCGGGGCGGGAACGGCAGCGCGCCGCGGCGGCGGGCGATCGCGAGGATGCCGCGGACGTCGCCGGGCGCGCCGAGCGGGAAGATGATCGCGTGCTCGAGGTGCGCGCCCGCCGCCCGGGCGATCACGAACGCCCGCTCGTCCTCGGCGAAGTCGGTCGTGACCAGCGGCTCCCCGGTCGCCAGGACCAGGCCGGACAGCGACCCGGCGACCGGGAGGACCAGGCCGCGGGCGTCGGCCGCGCCGTCGCCCTCGGCGTACTCGATCGTCAGCCGCCGCCGCTGCTCGTCCGGCAGCGCCACCGTGACCAGGTCGGCGTCCGCCAGCTCGAGCGCCTGCCGGGTCAGCGCGGCCAGCGCGGTGCCGGGGGAGGCGCCGGACAGGAGCTGGGTGGCGATGTCGACGCTGGCCCGCTGCCAGCCCTGCTGCCGCCTGGCCTCGTCGTAGAGCCGGGCGTTCTCGACCGCGACCCCGGCCGCCGCGCCGAGCGCGGTGACCAGGGCCTCGTCGTCCTCGGTGAACTCGCCGCCGCCGCGCTTCTCGGTCAGGTACAGGTTGCCGAACACCCGGTCGCGGACCCGGACCGGCACGCCGAGGAAGCTCCGCATCCCCGGGTGGCCGTCAGGGAACCCGGACGACTCCGCGTGGGTGCCGATGTCGGCCAGCCGCAGCGGCAGCGGCTCCTTGATCAGCAGGCCGAGCAGGCCGTGCCCCTCCGGCCAGTGATGGATGCCGCGGATCTCGGACGGGGTCAGGCCGACCGGGATGAACTCGGTCAGCTGCTGGTCGGGCCCGATCACGCCGAGCGCGCCGTACTCGGCGTCGGCCAGCTCGACCGCCGCCTCGACGACCCGGCGCAGCATCGCCCCGAGCTCGAGCCCGGAGCCGATCGCGACCACCGCCTCAAGCAGCCGGTGCATCCGGTCCCTGGTCTCGACCAGTGCCTGCAGCCGGACCTGGACCTCCGCGAGTAGCTCATCGAGCCGAAACTGCGGCATCAGGCCAGACGGCACCTCGGAAGCGTCCACGCCGCACAGCCTAATTGCCGCATAGCGACTCACACCAGAATCAATGGCCGCTAACCCGTGTCAGATATGCCGCTCCCATCGGGGTTTCAGCGCGCTCGGGCCCAAGTTGGGCCGGGCGCGTCGCGACAATTTGGGCGCACCACGTCGCGGGGGAGATAACGGTATTTTTCACCGCGAACTATCGTTTACCGCCCTTGTTGGCGGCTGCATCGCCGTTCAGTCGGTGACGGTAAGGCGGGCAGCGGGGGAGTAGCGGACCCGGCCGAAGTACATCAGCTTGAGCAGCAGCCACGACTCCCAGCCGGGCTCCGCCGTGGGCGGCACGGTGACGGCGAAGCGGACCGTCGCCTCGCCCCCCGGCGCCGCCTCGACCGGCTGCGTCCACGGTCCGGCGGCCGGCCAGGTGCCGACCGGGGAGACGAGCTGGACCTCGCCCCGCAGCGGCGACCCCAGGTGGCTGGCGACCCGGACCGACAGCTCGCCCGACCCGCCCGGCGGCAGCCGCAGCTCCGGGGTGAGCAGCTCGAGGTCGGCCTCGCCCGCGAGCGCCATCACGTCGGACTGGAGCCGGAAGAACAGCTCCTCCGGTTCCAGGCTGGCGTCGGGTCCGCCCGGCTCGCCCACCGTCACCAGCGCGGTGTCCTCGAGCGCCTGCCCGAGCCGGTCGGTGATGCGGGCGGTGACGAAGTACCGCCCGGTCGCGGTCCCGGCCGCCGCCCGGGCGGCGACGTCCCAGCTCGCGAACCCGTTGGCGGGCAGGTCGTAGCGCAGCCCGCTGGCGTCGGGCGAGCCGCCGGCCGGGGCGCCGTCGACCTCCGCCGTCAGCTCGGCCGGGATGATCAGCTCGACCGTCCCGGTCGCGGGCTCGGGGCCGCACGCGACCGTCAGCGTCACCCGGCCCTGCGGCGCGTCGTCGTTGAGCGTGATCCTGGTCGGCCCGAAGTGCACCGCGACCGGGACGTTGCCGGCCGGGGCGGGCCCCTTGCCGTGCAGCCAGTAGCGCGCGTAGACCGGCTGGGCCGGCTCCGGCGGCACTGGTGCGGCGCCCGCGCTCGTGCTCGCGCTCGGGCCGGACCGGGCCGTGGTGGGCCGGACCGCCACCGTGACCGTCTCGAACGGCGTCAGCGGGACCGACACGACGCCGTCGGCCGTCTCCAGCCGTCCGCCGTCGCTCTCGGCCCGCTCTTCGAGCAGGTCGGTCCGCCAGGCGGCGTCGACGCCGCCCGCGACCCGGAGCCGGGCCACCGCCGTCCGCCCGTCGGTCTCCCGCAGCCGCACCGCCACCAGCCGGCCGGCCGCGTCGCCGGCTGCTTCGCGGCCGGGGCGGCCGGCCGCGAGCGGGTTGCCGAACGGCTTGAGCGCGCTCAGCGTGACGTTCTCCGCGCCCTCGATCCCGACCGCGGGCGCCGCCCCGCTCGCGGCCACCGCAGCCGTCCCTGACGCCCCGGCCGCCGCCCCGGTCACGACCGCGGTCAGCTCGTGGTTGTACTCCTCGGCGGCCGGGTTGAACCCGGCCTCGCGCCAGCCCCCGGCCGTCCCTGACGACGCGAGGGCGTAGCTGAACGTGTGCGACCAGTGCTGCCAGGCGAACGACGAGCCGTCGGGCACCGCCTGCCGGTCGCCGTCGATCCAGACCCCGCTCGGCCAGCCGCCGCACGCGCGGAACAGCGACATCCACAGCGTCCCGTCCGGCGTGACCGCCGCTCCCAGCGTGCCCCGGTTGTAGAGCGCGACGGCCTCGTCCGCCAGGGCCTCGTCGCCGTCGGCGAGCGCGCCGCCGGCCAGAGCGCCGCCGCCCAGGTCGTGGCCGGCCGCGACGTCGGCCCTAACCGAACCCTGGACCAGCTCGCCCCGCAGGCCGGCCACCGCCTGGTCGAGGTCGCCCGGCTCGGCCGCGGCGACGATCAGCACCGGCAGGTCGCGGACGCCGCGCAGGTCGGCGCTGGGGGCGAAGGCAGCCGCCCGCGACTGGTCGGCGGGCACCCACAGCCGGGCGGTGCCGCCGTCCGCCAGCAGCGCGTCCAGCCGCTTGGCGACGGCCGGGTCGCACGCCGTGAGCAGCTCCGAGGTGAACGCGTTCTCCTGCGGCCCGCCGAGCGCGATCCGGAAGTCGGGCAGGTTGGAGTCGACGTCGACCGACCCGTAGCGCGGGCCCGACGCGCGCGAGGTGGTCGCGGTCACCCCCGCCCCCGCCAGCCACGACACCATGTCCCTGACCAGCGGCCGCTGGTCGTCGGCGACGACGTCGGGGGTGATCACCTCGGCCACCCCCAGCGCCACCGGCACGTCGCCCGACGAGGTCGCCAGCACCGCCCGCGCGACCGCGCCGAGCCCGAACCAGTGGTTGGCCGGGTTGTCGAGCGTCCACCAGTGCTGGGCGACGTCGATCTCGGGGGCGCCGAACGGCCGCCCGATCACCGCCGTCGCGGTCTGGTAGACCGGCAGCCCGCCCGCCACCCGGGCCGGGAACCGGACCCGGAGCAGGTGGTCGCGGCCGATCGAGCCGGACACGTGGGTGCGGAACTCGACCCGCTCGGCCCCGTCCCACAGGATCGTCTCGGCCGCGATCGTCAGGTCGCCGAGCTGGTAGCGGGCGACCAGCCGGGACCCGACCGGGGACCGCTCGGCCGTCACCGAGGCCGGGCCGGCCGCCGAGCTGACGCCGGGGCCCTTTGGCGACAGGTGCCACGGGCCCTCTCCCCAGCGTGGGTGCTGCTCGTACTCTTCCTGCAGAACCAGGTCGTTGCCGGGGCCGCCGAGCAGGTTGCGGCCCGTGCGCCGGTCGACGACCGACGTCAGCGCGCCGCCGCGAGCCGGGTCCGCGGTCACCGTGAACGCGTCGTTGGAGATCGTGAGCCCGTCGGCGGCTTCCCAGTCGCACACCCGCGGCGCCCCGGCCGCGGCGGCCGGAGCCCCGCTCTGCTGGCCGGCCTGGCCGGCCTTGTCCGCCTGGCCGTTCTCGGCCGGCATCGGCGTCGCCCGCAGCGGGTACCGCAGGAACCCGAGCGGCGGCAGCCCAGCCGCCTTGAACGTCAGCGTCACCGTCGCCAGCGACCCGTCGTCGTGCCACCGGGTCCCCTCGGCCAGCGCCGGGAGGGGAGCGCCGGAGACCGCGTCGAGGACCGTCAGCCACAGCGTGCCGGGCGCGTCCAGCGCCACGGTGACCGTCGCCATCCCGTCCCGGGTCCTGGCCAGCCCGTTGGCGACCGTCACCGCGAGGCCGCCGTCGGCGCCCTCGGGGCCGGCGTCGCCCGCGGTGAGGAACGCGATCGCGTCCCGGCGCGCCTCGTCGCCGCGCTGCCACGCCTCCCGCCAGCCCGCGAGCAGGTCGAGGTACACCTGGTCGGACTCGGTGCCGGTGATCGCGTCGTGGTGAGCGCCGTAGGCGAGCTGGCGCCACGCCTTGTCGAGCGACTCGGCCGGGTAGCCCGCCCCCGCCAGCCAGGCCAGGGTGGACAGCCGCTCGCCCTCCAGGACCGCGGTCTCGCCCGCCCGGGCGGCCAGCTTGGTGTCGGCGTAGGACACGTCCTTGCCGGTGTAGACGGGGTTCATGTCCCGCGTCTGCGGCATGATCCAGTACCGGGCGGGCGCCGCCTCTGACGCGGCCCGCACGGCCGAGAAGAACTCGCTCGGCACCGCCGGGACGAAGCGCGGCCACAGGTAGCGCTTGGCCCACTCGCGGCCGACGTCGGTCACCCAGCGGGCCGGGATCACGTGGTCGGACCCGACCGGCAGCAGCACGTTCGGAGTCGCCGCGACCGTGGCGAGCGAGCTGAACTGGGTGTGCGCGGCGGCCAGGGCGGCCTCGAGGTCGGCCGCGGTGTGCAGCGTCCAGCCGGCCCCGTAGTGGTTGGCCATGTACGCGGTCAGCAGCCCCGATCCGTCGGGGGAGAGCCATTCGAACTCGGCCGGGAACTGCATCCGGGTGTTCTCGTCCGGTCCCCACTGGTGGAACGGGCCGCGCGCCCACGACGACGAGGTCAGTCCCGCCTGCGCCATCAGTCCGGGGAAGCCGGGATCGAAGCCGAACGCGTCCAGCATCCAGGCCGAGCCGACCTCGGCCCCGAGGATCCCGCGCTGGAACCCCATCCCGTAGACCGCGTTCCTGATCGTGGTCTCGGCCCCGGTCAGGTTGGTGTTGGGCTCGTTGTAGGTGCCGCCGACGAGCTCGACCCGGCCGTCGGCCAGCAGCGACCGCAGGTACGCGCGGTCGTGCGGGAACGCGTCGAAGTGCGGCTTGAGGTAGTCGACCTCGGCCAGCACGAACTTGTAGTCGGGGTCCCGCCTGGCCTTCTCCAGGTGCAGCCGGACCAGCTCGAACGCGGTCCGGACGTCCGGCAGCGCCCCGTCCTCGTCCGGCAGCACCAGCCGCGCCTCGGTGAACTGCCCCTGGGTGTTCCACCAGACCGGGTCGTAGTGGAAGTGCGAGACCATCCACATCGTCCAGCCGGGCTCGGCCGCGGTGACGGCGGCGTCGGCGGTGACCCGGTTCCCGGTCGTCTCGCAGATCACCGTCACCGGCAGCGACGTCCCCGCCGTCCCGGTCACGGCCACGCTCACCTCGCACCGGCGCTCGTCGCCGGGGTCGCCCAGCGTCACCGAGGCGGGGGCCGGGGTCTCGGCCGCGGGGCCGGCCAGCCGCACCGAGACAGTCGCGCCGGCCTCGGCCGCCTCGGTCGCGGCAACGCCGACCCGGACGACCTGCAGGGGCCGGGCGGTGCTGCCGGTGAACAAATCGGTCGATTCGACCTCAGTGATCCGCATACCCCCATCGTCCCACGCCGCCCGCCCCCGGTGCCGTGCCAGCCACGCCATCCGCGCCAAAACGAATCTGTCAGCGGTCCCCCGAGCAATTTCGGAAGAGATCTTCCGAAAGAACTCTTCCGAAGGACTTGTCAAAAGAACTCTTTCGAAGGTAGTGTTTCGAAACGTGAGTTCCGAACCGAAGAACCAGCCGGCCCCGCCGCCCGCACCGGGCGAGCCCGAGCCGATGAGCCTCACCGACCCGACCGTGATGCGCGCCCTCGCCCACCCGATCAGGATCGCCCTGATCGAGCTGCTCGGGGTGCACCCGACGCTGACCGCGACCCAGGCCAGCGAGGCGCTCGGCGAATCGCCCGCCAACTGCGCGTTCCACCTGCGGACGCTGGCCAAGTACGGCTTCATCGAGGAGGCCGGCGGCGGCCGCGGCCGGGAGCGGCCGTGGCGGGCCTCGGCCAAGTCGCAGCGCATCAGGCTCCGCTCGGCCGACCTGGAGTCGGAGCAGGCGAAGGTGGCGGCGGGCGCGCTCGAGCAGGTCTGGCACGACCGCTGGTTCGCCCGGATCAGAGAGGTGTTCATCAACCGGCGCTGGTCTCCCGCGTGGGAGGACGCGGCCGGGTCATCGCAGACCATCACGTACCTCACCCCGGCCGAGCTGCGCGCGGTGCGGGACGAGTTCAACCAGATCGTCAGCAGGCACCTGGATGAGCGCCGGCTGGACCCGGCCGCGCGGCCGCCGGGCGCGCTGCCGGTGGAGATCGTGGCCTTCGGCTACCCCCGCGAAGACCTGGCCGCCCAGCTCTCGGGCGAGAGCGAGGCCGCGAACGAGGGCGAAGACGACGAATCTCAAGATATATCTTGACCGACGTCATCAAGACGCGATACATCTTAATCAACCAGGATCACCCGGTACCACCAGAAGGAGCCATCATGAACCCGGAACTGACCGCCAGCCTGGCCGCCGAGCACACCCGTGAACTGACCGCTCAGGCCGACGCGCACCGCGCGGCCGCGGTCGCGGTGCCCCGCCCCCGCGTCGGCCGCCGCCGCCTCGCCCCCGGCTACCACGTGAGCTGGAGCCGGGTCAGCCTGGCGCTGTCAGAAGGCGGCCGCCCGCGCACCTCGTGGGCCATCGTGATCTCCGGGACCCGCGCCCGCTGACCGCAGGGTGGATACTGTGAGTAAGGACGCGAACGCCGATCCCCGACGCCGCGTACCCCGGTAGCACATCCCCTCAGATTCACGCGAGCAACAGGAGCGCAATGGCCCTCGACGAACGGCCCGCAACGCTGCGGGATGTGGCCACGGCGGCCGGGGTGCACCCGGCCACCGCCTCGCGCGCGCTCAACCCGGGAACCAGGCTCCTGGTCAGCGAGGAGACCGCGCAGCGGGTGAGCGAGGCCGCCGAGCGGCTCGGCTACCGGCCCAACTCGGTCGCGCGGTCGCTGCGGACCAGGCGCTCGAACACGATCGGGGTGCTGATCCCCGACCTCAACAACCCGCTCTTCCCGCCGATCATCCGCGGCATCGAGGACCGGCTCGCGCAGCACGGCTACGTCGCCCTGATCGGCAACACCGACGCCGACCCGGGCAAGGAGCGGCTGGTCTTCGACCAGATGCGGGCCCGCCACGTGGACGGGTTCGTGCTCGCCACGGCCACCCTCAACAGCCCCATCCTGGCCGAGGCGGCCAAGGCCGGACTGCCGCTGGTGCTGATGAACCGCACCGCCCAGGACTACCCCTTCTCCTCCGTCTCGGTCGACAACGAGCAGGGTATCCGGGCGGCGGTGGCCCACCTGACCGCGCTCGGTCACACCAGGATCGGGCACGTGGCCGGCCCGCAGGACATCTCCACCGGCGCCGCCCGGCTGCGCGGCTTCCAGGAGGCGATGGCATCGCACGGGCTCCCGATCGGCCCGGCCGACATCGTCTACGCCACCGCCTACACGGTCGACGAGGGACTGCGCTGCGGCCGGGAGCTGCTGGCGGGGGCGACCGACCTGACCGCGCTCATCGCCGCCAACGACATGCTCGCGGTCGGCTGCTACGGCGCGCTCGACGAGTTCGAGCTGCGCTGCCCGGAGGACATGTCGGTCATCGGCTTCAACGACATGCCGTTCGTCGACCGGCTGCACCCGCCGCTGTCGACCGTCCGGTTCCCGCACACCCAGGTCGGCACCGAGGCGGCCCGACTGCTGGTCGAGCGGATCGAGAACGGCGATGGCAATCCGGTGAAGATTCTCTTCCTCGCTCCCGAGCTGGTCGTTCGGGGCTCGACGGTCGCCGTCGAGCATTCTGGCGCGGTCCCGCTCCGCGTCGCCGCGCGGCGCCGCGGCCATTAATTCGACATTTATGAACACTGCACAAAGTCACTTTTATAACCAGTGTTATCACGACTGACCTGGCGTGTTGTTTATAGATGTCCAGAAAATTAGTCACCGTCTGCATCAGGAGTCACACCAGCTCGCCGACGGCCGTTAAGTAACGAATTGGACATCCCCTGTACAAACCCCTGCGAGCTGGTGCAATCTCTAGTGCAAACGATTGTTGTCCTGGGCGTGCCCCACACCCCCTGGTTCTCCAAGAACGCTGTCACGCTAGGCGCCGTAGCCGCGCTCTCCGTCGGCGTTCTTGCCGCATGCAGCGGTAGCAGTAGCAGCAGCACCAGCGCGAGCGGTGGTTCCACCGCGAGCGCGTCCCAGGCCGGCTCCACCAGCAAGGCGCCGATCACGATCGGCATCTCGCTGTCCCTGACCGGGGACTTCTCGGCCGACGGGCTGGCCTTCCAGCAGGGCTACAAGCTCTGGGCCAAGGACGTCAACGCGGCCGGCGGCATCATGGGCCGCCCGGTGGAGCTGACGATCCTGAACGACACCAGCTCGCCCAACCAGGTCGTGACCAACTACAACACGCTGATCAGCGCCGATCACGTGGACCTGACCTTCGGGCCGTTCTCCTCGCTGCTGACCGCGCCCGCCTCGGCGGTGGCGGCCCGCAACGGGTACGCGTTCGTCGAGGGGGCCGGCGGCGCGCCCTCGGTCTTCGAGACGACCGCCGACCAGGACGACCACAACGTGTTCGACGTCTCGCTCCCGGTCGCCGACGAGCTGATGCCGTTCGTCAACTACATCGCCTCGCTCGGGTCCGCCGCCGACGCGAAGCTGACCGCGGCCTACCCGATGGCGAACGACCCGTTCGCCGACCCGCCGGTCCAGCTCGCGGAGCAGAAGCTGTCGGCGCTCGGCGTCAAGACCGTGTACTCGAACATCTTCCCTGAAGAGGTCTCGAGCTACGCCGCGCCCGCGCAGGCGGTGGCGGCGAAGAAGCCGGACATCGTGGTCCTCGGGTCGACCGACGTGCCGACCGTGCAGGCGTTCATGAAGGGGTTCCAGCAGCAGCATTTCACCCCGAAGATGTTCATCGCGGCGGCCGGGCCCGACCAGGGCGCCTCGTTCATCTCGGCGGTGGGCGCGGGCAACGCCACCGGCATGATGGTGCCCGACGGCTGGTACGGCGGATACAAGAACGCCGAGAGCGAGAAGATGGTGGCCGAGTACGACGCGGCCAACAAGACCACCCCGTCCGAGGTCAACGCCGACGTGGCCGAGGCCTACTCGGTCGGCCAGGTCGTCGAGCAGGCGATCCTCGCCAACAAGGGCGTCGTCAACAACGCCGCGATCATCAAGTACCTGCACAGCGGGGTCACGCTGCAGACCGTCCAGGGCCCGGTGCAGTTCAACTCGCTCGGTGAGAACGGCGCCTCGGCCGCCTTCGTCTTCCAGTGGCAGGACAACGGGACCGAGTTCAACCAGGTCCTGCCGACCAGCGACTCGGCCTCCAAGCCGATCATCGCGACCAAGCCGCCCTGGACCGGCGCGGTCGGCTGACGGTAGCGCGCGCATTCCGGCCCGGGCAGCACCGGGTGCACTAACCGACCAGGACGGAGCGGCTTATGGCGCAGGAGATACTGCAGGAAATCGTCGTGGGGATC
>Ga0335075_10012690_pt1 | contig 12724 bp, 12 predicted proteins | sample Lox_Sample_24_FD_206723 | JGI IMG/M metagenome (GOLD analysis project Ga0335075, IMG submission 206723) | Soil microbial communities from Loxahatchee National Wildlife Refuge, Florida, United States - Lox_Sample_2.4 | ecosystem: Environmental > Terrestrial > Soil > Wetlands | place: USA... | reverse complement strand
GCGCCAGCACGGCGACGACCGCCGCGTTGCGGCATAACGCCATTGGTTAGCGACGCTTCGCAGAAGCGTCGGCACGTCACGACGCGTCTGCGAAGCGTCGCTAACCGAATCAGTGTTTCAAACGCCCCGCCAGCGCCTCGATGCGTTCGCGACATTCGTTGCGCGCCCGTGCATAGCCTTTCGCATCGAGGTGTCCCGCTTTCAGATAATCGAGCACCACGGACTCAGCGGCCATGAATTCCCCGCAGGCGTTGGCGACGGCGGAAGCAATCTCTACCGGAATGCGCGTCACGCCATTGCGATCGCCGTGCAGAAGATCGCCGCTGTGGATCGTCACGCCGCCGACGTGGACCGGCACATTGATCTGCGGAAAATAGCAGTAGCCGTGCGCGCAGATGATACCGTCGCAGAAGCACGGAAAGTGCAGCGCCTCGACCTGATCGAGATCGCGGCCGGCGCCGCTGGTAATGAGTCCGGCGGCACCGAACGCCTTGTACGTGCTCGCCATCACCTCGCCGAAGGTCGCCGCCACCGGCGGATTGTCAATGTCCTGAAAGACGACGATCGGCGGCTGTTGGCCCTTCGCGAATGCTTCGATTTGCTCGACGAGACCGGAGTAAGCACCTCCGGCGCGCGGTGAGTCGGCGGCGCGAAACGTAGCGGTCGTGGCGAAGCCGACCATCGGCGGCAGCTTGGGATAGCACGCCTGAATGCGGCGATCCATGTAGCCGTAGGTGCGCGGGTGCAGGTCGAATAGCTCGATCACGTTGCACACGGTTGGCGTATCGTAGCGGCGGAGCAAATCCAGATCGGCGGCTGAGACAGAAGACGTCGGCATCGTGGAAACCTCATCGGGTCAAGAAGAAAAAGCGGGCTTGCTGCATGGTACGCGCGCGAGCGCTCTCTCGCCAGAAAAAAACCGCCGTTGTCAATACCGAGGTGGGGAGAGACAATAGAAGTATGAATCTTTTCCTGGCCCTGTTCTGGTTGGTCTGTGCCGCGCTGTTGCTGGCTTACGAACAATTCGTCGGTACAACACGATTTCGCCTTCACATCAACGGCTACAGCTTCTCCTATGCGTGGTTCATGCTGGGGCTGGTACTGTACAACCTCAAACGCTGGCGCTATGAGCGCAACCATCGAGACAAACAGCGTCAACAGGAGCTTGCTCGCGCTCAACGCGAATGGGATCGCCGCCGTCATTCGACCACTCCGCCCTGCCTTCCCGATCCCAATCTCAACTTCACCGACCAACCGTCTCCTCCCTCCAATCGCGGCATTATGGATCACCCACCCTCGAACAATTGATTCCGAGCCTGAAGCGTCAGCGAAGAGAAGTCTTCGCTTACGCTTCAGGCTCGGACGAACAATGCTTTCTCCGTTGGTTCTAATGACAATCGAAGACCTCACGGAGAACGTCAACGAAATCCCCAAGCTGGAACGCGCTTCGGAACAGCTTGTGTTCGCGAATGCGCAGCAGACCCATCGCCGATACGTTCGCGAAGTCCTCGCTCACGATCATTCGGGCTTGCCGTACATGCTCGTCGTCCTTGTCGGCCGCGCCGAACGCCTTGGCCCGCTCGTACTCGGACTCGGTCATCATGCCGACGATGGCGTAGATGTCCAGCGCGTGATGGCGCCCGAGGTCCCTGTCGGCGTCGGCCTTGCGATCACGGAACGCGTGAAGCTTCATCAGAAGGTAAGGGAACGCCTCGGGCACATAGACCGTTCCGCCATACGGCTTCGCGTCCGAGGTGATGCCGGCCACCGCCACGCCGATCGGTTGGTCCTCGATGTGTAGCGCCTCCTCTACGGTGTGGGCATGCAGCTGTATGTTTCCCTTCGGCCTCGCCCGCGGCGGATTCACTTTCATTCTCTCTCGGTAACGGCCCAACGGCCCGACCAGAACGTCGATCCGCACCTCCTGTTGGGTTCCGGCGACCGCGACCGCTCGCTTCCACTGAAGGAATTTCGCGTGCTCGACTGCTTGGTAGCCCAGCTGCTTGATGGCGTCCGCCACCGCCTTCGTGCGGGGGAAGTCGGCGAGCACCTCGGCATTGAGGAACATATCGATGTCGCTCGTCGAGCGCACGCTCGGCAGCTCGGTGAAGAGGGTTTGCTGTCCCGTTCGCGCCAGGTGGTCGCGTTTGAGGTAGAGACCGTATCCTCCGCCCACCACGAGCGGCACCTTGCGTCCGTCCAGCTCGCGGAGGAGGTCCAGCAGGCTTGTGTGCAGCGGGTCCATGCTCAGCTGTCTTCTCCTCTCGCCCCGGTAAGCGGGGCCAGGATGTTTCGACGCAGCTGCTCGGCCGTTTCCTGGGACCGCTTGTCGCCCGTCGCAAGCTCGAGGTAGACCTGAATCGGGGAAGCGACCAATCCCGGCCTGCTGTCGAAATAGCCGGCGGCTTCCTTGGTCTCCAAAAAAGTGACGTTCGCGAAACGGTCGGTTGGCTCAAACGCGCCCGCGAGCCGCTCGATCGTCGCGTCAAGGTCCGTGCAGTAGAAGTACTGCATAGGCTCGGTTGCCATCACGGCATAGGCGGCCACCGAGCCGAAGCCGGTCTGCACCAATCGCGTCCGTTCGCTTATTCGCGCGGCAAGCTCCTTTCGAAAGATTTCCGGGGCCAGCTTCGTCTTCCCGCGAACCGTTTTCGTCACAGCCGGAGCGACATAATTGGCCTTGAGAAGATCCAGAAGCTTGTCCGGCTGGAGAAGACGGAGGTGCCGGGCGGCGGTCCCCTTGCTCCGCTTTCGCTCGATGATGAGCATCGCCTCAAGGCTTTTGCACACCTTCGAGACCGTGGCGAGCACCAGCTTGCCGCCGCGCTTCTCGATCTCCCTTTGTGCGGCCTGGACCGACGCATATTCGGGAACGAGGAGGTAGGCTCGCGCCACAAGCGAGCTGTCTCCACGAAAAACATTTTTGATCTCGGCCTCGGAACGGAACCGGTTCGGGCAGCCCGTCCGGTACACCAGCAGCTCGTTCGGCACCACGACGACCCCGTTTCCGCACAGATCGATCCCACTCACCTGCTGAGCCAGCAGCTCCGCCAGACGTTCCTCGGGCAGATAAGGAACCATTACGAGCGGATAAAGCTCAGGAGGCGTAGAGTAATAATTCAGGAAAGCTATCGCCCCCGAAACGGCCCTGGCTGAGGAAACCCTCTGGCACTCGATGACGAAGCGGAATAGCCGGCCCCCCCAAAGCAGACGAACGACGGGGTGGCGAGCAAGATCCGCCGGCGAGGGTGCAAAGACCTCACACGAAAAGCTTAGCGGCGGCAGCTGCAGCTTGTCGCGCAGAACAAGATCCAACATTTCGCTGAGCTTGGGCGGCTTTACGAGCGCCATTGTTTTCCTGCTTCCGAAAAATGGCGTTTTTGAGAAAACAGGAACGCCTGTTCCTATTATTGGCTGCGTCCTTATATTGAGCAAGCCCAATTGCATACGGATCTGCTGTCCCAGGAGCTGCGGGCGGAGATGAAGGGACGCGAACCAAGAAGCAAGTACCGACTTGAGCTTCCCCGCGCAACCGCGTGTCGTTAGGCTGAACACGGAGGAATAACCCCGTGAACACAACTGAGACCGCCGCAGGCATCCCCGAAGAGATCAAAGCCCAATTGCGACAAACCCTTGATGATCTGGTGAAGGGCATTCGTCGTCCCGACAAGATGAAAGCAGCCTGCGAACGCATGGACCGGATGCGCGAGGAAAACCGCAAGCTTTTCGGCGAATCGAATGTCGCCGTCGATCTCATCCGCGAAACGCGCGGCCACGCATGAAGTACGTTCTCGACAGCAGCGTGGCGCTTAAGTGGGTCCTTGCTGAAGCGGACTCCGCTAAGGCGATCCGCCTGCGTGACGAGTACCGCAATGGCATTCGCGAGCTGCTCGCGCCCGACATCTTCCCGTCGGAAATCGCTAACGGTCTTGCCTCGGCGGAACGCCAGAGGAGGATCCGAACCGGCGAAGCGGCAATCTTCTTAAACGACATACTCAGTGCCGCCCCAGGGCTGCACCATTCGTCACCATTGCTCATTCGGGCGATGGAGATCGCGATTGCCGCGAAAAAAGCTGTCTACAACTGCATTTACCTCGCTCTGGCCGAAGCTGAGGGGTGCGAGCTGGTGACAGCCGATGACCAATTTGCCCGCGGCCTGCGGGCGTCCTATCCGTTCATCGTCTCGTTGGTGGCGCTGCCCTGATGCCGTGGAGTGCGAAACAACGGCTCGGAAGGACGGCTCACGAGTCTTTCTCCGTCTTGAAAACCCCCCGTCCCCCTAACATCATTTCCTTGTTACCAGCCGGCACCATACTTGAGCAACGCCACCCCAAGGAGTATAGTCAGCAGAGACGACCTGCCTTGAACGCGCCTGCCTTCGGGAGCTGCTCATGCGACCGCGAACCCATCCGGCTCTTATTGCGTTGCCGTTCGCGTTATTGCTGACGCTGGTTTTGTCCGGCCATGTCCACGCCAGGCCCGCTCACAAAAAAGCCCTCCTCGACTTCTTCGGCCCCGCGCTGCCGAAAAAGCTTCATAACTGCCGTACCTGTCATTTGACCGATGCGACCGACACCGACGAGGACGACAAGCCGCGCAACGTCTTCGGCACACGCCTGGCCGCGCTGCGCAATCAGCTCCGAAAAAGCGGCAAAAGCAGCGACATTCTCAGCCGCCTGCAAGCTATCGCCGACGAGGACAGCGACGGCGACGGCGCCGCCAATTTCCTGGAGCTGCTCAGCGGTCATGGCCCCGGCGATGCCAGAGACAAACCGACGGCCGCGGAAGTGACAATCGCTCGTCAGCGATTGGCGCAATTCCTCGCCAGTCGGCGCAATGAATATACCTGGAAACCGTTCGAGCCGGTGAAACGCCAGCCGGTTCCGCTCGTGAGGCGTGCGGAATGGCGGCTCAATCCCATTGATGCCTTCATTACCGTCGAGCATGAGCGTCACGGCTTGACGCCGCGACCGGAAGCGCCGAAAGCTGTCCTGCTGCGGCGCGTCTGTCTCGATCTCATTGGCCTGCCGCCGAAGGCCGCGGAGCTGCACGCCTTCCTCCACGATCGATCGCCGGACGCTTACGAGAAAGTGGTGGATCGCCTGCTGGCCGATCCGCGTTACGGCGAACGATGGGGCCGGCACTGGATGGACGTGTGGCGCTACGCCGACTGGGCCGGCTACGGTGCCGAGGTGCGCGACAGCCAGCCGCACATCTGGCACTGGCGCGACTGGATTATCGAATCGCTGAACGCCGACAAGGGCTACGACCGCATGGTGCAGGAGATGCTCGCCGCCGACGAGTTGGTCCCCGGCGATGAAAACGCCGTCCGCGCCACCGGCTTCCTTGTCCGCAACTGGTACAAGTTCAACCGCAACGTCTGGCTGGAACGCACCGTCGAGCACACCGCCAAGGCGTTCCTGGGCGTCACACTCAACTGCGCGCGCTGCCACGATCATTTCTTCGATCCGTTCACGCAGAAAGAGTATTACGCCTTTCGCGCCTTCTTCGAGCCGGAGCAGATTCGTACCGATCGCATCCGCGGCGTCGCCGACACCAAGCAAGACGGCATCCCTCGCATCTACGACGCGCAGGCGACGGCGCCGACATACCTCTTCGTTCGCGGCGATGAACGGCATCCCGACAATACGAAGATGATTTCCCCGGCGGTGCCGGCCGCGCTCGGCGGTGGGTGCGCGATCAAACCGGTATCGCTGCCGCGCTCGGAGATTCAGCCGGATCGCCGCGATTTCGTCATCAAGGATACGCTCGCCGCCAGCGAAGCCGCTATTGAGCAGGCCAGGCAGAAAGCCGCGAAGTCACATCGCTCCAGCGAGGCGTTCGTCCAGGCGGAGATGGAGGAGCTGATCGCTCGCGCTCGCTTCACGGCTCTGAAGGCGGTGCTGCGCGTCGAGCAATTGGAGGAAGAGGGCCGCAAGGATTCCGCCGAGTGGAAACAGGCGGCCCTTAATACGGCGAAGGCCCAGCGCGAGGCCGCCCTCCTGGATGCGCGATGGCAAGAGCGCGTCGCCCGGCTGGACGTTGTGGTCGCTCCTCTCCTGCTCCAGGCCACGGCGCGCAAGAAGCTGGCCGACGCCGAAGCACGGCGAATGAAGATCGAGATGGAGGCGAAACAACCGCTCACCACCGCTTACGTCAAACGCAATGTGCTGACGTACCCGGCCACGAGCAGCGGCCGGCGTCTGGCGCTGGCGCGCTGGATCACCGAAAAACGCAATCCTCTGGCGGCGCGCGTGGCGATGAATCACCTCTGGCTGCGGCACTTCGGAAAGGGAATCGTGCCGACCGAGTTCGACTTCGGCCGTAACGGCCAACCGCCGACGCATCCGGCCCTGCTCGATTGGCTCGCCGACGAATTCATGGCCCACGGCTGGAGCATGAAACACATGCACCGGCTCATCGTCACGAGCCGAACGTATCGCCTGGACTCGCGGACGGACTCGGACAATCTCGATCACGACCGCGACAATCGCTATCTGTGGCGCATGAATGTCCGCCGCATGGAAGGCGAGGTTGTGCGCGACAGCCTACTGTACGTGGCTGGACAGCTCGACGGGACGATGGGTGAGCCGGACATCGATCATCATCTTGGCCTCACGTCGCGTCGGCGCAGCCTGTACTTCCGCCATGCCGCCGAGAAGCAGATGGAGCTGTTGACTTTGTTCGACGCGGCCAGCGTCAACGAGTGTTATCGCCGCAGCGAGAGCATCGTGCCCCAGCAAGCACTCGCTCTATCGAACAGCTCGCTCGCCCTGGCCCAATCCCGATTGCTGGCCCGTAGCTTGTCGCAGCAAGTGGGCACGGGTGATTCCTCGGCGTTCGTCAAGGCCGCGTTCGAGCAGGTATTGACCCGGCTGCCGACCGAGCAGGAGCTGACAGCGTGTCAGAAGTTTCTCCGCGACCAGGCTGCCCTGCTGGCGGAAAGCAAGAAGATGACCACTTCGCCCGGAACGTCGATCAGCTCGGTCCCTCCGGCGGCGGATCCGGTCCAGCGGGCGCGCGAGGGGCTTATTCATGTGCTGTTGAATCACAATGATTTCGTGACGATTCGATAAGGAGTCCGTGATGTACTCGCCGCATCGTCGGAGCATGAATCGGCGTTCCTTCCTGGCCGATCTCGGCATGGGATTCACCGGTCTAGCGTTGTCAGCCATGCTGCACCGGGATGGCGTCGTGCGGGCCGATGCCCCCGGCTGGATGCCCCCTGACGGTAAGCCGCACTTCGCGCCCCGAGCCAAAAGCGTCATCTGGTTCTTCATGGTCGGCGGCACCAGCCACATGGAGAGCTTCGATCCCAAGCCGGTCCTCACGAAATACGCCGGCAAAACCATTGCCGAGACGCCCTACAAGGACGCCCTCAACAAGTCATTCCTCAAGGACAACCTTCGCGTCGTCGTGCCCAACGACGCCAACGGTAAGATCCGGCAAAAGCTTTATCCGTTGCAGGTCGGCTATCGCAAACGCGGGCAAAGCGGCATCGAGGTCAGCGACTGGTGGCCGCATCTCGCCAACTGCATTGACGACATCGCCGTGGTCCGCTCCCTGTGGACAACCGACAACAACCACGGTGCGCAGCTGCAATATCACACCGGCCGGCACAACCTGGAGGGCGTGTTTCCGACCATCGGCTCGTGGGTGCATTACGGGCTTGGCTCTCTCAATGACAATCTGCCGCAGTTCGTGGTGCTGGGCACGCCGCTGGCCGACTGCTGCGCCGGAGTCAACGGACACGGCTCCTCGTACCTCGGTCCGGAGCATCAGGGCGTTCTTCTCAAAGTCGATCCGAAAAATGCGCTTCCGTTCGCCTCGCCGGGAGCGGACAAGTTCCGCGAGGAGCAGAAAGCGGAGTTCGATCTGCTCGGCCAGCTCAATCGGCTATCCGGTATCGAGTATCCGGACGATCCGACCTTGCGGGCACGTATCAAGTCGTATGAGCTGGCCTTTCGCATGCAGACGGCACTGCCGCAAGTGTTCCAGTTTGAGCGCGAGACGGCGGAAACGCGCCGGCTGTACGGCCTGGATCAGCCGGCGACGCGCAGCTTCGGGCAGCTGTGTCTGGCGGCGCGGCGCCTGGTCGAAAGCGGCGTTCGTTTCGTGCAAGTGTTTCACGGCAGCAACGGTGGCGCTGGCGCCTGGGACGCCCACAGCCGATTGAAGGCGAATCACGCCTCACTGTGCGGCCAGGTCGATCAGCCGATGGCGGCGCTGATACAGGATCTCAAGCGGCGCGGCATGCTCGGCGAGACGTTGGTGTGCTGGGGCACGGAGTTTGGCCGCACGCCGGGCGCTCAAGGAGGCGATGGCCGCGATCATCATCCGTTCGGCTTTTCGGCGTGGTTGGCCGGCGGCGGCATCAAGGGGGGCATCGCTCACGGCGCCACCGACGAGCTGGGCTTCCATGCTGTCGAGGACCGCCACTACGTCACCGACATCCACGCCACGGTCTTGCATCAGCTCGGACTCGATTCGCGGCGCTTGACCGTGCCTGGCCGCAAGCGTTTGGAGATCGATTACGGCAAGCCGATCCATGCGATCATTGCGTGAATCTCCGCTCGGCCGCAGCCCCAAGCAGGGATGAAGTTATTCTGGCTCGGCCTCCAGCATTCGCATCACCGAGTCGGGGATGTAGTTGGGAATATCCGTCTTCGAGTCGATGGGGGCGAATACGCCGAGGGTTTCCTTGGGCCTGACCCACTGCTGAAGCTCTTCTTCTGGTATTCCAACCATCTCCTCGTACATCAACTCGGCACCGTCCTCTAGCTCCTCAGGGATGATGTTTAACTGTCGCAGGCAACGGAAAATGATGTGAACTTGCTTACCCTCGGTGTTCAGATATTCCAACTCTGCCGCATGGCCCAAAGCCAGCGCTTTCTCATACGCTAGCTCGGGAGATGCCGCATCGATCAAGTGGGTATTGACGTGGACAACATTCCGAGAGTCCCCTTCGATGCGGTGCTCAAGAACAATGTCGGCCAGATACCAGTGAGCATCAGATGGTATGAATGCCATACATCCCCCGCAACAGCTCATCTCTTCTTCTGCGCGCTCTCGATCTTCGCCCAGGTGTCGCGCAGCGTCACCGTGCGATTGAAGACGAGCGCTCCCGGCTTCGAGTCTGGATCGACGCAGAAATAGCCCAGGCGCTCGAATTGGAAGCGATCACCGGGATTCGCCGATGCCAGGCTCGGCTCGACGCGGCAATCTGTCAGTGTCAGCAGCGACTGTGGGTTCAGGTTGGCCCTGTAGTCCTGGCCTTCGGGGAAATCGTCCGGGTCGGGCTTGGTGAAGAGATAATCATACAAGCGGGCTTCGGCCTTCAAGGCGTGATCGGCCGAGACCCAGTGGATGGTCGCTTTCACCTTGCGCTTGTCCGGCGCGTTTCCGCCCTTGGTGGCCGGATCGTACGTGCAGTGTAGTGCGATGATCTCGCCGGTCCGTTCATCCTTCGTCACGTCCACACATTTGATGAAATAGGCGTAGCGTAAGCGTACCTCACGGCCAGGCGCCAGACGGAAGTAATCCTTCGGCGGATCTTCGCGGAAGTCGTCCTGCTCGATGTACAGCACTTTCGAAAAGGGGATTGTGCGGGTGCCGGCGCCGGTGTCTTCCGGGTTATTGACCGCGTCGAATTCCTCGACCTGGCCCTCGGGATAGTTATCGATAATCACCTTTAGCGGTCGTAAAACGCCGAGGACGCGCTGAGCACGACGGTTGAGATCGTCGCGGACGGCGTTTTCCAGACGGCCCATGTCGATGACGCCGTTAAACTTGGCGACGCCGATGTCCTTGCAGAATGCGCGGATGGCTTCCGGCGTGTAGCCGCGCCGCCGGATGCCGGCGATGGTCGGCATGCGCGGATCGTCCCAGCCCCGAACGTGGCCGTCCGTCACCAGCTCGATCAGGCGGCGCTTGCTGAGGACCGTGTAGGTCAGATTGAGGCGAGCGAACTCGATCTGCTGGGGATGATAGATGCCGAGCGCCTCGACGAACCAGTTGTACAGCGGGCGATGATTCTCGAATTCCAGCGTGCAAATCGAATGCGTGATGCGCTCGACGGCATCGCTCTGACCGTGAGCCCAATCGTACATCGGATAGATGCACCACTTGTTGCCAACGTGCGGATGCTCGGCGTGCAAGATGCGATACATCACCGGATCGCGCATGTTGAAGTTCGGCGAATTCATGTCGATCTTGGCTCGCAGTGTCCGCGAGCCGTCCGGGAACTCGCCGGTCTTCATGCGACGAAAAAGATCGAGATTTTCCTCAACCGAACGATTGCGATAGGGACTTTCCTTGCCACCCTTGAGGTCGCCGCGATACTGGGCGACCTGCTCCGACGTCAGGTCGCAGACATACGCCTTGCCGTTCTTAATAAGCTGCTCAGCCCACTCGTAGAGCTGGTCGAAATAATCCGAGGCGTAATACAGCTCGTCCCACTGAAAACCGAGCCAGCGCACGTCCTCCATGATGGAGTTGATGTACTCGATGTCTTCCTTGACGGGATTGGTGTCGTCGAAGCGGAGATTGCACTTGCCGCCGTACTCGGCGGCGAGGCCGAAGTTGAGGCAGATCGACTTGGCGTGGCCGATGTGCAGATACCCGTTCGGCTCCGGAGGAAAGCGCGTGTAAACGCGGCCCTCGAACTTGCCCGTCTTGCGGTGCTCGTCAATGATCTCCTGAATGAAGTTGCGGGCCGGGGCCATCTCCTTCGGCGTTTCCCCCGCTTCCGACTTCGGGTCTCGATCCTTGCTTTTTCCCAGGTTCGGTGTGGTCATGACTTTCCTACCTCAATCGGCAATCAGGCTCCTGCACAGGCCAAAAAAGTATCTTAAGAAGCTTGGGAAACTTCCGCAACGTGAGGCGCTCGCTCTTGACGCGGCTCGCTCTCGCCAGTAGCATCCCGCCCCGGTTCGGCTCCCTTCTTCATGGAGTAAGAAATGATGACCAATCTGCGCACGCCGCTCGCGGCGATCCTGATGCTGTTAACTGTGGCCACGGCTTCCCTGCATGCCCGCGGCCGGGAAGTCAAGACGGTTGAAATGGCCGCCAACGTGGTGCAGGGCATGTCGGTTATTCCCTGGGGAATGATGCACGAAGCGGCCGGGATTGCCATTATCCCCCATGCGTTCAAGGCGGCCCTGGTGCTCGACGAAGAATTCGGCCGAGGCGTCGTGGTCTTCCATCAGCCGGATGGCCGATGGAGCAATCCGGTGTTCGTGACCTTGCGAGGCAGTGGATTGGGCGGTCAGGTGGGGCTGGAATCGACGGACCTGGTGCTGATCTTCATGACGCGGAAAGCGCTGGACCGCGCCATGCAAGGCCGGCTCACTCTGGGTGAGGATTTTGCGCTGGCGGCTGGCCCCATCGGGCGAGACGTGCAGATCGCTCACGAGGGGCGTTTGAAGGCGGACATTTATTCGTACTCGCGCAGCCGGGGTTTATTCGCCGGCATTTCGGTGGGGAAGGCGCGGCTGCGCATCGACACCAATGCCAACAAGGCATTTTATGGTGGACGCCAGGGCAGCTCTGCTGAGGTATTCGCTTATCGCGGCGCTCCGTTAGCGGCGGCGGAAACCCTCAAGGCTTATTTGCTCGGCCTGCAACCGGAAGTCAGGGTTGCACCCGCAGGCCCGCCGCGCCGGCCGAGGCCGCGATAACGAGAATGAGTGCGTGTCCGTGTTGCTCATTCCGCGTTTTGCTTGTTGACGCCGCCATCCGGGACAGTTAGTGTGGAGATAGAAGCTCCTATCCGAGATTCATCTCCAGGTAACTTTACAGGGAGGTTCTCTCTCATGTCTGTCCCTCACTGGCTGCGGCGTCTGTTAACGTATTATCGCATTCCCTATCGCGAACACGAGCATCCGCCGGTGTTCTCGGCCTCGCGCCTGGCGCACGTCGAGCACGTCAGTGGACGGCGTGTGGCCAAGGTTGTGTTTCTGAATGCGCGCAATCACCCGGTGATGGTCGTGCTGCCGGCCGTTGCGCGTCTCGATCTCGCGCGCGTGCAGGCCGTCCTGGGCGAGCCGGAGCTGCTCCTGGCGACCGAAGAGCAGATTGCCGGCTGGTTCAAGGGCTGCGAGCCAGGCTGTGTGCCGCCGTTCCGCTTGCGGAACGACCTGCGCATTCTCATGGACCGAGGAATCGCTCACCTGGGCGAGATCGTATTACCCGCTGGAGCGCCGGATCTCTCCATTGCGGTTCGTTTCCGCGATTGGTATCGCGCCGTGCGGCCTGGCCTGGGACGCTTTGCCGCGCCGACAACGAGTGAGGAAAAGTCCGCCGTGGAGGCGCCGGTCCTGATCGTCGAGGACGAGGCCGAAACGAATCGATTGCTGTGTGAGCTGCTCCAGCGGGAGGGCGTCGTGTGTAAGGGCGTCGAGGAAGGTCGCCAGGCACTGGCCGCCGCAAACCAAGCGCCGCCCGCGGCGATCCTTCTCGATCTCATGCTACCCGATATGTCGGGTTTGGAAATGGTCCAGCAGCTGCGTCGTGAGGGATCGCTCAAACGCATTCCGTGGATTGTGCTGACGGCACTTGATGACGAAGCCTCCCGCCAGCGTTCGCGCGAGCTGGGCGCCGATGCCTACCTGACCAAGCCGCTTCAGCCTCAAGAGCTGATGAGCGAGATCCGCGAGCTGCTGGCCGACTCGCGGGCGTAAATCCCAAACAGGCGAGCGGGGTTGCGTTAGCGCCCCGAGAGGCG